>Ga0209415_10000150_pt1 | contig 111409 bp, 103 predicted proteins | sample PeaSoiSIISIP2007_FD_187696 | JGI IMG/M metagenome (GOLD analysis project Ga0209415, IMG submission 187696) | Peat soil microbial communities from Weissenstadt, Germany - SII-SIP-2007 (SPAdes) (version 2) | ecosystem: Environmental > Terrestrial > Soil > Wetlands > Peat | place: Germany...
TGATCTTTGTTCCCGGTGCTAGGATCGCCCGCGCGTGGACGAACTGATGACCGGGCATCGGGCTGCCCGCGATCACGCCGGGGCGCGCCACGCTATTACTGTCAGCTGCTACCGCCACGCTAACGAAACATGCAACCATCAATACTGCAAAAATAACCTTTTTCACTGTAGTCCTCCTGAGTTTGATTGGTCATTAGGGCTTAGCTTGGTTTCCTGTCTTATCTTTTTGACTAGAGGCCGCCTGAGTTCTGTTAAAGAGTTGAAAGTCATGCAAAGACCGTTAATCGTGGGAGACCTCTTTTGTTTTTTTGCAGGGCACCATTGGCGCCCCCAAATGAACCGGCCTAAGGTTAGTCTCACTTGCAGATTCCTTCAGTGACACGCATCACAACATGGCTGTGACGAGACCTGGCCGAAGGCAACTTGGGTCCACTGGGAGTCCTAGGGCAGAGCCAGGGATGGGGCTGATAGTCCCGCGACGGAAATTGTGACCAGAGAAGAAGTTACACTCCGTCGAAAGTCGCCGGGTAACCCGTTTGGAATCAATGAGCCTAGCAAAGCGCTTTCATCCCTATAGGTGGGCCGCAGGCCCATGGGAACTCAAAACCCGCCACTACGCCCCGGCCAGTTTTGGCTGAGTCAAAGTATGCGATTCGCGGGCAACCCCGCATCGGTTCATAAGGTGGTCGTGGGGCCGCACGAAATTCCGGCGGCGATTGCTGACGAATACGTGCGTTTGAAATTGCAAGAAACTGATCCGGCAACGCGGCTGGAATGGGAACAGGAAAAGCGACGGCGCGAAGCGGATGATTTGGCCAGCCGGGGCGGCGCGGATTGGTCTAAGGAATGAACGACGTACAACACATAGCGCAATGCTGCTCAGACTGACTGTTGTAAGCAGGCGATTACGCTCAAAACCCCTCAATGAGCGTTAAGGCGATTTGTCGCCAACTACGCGGGCAGCTGGCGCAGTTTCATGAGCTGTGACAAAGAAAAACCGCAATCTCTCAGGTCGATTCAAACCTCCGCTGAAAACTACCTTCCGTACCATGCGAACGCGGAGATGTAGGCGTCTTGCGTGTTCCAGCCAGAGCCCAAGTTATAAGCCTGAGCGCCTTCGCTCAGGTTGTACGTGAAGTTCCACGCACCGCTGGCATCAGGAGAGTTTTTGGCATTCGTGATCACCATCCAGTATTGGGTCTTTGCCTTCAGCTTTGTCGGCTTGATGTTGACGTGCAGGATATCCCCACCCTTCCGGCTCAGTCCGATGCCGCACTCACCATACGGTAAGTAGCCCTTCTTGTTAGCGCCGTGAATCTCTTTTCCAGGTACGCCGCTGGAATCGCTCCAGATACCGAAGTTGAAATCGTTGCCCGTGCCGCCGTCGTAAAAATAGAACACAGCCGCGCGGAGCTGGGTAACGGTTGCAGGCTGCGACAGCGTGACCGGGAAGCCGACCCACTGCTGCTTACCATAGTTGGAATCCGGGCCGAGAATCAGCCAGGCCTCCTCACAGTCAAACAAATCGGTCGGTGGGCCCAGGTTGCTGTAAATCTTCTTCAGCGAAATCCGAGTCGGTACACCGTACTCCCGAACATCTGCTGCATACACGGTTAAGCTGGACAGAAGGACTAGCGCAACAACAAAGAGAATCTTTTTCATGATGGCCTCCTATAGTCGTGTGGCTTAGCGAGCAAGACAGCATGGTTGCCAGCATTCCCAGTCTAATCCCTCCTACTGTGCGGCAAGCATTATAAGGCCGGCAAGCAAGCCTTTTCTGTGATGTGCCTTAGACGGATTGGAAGGGAGGAAGGTCAGGGTCAATTTACGTAACCAGGCCATTACACTCAAACCCCTTCCCGCAGCCTGCGGCCTTCATTGGTCCCGTTTTCTTGCCATCTTCGCCATTGTCCATTCCACCAGGCCGGGAAAGAGCTGATACATCTTGATGGCTGGGTGCATGGTCCAGGGCGCGACGACTTCCCGCTTCTGCCGCAAATAACCCTGCAACACTGCCCGGGCAACGCGCTCGGCGCTGATCCCGCGAATCGATGCCGGCCGCACCTGCTGCAGTTCCCTTCCGCGGATTGCATTGGCGCTAAAATCGGTGCGAACGTAGCCGGGGCACACGGTCATGACACTTATGCCGAATTTCTTGAGCTCAACGCGCGCCGCCTTGCCGATGGCGTTCAAGGCAAATTTTGTGGCGCTATAAACCGCGTGAAAGGGGATCGGAATATGTCCGGCGACGCTTGAAATATTGATGATCGTGCCGGAGCCTTGCTGCTTCATCACCGGAATCACTGCCTGCATGGCCTCGACGGCGCCGAAAAAGTTGGTTTCAAAAGTCTCGCGGCACGCCGCCATGTCTACATCGGCAAGGGAATCCAGCAAGCCGTGGCCGGCGTTGTTGATCCAAACATCCACGCGTTGAAAGTGATGCATGGTCAGGCCGAGAACGCGATCAATCTCCTCCCGGTTGCGTACGTCGCACGACAGAGCCAAGGTTCGTTCCGAGTGACCAACGCGCGACCGAGCCGCGTCGGCGCGCGCGGTTTCACGCGAAAGAAGCACCACGCTGGCGCCGTGATCGACAAAAATCCTGGCTATGGCCTCGCCGATGCCCATAGAAGCGCCGGTTACGACCACCACTTTTCCGGAAAGGTCAGTCTTGCTGGGGCCCATGTCGAGCTTTTATGCTCCTGCGATTCGCAAGTCAAGCCGTCGCACATCAGAGACTGGGTTACAATCCAACCAAGACCCACGGTGTGAAGGATTCCGGAGGCTTCTTGAGTAACCTGCTGGCGCTGTTTCCGCTGGACGTAGTTTTGCTTCCGGGCGCTCCCCTGCCGCTGCATATCTTCGAGCCGCGATACAAAGAACTGGTCTCTGAGTGCCTCGGCCGGAGCCGGCCGTTCGGCGTGGTGCGGGGCAAAGGCGAGGAACTGGCCGACATCGGCTGTACGGCGGAAATCACCGCCGTCACCAAGAAATACGAAGATGGGCGCGTGGACATCGTGACTGAAGGCCGCGAACGCTTCGAAGTCATGCGATTGAACCAGGAGCGTTCTTTTCTGCAGGCTGAAGTTGTGTACCTGGAGGATGAAGCCGGCAAGCCGACGGCGCAAGAAATGGCGCAGGCCATGAAGCTGCACGGCGAAATCATGACCCTGGCCGGAGCCACGCCGGAGAAAGCTTCCGAGATTGAGGAACGGCAACTCTCGTTTCATCTGGCCGGATCGCTGCCGCTGGATCTTGACTTCAAACAGACGTTGCTCGCGATGAAATCGGAGCCTCAGCGCCTGCAAGCCATCATTTCGTTCTTTGAAACCATTCTGCCCACGATGCGCCGTACGGTGCACGTGCGCCGCAAAGCCAGCGGCAACGGACACGCGGGATAATCGGAAGGCAAGCGTATAATCGAAGCCAGAAGCTTTGTCCTGGGGGTTTTTCGATCATGAGTTTTCCTCGGACGCTCGGCGAGTTGCGCCACAGTCCATTTTCCGAAGAACAGCTGCGAACCCGGCGCGTGAAGGATGAACTGCGCGACAACCTGGTGGCCAAACTTCGCCAGGGTGGGACCATTTTCCCCGGAATCGTGGGCTACGACGATACGGTTGTGCCGCAGATCATCAACGCCGTTCTTTCGCGACACAACTTCATTCTGCTCGGGCTCCGCGGGCAGGCGAAGAGCCGCATCCTGCGCGCCTTGACCACTCTGCTCGATCCTCAGATGCCGTACATTGCCGGTTGTGAGATCCACGACAATCCCTACTCGCCGATCTGCCGCCGCTGTCGCGATTTGATCGCCAAGTGCGGTGAGGCAACGGCTATCGCCTATCGAACACCGGAAGAACGCTACGTAGAAAAGCTGGCGACGCCGGACGTGACCATTGCGGACCTGATCGGGGACATTGATCCGATCAAGGCGGCGCGCGGCGGGCACGAACTCAGCAGCGAGATGACCGTTCATTACGGGCTGCTGCCACGGGCCAATCGCGGCATCTTTGCCATCAATGAACTTCCGGACCTTGCCGGCAAGATTCAGGTCGGCTTATTCAACATCATGCAGGAGGGTGACGTTCAGATTAAGGGGTACCCTATCCGTCTGCCGCTCGACGTCGCGCTGGTGTTCAGCGCCAACCCGGAAGATTACACGGCTCGGGGAAAAATCATCACGCCGCTGAAAGATCGCATCGGCTCCGAGATTCGCACTCATTATCCGGCTACGGTCGAGGAAGGCATCGCCATCACCACGCAAGAGGCGTGGACGAAGCGCGACGGATACAAGCTGCATGTCCCCAAATATGTGCAGGAGGTGATCGAGCGAATTGCGTTCACGGCCCGCGAAGATAAAAAGATCGACAAACGCTCGGGCGTGAGCCAGCGGCTGCCGATTTCCTGCATGGAAAATGTGATCTCCAACGCCGAACGCCGCGCCATCCGGCATGATGAAAAGCTGGTTGTGCCGCGCATTGGAGATGTATATGCCGCCATGCCCGCCATCACCGGCAAACTCGAGCTGGAATATGAAGGCGAGATGAAAGGCGCCGACCACGTTAGCCGCGAACTGATCCGCACCGCCATTGCCAAGACCTACGACGGATATTTCAAGGGCGTGGATATGCAGCAGATCGTGCAGTGGTTCGATCTGGGCGGCGAGATCCAACTGGAAGATACGGCCAGCGCGGCTGAGGCGCTGCCCGCACTTCGTGGCATCCAGGGACTGATGGAAAAACTGGTCAAAGTGAATGTAGGCCCGAAAGACACTCCGGAGACACAGGTTTCCGCCGCCGAATTTGTGCTGGAAGGATTGCACGCCCACAAGCGCATCGGACGTGACGAGGAGCGCCTGTTCACTGCCGGAGAGAAACAGCCCAAACACGCAGAAAAACCGTTCGAACGCGAGGAGCCGCCGTTCCGGGGCAGAAGACCGTATAACTAGCCGTTAGTACGGTAACTGACATCCGATTGCTGGGAACCATTGAGAGTCGCGTAATTATTGCGACCCATTTAGTCAAAACATTGTCGCGTTGAGCGCCTGCTTAGTTTTCCGGATCACTCCATGTCTGAAAGTTCGAATCTGCACATCGCCGTCATTGGCGCCGGGCCCGGTGGTTATGCCGCCGCATTCCTGGCTGCTGACCTCGGCATGAGAGTCACACTCATTGACCCGGAGTTGAATCCGGGCGGCGTGTGCCTGTACCGCGGCTGCATTCCTTCCAAGGCCATGCTGCACGTGGCTAAGGTGATCGACGAGTCCCGTCACGCTAAGAATTGGGGTGTCGAGTACGGCGACCCGAAGATTGATGTGGCTCGCTTGCGCTCGTGGAAGGAGAGTGTGGTCAAGAAGCTGACTGGCGGACTTGGGCAGCTTTCAAAACAAAGGAAAGTCGAGTACATCCAGGGCTGGGCGGCATTTGAGAATTCCAACACGCTGCGGGTAAAGCGGGCCAATGGCAATGACGATTCCCTGTCTTTCGATCGCATCATCATTGCGACTGGCTCTCGTCCGGCGGTTGTTCCCGGCCTCAAACTCGACAGCCCTCGCATGCTGAATTCCACGTCAGCGCTGGATTTGAATGATGTGCCGAGCACTCTGCTGGTGATCGGCGGCGGGTATGTCGGCCTGGAACTTGGCACGGTGTACGCCGCGCTCGGGTCGAAAGTCTCGGTGGTGGAAATGCTTCCCGGACTCTTACCGGGAGCGGATCGCGATCTGGTGCTTCCGCTGCACAAGCGCATGGAGAAGATTTTCGAGTCCATCCTGCCCAACACTACAGTGGCTTCTGTAAAGCAAGAATCCGGCGGAATTCGCGTCACTTCTGACGGGCCCGAGGTCAAGGAGCGCGAGAAAGTTTTCGATAAGGTTCTGGTTTCGGTTGGGCGCAAGCCGAATTCCGACATTCCCGGACTAGAGAAGACTCAAGTACAAGTTGGCCAGCGCGGATTCATTCAGGTGAACAAGCAACTGCAGACGGACGATCCTGCGATCTACGCAATTGGCGATGTGGTGGGCGAACCTATGCTGGCGCACAAAGCTTCCCATGAAGGACGCACGGCGGTGGAAGTTATTGCCGGACATAAAGTCGCTTTCGAGCCTAACGCGATTCCCGCCGTCGTCTTTACCGATCCCGAGATCGCATGGTGCGGCCTCACCGAAACCCAAGCGCAGAAGGAGAACCGCGAGGTCAAGGTGGCCAGGTTCCCGTGGGCCGCTTCCGGCCGCGCCCTGACGCTCGACCGCACCGAAGGCATGACCAAGCTGATTGTCGATCCCCAGACGGAGCGCGTACTGGGCGTAGGAATTGTCGGTGTGAGCGCAGGTGAAATGATCTCCGAGGGAGTTGTCGCCATCGAGATGGGAGCGCTGGCCAAGGATATTGCGCTCAGCATCCATCCCCACCCGACCCTGTCAGAGACAATCATGGAATCAGCCGAGGTTTTCTTCGGCGCCAGCACGCACGTGTACCGGCCGAAGCGCTGAACAGAGCGTGTGTTCGTTATCACAGACACAACAGGCGCGTGCGCAGCTATACTGGATGGCTCTTAACAGCTTGATGAGAAACTCTGAGCCTTGTCATTCCGAGGAGCACGAGCGACGAGGAATCTGCAGGTTTCCTTGCGTTGCGAAGAACTGCAGATCCCTCGCTGCGCTCGGGATGACAACAAGACGGGGTTATTCAGCAAGCTTTTGAACGCTGAACTGGAGGCACTCCCGTGCATTGGATACGCTCAATCGTTTCGCTGATGATTTGTCTGGCAGTAGCGCTATTTCTCACATTGAAGGAGAGCTCAGTGCAGGCTTCACCGAGTAGCATATCCGGCTCTGCGGCTAGCCAGCCCGCTTGGATGAAGGATTCGACCTCAAAGCTGGAACGCGAATTGGCGGCGAAATATGGCGACCAGCAACGAATGCGGGTGGAGCGGGGACTCCGCCAGGTTGCTGAGTTCTGGCGCGCTGAGGACGGCGATGCGGCGGCGTTTGAGGATTTCGCCCGCGCGAATTTTGCCGGCGATCAGGCCACGCTCGATACCATGTTCAACCGCTTCCAGCGACTGCTCGAACAACTGGATGGCCACATGCACGAGATCAATCGAGAGTTCAACCAGCAATCCGATCTCGATCTTGGCCAGGTGCTTCCCTTCGATGAACTCTTCGCCGGCTACGATCCGTCGGCCCACGTCATCGACGATTTCTTTCACAACAAACTGGCCTTCACCGTGCTGCTGAACTTTCCGCTGACGACGTTAGACGAACGCCTGAAAGATGGCGCCACCTGGAGCGGCAGACAGTGGGCCGAAGCTCGGCTTGCGCAACGTTTTGACAAACGCATCCCCGCTGACGTGAACCTTGCAATTGCCCAGGCTGGAGCCGAATCTGCCCAATACATCTCGGAATACAACGTCTGGATGTACCATCTGCTCGACCCGCAAGAACACCGGATTTTCCCGCCCAAGATGCGACTGCTCAGCCATTGGAATCTGCGCGATGAAATCAAGGCCGACTATGCTGACAAGGAGAACGGTCCCGCCAAGCAGCGCATGATCCAGCAGGTGATGGAGCGCATTGTTACCCAAACCATCCCCGAAGTTGTGATCAACAACCCAGGCGTGGATTGGAATCCGTACGCGAATGAAGTGAAGCCGGCAGCGGCGAAAGACGCGGATGCGACGGCGGAAAAAACCGCAGCGAAGATCAGTAACACACGCGAGCCGGACACGCGCTACGCCGTGCTGCTGAAGGATTTTGACGCCTGCAGAAAAGCCGACCCTTATTCTCCGACGGCCCCAACCCTGATTGACCGCCGCTTTGACGAAGACCGCGAGATTCCCGAAGCGCGCGTAAAAGCGATGCTGGTGCAGGTGCTCAGTTCGCCACTGGTGCCGCAGACGGCCAAGCTGATCGAATCGCGTCTCGGGCGCCCGCTCGAACCCTTCGACGTCTGGTACAACGGATTTCGTCCCGGCAGCCAATTCACTGAAACGCACTTGGATGAGATGGTGGCGAAGAAATATCCCACCGCCGAGGCCTATCAGAAAGACATTCCCAATCTTCTGATGAAACTTGGCTTCTCTCCCGATCGCGCGCAGTACGTGGCGAACAACATTATCGTGGATCCGGCGCGCGGTTCGGGCCACGCCATGGGATCGCAAATGCGCTCCGAAAAAGTGCACCTGCGTACACGTGTAGAAAAGACCGGCATGAATTACAAAGGCTTCAACATCGCCGTGCATGAGATGGGGCACAACGTGGAGCAGACGTTCTCGCTCAACGAGGTTGACTATACCTTGCTGCAAGGCGTGCCTAACACGGCTTTTACCGAAGCACTCGCATTTGTGTTTCAAGGACATGACCTGGAACTGCTCGGTCTGCCCGCGCCGGATGAGAAGAGTCAGGCCGAGAAAACTTTGAACGACTTCTGGGGCACGTACGAGATTGCCGGAGTCGCCCTCGTCGATATGGGCGTGTGGCATTGGATGTACGACCATCCGCAGGCCACGCCCAAGCAACTCAACGATGCCACGGTTCAGATCTCGAAAGACATTTGGAACCGTTATTACGCACCTGTCTTCCACAAGAACGATGTGGTGCTGCTGGGAATTTACTCCCACATGATTGATTCGTTTTTGTATCTGCCCGACTATCCCATCGGCCACATGATTGCGTTTCAGATCGAGGAACAGATGAAAAAAGCCGGAGCCATCGGTCCGGAGTTTGAGCGAATGGCGAAGATGGGCCGGGTGACTCCCGATCTGTGGATGGAGCGCGCCACCGGACGGCCAGTAGGGCCAGAAGCATTGCTGGAAGCGACGCAGCGGGCGCTAACGGCCGCAGGAGCTAAGTGAACTTGGTGGGCGATGGAAGCTGCTACTCCACCACTGCAAAAGCAGATGCGTCAGCCAGTACACCAGCAGAGGAACAACAATGAGATAGGCTGCCAGATAAACTGCTCCCGGCAGCACGTGCTGCTCGCGAAAAAACGGGCCACGGGCCCAATTCACGTCAAACTGCGGCCGCCAGAAATAATTGATTGGCACAACCATCCACGTCACGAGCGTCTGGAATTTCCATCCCCGTTCGTCATAGCCCAGCCGGTAAATGGCCCACAACAGCAGCGGTGGCGTCACCACGTGGAACAGACCGAGCAGCCGGACAAACAGAGGAAGATGGGGATCGAACATATATTCCGTGCCGCCGATGATATGAGTGCCACTTAAAAGCGCTCCGACTAAATCAATCGTGTAGAGCGTTTGAAACAGTAAGAGACCGGTAGCCTGCCAGGAAAAAATCAGCGGACTCTCCAGCCACAGCCCGAGCATGATGAGGAGGTTCCCCAGGTCGCAGAAGTACAGGAAGTTCTGCGCTCCATATTGATGCCAGTACACCGGAACCCACGCGATCACCCAGACACTCCACGCAATCTTCAGCCAAAGTGGCAGGCGCATGTCATTGTGGTTTGCTAGACAGCCCAGTTTCGCACCTTGAGCCCACGCACGCGACGGAACTCCTTTTCATTGTTTGTAACCAGGGTCAGCTCTGCTGCCAGGGCATGAGCCGCAATCCAAAGATCGTTGTTTCCGATCATCTGGCCCTTCGATTCGAGCTCGGCGCGAATCGTCCCGTAGGTTTCGGCCGCTGTCTCCGGCAGGGGAATTGCCGGCAGCAAATGGACAAGTTCATGCAGCCGTTCCAGCGCTGCAACCCGTTGCTTGCTCTTGGCTGCCCCATAGAGCAGCTCGCCATAAGTAATGACCGAAAGCGCGGCCTCCCCTGGACGGAGCTTTCGAAACCGGCGCAAAACTTCCTCCGGCCTGTTCTGCCGAATGTAAATGCAGATGTTGGTGTCCAACAGGTAGCGAGGCTCCACTCTCAGAGCCCTTTGCGTTTCTGTGGCCGGTCGTTTTCTCGTCCACCCGGTTTCCGTCCGATCAGTTCAAGATCATCCGGCAACCCGGCCAGCAGATCGAAGGCGCGAACCATGGTTCCATCGTTTTCGCGCAGGACGATTTCATCCCCGCGGCGAAAGATCTGGACTTCCTTGCTCTTCAGCCGGAATTGCTTCGGCAGCCGGACTGCCTGACTGTTTCCGGACCGGAATACGCGCGCCGTGCCCATGCATCACCCTCCTCAAGGTATATACATTAAGTATACACATTTGTTTTGTTGGCACAAGAATGGGTTGTCAAGACAGGTCCAACTACGCCGCCAGTCTTGCGGGTGTTGAACATGTGGTCGTCATGCCTGTCAAGAAAGCGAACGAGAAAGCCCGCGGCGTTTGGGGACCCTTTGCTACCGATGGTGCGGGCTCGTGCGACCACGGAACCGACTATGTAGGTGATCAATGCCTGCTAGTTGCAGCAGGCGAATGATGAATGCGCGCGTGGCTCCTAGCCAGATCGATCCTTCTGAACCCTCGATGGACTGGGGCAATTACCTCCGTAACTTGATGGTGGCTACCAGCGTACCTACGATGCGATTATGAGCTACAAGGCCCTTTTATTCTGCCCCGATGATAAGACTGCGCGGGTCGTCACCCAGGTCTTGAGCGAGTTGGAGTTTCAGGTTGAGCGTTGCAATGAGCCGTTTGCCTCGGTCAAAAAGCTGATGGCAGAGCACTTTGACGCCATCGTCGTGGACTGCGAAAACGATCAGAATGCGACCCTGCTGTTCAAGAGTGCGCGCAATTCGGGGTCGAATCAGACTTCCCTTTCGGTAGCGGTGGTGGAGGGTCAGACCGGAGTCGCCCAAGCGTTCCGCATCGGAGCCAATCTAGTTCTGACCAAGCCCATTAATGTGGAGCAATCCAAAGGCACCTTGCGGGTTGCGCGCGGCTTGTTGCGAAAGACGGATTTCACGAAGGCTGCGTTCACACCGCCGTCGGTGGCCCGGGCCGCAGCCGTCACGGATTTCAAGCCACCTTCCGCTCCCGGGATTCCGGCGTCCAGGCCAGCCATTACGTCGTTGCCCGCACAGCCGCCTCCATCAGTAATTCCGATGGCCAGCGCCTCCGTTCTTGAAGTCGAAAAGGAACCCGAGCCGCAGCCCGAGCCGGCTGAAGCAGCTTTGCTCGAATCGATGCCGGATCCGGTGGGACCCAGGAATTATGGAGCAGATCCGGCCACCGCTGGGGGTCTGAAAAACTATCCTTGGCAACCGATTACCAGGCCGGCGGCAGAGCCGGTGGCTTCTGCTGTTCGCACCTCCACCGAACAAAGCCGGGGATCAGCGCAAGGGGCCGCGGCGGCCCCTGCTCCAGCCAAGGATGTGCGACGGATTGAAGTAAGTACAACCGCGGCACAAGCGGAGCCGCCTCTTTTTTCTTCGTTTGGTGGCATGCAGGAAGAACCGGCATCCGGTTCGCGAGGAGCCAGGAAGATTCTGATCGCAGCCGTTGTTCTCATAGCAGCGGCTGGCGTGGGCTACGTCGGTTGGACCCGACTGCATCCGGCGGGCGCCTTACTCACGCAGAAACCACCCGCTGCTGTGCCGACCCCGCCAGTTCAGGCGCAGGCTCCTGCTTCCGCGGACATGTCCGACTCGGTGAACTCTGAGCCGAATGGGCCCTCCGCAATGGAAGAAGCGCAGCCCGTCGAGCAGGCGCCGGATATCACGCTTTCGACTGCTGATTCGGCTTCTTCCACCACCGGCTCTGTGAGTTCGACCCCGCCACCCGCCAAGGCTGCCAAACCGACTCCAGGAGTAAAGACCAGGCAACCGGCGAAAGAGACAAATCCTCAAGCCAGCAAGACTACGAGTTCGCTGGCAGGGCAGGCTGAAGCTGTTACCCCGAACGCGCACACACACACGAAGGAAGTCGTCGTGGTGAAGAACGAGCACTTCACGCCGGTTCAGCAGGCCGCTCCAGTCGAAGAACCTGCGGCACCGCCGACTTTAGATGTTGCATCGAATGCGGAGGAGAGCGCGATCTCCGGAATCGTAAGCGCAGCCCCGACGAATGTGCCTCAGCCGGCTCCACATATGCTCAAGGTGTCCCAGGGCATCTCGCAGGGGCTGCTGGTCAAGAAGGTGCCACCGGTTTATCCCTCACAGGCCAGGCGGATGGGCATTCAGGGCGCGGTCGAGATTTTGGCCAATATTGGGAAGGATGGCAACATCACCAGCGTCAAGCTAGTCAGTGGCGACAAGATCCTGGGGCAAGCGGCCCTGGATGCAGTCAAACAATGGAAGTACAAGGCCTATTACCTGGATGGCCAGCCAGTTGATTTTCAGACTCAAATTACGGTGAAGTTCACGTTGCCATAGCCATTCCTTCGGCGGAAGGCTTGCATTCGGCGCGGGGATTCGGTCCCGCGCTGTTTTTGTTTTATGCTCTCGCTTCGCCGAGAATCTGTTGTTCACCAAGCTATAATCGAGGATTGCGCGCGGGCGGAAATTCGCTTCCGTGAGGGAACCGGAGCTTGGTGGTTCGTTTCAAGCTAAGGGCTAAGAGCCAGCAGCTAAGACCTTCTTTATGGATTTCAAACTAGTCAGTGATTACAAGCCGCGCGGCGATCAGGGCAAAGCGATCGAGTCTTTGGTTCGCGGCGTCCTTGATCGCGAGCAGCATCAGGTTTTGTTGGGCGTGACCGGTTCTGGCAAGACATACACCATGGCCAAAGTGATTGAGCAGGCAAACCGGCCTACGCTGGTCATGGCGCACAACAAGACCCTGGCGGCCCAGCTATATCACGAATTCAAGAGCTTCTTCCCGCACAATGCGGTGGAATACTTTGTCTCCTACTACGACTACTACCAGCCCGAAGCCTATGTCCCCGCGGCCGACCTCTATATCGAGAAGGAAGCTACGATCAACGATGAACTGGACAAGCTGCGACTCTCGGCGACACGGTCATTGTTTGAGCGGCGTGACTGCCTGATTGTGGCGTCGGTGAGTTGCATTTACGGCCTGGGTTCTCCGGAAGCGTACTACGGCATGCTGCTGTTTCTGGAAAAAGGCCAGAAGATCAAGCGCGAAGACATTACCCGTAAACTGGTGGAAATTCTTTATGAGCGCACCGACGGCGACTTTCGACGTGGCACATTTCGCGTGCGCGGCGATGTGATCGAAATCTTTCCTACCTATGACGATATGGCGTATCGCGTCGAGCTGTGGGGCGACGAAGTCGAAGCTCTCTCACAAATTGATCCGCTGTTCGGCACGGTCAAACAGAAATACGTCCGCCTGCCCATCTATCCCAAAACGCATTACGTGATGAAAGAGGAAACCCGCTCGAAAGCTGTCCAGACCATTCGGGAAGAGCTCGCCTGGTGGGAAGCGGAACTGGAGAAGCAAGGCCGGCTGGTGGAGTCGCAACGTGTCCATCAGCGGACGATGTATGACCTGGAGATGATCAAGTCGGTCGGCTATTGTCACGGAATCGAGAATTATTCGCGGCATTTTACGGGCCGCTTGCCGGGCGAGCCTCCGCCTACGTTGCTGGATTATTTTCCGCGCGATTATCTGATGTTCCTTGACGAATCACATCAGACCGTGCCGCAGTTGCACGGCATGTATCACGGGGACCGCTCGCGGAAAGAGACACTGGTCGAATACGGCTTCCGTCTGCCCTCGGCCTTGGACAACCGTCCGCTAACGTTTGAAGAGTTCGAGCACCGCCAGAACCAGTTGGTTTATGTTTCGGCGACTCCGGGACCGTATGAGCTGACCAAGTCGGCGGGAGTTGTGGTCGAGCAGATTATTCGTCCTACAGGTCTGGTGGATCCGCCGGTCGAGGTGCGTCCGGTCAAGGGGCAGATTGACGATTTGCTGCACGAGATTCGCCAGCGAGTCGCCCGCGGGGAACGAGTGCTGGTGACTACGCTGACCAAACGCATGTCTGAGGACCTGGCCGAGTATTACAGCGAAGTGGGCGTGAAATGCCGCTATATGCACTCGGAAATCGAGACCCTGGAACGGGTAAAAATCCTGCGTGACCTGCGCAAAGGTGAGTTCGATGTCCTGATCGGTATCAATCTTCTACGCGAAGGGCTCGATCTGCCCGAAGTTTCGCTGGTGGCGATTCTCGATGCCGACAAAGAAGGTTTCTTGCGCTCGGCGGGGTCGCTGATTCAGACCGTTGGCCGCTGCGCCCGCAATTTGAATGGCAGGGCGATTCTGTACGCCGACCGGATGACCGACTCGATGAAGAAGGCCATGAACGAGACCGACCGGCGGCGCGCGATCCAGGAGGCCTACAACGTGGCCAATGGGATTACGCCAGAGTCGATCGTGCGGCCGCTGGAAATGTCGCTGGCCAGGATCATCGAAGCGGACTACGCCGATCTGACGGGCTCGGAGGCCGAGGGCATGCCCGAGTTCAAGTCGCAGGAAGAGCTGGATGCCTACGTTGTGAAGCTGGAGAGCGACATGCGCGAGGCCGCCAAGCGATTTGAATTCGAGAAGGCTGCGAAGCTGAGAGATACGATCAAGGAGCTAAGGACGAAGGAGTTTTTGTTCGCGTAGGGGGTTGGGCGGAACGAACTAAGGTCAGGGAACCCACCCGGGCACAAGGTGAGAATAGGCCGCGCCTGAACACCAGCTTGACAATCTCCCAACGATGTATGTACACTTTGTGCATATCGCCAGCGTCCCTCCACTAAGGCATTGAGATGCTTTTCGAGTGGGATAAGCGTAAGCGGCAGACGAACCTGGCGAAACATGGCATCGATTTTCGGGATGCCATAGCTGTTTTTGACGGGCCGGTGTTCGAGAGTATGAGCCGCCGTCGAGGCGAAGAGCGCATAGTCGTGATCGGTACGATGGAAGGCATTGAAATCGTACTGGTCTACGTGATGCGCGGGAAACAGCGGCGGATTATTTCAGCCAGGAGGGCACATCGTCATGAAAGGCAAGATTACGCGAACCACCTCAAGGGCGCGGGCTAAGGGCGAGACGGACTTCAGACGCCTGCGCCAGATGGGTGATGCGGCCATCGACGACTCCGACATTCCCAAGCTGGGTAAATCGTTCTGGAAGACCGCCCAACTCAGCATGCCGCAGCCCAAAGACCGCCTGACCATCCGGGTTGACCATGATGTTGTGAAATGGCTCAAGAAGGCCGGCAGCGGCTACCAGACCCGCATCAACGCCATTTTGCGATCCTACATGAAGGCCCAATCCGATGAAGGCACGACGTAGTTGCGCGAGGAGGAATAGGAAAACCAAACTGCTGGGCCACCCGGCGGCAAAGTTGAAGGATACGGCAAAGGCGGCTGGGCTCACGCGAACAAGAACTCCTTCGTCCTTAACTCCTTGATCGTCAGCCCCGACAAGAGTGCTAGCATGCACGGATGAAGACCCCGATAACGATACCGTGTCAGTCCTGCGGCAAGCCAATAAACCTACAGACAGTGGGAAGCCACTTGCCGGAGCGCGCCGACTGCTCAGGATGCAACGCATCGATACACTTACTCGCACCACTAGGCAATGTACCGACGATGCTAATTATGGAGCGTGCGAAGTGGGAACTAAAGAGTAAAGACATAACGATGGCTATATTGCTAAGCGCGGTGGCTGTTGAAGCGCAGATGTCCTGGCTATTTTTCAAGTGGAGGGGGATCGATGACGGACTATTACCCAATGAACTGACCCAGGCTCACAACGAGAAGTGGGAAGGGGAATGGACCGACATGCGAACGGTTAGCAAACGATCGGACGAGTTGTCTCGGCTGCTAACGGGCACGGATTTTGACAAGTTCGCACAGCAAAATATGGGACGGCTAAAACCCCATCTTGACGGATTCGACCCTGCCACCTCGGTTAAGACCTTTTTTCAAGACCACCTCTTCGAGAAGCGTAATCAGATCGTCCATTATGGCAGCATTGATTTTGAGGAAGAGGACGGGAATTCGTGCGCATTGGCATCGGCCTTACTCGGACTTCTGCAGGCAATGGATAAGGAACGTATCAGGAAAATGCACGAAGATCATAAGAAAGCCGGCGAGTGATGCCCGAGCATTTGACAAGCTGCGCCCGATCCTGTCAGCACCTTAAAAGGTGCTATACTGCGAGTCTATGCTGGACATCACCAAAGACATTCAATCCCTGACCACCTTTCGCCGGCGGCCGGGCGATTTCATGAAGCAGATCAAGAAAAGCAAGCGGCCCGTCGTGCTCACGGTCAACGGCAAAGCTGCAGCGGTGGTTCAGGATGCGGAAGCCTATCAACGCTTACTGGATATAGCCGCGAGCGCCGACGCTGTTGAAGGTATCCGGCAGGGTATGGAGGACGTGAGAAGAGGGAGAATCCGTCCAGCGAAAGAGTTCTTCAAGGAATTCGAAGCCGGGCATGGCCTATCTCGTTAGGATCGCTTCGCGAGCTGAACGCGATCTGGTCTCTCTGTATGAGGAAATCAACGCCCCGGATTCGGCCGCGGCCCGGCACTGGTATGCAGGGCTCAAACAGGCGATTCTGAGCCTCGCGGTGCGGCCCAACCGCTGTCCAGTCACGCCCGAAGATAAGAGGCTCAGGCACTTGTTGTATGGCCATAAGCCCCACCTCTACCGTGTCATTTACCGCGTGAATGACCAGCGAAAGCAGGTTGACGTGTTGCACATTCGCCACGGTGCCCGGCGAAAGTTTCACACGTCAGACCTGGCATGATGAACGTCGAGTCTACCCTGTTTGTTGATAGCGGATCCAGATTGTCCGCCTAGGGCTATCACCGCTTCAGATAATCCCCCGGCGACAGAATTGCGATGTCCCTCCACGGATGGACAAAATGGACAAGCGCTCCGGCAGCCAAATTGAGCGACACGATCAAGGAGTTGCGGACGAAGGAATTCTTGTTCGCGTAAGACAATTCAAAGAAAAAATGCGAAACGCCCCTTAAGTCAACCACAGAGGACGCGGAGGACACAGGAGTCAACCGCGTGGCTTTACAGACTCGCAGCCGTCGCTCGCGATGTTGTCTGGCTTCCCGTCTCCACCTGAGGGTCTACGACGCTGAGTTCTTTTTCAAGCGAGGAAAAGCGCTGCAGAATCTCGTGCATCCGCAAAGCCATGTTCCGGATGGTTTCGATCTGGGAGCGTGCGCTGGCGGAAAGCGAGCCGGGTTCGAGCAAGAGCAACTCGGAGTTACCCAACACCGCAGTAAGCGTGTTGTTCATGGTGTGGCGCATTTCGAGCATGTAGCGGCCAAGCGTGGCTTGGCGATCCAGCACCACGTTCGCCTGCTCGGCGCGGCGGGCATGAGCCTTGGCTGCGGCTCCGTGCAGGGCTTCCCCAGCCACCAACACGAGAGTGTCGAGCCAGGTTTCCTGTTGCCGCAGGAGTGCAATCCCTGGCCAGCGTCCACGAACGGTTTGCAGGGTTCGCAGATCGTCGGAAACAAACAGTACGCGCTTGCCGGCCGCCTCCATCGCCTCCAGAACCACAGAAAGCGCCTGTGGCCGCAGGCTACCGACGATGGCCACATGGAAGCTTTCGGGATCAAAGCCCAGGCAGACATCACTGCTCATCAGGGTAAAGACCGGCACACTGCGCTCCGACTGCCAGCGGCCGGTTATGGTGCGCGAGAATTCCGCGTCATCAGAAACGATCAATATGGTGGGCTGGTCCACATTCCCCTTTTCTGCTCTCTGCTCTGGTCACTGCACTTTTCCGTCATCGTCGGCGGCGGCCGGCGTCGCTGCGGAAGCGGTCTCGGTCCAATCCTGTGGGCTGCTGGATACCTCGAATTCAGGATGCTCGGAACTGGCAGCAGCGAATCCGGCAGCGGCGGCGTGGGATTGAGCCGTCGTTCGATCCGCAGCTGTTTTCTTGGAACTCTTCGCTAAAGCGGCATCAACGACGGCACGAAGGTCGACCAGCATAGACAACGGCTGGCCTGAAGAGTATTCGGCATGAAACATAACCTTCCAGGATTGGCAAATCATGCGCAGCCGGGCGATGGTTTCTTCCGCGGAGAATTGAGCTCGTCGGCAATCCAGGGTGCTGACCCCGCGCAGTTCCAGTTCGCGCAGGCCGTCCAGAATGGCGTTGAGGTCCTGGTGCATCAAGCGGAAGAAAACGCGCCGCATCAGGAAGCTGAAGCGGGTAAATGCCACCATGGCGACTGGCAGGAAATAATTCTGGCCCGATGAGGTTTTCAGCTTTCTGCCCTTTTCCAGGATCCCGCTGGTGAACAGTTCTTTCAGGTTCTTGCAACCGTCGGCTTGGCGCATCAACTCATCGAGCGGTTGGAGCCACGGTGGAACGTTCAGGTCTACCGTCCCCAAAACCGGTTCCAACAGCTGGGCCACGTAGGCCAGATCAACATCGCCATCCTCCAGGCGCGATGGCGCACAGTGGGAGAAGAACTGCACCAGCAGGAAATCCGTTTTGTCCCGGTCGGAATCGGAATGGGTTTGCTTCCGCAGATGATGCGTCAGCAACGTACCCAGAGCTTGATCGCTGGCCAAGTTCGTGGTCTGTAAGAATTGGCGCAACTGATGGACCTGAATGCGCTCATCGAGGCTGAGCAACCATTGGCGGGCCAACTCAACCGATTCCTGCGGAGGAGCATCAATGCCGGCTTCCAGATCACTGCAGGGCGGCAGGTCGATCACGAATTCCCGCGCCAGTGCGGCATACAGGGGGTAAAGCAGGCGCGCCTCGCGCCACTCGGCAGCCAGTTCAGTCAATTGCGAATTGGGAGTCATGATTTCACGATCCAGTTGGCCACTTCCCCGGTAAAGCGGGCGGCCACCGCAGTGCGTCCCCCGTTATATTGCACGGCCACTACGCACGCTTCCGTGTCCAGGGTTCCGTCGGAATTCTGCAGCCGCAGTTTATCGGCAAATTCCAGGGGCAAGATCGAAGCGAACAGCACTTCGTGGGGAGTGCCAAACTCGATCACAGTGCTTTCGGTGAAGGCGCTGCTTCCATTCGCCACCCGAGTCAGACGGATGGGAATGCGCACCGGGGTAGCATTGGGAAAGAATTTGGCCAGCTTGGTAGTAGAGCTTTCTCGGATTGCGCTTGCGCCAGCACCAGCCGCTTTGGGCACGGAGGTCCTCAATTCCAGGGTCAATGCAGCCTGGATTCCCAAGTCTGCCGGTTAGCAGGGCTCGGGCACCCGGGCCGCATCGCACAGAGGAAGGATGCACGAGCGCGGCCAAAGCTAGGGTAAGGAATGAAGAATGTAAGCTATTGATAATACATCGACAATTCCACGTGCCAGGGGCGCGTCTCTGCTCATTTACGGCCCGTCGTCTCAGGATGAAACGGAGTCTCAGGGGCACCAGTACCCGGTGCTTAATGGCGGCTCATAACAATTCAGTCCAGCGGGTACTCGGTACTGGGTACTAGCGACTGGGCATTACTGCAGCGCCTGGCTGGTCGGCATCTGCTGCCGGCCGCCGATGTTGTAACGCTTAAGCTTGCGATACAGGGTCGCGCGGCTGATGCCAAGCATCTTTCCGGCGAGGACTTTGTCGCCTTTCACCTGCTCGAAAACACGCTCGATGGTGGCCCGCTCGATATCTTCCAGATCACTCGAGGGAACGGCGCTCGGGGGGGCAACTGTGGCGGGTTCCAACGCTGGCGACCCCGCGACCAAGCCAGGCGGCAGATCGTTGACGTCAATGGTCTGCCGATCGCCCAGCGCGACCGCACGTTCAATACAATTTTCCAGTTCGCGCACGTTGCCCGGCCAATCATATTGCAACAGGCATTTCATTGCCGCATTGGTGACCTGCACGGAAATTCCGGGAACATAGCGGTCAAGAAACCAGTGCACCAACATCGGAATGTCGGATCGGCGCTCGCGCAGAGAGGGCAAATGAACCGTGACCACATTCAGACGAAAATACAGGTCTTTGCGGAATGTGCCGTTGCGGTATTCCGCCTCGAGATCGCGGTTGCTGGCCGCAATGACTCGGACGTCTACTTTGATCTTTTGATTGCTGCCGACGGGACGGACTTCCTTCTCCTGCAGAACTCGCAGCAGCTTGGCTTGCAATTCCAACGGCAGTTCGCCGATTTCGTCGAGAAAAATAGCTCCACCGTTCGCCGACTGAAATAGCCCGGTCTTTGACTTCAATGCGCCGGTAAAAGCGCCTTTTTCGTAGCCGAATAATTCGCTCTCGATGAGCGTGGGGACCAGCGAACCGCAATCCACCGCCACGAAGGGACGATTGGCAAAGGCGCCGCGGAAGTGGATGGCGCGCGCGACCAGTTCTTTGCCGGTGCCGCTTTCGCCGGTGATCAGCACTGGGGTGCGCGTGTCTTTCAGGCGTGAGATCATGCGCAGCACGTCCTGAATCTTGGCAGACGAGCCCACGATGCCGTGCAGGTCGGTCTCGGTATCCACACGCTCGCGCAGGAATTGGTTCTCTTCCACCAGCCGGATTTTTTCCGCCATTCGGCGCAGGAACAGGCGAAGCTCTTCCAGCGGCGAGAATGGTTTGCTGATGTAGTCGTAGGCGCCCAGTTTCATCGCCTGCACGGCGGTTTCGACCGAGCCGTGTCCGGTCATGACCGCGACTTCGCTGCGGGGGAGCAGTTTCTTCACCTTCTCCAGGAACTCCAGGCCGGACATATTGGGCATAACCATATCAGTGAGAATCATGTGTGCCGGTTGATCCTCCAGTAGGGCCAGCGCGGTCTCCCCGCTATTGGCCTCCATGCAGCAAAAACCCAGCGCTTCACCGACAGTCATGCACAGCTTGCGGATGCTCTGCTCGTCATCCACAATCAAAAGCCGAATCCGTAAATCTTCGCTCACGGCGCCTTTCCTATCGTCTTTTCCACTACAGAAATAAATTGCTGCACGCCGAACGGTTTCTCCACGCAAGGCGCGCCGGTTTTGCGCAATGTGGCTGCAGTTTCTTCATTCGCGATATCGCCAGTAATGAAAACCAGGCGCTCGGCTAGTGCAGGACGATACCGCGCCACCCAAGCATGAACATCGGCGCCATCCACGCCCCCGGGGGTACGCATATCCGAGACTACACCCAGAAAATCGCCTGCCTGGAGCAGTCGCAGACCCTCCGCTCCGGACTCGGTACACACCACGGTATAGCCGTTGCGCTCCAGAGCCGCGCGGACGTAGGCCATAACCGCGGGTTCATCCTCGATCAGCAATACCGGCAAAACAGCGGGATTCCTCGCAGGCTGTATCATGAATGTAGAACTCCGGCAGCGGCTCCAACCGTGGCCGTCTCTGCCACCGCTGGCAGGCGTACGATAAACGTCGCTCCTTCCTGATCTGGATTGTTGTAACTGAGAATCTCGCCTTCGTGTTCGTGCACAATCCCGTAGCAGATGCTGAGACCCAAGCCGGTACCCTTGCCGATTTCCTTGGTGGTAAAAAATGGGTCGAAGATGCGCTCCGGGAAAGAGATGCCGTACCCGTTGTCGCGAAACCAGACCTCAACAAAGTTTGCCACCTTTGCAGTCTTGATCTCAATCCGCGCAGGCCGACCCGTATCGCGCACGGCGTCATAAGCATTGTTCAAGATATTCAGAAATACCTGCTGCAATTGGTGCGAGTCGCCGATCACCTGAGGCAGATCCGGATCGAGTTGCTCAATGACCTCCACCCCACGGCTATGAAGGTCGTAAGCCCGCAACTGCAAAGTGCGGCGGAGAATGGTATTGAGCTGCACAGGCTTGCGTTGCGGTGGCACCTGCCGGGCAAAACTCAGCAGGTTCTGCACGATCTGCTTCGTGCGGTGCGCCTCCTGCAGGATAACCCGCAGGTCTTTGCGGGCGCTCTCCGGCACCTCGGGGTTTTCCATGAGCAAGTCGGCAAAACCGAGAATTGCGGTCAAGGGATTATTGACTTCATGCGCGACCCCGGAGACCAATTGGCCCGTCGCCGCCATTTTTTCTGAATGCATCAACTTGGCTTGCAGGGTCGCGGCATCCGTGATGTCGCTCATGACCACGACAATGCTGGCAATCTTGCCCTGCTCATCGCGCATGGGACTTAGGTTCACCGAGAAATGCCCGACCCGTCCTTCGCCCCGCACAATCTGCAATTCCAGATTGTCCACCTGTTGGCCGCCGAGGGTGGCGGTGAAGGCGTCGGCCAGCGCCTGCCGCCGCTGGGAAGCGATCAATTCTTCCAGAGGCCGGCCCAGCAACTGTTGCTGGTGGAAGCCCATGTCATACCACCGCCGGTTCGCATAGCTGACCAGGCCGGCTGTGTCCGCCACAAGAATCAGGCTCTGGGTATTGTTTAGAATCTTGCCGGAGAAGTCGCGCTCGCGCTGCAATTCTGATTGAAAGGTCTTAAGACCGCTGATATCGAGCATGACCCCGCGGTATTGCACGATCCGCTGCAGCGCGTCGCGCACCGCAAATGCGTTGATCAGAACGTGGACAGGGGAGCCATCCTGGCGGCGCAGAGTTTGCTCGTGATTCCGCACTGCACCATGCTGCTGCATCTGCTCGGCAAGTTCCTTGTACCGTTCGGCGGAAAAACAAACGCGGGTAGGAATGTCAGCTTGAAGAAGATCCTCGCGGTTGGAGTAACCGAGCATGCGCACCAGAGCATCATTCACTTCCACGAACCGCCCGTCCGGGGTGGAGAAAAACACTCCTTCCTGAATGTTGTCGAACAGCTCGCGATATCGACGCTCTGCCTCACGGCGGTCGGTGATGTCCTTGAGTACGTGGATGGTCTGCAGACTTTCGCTGTTGGCTCCATGAACCCGCGACGTCGACACCAGATAAGTTCGATCCAGCACCGGGAGAACGTACTCGTCGCCTGCTACATCGGGAGTCGCACGGCAGAAGGGGCAGGAGCGCACGGCCGTGTCCTCGTCCATGGGGAGCAGGGCGCCCATTTTGACCCCGATGAGTTCGTGGGGCTGAACCCCAATGAAATCGGCCAGCGAGCGGTTCACTCGCAAAACATGGTCGGATGAATCGTGGGCCACGATGAAATCGCTGATGGCGTCGAAAATCTCGATCCAGTGCCGGTTGGCCTGATCCATGCGGGTGAAAAGCCGTGCGTTCTCCAGGGCAACGGAGGCGTGGGCCGCGATGGCCTGCAGGAGCTGTTCGTCCTCCTCTTCCAGGGGCTTTCCGCGATTCGCCAGGCACAACACGCCCAGGAGTTCGCTGGACGCCCCCAGCAGCCGTACTAAACTGCAATCATTCCAACCCAGATCTGAATTCAATTCCGGGCCCAACAGTTCCAGCGCGCTCAAGGAAACAATTGCTTCGGGATGCTGAGCCACGGCAGCGGTAATGGCGTGATCGAAGCGGCGCCGCACCGAGCTCCATGACTGGGCCGCGGAAGGGAGCGGCTGCACCGCCAGGGTCTCCATCACGGAATCTTGCCGTAAAGCTAACGCCGCAGCCTTCGCCCCCAGCAGATCGGCGGCGCGCGTGACGAAACTCTTGGCAAACTCTGGCAGCCGAAGCTGGGAGTTCAGCTCCAGAGCCAATTTCATCAAGGACTCTGCGCGCCGACGGTGCCGCTCCGACAGGTGCAGATTACGAGTCGCCTCCAGTGCAATGGCAACCTGCGCGGCCATTGCCTTGGCAGAACGAATGTCTTCTTGCGATATGCCTGCTCCGTCGCGCTGGTCGAGCACACCGAACATTCCCAGCACCTGGCCTTGGGAGCCTAACAGCGGCACCGCCAACACCTGGCGCACGTTGAACCTGGAGATCATCTCCAGGTTGGCGCCGGCGACTTTGCTGGGATCGTCGGCCCAGAACACCTGCTTGTTGATGAGAGCACGGCTGGCGGCGCCTTCGGGGAAGACCTCATCCACCGGACCGGGCTTGCCGTTTTCCGCTCCCCAGCGGACGTGAAACACTCCCGCCTCGAGCAGGCCGACAAAAGCCCGGCCAAAACCCAGGAAATCAGCAGCCCGAACTACGAATTGCTGCAGGAACTCGTCCAGATTACCGACAGAACTCAGTTCCGCCAGGATATCCAGGAGTTGATGCAACTCGTGGGATTGCGCGCGGGCCGTCCCGTAAAGCTCAGCATTGGCAATGGCGACGGCTCCAAAACCCGCTACCGCAGACAGCAGTGACTTCTCTTCAGGGCTGAAAGCGCCCTGCTGGCGGGGGTAAACGAGCACGGCGCCCTCCGTGCGGGAAGTCCTGATGGGAGCCGCGAGCAGCATGCCCGCCGGGACCATGCCGCCCAGAGCGTGAGCGACGGGATCGATTGCGACCGCGATGGGCTCGCCGGCTGCGACCGCACGCGCAGCCAGATCAGCAGCGAACTGCAGTCCCCTGCCTTCGAAGCGAGCGCGCACCGAGGCTGCAAGCTGCGGCGACTCCGCGGCTACCACGTGCAGCCTGACCTCGGTTCCCTGGCGCAAGAGGATGCATACCAGCCGCGTCCGCAATAGAACTCGCAAACGCTCCGCGACCGCGGAGGCATCCGGCACCGCCTGCACCGACTGGGCGACTTGGGCAAGGATTTCAGCGCGGCGGTGCTCCTCGCGGGAGACCTGCGTCATGCGGCTGGCCTCCAGCAGGCTGCCCAGTTGGCCGGCAAGAATAGTTGCCTTGGCGGCCAAATCATCATTGAAGAAATTCGGATTCGAGGCGTGCAGGAAGACGGCCGCCCCAATCACTTCATTCGCAACCACTAGCGGCGCAGCCATCAGGCTGCAGGCGTGGAACTCGGCAGCCATACGATACCGGTCAGGGTCGGGCCGGTTCACATAAACGGTACTGCGATGCCGGATGGCTTCAATCGCTACTGCACTCTCTTTCGCCCTGAGCAGGCGGCCGCAGAAATCTTCGGCCATCAAACCGTCAGCTTCCGCACCCACCAGGTGCTCTGCAGAACCGACGCTCCAGAAGTAGGTGCCGTCCACCTGAAAGAACTCGCGCGTGGTCCGGCAGAACAATTGAATCAAGGACTGCGACGGGGTTCCGGCAGCCGCAGCCTCGGAAAATTGCAGAAGCAGTTTTTGGAAAGCATCATCCGAACGCGGTGCCGGTTCTTCCAGCACCGTCGTATCTCCGGCATGCATGGTCAGAGAGACACCGCCTTGTCATCCGTCTTCACAGTCACAAGTAATTGAATATAGAGGAAAAATAGCCTGTTATCTCAATTTGAGTCAAGGGAATAACGTTCCGGGTGCCGAAGTGTGAAATCCGACGACAAACCCACCCCGACGTCTCAGAGTGAGAGCAAGCCGGCCTCCTGAGACGCATATGGGTCCCCCGAAGCCTTGTCTCGCTGCAAGGCCAACCAGGCCTAAGCCATTGATTAAGGTGCGCTTACATCGCTTCTGGCAGCTCATGGGGCAAGTCTGCGGAGGTGGCACAGGCCTTGCACTTGTGGAGGACACGATATGTCCCTAGGAGGAGTTGTGTCCCTCAGAACGATGCCGCGGTTCGCTGTGGCAAGCCTGATCGTGCTGCTGGGACTAATCAGCGTAACTGCGCTATTCCACCCGGTACCGGCGTTTGCCCAGGGCGAGCTTACTCGCAAGGTGAAAACCAAAGTGAAGCCAGCTTATCCCGAACTGGCGCGGCGCATGAACATCACCGGGACGGTCAAGGTGCTGGTCGTGGTTTCGCCCAGCGGAAGCCTGAGAGATACCAAGGTAGTCGGCGGGAATCCCCTCTTAGTAAATGCCGCCATGGATGCTCTGAAGAAATGGAAGTTTGAACCGGCAAAGGATGACAGCACGGGAACGGTGGAGTTCAAGTTCCAACCCCAGGAATGACCCGGATCAGCTTTACCCACGCGCATCGAGGCACGTGGCGCCAGGAACGCAGACGAGCGGAGGAACAGCAATGACGATTGGCAAGAAACTTTACATGAACTTCGGAGCCGTGCTTGCGATGGTCGTGGTGCTGTTTCTGGTCAACCTGGTCGCCGTGCAGCGGGAGCACAGCGCCAAAGCCGCCGCTTCCCAGGCTCTGCAGATGGCGGAGACGACCGACAAGATCCGTTTTCAGATGATGCAGAACCGGCTTTATCTGAGCAACTACTTGCTCAGCGGCGACACTCGCGAAGTCGAGCGGATGAACGACGGTATGCACCTCCTGGAAGACAAGCTGCAGAACGCCCAGAACCTGGCTACGTCGGAACAGCAGCGGACCGCGCTGGGCAAAGTACAAAGCAGCGAGCAGAGCTGGGCTCGCGAATTTGCGGCGCCGCTCATGGACAAGCGGAAACAGGTAGATAGCGGGAACGCCACGGTAGCGGAACTTCAGATTTTTTATTTGCAGAAAGATGCGTCCTCGTGGGTGAAAAGCGCCACTGAATATCTCGATTCCGCTGATCTTGAGAATACAAAAGTGCTGGATTCGAGGCGCAAATCAGACGAGACCGCCGCGACAGCCACCATCGCAATCGCGCTGATCAGCACCTTGCTGGCGCTGGTGCTGGGGATTGCCATCGCGTACTCTACCGCCAATTCCATCACCGAGCCGCTCGATAATCTGATGAAAGTCGCCCGGCAGATCGGCAACGCCGGCGATCTCGACCACGAAATCGGTGTTTACCGCGACGATGAAATCGGTGAGCTGGCGAAAACTTTCTCCAGCATGGTCACTTACCTGAAGGAGATGGCATCGGTTTCCGAAGCCATTGCGGGCGGGAACCTGACCGTCGAAGTTCAGCCCAGATCCAAGAATGACACCTTGGGCAACGCATTCGTGCGCATGATCGAGGGCCTCAGAAACCTGGTCCGCAATGTGCGCGATGCCGCGTCCCAGGTGGCAAGCGCCTCCAACCAGGTCGCCGGAGCCTCGGATGAATCGGCCAAGATCAGTCTGCAGACCGCGTCCGCGATTGACGAAGTCACCAGCACCATGCACGAAATGAGCGTCAATGTGCAGAACATGGTGAAGAGCACGCAAGTGCAGGCGTCGAGCGTCAGTGAGACCTCGGCTTCGATTGATCAGATGGTGGCCTCGATCCAGCGCGTCGCCGACACCGCGAAAGTGCTGCTGGACATTTCCAACCGCTCGCGGGAAGAGGTTCACAGCGGCATCTCCACTATGGAGAAGGCGACGGACGGATTGAACCGCATCAACACCACTATCCGTTCCTCGGGCGAGATCATCGACGTACTGGGCCAGCGAGCGGATGACATTGGCAAAATCATCGAAGTGATTGACGATCTCGCCGAGCAAACGAACCTGCTGGCGCTGAACGCGGCCATTGAGGCGGCGCGCGCCGGAGAACACGGCCTGGGCTTCGCGGTGGTGGCCGACGAGGTCAGGAAGCTGGCAGAAAAATCAGCGCAATCGACCAAGGAAATTTCCGACCTCATCCAGAGTATCCAGAAGGAAGCGCGCAAAGCGGTCGAGAACATGGACCAGAGCACCGGCATTGTCAATGAAGGGCTGGGACTGGGGCAGGAGCTGAATACCGCGCTGCGCAAGATCTCCAACGTGGTCACCGAAGTGTACAAGTTCGCGCAGGAAATTGGCGCTGCCACCAACGAACAATCGCATGGCTCTTCCCAGATCGCACGCGCGACCACGCGCTTGAACGAGATCACCCACGAGATCAATTCGGCGGTGGAAGAACAGGCATCCGGCGCCCACGCCGTGGTCAAAGCCATGGAGCGGATGCGGGAACTGGTCCAGCAGACTACCTCTGGGTCCACGGAACTGGCCGCCTCCGCGGAGCAGATGTCGAAGATGTCGCGCGATCTGCTCGATTCCATGGACCGCTTTGCGCTGGAACAAATCGAGCGCGCGCTGGCTCGCCGCGAGGAAAAGGGGGCAAAGAGCGGGAGCCGGCAGGCTGCCGCCGGCGCCCGCGGTTGAGATCTGGGATTCGCTGATGAACCGTGACCTGCACATCGTCGGCTTCAAAGTGGGGCATGAGACCTATGGCGTGCCTATCACTTCGCTGCACGAAATTGTGCGCGTGCCAGAAATTACCTCGGTCCCCGATGCCCCGGAATACATGGAGGGCGTGATCAATCTGCGCGGCAAGATCGTATCCGTCCTTGACCTGCGCAAGCGCCTCGGGGAAACCAAAGTGGTTTCGAGCCGGCGCAACCGAATTCTGGTGGTCGAGCACAAGGGCAGACTCTCCGGGCTGATTGTCGACTCGGCCTCCGAGGTGCTCAAGATTCCGGCCACGGACGTGGAGCCTTCCCCGACTGAGTTTCTGGAAGGAGGATTGAAGTGTGTAACCGGGTTGGGCAAATACCAAGGGCGGTTGATTGTCTTGTTGGACATGGCCAAACTGCTGGAATTCGGCGGCCGTCAGGGCAGGAGCGAGACGGAGAAAGGCCGGCAACCAGAGGGTCCCGCGGCGGAAGCGCGCGGCGCCGCTGCCAAATAACCTAGGAGAAGCACAAGGAAATTCATGGCGAGTCCCAGCTTGCAGGCGCAACTCACGGAATCCGAACTGAAGCTCTTGCAGGCGCTCGTCTATCAGGAGTGCGGCATGCATTTCGATTCGCGCCGCGCGCATTTCCTCCAGGACCGTCTGCAGCGTCGCCTGAAAGAGTGTCATCTGGATTCGTTTTACAGCTACTACCGCCTGCTGATCAGCCAGGAGGGCAAAGAGGAATTAACCAGGCTGCTGGAAAACCTTACGGTCAACGAGACCAGCTTCTTCCGCAACAAGGCTCAACTGGACCTGTTCCACAAACATGTTCTCGACGAGATGCTCCGCCACAAACAGCAACAGCGGGATTTCTCCTTGCGCCTGTGGAGCGCCGGCTGCTCAACCGGTCAGGAACCGTACACCATGGCCATGCTGGTTGCCGACGGGCTCTCTTACCACTGTCTCCGCAACCCTTCAGGTTACGAGCCGCCCTTCCCCAAGCCCATGATTCCTCCACCCTGGAAGGCGGAGATTCTGGCCAGTGACATCAGTTATTCGGTGTTGCGAGCCGGGCAGGACGGGATCTACACGGAAAGCCAAATGGCCTCGGTGGACTACAACTATCGCCTTCGTCATTTCGACAAAGTTGGGGACCGGTACGCGGTAAAGAAAGCGCTCAAAGAGTTGGTTCATTTCGACTTTCACAATTTGAAGACCGAATACTTGCCACAGCGCAACGACATCATTTTTTGCCGCAACGTGATGATGTACTTCGATGAGGCTGAACAGAAACGCCTGCTGGAAAAGTTCTGCCGCTGCCTCAATCCCGGAGGCTACCTGTTCGTCGGACATGCCGAGAGCCTGCTTGGTCTGACCGACAAATTCAAGTTGATTCATCGCAACACCGGCACCGCCTATCAGCAGATCGAGGTGAATCCGTGAGCCAGTTTTCGGATGAACGCGGCGCGGAATTGCGGGAGCTGTTTTTTGACAGCGCAAAAGAGTTGCTGCAGTCGTTGAATGAACAGGCGCTCAGGCTGGAAAAACATCCAGGCGATGTCGAAATCGTGCGCAGCATTCGGCGAATCGTGCATACCCTCAAAGGGGACGCTGCCGCCACGGGCTGCCACGAACTGAGCGAACTGGCGCATGAACTGGAAGATGCCCTGGCCTTGGACACGGCTGGGTCTCACACCTCTTTGGCTGACATCGCGTTGGCGGCTGCGGATACCTTTGAGGCGATGCTCAGTTCCTATCACAGCGAGGACGAACTGCCCTCTAGCGAGCCTTTGCGAAAAATGATCCGCGAACTGGCAGGGGATCCTAAAGTTCGGAAGTCCCGTAGCAAGAAAATCCAGGCCACAACCGCTGCCCGAAGCCCCTGGACCGAATATGAAAAACTCGCGATGCAAGCAGCCCTGAAGCAGGGGAAACATGTGCATCACGTCATCGCGCAGATTGACCCGCAGTGTGGGATGCCGATCGCAGCACGGCAATTGATGCTCAAGGCGATGGCTGAAGTGGGCGCAGTGCTGGGGACGCGGCCTGAACCTGGATCGGCCGAGAGCGCGAAGCGATTCCAGGTGCTGCTGGCAAGCGACCACACGGCGGAGTATCTGACGGCAAAGTGCCGGGTCCCCACCATCGTTTCGCAAGTAAAGGTCGAGACCATCACGGCTCCGGGCCGGAGCCCGGCACAGAAAGCAAAGACTACCGCGCCTGCATCAAAGACGCTCGAATCCGAGATCGAAACGCAACTCCAGGCCGAGAAAACAGAAGGGATGGCGTCTTCCCCCCAGCACGTACGGCAGAATCCTGCGTCGGCGGAAAACATTTTGCGGGTCGACGCCGAGCGCATCGACAACGTACTCAATCTCGTGGGCGAGCTCATCATTGGAAAGTCGATGCTGCAGCAGGCCCTGAACGAATTCTCAAGACATTATCCCAAGGAAGCGATGCGCGGCCGCTTCGCCGATGCCATGGCGTTTCAGGCCCGGGTGCTGACTGATTTGCAGCGCTCGGTGATGAAGGTCCGTATGGTGCCGGTCGAGCAATTATTCCGACGATTTCCCCGCATGATACGGGACGTCGCCAATCAATGTGGCAAACAGGTGGATCTGGTGTTGAACGGACAAGATACCGATCTGGACAAGGGTCTTCTCGACGCTATCGCCGAGCCTCTGACTCATCTCGTGCGAAACGCTGTCGGCCATGGTATTGAAGGGGCGGCGGAGCGTGCCCAAACGGGGAAGCCGGCTCGCGGCACGATTCGCCTGGACGCCTATCATCAAGGCAACCAATTCATCGTGGAAGTCAGCGACGACGGTCGTGGCATCGATGCCCGGAAAGTCATCAGCCGAGCTGTCGAGCGCGGGCTCTTGGGCCGGGAACAAGCCGCTGGGCTCAGCGAGGCGGACATCCTGGAGCTGATCTTCCGGCCCGGATTCAGCACCGCGGATGAAATTACCGAAGTCGCCGGACGCGGCGTCGGCCTGGACGTAGTGCAAAGTGTTTTACAGCGGCTGAAGGGAGCTGTGGAGGTTACGAACCGTCCGGGTCAAGGCACTACGTTCCGCCTGCAGTTGCCGCTTACGTTAGCCATCATTAAGGCTCTGCTCTTCCGCGTCGAACAGCGACTGTATGCTATTCCGTTGAACGCAGTCGCCGAAATTGCGCGGGCGAAAGAATCCGACCTGCATCAGGTGGACAACTGCGAAGTCTTGCAGTTGCGCAATCAGGTCTTGCCGGTGGTACGCCTGGGAAGCCCGCCGGAAGAGCGGCCAGATCATCGGCCAGCAAGAGTTTTCGTCCTCGTCATTGCCATGGGTGAGCGCAAGCTTGGGCTGCTGGTGAACGCGCTCGAGGGCGAAGAAGAACTTGTGATCAAAGCGCTGGACGATCAAACCGTGCAGACAGACCTGGTCAGCGGTGCATCCATCCTGGGTGATGGCCGCGTAGTGCTGATTCTGAATCTGGCGGCCATTGCCGGACGTTTTGCCAAATCGCGGATTAATTCCCTCGGGGCGCCAGCTAGCGGCCTGCTGCTTTCTCATGCCGAGCGGGCGCGTATCGCCCCGAACCAGGCGGGGGTGCAGCCATGACATCTCCGGTCCGCGTCCTGGTAGTCGATGATTCCGCGCTCATGCGCAAGTTGATCCCGCAGATCCTCGCTACCGATAGATCGATCCAAGTTGTAGGCACAGCCATGGACGGGAACTTCGGCCTGAAAAAAATCGAGGAGTTGAAGCCTCAAGTGGTGACGCTGGATCTCGAAATGCCCGGCATGGGCGGGCTGGACATGCTGAAGGAAATTATGCGGCATCACCGGCTGCCGGTCATCGTCGTAAGTTCCCACAGCACGGAAGGAGCATCGGTAACCCTGAAGGCACTTTCGATGGGAGCATTCGACTTCGTCGCCAAGCCTAGCGACGTGTCAGCGCGTATGCCGGAAATCGCCAGCGAGCTGATTGCCAAAATCAAGGCCGCCGCTCAGAGCCGAGGCATAAGGGTCGCGCCGGTCACCGGAATCCTGGCGCCTCCCTCCGAAAAAGTTCGACCCGATGCTAAGAATCGACCGACGAGAGTAGTCGCGATTGGCATTTCCACCGGCGGGCCGCAGGCCTTGCAATATGTACTGCCACAGTTACCCCGGGATTTTCCCGGCGCCATTCTCGTGGTGCAGCACATGCCGGAGGGATTTACCGAAATGTTTTCCCGGCGTTTGGACGAAATCTGCGCCATCAGCGTCAAGGAGGCGCAGTCGGGGGATCTGCTGCTGGCGGGCCGGGCGCTGGTATGTCCCGGAAGCCGGCACCTCAAGGTGAAGCGCTTGCCCCTGGGCGACATCGCGGTGCTTACCGATGACCCACGCGTGAACGGACATCGTCCTTCGGTGGATGTGTTGTTCAAAAGCGTGGCGGAGGAATTCAGAGAAAAGTGCATCGCCGTGCTCATGACTGGAATGGGCGAGGATGGTGCCCAGGGACTTGGCGTGATCCGAGCCGCAGGAGGGATGACCATCGCACAGAGCGAGGAATCTTGTGTGGTTTACGGTATGCCGAAAGCCGCCATTGAACGCGGTTACGCGGTCCGCGTGGTGGCCCTGGAAGCTCTCGCCAATACCCTGCAAGCCCAGTGCATGCAGGACCGCAAACCTGGTACGGCAGAATCCGGGGAAGGCGGAAAGTCCGCCGCAGCCGGTCAGAACTGATTTTTCTCCGGCGCACATGCCGGAATTTGAAGCAGCAGGAGGCTGTATATGGAGCAGTTTGTACCTGTGAAACGCAGCAAGGACGGCCAGCCCGTCCGCTACCTGGTAGTGGACGATTCCGTCTTCGCCCGCAAAAACCTGGCTCAAATGATCGAGACCTTTGGCGGCCAGCTGGCCGGCGAAGCGGGCGATGGCATGACCGCCATCACCGAATACGAACGTACCAACCCGGATATCGTGCTCATGGACATCACCATGCCGCAGATGGAGGGGATCGAGGCTGCCGAAAAAATTGTGCAGCAGCATCCCGAGGCGCGCATTGTGATGGTGTCTTCCGTGGGATATCAGGAAAACATTGTCGCCGCATTACAACGCGGCGCCCGCCATTTCGTGCAGAAACCGGTTAAGCCGGAGGTGCTGTACGAGGTGATCAAGTACGTGATGGGTGAGGATGGAACCGTGGCCCACGCCGCGGGCGCGGGGGCCTGAAATGAAAATGGAGTTGATCCAGCCGTTCATCAACGCGGCCGATGCCGTGCTGGCGCAGGGACTACAGAGTCCCATGTCCATCGGGAATCTCAGCATGGAAGAAGAGGCCTACCGCCGCAAGGGCGTCGCCGCTCTGATTTGGGTAAGCGGCGACATTGAAGGGCGGATTGTTTTCGACCTGGATCCGGAGACTGCGGTGCGCGTGGCCAGCCGGCTTGCCGGTGCTGAGTTGCCAGAATCCGACGAACTGGTGCAGGAGACCGTGTGCGAACTAGCCAACCAAGTCATCGGCAACGCGGTTACATCGCTGAATGATCAGGGATTCCATTTCCGCGTGCACCCACCCGTTCTCCACACCTCGGAGCATGGTCCGAAATGCAGCGAGGATACCGAAGCGCTGGTCATGTGCTTCGAAACCTGCAGCGGCAACGTTTTTATGAACGTTGCTCTTCGATATAACCGTTCTCCGCAGGCAGAACGGGCAGCGGCGGGACAGTAGACCGAATTGTTGATTGTTGAAAGAGGGCAACACTCGAAGCGCCGTTGGGCGCAGTCAAGAATCAACGATTCCGCTATGGTCCGGCCAGGGCAAAGACCGGGTTCTGCGGCGGAGGATTCCCGCCGGGCGGGGGCTTCTTAGCGCTCACAGGCGCCGGCATCTGCAGTAACAATGTATCGTTGGAAGTCTGAATGATCGCCGTATTTCCGGCGTCACAATTTCCCACATAGACCCTGGAACTATCAGCAGCAGCAACCGCGACCAGTTCGAATCGTGTCTGGGCGCAGATATGGGGAACCGAAGTCAAAGGAATCGTCGTTCGGACGCTTCCGTCTCCGGCGTTGACCACAGTGAGCCTGGAAGCCACAGTCCCGCCACTGACCGAAGCGCTCGCGATGTAGACCCGACTGCCATCGGGCAGAGCAGCCACCGAGACAGGGTTGGCCACGCTCACGGTCAATGGTGTCGGCGTATCGGTCGATGCGTCGAGAAAGGTCACCTTACCGGCGGTGGGGTTGGTCACATACAGGCGATTCCTTACCGGGTCATAAAGCATGAAGTTCGCACCCACGCCCACCGAAACGCTATTGACCACGGTGTCAGAAGATGTATCAATCACGGCCACCGTGCCACTGCCGCTATCCAACACATATACCCTCGCACTGTCGGAACGAGCCACAGTCCACACGGGAGACACCCAGGCGTATGTGTTCAGCGGGTCATTCCCGTTCACAGTTTTATCTATCGTGTTGATACTGGTCACTGAACCATGCGTGGTGCTGTTACCCTGATTGGCCACGTAGAGATTCTGTCCGTTGGGAAGCTCCGCCATAGCCACCGGATTTGTCCCCACCGGGATCGTATTTGTGACTACGTTGCTGGTGGTCGAGATGGCGGAAACGGTGGCATTCCCGAAGTTGGCAACGTAAACCGTGGCGTTCTCCGTCGTGTTCACAAAAACCGGGGCTGAACCTGCAGGCAAGCTTATCGTGACGACTTGTGTCGGGCTGGACGGAGCGTACGCGGAAACCGTGTCATCCAGGCTGTTGGCAACGTAAACCCTTGTACCGTTCAGCGCCAAAGCCGCATGAACCGGCATCAGGCCCATGGTGGCCTGACCCACGTCGGTGTCTCCAGAAACATCAATCGTAGTGCTAGAACCCGGGTTGTTGGCGCCATTGCTGCTCAGCACCAGGGCAATGTGAGTAAACCCGGGATTGGGCTGATTCGGAATAATTGGATTCGCTACGGGCCGGTAGACGTCCCCACAACTTGTGCAAATAAGCAGGAGGACAAAAGTATATGACACACGGAGCGCGCGCACTCCAGTGAGCGATATCCCGGCCATCAGGCAGCACTTGCGCATGGATCTAGAGAAGAGTTTTCTATTCTAACGGTTGGAAGTAAGATGCGCCAGAATCCCTGCCAGCCGGTAGTGGTGCTATGACCCCACTACCTGCCCTTTCGCCGGGTCTGCTTACGCCGGGGTAGCACTGCCTCGGAGCCACCACAATTGTGCAAGTTATTTCACATTCTGTCCGACCAGGCATAGAAGGACAGGAGTTAGCCGTGCGCAGAGTGGCATGGGACTTGCCTTAATCCCCTATAGAGTCCAGGATCGGCTTAGGGCCTGATCCAAGCTCGTCGGACTTGTGGAGATAACTGCAATGAGAACAACACTTTTCACACTTTGCTTACTTTGGGGCACGGCAGCATTGGGGCAGGCTGTTTCTACCGTTGCGCCGATAAGTTCGACGTTTCAGATAGCGAGTCATCCAGAACACGCCTCGCCCCAGCCGATGGCACGGGAATACAGTCTGCTGGAAGGAATTGGTACTGCCTATGTCATTGCTCAAGGTGAAAGGCCGCTGTGGGAGTTCGCGCCAGCACGGCAGGAAGTGCCACTCGGCGACGTAGCGCGCAATCTCAAGAGAGAACACGCTGCGATGAAAAAGGCCCGCTTCGTGCGTGAAGACTAGATCCTAGCTGAACTTCGATGCAGGCGCGAGCGTCGTCGCTCGTGCCTCAGTCTCCTCCCCGAGATTTTCTTCCCGAGACAGCCCCCTCACGGGTAGCATGCGCGGCTGGTTTCTTCTTCCCTTCCATTTCGGCCAGACTCTGCTTAAGGGCGGACATCAGGTCCACAACGGGCGCCAGCTTTTTCGGCTTCTCCACTTCGGCAATCTTGCCCCCTTCCAGCTTGGTCTGGATAAGGTTCTTCAGATTGTCCTGGAACTCGTCGTGAAATTTCTCCGGCTCCCACTCCGCCGCAAGGGCCTCGATTAGCTGGTGAGCGACTTTTACTTCCGCGTCTTTCAGTTCAACGTCGGGAGCGCCGAATCCCTCAACTTTTCGCACTTCCTCGGCGTAATACATAGTGTGCAACATCATTCCACCTTCGTGCGGGCGCAGAAAGACCGTGTACTCGCGGTTGTGCATGGTGAGTTTGGCGATGGCAACATATTCGCTCTCCTGGAGCGCCTTCGTCAGCAGCGCATACGGCCGTCGGCCTGCCTCATCCGGAATCATGTAATAGGATGACTCAAAATAGACCGGATCCACGTCGCTCGATTTCACGAACTCCAGAATCTCCATCGTCTTGGCAGTTTTCGGCTCGATTTTCTTGATTTCCTCAGGCTCGATCACGACGTATTCGTCTTTGCGATACTCGTATCCTTTCACGATTTCGCTGCGCTCCACGACTTTGCCGTCCGCTAAACAAACATATTGCTGCTTTAGGCGGGACAGATCATCGCGGTGCAGCATGTTGAAGGAAATACCGGAACTGCGCGCGCCGGAGAAGAGTTTCACCGGCATTGAGATCAAACCGAAAGTAAGATAGCCAGACCAAACAGAGGCTGCCATAGTTCACTCCGCAAACGGAAACGGCAATCGAGGCCGCCGCATCCACGAGTTCAAGACCGTGAGTTTAAACTACAACGAACCGGTTGATGCAGAAACGTCGCTTCGGTAACCCCAAGTGAAAGCACGATACACTGGGGTCGACGCAAGAGCAACCCTATACATAGTAGTAACTGGCTTGGTGTCAGCGACAAAGCGGACTTAGCCGCGATTCTTCGAATGTATGACTTAGCGCGAGTGGCGGAAGCTTTGTCGAGACCCGGTCTCGGGGGCCAGCCTTGGATTGGTGCAGCCGTAACTGCAGTCTTCACCGTAGGCGCCCGATGGCTCCGAGGGGTCAGCTCTTCCGGTGCGATCGCCGGAGCGGTAGTCTGCTTTCTCCTGTATGTGGGCGCGGGAGCCGGGGCGTTCGCCGCCTTGGTCTCAGTGTTCCTCCTAACGTGGATCACCACTCGCCTGGGTTATCAGCGTAAGCAAAGGCTGGGGACTGCCCAACACCGCGAGGGCAGGACGGCGGCACAAGTTCTGGCCAATCTCGCAGTAGCCGCGAGCTGCGCCGGCCTTTCTACGATCGTGGGCAAAGCGGTTTTCCTCCTTGCAGCATCCGCGGCGCTTTCGGAAGCTGCTGCAGACACTGTTTCCAGCGAACTGGGGCAGGCTCGCGGCGAAAAAGCGCGTCTGATCACCACCTGGGAAGAGGTCGCCGTGGGGACGGATGGAGGCGTGAGCTGGGCCGGAACCTTCGCCGGCATTGCAGCCGCCACTCTGGTGAGTTTGGTGTGCGTGCTTACAGGCTTGGTTCCTCTGAGGTGGTTGGGCAGTTCGATCGCCGGAGCCGTCGCCGGCATGATTGCAGACAGTTACTTAGGCGCCTCGCTGGAACGCCGGGGAGTGCTGAACAACAACTGGGTAAACCTGCTCGGCACTTTGGTGGCAGCGGGCGTCGCGTCGTCGCTCGCCCTCTGAGAAAGCCACTGGCAACGCCCTCCCATCGGTCATGTCCTGCAGTTCCTTGAAGCAAGGATTCTCGTAGGAGAAAATGAAGCGCACCTCGGAAACCGATTCTGGCATCTGAATATTACGGTTGGATCTTACCATCCGTTCAAAACCGGGCGTGTACCCGCCCCGTGAGAAAGAAGATTAAGGCTGGATGAAGATTCGGACGTTTGTCGTGGGTTGTGTGTTAACGCTGGCGCTGTTTCTATTTGCCCAGCGCCGCTCGAATTCCGGGCGACCTGCCGGCTTCCGCGAGGTCATAGACTTGACCCATACGATTAATGCCCAGGTGCCTACCTACGAACTCTCCGAAAAATCCGCGTATCAGGCGAAGACGGTCGCGACCATCGAGAAGGATCATTATTTCGCGCGCAACATCTCCTTGCCGGAGCACTTTGGGACTCATATTGACGCGCCTGCTCATTTTGCTCGTGGAATGTGGACGGTGGATCAAATTCCGCCCGAGCGCCTGATCGGACCGCTAGTTGTGATGGATGTCAGCGCCAACGTGAAAGACCATCCCGATTACCAAGTGTCCGTCGAAGACATTGCCCGATGGGAGCAAGCGCACGGCCAGATTCCGCTCGACGCAGTTGTAATTGCCCACACCGGGTGGGAGTCGCGCTGGAACTCGGTGAAGGACTATCGCAATGCCGACTCCAAGAGCGTTATGCACTTCCCCGGATACTCGCTAGACGCGGCGAAATTCCTGGTGGAAGGACGCAATGTTCTGGGCCTCGGCATTGATACGCTCAGCATAGACTACGGGCCCTCGAAAGACTTCCCCGTACATCAGTACACGCTGGCCCACAGCGTCTACCACCTGGAAAACGTGGCGAACCTGGATCACGTTGCGGCAAGCGGCGGAATTGTGGTCGTCGCCCCGATGAAATTGGAAGGCGGCTCCGGCGGGCCGGTACGCATTCTGGCCCTGCAGAAGTAGTCAGCACGATTCCCAAACCGAAACTGAGAACCGGGAACCGATCAGAGCTGATCTTCCGCTACCCCTCCAACTCTCTGCAGCTTCGCTCGTTTTGCGCTCATCTCAGTGAGAGTTGGCTGATTTTAGCAATGGGGGGACGGTCTCTTGTGCGTTCAGTCTGGCGGGGGCGCCCGACCTCCTTGGGAAACATCAACCGGAGGCGAGAATGAGCGACCCGCGTTATCCGATCGGAAAGTTCACGTTTGACGGCCCGATCAATGAACAGCAACGGCAGAAACTCATCGATGACATCGAGCAGTCGCCCGCCGCTTTGCGAGCGGCAGTGAAGGACCTTTCGCCGCGACAGATTGGAACTCCCTATCGCGACGGCGGCTGGACGGTGCGGCAAGTCGTCCATCATGTGCCGGAAAGCCACATGAATGCCTACATCCGGTTCAAGCTGGCGCTCACCGAGGATGAGCCTACGATCAAACCCTATATGGAAGATCGCTGGGCGGTGACGCAGGATGTCCAGGCCACTCCCCTGGAAGTCTCGCTGGCGCTGCTGGATTCGCTGCACGACCGCTGGGTACGGCTCTTGCGTTCGTTGCGGCCGGAAGACTGGAAGCGGACTTTTCGCCATCCGGAGCTAGGGACCGTCTCTCTGGAAAAGAACCTCGCGCTCTATGCCTGGCATGGACGCCACCATGTCGCCCACATCACGGAACTAAGGAAGAGAATGGGGTGGTGATGCTCTCAAGACCAGCCACCTAGAACGTCTGCCTTCTTCCCGAAGCGATGCAGTCACTGAGGCGAAAAACTTTCAAGAAACTGTCATCCTGAGCGCAGTTACCGTTCGCGTAGCGAACGATCACGGAGTCGAAGGATCCCTCGAACGTTCATATCCAGCACAGACGCAACGAGGAATTTTCACGGTGCTCCCGACTGGCTTGTGGCACACTGCCTGGCGGCCTTGGGAGCATTCGTGAGAATCCCTTTCGACCTTCGCTTCGCCACATGCTTCCCCGGGGTCCTTCGACTCCGTGATGCTTCGCGTTCGCGAAGCATCTACTCCGCTCAGGATGACATTGTGTTAATTGATTCTTGATGGACTCGCCTAGAAGAGTGAAGGCTTGAAACTTCCTATGCCGGCATATGCAATCGCCATACCAGATAGCTAATCGCCTCGCGGGAAACCGCTTCCGCGCGCTGCCACGGCGAGTGCAGGCGGGAGCCGGGACGCGGGGCAACATAAACCTCTACTCCTTCGTGCTCGAGCAGCTTGCGTATGCGGAAGACGTGGTAGGCGTCGCTGACCGCCAGACAGCTGTGCATGCGATTGGCGCGCATAATGACGGCGATGCGCTGGGCGGATTGAGCCGTATCCGAACCTTGGGTTTCAGCGATCAAGTTCGAGTCGGGAATTCCGCGGTGCATCAGGTAATCGTGACCGACCCCACCCTCGCTGAAGCTGGGATCGGCGGCCGCGCCTCCGGTCGTGATGACGACGGGAGCGAGCTTCTGCTGATACAGGTCGAAGGCGTGGTCGAGGCGGGCGCGGTAGACCGGCGACGGGCGTCCGGAGTACTCAGCGGCGCCGAAGACGACGATGGCGTCAGCAGAGTGCAGATCCTCGCGCGAACCTGCGTCGATGATCCGGGCGCAAATGGACACGAAGTAGACCAGAAAGGCCGCGGCAAATATCGTCAATAGCCACAACAGCCAGTGGCTCCGCCGACGTGGTTTCGCTGGAGCTTCGCTCATCCTTGTGCGAAGAACTCGGAAATCTCCTGGGTAGGAATGGCGCCTTCCCTGATGACGCGCCAGCGGGCTTCCTCATCCGTCAGGTCAACGATGGTGGAAGCAACCTCGCGCGGCGAGGTGCCGCCGTCCACAATGATCGCGATGCGCTCCCGCAGTTGGTCCCGCACTGCTTCCGCCGTGGTGCATTCCGCCTCGCCGCTCAGATTGGCCGAGGTGGCCGTGATTGGAATTCCCGCAGCCTGCACCACCGCCAGCGGAATGCTGGCATTGGGCACGCGTAGCGCTACGTTGCCGGTATTAGCCGTGACCTTCAAAGGAAGCCGGGATGCGGCTTTGACGATGATGGTCAGCGGTCCCGGCCAGAAACGGCGGGCCAGCTTATAGAACTCCTCGGGTAATGGCCTGGCCAACTCCTCGGCCTGGTCTTCGTTTTCGATCAAGAGTGACAATGGCTTGTGGCGCGAGCGCGACTTAATCTCGTACACGCGCTCCACCGCGCGCAGATTGAAAGGATCAGCGGCCAGGCCGTAAAAAGTATCAGTAGGCATGCCCAGCACCTGGCCGGCGCGAATCTGGTCGGCGGCATACTGGATCAGCGACGCCTCCGGCTTGTCGCGGTTTATTTTGAGAATTTCCGCGCGCACACCTTTCCTTTCGCCAGCAATGTTCTGAAACCGGGAAAACTAACATACCACGGGCCTGCACTGCAAGGAGAGAAAACGGGTATGATTCTGCCCAGACTGGCATAGCCGTGAAGAAGAATACGATTACCCGCGACCCGGCTGTCACGGGCCGCCTGCGACGCATTGAGGGACGCCACAATGCCCTGGTCAAAGAGCTGCGCAGGGCCTTTGCCAGCGGCGAACTGACGCCCGATGGATATTGCGCCGTCGAAGGTGTGCGTATTCTGGAGGAAGCCATCCGCAGCGGGCTCAAGTTCCGGGCGGTCTTCTTCCGTGCTTCTGCGGAAAATAAAGCCCAGCGCCTTCTGCCACAGATCGCCGCCTACGTCGAGACTTTGCTGCTGCCCGACAAGCTGTTCGCCAGCGCCGTCCCCAGTGAAACGCCCCAAGGAGTGGCGGCGCTGGTGCGCTGCAGGACCTTCACCTTGGAGGATGTGCTGGCCAAAGCGCAGGCAGGGCCCTTGCTGGCGATTGCCGGGGTGCAGGATCCGGGAAATCTGGGCACGATCCTGCGCTCGGCCGAGGCCTTCGCTGTTGGAGGCGTGCTGCTTGGGGAAGGCACGGTCAGTTCTTTCAATTCAAAGGTCATACGCGCCTCCGCTGGATCGGTGTTCCGGCTTGCCATGGTGCAGAGGAAGCTGCCGGATGTTCTGGGCCAACTCCGAGAGCATGGCCTGCGCCTCATCGCAACCTCGTCGCACAAAGGCACGCCGCTCGACCAAGCGACTCTGACTGGCCCGCTGACTGTTTTCATTGGAAGTGAAGGCGGTGGCCTGCCGCGCGACTTGCTGGGGGAGATGGACGAGATCGTGGCCATACCGCACTCGCCCAGCGTGGAGTCGCTGAATGCCGGCGTAGCGGCGAGTATCGTGCTGTATGAGGCAGCCCGGCAAAAAAGATGAAGAACTTCACCACAGAGGCACAGAGACACAGAGAAGGCGAAGAACCGCAAGATCCACGAACCAGCCCCATCATTGGCGCTGCAATTGAAGTGCATCGCCACCTCGGTCCAGGCCTGCTGGAATCGGCGTACGAAGAGTGTTTGTGCCACGAATTGCACCTACGCGGACTCGACTTCAAACGCCAAGTAGAACTACCCGTGCTATACAAAGGCCTAAGTTTGGATTGCGGCTACAAGATAGATCTAGTCGTCCAAGAGGAGGTCATCCTGGAACTGAAGTCCGTGGAGAAACTCCTTCCAGTGCACCAAGCCCAGCTTCTAACGTACATGAAACTCGCCAACAAGAGAGTAGGCCTGCTAATCAACTTCAATGTCCCGCTCTTGACGCAAGGCATAGTCAGGAGAATTCTTTGAAGAAGTTACTTGGTTTTCTCTGTGTCTCTGTGACTCTGTGGTGAAATAAGCCTGTGAGCCTTTTCCAAACAACGCCGACCGGTGATAACGCCAGCGATCGCAGCCGGCCTCTTGCCGATCGCATGCGCCCGCGCACGCTCGACGAATTTGTTGGGCAGGAACATCTAATCGCCCCCGGCAAGCCCCTGCGCACGCAGATTGAGCGCGACGACACCGGCTCACTCATCTTTTGGGGCCCTCCTGGGACTGGCAAGACTACCCTGGCGCAAATTATCGCCCGCATGACCAAAGCAGAGTTCATCGAGTTCTCGGCGGTGCTTACGGGAATCAAGGAAATCAAGCAGGTCATGGCTGATGCCGAGCGCGCGCGGCAGTATGGCACGCGGACCATCGTCTTCATCGATGAGATTCACCGCTTCAACAAAGCCCAACAAGACGCTTTTCTGCCGCATGTGGAAAAGGGCAATATCCGCCTGATCGGCGCGACCACTGAAAACCCCTCGTTTGAAATCATCTCGGCTCTGCTTTCGCGCAGCCGCGTTTATGTGCTCAAGCCGCTAACGGAAGAACAAGTCGTCGTGCTGCTCAAGCGCGCGCTCGCCGATGAGGAACGCGGATTGGGGACGCTGAAGCTGAAAGCGAGCGATAAAGTGTTGGCCAAGATTGCTTCGTATTCCAGCGGCGATGCGCGCAGCGCTTACAACGTGCTGGAAGTGGCCGCCACGCTGGCCCGCGCACAGGCGGAGACCGGCGCAGAAGTCACCGATGAGATCGTCCACGATGCCCTGCAGAAACGCGTTCTGCTGTACGACAAAGCTGGCGAAGAACACTACAACCTGATCTCGGCGCTGCACAAGTCGGTGCGCAACAGCGATCCCGATGCCGCGCTCTACTGGCTGGCACGTATGCTGGAGGCGGGCGAAGATCCGTTGTACATCGCACGCCGCGTAGTGCGCATGTCGGTTGAGGACATTGGCCTCGCCGATCCCAATGCACTTTCATTATGCATGGCAGCGCGCGATGCGGTCGATTTTATCGGCATGCCCGAGGGCAACCTCGCGCTGGCGCAAGCCGTCGTATATCTTGCGCTCGCGCCCAAGTCGAATGCGCTGTACACCGCCTATGCCGAAGTGCAGCAGGACGTGGAGCAAACCGCGGCTGAACCCGTGCCGCTGCATCTGCGGAACGCCCCTACGGGATTAATGAAAGGCCTCGGATACGGCCAAGGTTACAAGTACGCCCACGAAGTCGAGGGCAAGATCGCCGACATGCAATGTCTGCCGGACAATCTGCGCGATCGCAGTTATTACCATCCGACCAACGAAGGCGTAGAGAAGAGAATTCGTGAGCGGTTGGAGGAGATCAAACGGCGTCGCTCACAGGCGCGTAAACCTGATTCGTCGGGTACAGTAAAAGAACCCTAGCGGACTGCAGGAAACTCGACATCGGGTGCCCCATTTTTCGCGTTCTGTGCGAAAAGTGGGTGCTTTACACTCCAATCGGCCAGATTTCATGGCGCTTCTAAAGATCGATTCAACGTCCCCACTTCTCGCAAAAAGCGCGAGAAATGGGGCACCCGGCCAGATAGCGCCACGCGGGAGCGCTATCCAGTGGATACTCGACTCCGCCCCGATAGACTGCGAACATATCTTCGGAGGAGCCAATCTCGGTGGTGGGATGAGGTCTGGTGTCCTGGGGATCGCCACGAATTTCGCTTCCCCCAGATCCTCAACTGGATCCGCCAGCACATAAAGCCGCTTCGATCTCAAGTCCGCCAGAGCCATTCCCACCGCCCCGAAAAATGAATCGCAGGAGCACCCATTAGCATCCTATCCTTGAGCGTAAGTGCCTTTTCTACTTACACTTACTGGACCTGGAGGGGCGAACACCATGGCGACTATCCCACGAGCCACTGCAGCCGACTTCGCTGCGATCCGGCCATTGCCTTTTGAGCAGGTGGAGGATCTGCTGAGGCTGCAGAAGGCGGCGCAGAAGATCAACTCGATCCTCGATCTGGATCAACTCATCGACAAAGTAGTGAACGATGTCGCTCGTTCTTTCGGATGCGTCGATGCAGATATCTATTTGCACGACCAAGCGCGCAGGGAGTTGGTTCTGGCTTGTGCGCACGGTTGCGCCGGCTGCGCAGTCCACGGCCACCATCATAGCCTGAAGATCGGAAAAGAAGGCATGGTGGGATATGTGGCAGGCACGGGTCAGATGCGCTACGCGCCCGACGTGCGTAAAGATCCGTACTACATCGGCTGCGAGGAATCTACGCATTCCGAAGTTGCGATTCCGCTCCACGTAGAGGGAGAGTTGGTCGGCGTATTTACGGCCTCTCACCCCGAACTGGACGCGTTTCCCTCAGAGCAGCTCAGACTCCTGCAGGCTCTGTGCAGTCACATAGCAGTGGCCGTGCACAATGCCCGCCGGTTCCAGCAAGAGCAGGGCAAGCGCGAAGCGATGAGCCGTGAGGCGCATGAGGCGCGCGTCATTCAACAGGGCCTGCTGCCCAAAAGTTCGCCGTATATCCCAGGCTTCGCGGTTACCGGACTCTCCATCCCGGCCGGCGCAGTCGGCGGCGACTGGTACGATTTCATCCCCTTCGACGATGGCTGCTGGGGACTGGTGCTGGCGGACGTTGCGGGAAAAGGTACGGCGGCGGCACTGCTGATGTCCGCAACTCGCGGCATGTTCCGCTCTCTGGCGGAGGCCTGCGGCAGCCCGGCTGAACTGCTGGGCAAACTCAACCGATTGCTGGTGGAGGATTTTCCCGCCGGTAGATTCGTCACCATGGTGTATGGAGTGCTCGATCCCGCTGCCCGGACTCTGACCCTGGCCAACGCCGGTCATTTGCGCCCGCTCTTGGTGGATGCGAGTGGCGCGCACTTCCTCGACACCGAGCGGGGAATGCCGCTGGGAATCGGATCCGGAGATTTTACCGAGGCCAAAGTCCGGCTTCCGCAAGGCTCACGCCTGCTCTTCTACAGCGACGGCATCACCGAGGCGGAGAATCCGCAAGATGAACAATACGGCGCAGACCGCTTGGAAAAACACTTTCGCCAAGCCGAAGCGTCCGCAGAGGGTATCCTGGACGATGTGCGCTCGTTCGCAAACGGATCCGGTTTGCACGATGACGCCACGGTGATTCTGGTGAAGGCCTAACCGTCCGGCACCGCCAGCCTCACATCAGACGCGCGCGATGCTCCTTCAGAATGCACCTGTCCATGACCACGAAGATTCCAGCCTGCCGCGCCTTCTCTGCGGCCTTTTCGTTGATGACCTCTTCCTGCATCCAAATGGCAGGAACCCTCAACTGGATCGCTTGATCCACGATCTGATCCACAAACTCGGGACGGCGGAAGATGTTCACGATATCGATCTTCTCAAGGACTTCCAGCAGCGAAGGATATGCCTTTTCACCCAAAGCCCCTTTGATCTCAGGATTCACCGGAATGATGCGGTAACCGTGCGTCTGCATGTAGGCAGCAACTCCGTGGCTCGGCCGCAGTGGGCTATTGGACAACCCCACAACGGCGATGGTTCGGGAGCGTCGGAGCAGTTCTGCGATCGGATCGGGCTGGGGAATTGAGGACATGGCCCGAGTATTGTAGCGGGGTGATGCTGCGGAAACCAACTTGATGGCAGCCGGTCGGCGGGGCTTGCCAGTCAGTCCTTTTTGATTTCCAGTTTCTGTCTGAACATCCTCAACGCCAGTTTGCGAACGGTCTCCGACACTTCCTTGTTACCAGCCAGGTTTCTCAGGTCCTGGACCAGCAGGTTCTTGATCAGTCCCAGGGAAACGTCGATGGGAGTTCGGGGATTGAACACCAGTTGGCGGAGAACTGGGTATTGCTTGACAAAGCGACGCTTCATCGAAATCGCACGAAGCACAGCCTCCAGCACATTTTTCTGAGCAGCAAATTTTTCAACTTCGCTGTCGGTGACCTTGGGAGATTCGAGCACGGCGATCGCGACCACCTTGGTTCCGTCGCGAATGAGCAGAGAGCGCTCTTCCTTGTTGCCCTTCATGGCCAGCTGAATGCGTCCTTTGACGTCCAGTTGGGCAATCTTCTGCAGCGCGTTGCCCTTTTCGTGACCCGCCCCCAGAAAGGATTTCTTTTTGATAGGAGCGCGTTTGGGGGCGGCGGCTTGCCCCGCAGGCGTCTCGGTCGCGGCTACCGCGCTGGCCGGCTCTGGCTCGCCCTCCTCGGCTTCAGGCGTGAGTTCTTCATGCACTCCGCCGATCGGCTGGAAACGCTTGTCCGCCTCCGCGGAGATTTCCACTGCATGCTCGGTTAGATATGCGGTGACGGTTTCCTCGGGCACATCTTCAGGGCTGGTTTCAGAGCTGGCCATTTCAGCGGACTCTGCTTCCGACGACACTGAATGCGCTGCAGCGGTTGCGGCTTCCGGATCCGATGTTGCAGTCTCAGCTCCTTCCCTGGCTTCCGGTCCCAGGTGCGCAAGTTTCTCCTTGACGATCCGGGACTGAATTTCGTTCAGGTGCGGATTGGAATTCAGGGCGGTGAGGATTTCTGGCGAGCGCCCAACCCGCTCGCTCTTCAGGATGGTTTCCACCACGTAGCGGGAAGCCGAGGATGCCAGGTTGGCGAGCGATTCATGGGAAACCGACGGGTTCTCCAGCAATGCAGGGAGCAATGCCGGTCGAAGATTCCTCGGATCCACCAGGTAGTCCAACACTGCTTTGGGGGCCTTTGGGTCGGCGGCGACGGACCGCGAGGAGGATTCATCCCATGCCGCCAGGGTAAGGCGGGCGCGTTCGCTGAAAATCTTGGTCTGGGTGGCCAGGTAAACCAGGATTTCGATCATCTCCTGAGGAGGAACGGAGAGTGCGCCCCGGGCGGCCGATTGCATCAGGTTCGAAGGCGCACCTGAGGAACGGATGACATCGATCATGCGCGGCATAGGTCTTCCGGTCTCCGAAAGTCTCGGAAGCTACAGCATCAAGCAGGCGGAAGTCTTTTGCCAGATTTTTCGCGGCAGGTAACGTTACCAAGGGCACCATTGGACGGGCTGCATTGGGATTGCGAGTGGCGATTGGTTAGAACCCTGAGAAATTTTGAACAGCCATCGACTTGTCATCCCGAACGGGTTTTGCCGAGACCGAAGGTCGAGCCCCGAGCGAAGCCGAGGGGGAGGGATCTGCAGTTTGCCGGCAATCGAAGAAAATGCAGATTCCTCGTCGCACTGCTCCTCGGAATGACACACGAAAAAATTCCCTGTCCACCAGCTGATTAACCACGCCCGGTCCTGTGGCCGCGAGTCAGCGATTCCAATTCAGTCACAACCCGTTCTAGTTCGTTCAACAAACGGCTGGATTTCCCTCGCCGAAATTCTCCCAGCAAGGCGCGGTAGTACCAGAGCGTGCCGCCACGCTTTCCCTGAAACCGTTCCCAAACCGCTTCGCCGCATTCCCGGTAGTCGGTAAGAATAGTTCGAGCATTGTGCAACTTATCAGCGGCAGAAACCAACCGGACATCGGCATCAGCCGTCCGCAGACGCTTAAGATAGTCTTCCTTGCGCTGCCGCCATGGCGGTTTCGGCGTAAGGTCCGTATCGGTGCAACCTTCGACCACATGAGCCACGCGCTTGCCGAAACGGCGCTGGATTTCCTTGAGCATGGGAGCGCCGCCGCAATCCTCGACCACGTCGTGCAGCAGTGCCGCGATGGCAAGATCTTCGTCGCCTCCGGCTTCGAGCACCAGGCCCGCAACGCTCAGCAGATGCGAGATGTAGGGCGTGGGCGTGCCCTTGCGCGTCTGGCCGGCGTGCTTGCGGGTTGCGAAAAGCAGGGCCTGCTCGAAACGCCGGGTCAGCGCGGCTACCCGTCGTTTCACGCTTGTTTCTCTCCCCGTCGCATCTGCAGGTACGCCCGGATAAACGGCTGTAGGTCGCCATCGATCACGCGGTCCACGTCACCGACTTCCATTTTCGTGCGGTGATCTTTGATCAGGCGGTAGGGTTGCAGCACATACGACCGGATTTGCGAGCCGAAGTCGATGTCGAGTTTTGAATCTTCGATTTTCTTCGTGGCTTCGCGCTTCTTCTCCATCTCGTGCTCGTAGAGCTTGGAGCGCAGCATGCTCATGGCCCGGTCTTTGTTCTTATGCTGAGAGCGCTCGTTCTGGCACGCCGCCACAATTCCGGTCGGAATATGCGTGATGCGCACTGCCGAGTCGGTGGTGTTCACGTGTTGTCCGCCTTTGCCGCTGGAACGGTACGTATCAATCCGCAAGTCTTCCGGCCGGACGATCACTTCAATGGTTTCGTCAATTTCCGGGGAAACGTAAACACTGGCGAACGATGTGTGCCGTCGCTTGGCTTGGTCGAAGGGCGAAATCCGCACCAGCCGGTGCACACCGATTTCACTGGCCAGCAAGCCGAAAGCGTATTCTCCGTTCACCGCAAATGTCGCGGACTTCAAGCCCGCTTCTTCCCCGGGCTGGTAGTCGTAGAGCACAGTCTGAAAACCCTGGCGCTCGGCCCACCTCAGATACATGCGCAGCAGCATGTCAGCCCAGTCCTGCGACTCCGTACCACCGGCTCCCGGGTGGATGGTCACGATGGCGTTGCGCGCATCGTTTTCGCCGGAGAGCAAGGTTTCAGTCTCCAGACGGTCGACCATTTGGCGGAGCGAATCAATTTCACGGCGCAAGTCGGCGTCGACGCTCTCGCCTTCCCGGGCCAGCTCAAAATAAGTGGAAATTTCCTCACTGCGCCGGATCAGGTCAGCCTCGGTGGCCAACATGTCTTCCAGGCGCTTCTTCTCGCGCATGACCTGCTGAGATTTTTGCGGATTCGACCAGAGATTGGGGTCGGCAGCCTGTTTTTCGATCTCGGTCAGTTGCGGACGTAGCTTGCCTGCGTCAAAGGTACTCCCGAAGTTCGTGGACCTTATCCTTCAATGCTACGTATTCTTTTTCAAGTTCTTCGACCATAAAATTGACCTCGTGGGACTCGGCAAGCGTCTACGCCTAGAGAGGTGGCTTGATGTGTACCTTATGATTCACGAGAAACAGCCGCATCAGCAACGCCACTACCGAAATTATCGCACACAGATAGGCAAACCAATCTCCATGGAGAGTGTAGAAGGTGGTTGCGTCGGAAACAGCGTAAGCAGCGACTAGAGCAGTTCGGACCTTGCGCGGCCCGCTGGCCGTGACGCGACCGTAAGGATCGATTGAGGCGGTTACGCCGGTATTAGTGTCGCGCAGCAGCCACCGGCTGTTCTCTACGGCGCGCATGCGGGCTTGTTTCAGATGTTGGGCATAGGCGCCGCTATCGCCGTACCAGCCGTCGTTCGAAATGTTCACGAATACCTGAGCGCCTTTCGCGGCGAATTGGCGAACGTCATCCGGGAAAATGGATTCATAGCAGATGAAAACGCCCAGCTTGGTCCCGTCGGCCACAAGTGGCGCATGCGAAGTGCCGCGCGAGAAGTCCCCCACCTCTTTAGTCAGGCCTCCGGCAAAAGCGAACATGTGCTTAAAGGGCACGTACTCACCAAAAGGAACCAGATGAACTTTGTCATAGCGTGATACCCACTCGCCGCTGGGGCTGACTAGCGAGGCGGAGTTATAGATTTCAGTCGTCCGCTCTGGAGTTGCGCTGGCATTGCGAATCCCCAGGCTGCCGGCCAGGACCCAGGCGTTCGATTGGCGAGCCAGGCTGCTGATGGCATCGCGGAAAAGCGGATCACTGGTGTAGAACGGCGCTGGCGATTCCGGCCACACGATCAGGCCGGAATGATCCGTCCTCCCAGTCGGCGGATTCAGGCTGATTTGGGCCAGGTCGCGCAATGTGCCGTCGAAGTACTCCCTCGTCCAATCCGCGCCTTCGAGGATTGGTACATTCGCCTGCACCAGAATCGCGTTGTGGTCAGCAGCAATCTCCAGTCCTGGAATCAAACGTCCAGCCTGCAGAATCAACGCGGCTCCGATTGCGGCCAGCAGCAGTTTTTTCTTTTTTTCACGAGGCACCAGAAAGGCGGCCGCCAGAGCCGCGTTCACCACCATGATCTCGAAGGAAAGACCGTAGACGCCCGTAACGGTTGCGATTCGGGCCAGTGGGATGTTGTCCACTTGCGTGATGCCCAGCAGATCCCAGGGAAATCCGGTGACGCGGGTGCGTGCCAGTTCCACAGCGACCCAGACGACTGGCGAGAGCAACAAAGCTCGGGTGCTGAATGGACTTCTAGTGCCGCTGTTGCCGACCAGCAGACTTACCAACAAGCCAAAGACGCCGTGGTAAATCGCCAGGTACATGCAAAAAAGAATCAGAATGCCAATGGCCGCCGGTGTGTTCACGCCGCCGTATTGGCGCATGACGCTGTAGATCCAGTAGCAGGTTCCCGCATACCACAAAATGCCGCAGATATACCCCAAAAAAAAAGCCTGCAACGGGCTGGCTGGTCGCAGCTTAATTCCTGCCAGGAGCTGCAGCGTCTCCGGTTGCCGGGCTCGCAAAAGCGCGATTAGCAGCGGAGTAACCGCTACCCAGCAGAGCATGTAAAGATCGGGGAGTGGAAAGATTGCAATCTGCAGGCCAGCCGAGAGCAGAACTAATAGCCAGGCGCTCTTGTGAATCTGCCGCACGTGGCAAGGATAGCAAAGGCGGACGGGCTTCAGGAGTCAGGAGTCAGGAGTCGGGCCAGCCGCTTCTTCACAAACTCTACGATTTCCCCGGTCACGTAATCCGGCGGCTGGATATGAAAGATTGGGCGCTTGGCAAGCGGCTTCAGCGAAATTCCCTTCCACACCGCTTCCTTTGCTCCATCGTGAGGACGATGGAGAATGACCGCGTCCGCCAAGTCAAGGAATTCCTGAGCCGATTTCTTGAAGTCTGCGGTTGAGGGGTCCAGCACGGTCAGATAGAGATCCGGACGCACGAACTTCAAAACGCTGTTCGACTCCAGGATCACGTTCTCCGATTCAGCCAGCCGGCGGCGGATTGTGGGCATGGCTTCGGCCAGCCGGCCTTGCTCGGTCCGCACCCACCACACACGCGTCGCACCTGCTACGAGAAAGCGCGACGTGTCGGATTCGCCCGAGCGATCCTTCTCCTCGGAAATTGCCCAGCTATGGTCCTCGGTGGCGCAGTGGCAGGATTCACCATCGCGAGAACAAACTCCGTGGCCATACTGGGTGATTTTGAGGGCGATCCAGTTGTATTCCGGCAAAGCCGCGATCAGTCCGGCGACCACGCTGGTCTTGCCCACATTGCGCGAATGTCCGCCGATGACGACCACTGCCATAAACGACTTCCTTCGCCCTACAATATTCGTCCCGCACGCGGACAGGAATGTCCGCGCCACACAGTCACTTCTCCTTCTTCGCCAAGCGTGCCAGCGCTGCTAGCTCTTTCAAATATTCGCGGAGCGGACGCGCCGGAGTCCCCCAAAACGCAACTCCCTTGCCTCGAAGCACCTTGTTCGGCAGGACACCGCCTTGCCCCCCGAGCATCACGCCTTCCTCGATGCGCGCATGTTCTCCGATGCCGACCTGGCCGCCCAGTACAACATTTTTTTCGATCGTGATGCTTCCGGAAAGCCCAGTCTGGGCCGCGATCACGACATCTTCTCCGATCTGGCAGTTATGCCCCACATGCACCAGATTGTCGATTTTCGTGCCGCGCGCGATGCGCGTAACGTCCAATGCTCCGCGGTCAATGGTTGTGTTGGCGCCGATCTCGACGTCGTCTCCGATTTCCAGCCGCCCCACTTGCGGAAACTTCTCATACCGGCCAGTCGTCTGGTCGCGCACGTAACCAAAGCCGTCGCTGCCCAGCACCGCCCCGGAGTGAACAATCACGCGATCCCCGAGCCGGACGCCGGCATAGATTGTCACATTCGGATACAGCTCGCAATTGCGCCCGATTCTCACATTCGCGGCGATGCTGCTGCCAGGCCCGATCCATGAGCCATCGCCGATTTCTACGCTTTCTCCGATCACAGCTCGTGCGCCGACAGCTACACTTTTGCCAAGCCGTGCCGAGGACGGCACAACCGCGCTCACATGAATGCCGATCTGTCGCTCCAGCGTTGCGCAAAGAAGTTGCGCGGCTCGGGCGAAGGCCAATCGGGGCTGGACCGAAATCAGGAGAGGCTTGGAGTTCGTCTTCTCGGCCGCAAACTCGCCCGCGATCACGGCGGAAGCATGCGATTTCAGGGCCGGTTGAAGGTCTTTTTCGCTTTCCACAAAGACCAAATCACCCGGTGAGGCCGACTCGATGCTCGATATGCCGGTTAACGGTACCCTCCCGTCTCCCACAACACGGGCCTGCACAAACTCGGCAACCTCTTGGAGTGAATGCGTCTTGGCCACGCGCGTCTTGGCCACGCGCGTCCTCGCTTTGCGCGTCTTTTCTTTGCCTGTGCCTTTGCTCTTCATGGCACCCTTTTTATACGTTTGCTGCAGGAAAGGAAAGCTAGCCTAGAATGCTGGTATGGAGCGAAAGGTTTTTTGGCTCAGCTTCATTGTCCTGGGAACGCTGGCGGATTTCGTGCTTCCGCTTTGGTGGGCATTGGCCGCAACCATACCGATTGTGTTCGTAAGTTGGTGGATCGCCTATCGCAGCGACTGGTTTTGAAAACCAGTGGCCGGTAGTCAGCTGTCAGTTCCCAGTTCTCGGTCATCGGACCGGGAGTCAGTACAGCGGCTTCTCCCCCTCAGGCCGCGTCTTCCAGCGGCGATGCACCCACAGCCATTGATCGGGATATTGCCGCACGTAATTTTCAATAATCTTGGTGAATAACGCCGTATTCGCAATCGCGTCGGCGTCATCGTCGCCGGTGCGCACCAGGTTCACCGGAGGATCAAAACGCAAACGATATTTCCGCAACACCGGATCCCAGATGGTGAAGCCAGGAATAACGGCAGCATCGGTGCGCAAGGCGATCCGAGCCAGCCCGCTTGCGGTGCAGGCCGGAATCCCAAAAAAATCCACGAAAACACCTTGCGGCGGAGTCATATTGGTGTCCATGAGGATTCCCACCGTCTCCCCGGCCTTCACAGCAGAGAGCAAGGCACGGACATCGTCCTTATCGACCATGGAATTCCCATGCATGGTGCGATAGCGCCGGGTCAGACGGTCCAGGTAAACATTGTCCAGCGGTCGCATCACGACATTTAGCGGATGCCCGTGCAGGGAGTGAGTGAAGGCCGAAAGCTCCCAGGCTCCCAGGTGGGCCGTCAGAAACAGGACTCCCTTGCCTCGCGCCAGGGCTCGTTCGAAATTCTCGAAGCCATCATAGACCACAACCTTGCCCACGTTCTCGCGAGTGTACTTGGGGAAACGGCAGACTTCCGCCAGTTGCCGGCCGAACGAAGTAAAAACGCCGCGCAAAATTCGGGCACGCTCGCGCCGACTCTTGTCGGGAAATGCCAGCGCAAGGTTTCGCATGCCCGCCCGGCGCAGGCGAAAATGCAGGAGATACACCTTCCATGCAAGGGTGATTCCTGCTGCGCGGGCCAGCGGACGAGGCAACGCGCCCAGGAACTTGATAATCAGCCAGGCGAGCGCGTACTCGAGTCGCTGACGCATGTGGCGGAAAGTGCAGACCGTAACACCCGGCACGATTCCATGTCAAAAGCAACCTGGCTTACGAAGAAGACTCAGTCCGCGAAGACTACCTCCTGCCCGGTTTTCAATTCCCGCTACTTGCTAGCTTCCTTCGCCCATTTTGCCAGGGTCTGCAGGAATGGGTAGGCTTCTTTTGGCGCCTCGACCGATCCCTGGAGGGCTGCTTTGGTCGAGACCATTTGGCCATAAAACTCCCTCGTGCTGTCCTTGTCCTGCTTGATCACTGCGCCACCGAGCGCGATCCCGGCAAAGATACCGCGGGCTCGAGAATAACTGAGGATCTGGGCCCGCAGCTTCCAGTCCGTATCTGCCGAGGCATGACGGCCTACCGGGCCAGCGGCAACGCTGGCGTCGGCGCCCAGCTTGAACTTGCTGGAGAGCAGCCTGTGCATCCCGTCGTCATTCATGACCAGCATCACGAGGTCCACGGCTTGCGCGCCAATCTGAAGCCCAAAGCTTCCCCCCTCGACCGTGAAGAATGCCGAGCGCTCCAACCTTTCGGAGTGCGGCAACTGGCAACTCCCCGTCCAAACCGTGCACCCACGATGAAGCCTCCGTTTAACATGGTGGGCACTACGGCCACGCATTCGGCCGAGCCCAATACCTCTTCGGGGATGCCCTGGTCCGGCGCAGCCTGGATTTCATTCAGAACGTCGGCAGCAGCCTGAACCCGGTCTGTGGCTTTGTTTTCTTTCCCATCCCCGGCCCCGTCAGTAGCCGCGGCCATTGCTGTCAAGCACATAACGACGCATAAGAGCAGAGTTTTCTTCATTTCTCCTCAGCTTTCCGGCACAAGAGATTATTGGGACCAGTGCATCTGATTCTAAAGGATTCTGGCGGGTGGAAAAGGGTTGTGGAGCGAGTGGGGTGTTCTATTGATCACTGAGGAACACAAGCACACAAAAAAATGCGGGGTCGGCAACGGTGACCCTAATCTCCGCTCCCAACCCCGTCTCCCAGGTTCTGTGGTAGGTGAAGCGAGTATGCGTCAAGAGTGGTAAGCCGACAAGATTACGGAGGGCATTGTACTTAGGTAACTTCGACGCAGGCCTACACCTACTTCGCCGTAACCAGCGAATGCGTGATGGCATGCACCGAAAGCGCAATTCGATTCTGTACCCCCACTTTGCGCATCAGTTTGGCTACGTGCGCTTTGACGGTGCGTTCCTCGATGCCCAACGCCGCACCGATCTCTTTGTTGGAACGGCCAGCCACCAGCATTTCCAGGACTTCCTTTTCGCGATCGGTGAAGGTGACGCGACCGGCGGGGAAGATGCGTCCAGGAGACGACGACACGCGCTCAATGAACATGGAAAGCACACGCCGAGGCGCCCAAACCGAGCCCTCGTTCACCACGCGGATTGCCTGTACGAACTCTGCGGGCGCGGCCGCCTCATCCACGTAGCCCTTGGCGCCCGCAGCAATGGCCTTCAGAATAGTCTCTTCATCCATGCCGGAACCTGTCACAATAATGCGCAGGTCCGGGCGCGTGGCCTTCAGGCTAGCCATCAGATCGAAGAGGTTCTGGCCGCTGCGGTTGCCGAGCAGAATCAGATCGATGTTTTGCTGTGCACCGATGTCGGGAAGCGAGGCCGAGATCAGCTCAAAATCCGACTCGTTGTCGAACAGGGCTCTGAATCCCACAAACCGCAGTGGATCGCTCTCCACCACAGCAATACGAATAGGCGGCTTCTTGGCGGGGGCGGTTTTCACACCAGTTCCAGATTTCATAAATACCTGCTTGGGTAGATGACTTAGCATAGCCGTACCTGATTCCGATGGAAAGCTCAGTAACGGTTTGGAAATTACGGCGGTAACATGGGAAAATCCCAAGAGGAAGGGCAGAAACCGATGAAATTACACCACTTTGTGACTGCCGGCTGGTTCGCGGTTTTGATCCTCACCGGAGCGCTGTTGGCGGGGGGACAGACCACTTACCAACCCAAGTTCCAGGGCGATCCGGCACGGTCGGACTCAGAGGCCAACGCTCTTGGCTACATGCGCACAGTAATCCGCGCACAACGCGTGTACAACAAGAAAAACGACAAATACGCAGCGTCGCTGGCCGACCTGGTTCATACCGGCTCTTTTACGCGCCGAATGGCCAATACCGATCGCGGCGACTACACCGTGACTTTCCATCCTCGCAAAGACGGGTATGAGCTGGCCCTTACCCCCAAGCAACTGGACGCCGAGCATCGTTCGTTTTACGCGTCAGAGGACGGCTTGATCCATGCCGATGACCAGAAACCGGCCAGCGAAAGTTCGCCGACGGTCAAGTGACGGTTTTTTTCTCGGCGCACCGGCAACTCAGTCCAGCGCGAGAATCAGGCAGGCGGTCTGATTTCCGCAGCCTTACCATTGCGAAAGGTAATACTTAGCGGCCTTCCGCCGTTGGGATAGTTTACGGTTTTGACCGTGGGATCACCGGATGGCTCCGGAATACCCATCCCGATGGCAAAATCCGTCTGCAATTCGTTCATCCCCGGCTTGACCTGGTGCTGGGCGATTGCATCCCAAACCTCTGCCGGCCAATGTTCGTAAAGCTCGTGCGGATCCTGGATGAAAAGCATTTCATCAGAGTAAATCTGGTATTCCCCGCCTTTCACCGCTCCAATCGGAAACGCGAAGGTCTTGGCATCTTTTTCGAACACAGCCATCACTTGGTGTTGGCCGGGCGAGCCCGGCGTGACATCGGTGACCACCGCCTGTATTTCAAGTCTTTCTATAGGCAGGAGTAGCCCGGCCTCATGCGAGAAATCGCTGCGATGGCGAACCCGATCGTATGGATAGTAAGTGTAGCGATATCCCTCCTTCACCCATACGGGCTGCTGAGTCAACTGCCGAGCCGACTTCAGGTCATAGGGATGAAGCCTCTTGGGGACCACGTAGTAATCGGGATTGAGCGGTGGCGGCTGCTGCTTCGCTTGCTCGATGTTGCTGACGTACCGCTCGTAGAGAATGTATGCGGCTCGAGTGGCGGTGACCGCGATCGCCACGACCAGCACAAGCTGGATCTTCTCCTTGAGCTCGGAGGTCATTTGAGATGTACCTTACCAGAAATATCTGGGAATCGTTGACACCCTGTGAGAGCTGAGAACCGGCAACTGGGTTTCTTCTTCGAACAACCCTGCATCGCTGAGGCGGCCACCCGGCCGGGAATGACAGTTACTCGCTTCCCTGAGGTAGACTTATATAGGGCGATTTCGAGCGCCACACTTTTAGGAGAACATCATGCCCGCTGTCAGTGAGGATGAGGTTTTAAGCGCCTTGAAGCAGTGTTATGACCCGGAGATTCCCGTCAACATCGTGGACCTCGGCCTCATCTACGGCGTCCGCTTCCAACCCGCTGCCGACGGCCAACAGGACGTTACCGTGGACATGACGCTGACGGCTCAAGGCTGCCCGGCACACGTCATGATCGGCGATCAAGTCAAAGCCCGGGTGGAACAACTCCCAGGGGTGCGCAACGTCACCGTCAACGTAGTCTGGAATCCGCCGTGGACTCCCGAGCGCCTGAGTCCCGACGCCAGGAAGCAGTTGGGGATCGAATAGCGCTGCGCGCTGCTTCTTCTCCTAATAAATCGTGTATCCGGGTGCTGGATTGCGTAGGTCCGGCTTTGACGCCATCAGCAGCAGCGCGCCGATCCGCTTGAATGCCCGCAAATCCTCCAGACTGTGAAACGACGTCGTCTGATAATCATCCGGCGTGGGCGTGTCATCGGGAATTCGCTGCGCTTCCACTTTCTCAAACGCATGTCTTTTGAGCAGGTCGATATATTCCGCCTCCGACCGCGCGTGGACGGGCACCTTCAGTTTGTCCACCCACTGCAACGAGTAAGGATTGTCTTTATAAAGATTGATCAGAATGAACAGCCGGCCGTGCGGCGCCATGACCCGGAAAAGCTCAGCCAGTGCCCGCTCCTGATCGGCATAGTAGTAAAACGATTCGACCGATAGCACTTTGTCGAAGAAGTTCTCCTCCCAAGGAATCTGCTGCGCCGATCCCCATGCGTACAGAACGTTGTCGAAGTCCTTCGAGGCGGCCCGTGCCCGGCGGATCATCTCGTCGGCAACATCGACACCCACAACTTGTCCGAAACCCTCCGGGCCCTCGGCAACCAGTCGCGCCAACAGCCGCGTGGCCCATCCCGCGCCACATCCCAGGTCGAGCACACGCTCGCCGGGACGAAGATCCATTAGACGGATAGTCTTCTCGGTGATGTCAAGGTGATGGCGCTCCATCTTTTCGCCCTCACCTGCTTCGGCCCAGCGGTTGAACTCCTTTTGCAGATTCTCGTCGGGGGAGGAAGGTCTGTCAGGCATAGAACAATTGTAGCGCCGGCCTCTGGCTGGCTGTCTGGCGGGCGTCCCGCCCGCCTTTCGGCCGCCGGGGACGGCGGCGCTACAGGTATGCTACAGTTCTTTTCCTTATGGCTTCAAACCCGCTGCCGCCCGCCGATCCCACACCTGAACTCCTGTACTGTCCAAGGTGCGCGACGGAGGTCACCGATCCTCTGACCTGTGGTGATTGTTCTGCGATCATCTGCCGCCGCTGCGGCACTCCGCTCGAATCGCCCGACGAATTAGGCATGGGATAAGCCATGGAGCTTCCCGCCGTATCGTCACTGCCCGCAATCAAGAAATCCGACTCCCAGCCAACTCTGATTCGCGGCCTTTCGCTGCTGGATTCCGTCTTGCTTCTCGTCAGCGGCATCATCGGATCGTCCATTTTCCTGACCGCCAAAGACATCGCCGGGCCGCTGCCGCAGCCGGTGCTGTTTCTGGGAGTCTGGGTGTTGGGCGGTGTGATCTCGCTTTTTGGATGCGTGGCCTTCGCCGAGTTGGGTTCAATGTTCCCCGATTCCGGTGGCCAGTACGTTTATCTGCGCGAGACTTACGGCGACCTGGTGGCGTTTCTTTATGGCTGGATGCTGTTCAGCGTTGGCAACGGAGGCGGAATCGCTGCCCTAGCCGTGGCCGCCGCCGCATACACGGGCCAGGTCATTCCGGTGATTTCCCAAGCGCACGTGGTTTACTCGCTGGCAGGAATTACTCTAACCCGCGCTCACGTCGTCGGCCTGTTTCTGATCGTGGTGCTCACTTACGTCAACGTCGTCGGACTGCGCTGGGGAGCCCTGCTGCAAAACATCTCTACCTGGACGAAATTCACCGCCATGGCGGCATTTGTGATTCTGGGGTTAGCGATCGGCAAAGGCCATTGGTCCAACTTCAGCGCCGCCGGCGTCAGCCTGACCATGGGCCTCGGTCTAAGGCAATTCATCTCCGCGATGGGCATCGGCCTGATCGCCGTTTTCTGGGCCTACGACGGATGGGTGTACATCACTTGGGTGGCGGGCGAGGTCAAAGATCCGCGCCGCAATGTGCCTTTGGCAATGGTGCTCGGCGTTCTCGCCGTAGGCGCGATCTACATGGCCATGAACGTCACTTACCTTTATGCCATGCCGCTGGGCGAAGTCGCCAAACACGAAACCATCGCTCATGCGGCTGCGGCCGTCCTTTTCTCCCCGGGAGCGGCGTTCTGGCTTTCCGCCATGATCGCCATTTCCTGCTTTAGCGCGGCCGCTGCCTGCACACTCTCGGGTGCGCGCGTCTATCTCGCCATGGCGCAGGACGGCGTGTTTTTCAAACGCATGGCAGTTATCCATCCCAAGTGGCGCACGCCCGCCTTCAGCCTGATCGGACAAGCCATCTGGGCCGGCATTCTCGCCCTCAGCGGCCGTTTCGACCAGCTCTACACCTTCGTGATGTTCGGGATGATTCTGTCCTACACGCTGACCGTGATTGGCCTGTTCATCCTGCGCTGGAAGCGGCCGGACATTTCGCGTCCGTATCGCTGTGCGGGATATCCGTGGCTGCCGGGAATTTATGTTTTCATCGGCGCGGCCTGGACCTTGAATACCATCATCACCCGGCCCACCGAAGCGTTCTGGGGAACGGCGATCGTGCTGCTCGGCGTGCCCGGATATTTGTACTGGAAGCGGAGCGGGAGGAAGGCGAGCGCTTCGGAGTAAAGTATGTCTCGAAACCGTCCCGTTGCGCTCGGCCTGCTTGGCGAGCTGTTCCACACGGCGCTAACTTACTCTGTGCCTCCGTGTCTCCGTGGTGAAGAAGCCTACACCGGCACCGCCGCTTTTCTCGTCGGATTGAAGAACGGCATCTTCACGATCTTCGCCGTCACCCTCTGCCGAACCGCTTCGATCGTGATTTCCATCTGCAGCTTCCTGCCGGTCTGAGCGTGCGCGGTTTCGATGCTGGCCAACGCAATCATCTTTTTCAGCACCGGCGACCACGTGGTCGAAGTCGCTTTGCCCACCTGCTTTTCGCCGCAATACACCGGAACTGCCACACGCGACGCCTGGCTGGGCGCGGCAGGCGTAAGTCCGAATTTCTCGTAGCGCTGTTCAACTTCTGTCCAATCAATCTCCAGCCCGACGAACTGCCTCTCAACTCCTTGCTTCTGATCCCGCTCCAACGCGGCTTTGCCGACAAAGTTTTCTTTGTCGAGATGCACCATCTTCCCGAAACCCAGTTCATACGGCGAATATTTTTGCGATGGGATCAACGCCTTCTTGCTGCTGCTGTAGTCCACTTCGATCAGCAACAGCCCCGCCTCGACGCGCGCCACGTCCAGCGCCAGCATGCCGGCGGCGTGAATGTCGAACTGTTTGCCCTTGTCCATGAGCGCGTCCCAGACCTTCACCGCCTCATTCCACGACACCCAGATCTCATAGCCCAGGTCGCCTGTGTACCCGGTGCGCGAGATGTCCACCGGCACGCCCGCAATTTTTCCACGAGTCACGCGGAAGTATTTCAGATTCGCGATGTCGGCCTCGGCCACCGACTTCAGCAGCTTGCCCGAAGTCGGGCCCTGCAAGGCCAGAGCTGCGAGTTTCTCCGAGATGTCTTCCATGTGGACATCCATGTTGATCCCGTTCTGGCGAAACCAGCGCAGACTGGGATCGGCCGCCGTCCAGCGGTACTTGTTTTCTTCCAGGCGCGTGACCGTGCCGTCGTCGATGACCTTGCCTTGCTCATCGCACCAGCAGCAATAGATCACCTGTCCGACTTTCACCTTGTTGATGTCGCGCGTGATCACGCGGTTCACCAGCTTGGTGGCGTCTTTGCCGGTGATCAGATATTTGTACAGCGGCGTGATGTCAATCAGGGCGCATGCATTGCGGATGGCGTTGTACTCGTGCTCGTGATGCACTTCGTAGACGCTGACCGTGTAATAGCCCGACCACTCGCGGTAGTTCAGGCTGTGGCAGAGAGCGAAAGTACGTTCGTGAAATGCGGTTCCAACGGGCAAGGCGGTTACCCTCGTTGTGATTTTAGTTCATCTGAAAGGGCTGCCCAGGGGCTAGCACACCTTTTGCAGTAATCCAGGGATGCACTTCGAGTGCGAGAGAGCGCGTCTTCACCAGAGGCTGTTCTTGGGCGAACTTGGTGGCTTCCTCAGTGCCGACGGTGTAGATGATGACTCCGTACAGGTCGCCACCATCGTGGAACGGGCCCGCCAGCGCCACGTGTCCATCCCGGGTCAACTGATCGTCTCCGCTAGTATCCCCGTTCCATCTCTCTCCTCGGCGAAGCAGAACCAACGTATACTGCTCCATCCCTCCCTCCGATATTGCGGGCTTGAACGCATCCGGCCCAACGCGCCACGGTCCGTGGACCTCGACTGCCAGCCGCCCTGCTTTCACTGCCGGGTCGTCAGCGGCCCACTCCTGCGCCTGTTTCCACGAGTTAGCCACCAATACAAATATGCCGCGAAGCGTGGTGTCATCAATGAACGGGCCTGCCATGACCAGTTTGCCCTCGGAGTGCATTTTCTGGATGTTGGCCATATGCTCGTTCTGAAGCTGTTCGCCGGCTTCCTTGCTCAATTGTGGGGCGTTGGGCGGCCGCTTGAGCAGTACTAGAAAGTACTGGCTTACAGCAGAATTCTTGCCGGGGACGGTTTGTGCCTGTCCTGCACCCAGAGCCAGCAGGGTGAACAGGACAAGGCGGAGGAGGGTTCTCATAGCGCAGTAAGAATACAACAACTTGGTCTGGGTCGGCTTGGTTAAGGGATAGTGTCTTGCGACAAGTCTCCGCCGCTCGGCTACAATGGATAACCTTATCTCCTCATGCGCCGCGTCATACAATGGAGCGTCCTCCTTAGTGGACTCTGATCTGCACGTGCCAGAACGCGCTCTCCCATTCTCGATTGTATTTCTGACTGTAAGGCTAGGGGCTAAGAGCTAATGGCCAATTCATACGATGTGATCGTGATCGGCGGAGGCCACAACGGCCTGGTCAACGCCGCGTACCTGGCGCGCGCGGGCAAGAAAGTTCTCGTCCTCGAACGCCGCCATGTGCTCGGCGGCGCCGCATGCACCGAAGAAGTGTTCCCCGGCTTCCAGTTTTCGGTGTGCTCGTACGTTGTCTCGCTGTTGCGGCCGGAAATCATTCGCGACCTCGACCTTCCCCGGCACGGCCTGGAAATTCTACCGCTCGACGGAACCTTCACTCCCATGCCCAGCGGGGATTATTTGTGGCGTGTAAACGATCACGGCAAGACTCACCGCGAGATCGCGCGTCACTCCAAACTCGATGCCGAGGCCTACGACGAATTCGGCAAAGCCATGCAGGCGATGTGCCGCTTCGTGAAGCCGATCCTGAGCATGGTGCCGCCCGATCCCACCACTCTGAATCCCAGGGAACTGATGAAGTTGCTCTTCATCGGCCGCCGCTTCCAAGGGTTGACCAGCGAAGACAAGTACAACCAGGTGCAGTTGATGACCATGAGCGCCGTCGACTTCCTGGATCAATGGTTCGAGACCGATGTGCTCAAGGCGACTATGTCTGCGTCGGGCATCATAGGAACTTTTCTGGGCGTGCGCTCTCCGGGAACCGCCTACGTTCTGCTGCACCATTACATGGGCGAGATTGACGGCGCCTTCCGCTCCTGGGGATTTGCGCGCGGCGGCACCGGCGCGATCTCTAACGCCATTGCCGATGCGGCGCGTGAAGCCGGAGCTGAAATTCGGACCCAGGCCGGGATTGCGAAGATCATCATCAAGGGTGGCAAAGCTCAAGGAGTCGTGCTGGCGAACGGCGACGAGATTCATGCCAGCATCATTTCGTCGAGCATTGACCCGAGGCAGACCTTCATCCATCTCATCGAAAATGGGCATCTGCCGAACGAATTTCTTGACGAGATCCGCCGCTACAAGTTTCGCGGCTCCTCCGGCAAAGTGAATCTCGCCCTCGATGCGCTGCCCAATTTCAAGGCCATGCCCGGCCCCGGCGCTCACTTGCGGGGCGCGATTTCCATCTCCCCCAGTGTCGAATACATGGAGCGCGCTTACGACGACGCCAAGTACGGCAACTTCTCCCGCCGTCCCTACATTGATATGGTCATTCCCACGCTGACCGATCCTTCGGTGGCGCCCCCGGGAAAACACATTTTGTCGTGCTTCGTGCAGTACGCGCCCTACAAGCTGCGCCCCGGCCTCAACTGGGATGATCAGAAAGAAGCCTTTGGCAACAACGTGATCGACACCATCGCCGAGCATGCACCCAACATCAAGGACATCATTGTGCACAAGCAGGTAGTGACGCCGCTTGATCTGGAGCGCGAGTGGGGCCTGAGGGAAGGCAACATCTTTCAAGGGGAACTCTCGCTCGAACAGCTTTTCTTTTTGCGCCCGGTACCGGGATACGCGCAGTTCCGTACACCCATCAAGAACCTCTACCTGTGTGGATCGGCCACGCACCCGGGCGGCGGAATCATGGGCGGCCCCGGCCGGCTGGCGGCGCTGGAAATCCTGAAAGACTTCAAGGGAGCGGCCTGATGTTCCAGAAGGACGACCATGCCTGACACACGCGACCTCGTCATCATTGGTGGCGGGCACAACGGGCTGGTCGCCGCGTTCTACCTAGCCAAAGCGGGATACAAGCCGCTGGTACTCGAACGTCGCGCCCAGGCCGGCGGCGCCGCCATTACGGAAGAATTTCATCCCGGCTTTCGCTGCTCGATTCTCGCGCACGCGGCCGGTCCTCTACGGCCGGACGTTGTCCGCGACCTGCAGCTTGTGAAGCACGGGCTCCAACTGATTACGCCGGAGGTCGCAACCGTCTCGCTCTCGCCCGATGGACGCGCCCTCACCCTCTACAACGACACGAAGAAGTCGGCGCAGGAAATCGCCAGGTTCTCGCAAAAAGACACAGCCAAGTATCCGGAACTCCAGCAATCGCTCGCCAAAGTTGGTAAGGTCATCGGCAATGCGCTGGCTCTCGCTCCGCCGAACATTGACAACCCGAGCAGCGGCGATCTGTGGGGCATGCTCAAGACCGGGCGCTCGATCCGCAACCTGGGCAAAAAGGATATGTACCGCCTGTTGCGGTGGGCTCCCATGGCGGTCGCCGATCTCGCCGCCGAATATTTCGAGACCGAATTGCTGCGGGCTACGATCGCGGCTCGCGGCATCTTCGGGACGTTCCTCGGTCCCTGGTCTGCCGGCAGCGCTCTGGTGCTTCTCATCCGCGGCGCGGGAGACGCTCACCCTGCGGGTTCGGCTTGCTTTGCCCAGGGCGGGATGGGAGCGATTACCCAGGCCATGGCTTCAGCGGCCACACAGGCAGGTGCGGTACTGCGCAGCAATGCCGAAGTCATCGAAATCCGCGTCAAGGACGGCGCAGCCACCAGCGTGGTGCTGTCTACCGGGGAAGAAATTCGTGCCCAGGCAATCATCTCCAACGCCGATCCCAAGCGAACCTTGTTGAAACTGCTTGATCCCATTCACCTCTCGCCCGATTTCGTCATGAAATTGCAGCACTATCGCATGCCGGGCACGGTCGCGAAGGTCAATCTTGCGCTTTCCGGACTGCCCCAGTTCACGGCGCTGAATGGGGCAACCGACAGCACTCTTCTAAATGGTCGCATTCTCATCGCGCCGGAGATCGACTATCTGGAGCGCGCTTTCGACGAATCCAAGTACGGAAACTTTTCCCGGCACCCTTACTTGGAAGTTGCCATCCCTTCGCTGACCGATCCATCCCTTGCGCCCGCAGGCCAGCACGTGATGTCAATCTACATGCAGTACGCACCCTACAAGCTGAAGAACAGCGACTGGGAAAAACAGCGTGTGCCCCTGGGCGACGCAGTGGTAAAGACGCTGGCGCAATATGCGCCCAACCTGCCGGAATTAATTTTGACTCATCAGATCATCACGCCGCAGGACCTAGAGGATACTTACGGGCTCACGGGAGGACACATCTTCCACGGCGAGTTGGCGCTGGATCAATTTTTCACCATGCGGCCCTTGCTGGACTGGGCGCGCTACCGGACCCCGATCCGGAATCTGTATCTATGCGGCTCGGGCACACATCCCGGAGCGGGGCTCACTGGCGGATCAGGTGCGAATGCGGCACGAGAGATCCTGAAGGATCTGAAGAAGTAGACTTATCCCCAGCCATCGTTCTTTCCCGTTTTGACACCTAATCACTTGGGCCGAGTGACGTATGTCGCTGCGGAATATCCTGAAGAACTGCTATGCTGCTCGCAGTGCGATGTCCGAAACAGTGGCGTTCTCCACCGTCGATGACTTTCTTGGAAGAACGCCGACCGTGTGTTCGTTGTGCAACGCTCAGGCGGCGTCTTTCGAATACGACGTCACCAGCGATGATCTGTATTTCGAATCTCTTCAGGGCTACTGCTGCTCCAACTGTACGATCACTCTGCTTACTGCTCTGCGGAGCACACGCACCGCAATCAACTGAACTGTCCATGAGCGATGATGGGGCTTCGGATCCATCGTCTGTAAGACCAGCTCTAACAAGCCAGATCGTTACTTCTTGGGTTGCGCCGTAGGCGGCAGCAGGCCATTCAGGCGCAGATACGTGGCGGCGGCGCTGTAATGGTCGGCCCAGTCGTTGGTCAGCGCGATCAGGGCAAAGGCGCGAGGCGCCTGCCGCCCGCCAAAGACCTCGATCGTCTCCCCCAGTTTTGAATCGTCCACATGCGCCAGGGCTGCGTTGCAGTACAAAAACGACTTGTTGAGCAGCGCCAGCAAGCTTTCTTTGTCGGTTTCCTGCGCGGGTCTTCCCAGCGGCGGGGGCGGCATATTTCCGGCTTTGCTGCACAGTTCAATGTTGGACGTTGCCATGTGGAGCACCAAATGTCCGAAGGTCATTTGCTCAGGAGTGGGCTTGTAGCCGAACTTGTCCGCTGGCATCTCCGCGACGGCGGCGGTCAGATTTTTCTGCTGCCGCTCCAGCATTTCTTTCACCACCGTGGTTACCGGATTCTTATCCGGTTGTGCCTTGTCGGTTTGGGCCTTGTCCTGTGCCGGCTTGGTCTGCTCTGTTTTGTTCTCTTGGCCAAACAAAACCGCGGTCGCCGCCAAGAGGATGAGAAAAACAACTGCTCGTTTCATGAAGCCTCCAGTTTGCGCCCTAAGAATAACCCCGGAGGCGGGTGCTCCGCCACAGCAGTTGAACGGACCTGGCCGTTTACGTCACTGCGGTTTTGGGTTCTTGCGGGCGGTCGGGTCAATTACTCGTCGGGTGCCCGCGCTCGTGTGGCTGCGACGCATCTCCGCAGCCAGTTCCTTGATTTCTGTCAGGTCGCGCTGCATCTCGCTCCATCCATACCACAAGGCGTAGTCAGGGCTGGCGTGGAATGTGCCTTGGAAGGTGCGCATGCGGTGTTCCAGATACATTACAAACAGTTTTTGTTCGATGACCGTGGGCGCATCGTGGAAGGTGAGCAGATTGGGAAACGCGTAAGCATAGTTCTGCGGCTTGGGCAGTGTGCCGTCCTTGTACAGGCCGGCAACTACGCGAATTCCATCGGCCATAAGGTGATCGGCGTTGCGAATCATGTCGTCGCCCTGCTGGAGTTGTTGCTTGGCGAAATTCACGGAGTGGCACTGGTTGCAGGTCTTGATCATCTTGTCGCGTTCGCGTTGCCAGTCTTCCTCCGTCAGCCGGGCCAGATCGGCTGCCTTGACGGTCTCGACAAGGGCGGTCGGCTTGCCGTCGGGATCGAGCACGCCCAGCGCCTGCAGGATGGTGGCACGGTCGGCGGCCCACTGCTTGTCCACCGGTAGAGGCAGGCGCACACCGAGGAAGCCCCAGGCGGTGCGCACTTCGTGATTGCCATCCTGCATGTGACAAGTCTGGCAGGTGGGAGCGGCGGCATCGGCGGGCAGAACCTTGCGCTGTTTCAGGTCATAGCGCACGCCGTGCTTCGACGCCGAATACATTTCCCACTGCGGATGGTCGAAGCCCATATGGCAAGTCGAACAAGCCTGCGGTTGCTTGGCCTCTTCCACGGAAAAGGTGTGGCGGGTATGACAGGCATCGCACTGGGCCGTGCCGAATCCGGCGCCGCTCATGCGCAGCTCTACGGCTTCAATCGGACTCTTGTCTCCGATCTTGTGGCAGCCGCCGCAGCCTTTTTCGCCCTCGATCATCGCCATCGGCTGCCAGTGGATAGTCGGCATGGCTTTCATGGCAGCCCAGGCATGCGCGTGCTTTCCCTTCCTGAATTGCTCCACTTGGGTCTGATGGCAGGTGGCGCAAGTGTCAGGAGTGGGGATCCTCACTTTGGCAACATCGCTGGCGGACATGTGCTGGTCGCCGTGGCAGGAGACGCAAGTGACCTCGATCTGGCTGTGCTTGCTCAGCTTCCAGTCGGAGACAATGTTGGGCGTGACTTTGCTGTGACAGTCTATACACTGCGCCGCCGGGCTGGTTTGTTGAGCGGACAGCAGAGTGGCGGCTACGATGAAAAAAGCAAGGACAAATGCTGATCGCAAATTCATTGACGCCTCCGGCTTACTGCGAATTGTGCGGTGGCAATACTAATCCCGGCTGTGACTTTTGTCACAGACCTGATTCAGGTCACGGTGATGAGTGCCACTATGAGAACGCAGCCCCGAGCGATGCACCCACCAATTTGTAGAGCAAGTACAATCCGGCGACTATGACGATTGCGGTCGAGCGCTTCACTTTGCTGTTGCAAGCGAAGCCAATGCCCATAACAACGATGTTCCAAATTATGAAAACATCGAGCGCCGATGCCATGTGGTGCAGAAACTTGTTGCTGGCGGGATCCATGAAGTACGCGGGATTCGTGGCTACGGGATTGTTGATGTCGAAGCCTTCCCGATCCACGCCAGCGAACAGTGAAATCATGCCCAATAAAGCTCCAATAAGGCCCGGCAGGCTGCCATAAATGACGATGGCCAGAGCCCTGCCGAAAGGTATGGCCGCACCTGCCGCAAGATTGAACGTGCCCATGAGCACGGCTGCGATGATCACGAAGATAATCAGGTTGATGACCGGGAGGGAGTAGGAGATGACACGCGTGATACTGACCGACACCTGCAATTGCTTGGCTTGCTGGTCGGCAGGAAGTTTTTCAAACTGCTCCGCGCGTGAGGAGTGGGCGATTTGGTTTCTGCTGACCTGCTCAAAACCGATCTGCCGATCGACGACAACCATAAAGGCATATGGAGACGATGGAAATCAACAGCCAGGGGGCCCACCAACTCGATTTGCGTTGCAGGTCGGTGAAAGTTTTGCTGGGTGCGATGAATGTGTTCAGGATGCGCGCGGGTTCGGAGAGCGGCGCGGGTTCCAGGTTCGGAGAAATCGGCGTTGGCGAAATGGGCGCAGCGGCCATAGCGGCCTCCTCGAGAGAATTATCGAGGCGAATTGTATTGCGGGAGAGGTCCCGAGACAAGCGCAGATCGGCGAATGACGACAGGAGTCGGCCCGTGACGGCTATGCGCCGGAGGACAGTCGAAACTCGCATATTATGTGGGACTTTACGGTCCGTCTGCTGCCGAGGTGCGCTCGGCAGGACAGCCCCTTCGACCTCGCTCAGGGCAGGCTACGGGGCGGCTGTCCCCACGTGGGCTACGCCACCACTTCGGGTGTGGCTTCCAGCAGACTTCGGGTGTAGGGGTGCTGTGGGCGTTCGGTGATTTGCTGAGTGGCTCCGACTTCGACGATTTTTCCGCGATACATCACTGCAATCCGAGTAGCCAGATAACGCACGACGGGCATGGAGTGCGAAATGAAGAGGTAGGTCAAGCCGAACTCGCGCTGCAGTTGAGCGAGCAGATTCACGATTTGCGCGCCCACGCTGACGTCGAGGGCGGAAACCGGTTCATCCGCGACAATGAATTTGGGATGCAGAGCCAGAGCGCGAGCGATCCCGATTCGTTGCCGCTGCCCGCCGCTGAATTCATGCGGGAAACGGGGCATGGCAGATTGGTCGAGGCCCACAGCATGCAGGAGTTCGGCGACCCGATCGCGAATCCCACCCGGTCGCAAAGAACGCGACAAGGGTGGGGCACCCGATTTGTGAATGATGAGCGGTTCGCTGATCACATCTTCCACCCGCATGCGGGGATCCAATGATCCGAACGGATCCTGAAATATAATCTGCATGTCACGCCGGAGGCGGCCCATTTCTCTATGATCAGCGGCAAGCAGGTCGCGGCCCTGAAAAAAAATCTGGCCGGAAGTGGGCTCGATCAGCCGCAAGACCAAGCGGCCCAGCGTGCTTTTGCCTGATCCCGATTCCCCGATCAGTCCTAGAGTTTCTCCAGATTGAATTTCCAGGGACACATCCTCGACGGCGCGGACTTCGCCTCGGGCGCCTCCGCCAAAGATGGATTCGCCGAGCGGAAACACCTTCGTGAGATGGCGAATTTCAAGCAGGGGCATGGGCTTAACTTTCGATGGTGAGTTGGCTGATTCGTTCTATCACAATACCCGCTCTGCGCTGGCTGGCATCGTCAGGCAGCAGATGTCCGGGCAAGATTCCAGAAAATCACGACTGGCGAGCAAATCTAGAAACTGATTGCTGAGATATTGCCGCAATTCCGGTTGGGCATCAGAAACTTCTTTTGTGATTTCCGCTCGGCCGTCGACTACGGTAATCACGTCCTCTAGGTCGCGGCTCATGCGGTAGTCATTCTTTCCACGACCACGAAACGCTTCCAGCTTTGTAGCAAGAAAATAAGGGGCGGTGATGGCTCGGATTTCGTACTGTTCAATGCGGATTTGTTGAGCGTTCTGGAGGGCTGGACGGTACCAGCGGTTGGTGAATCCGAGTATCGACGAATCGGTGGGCATGAGATCCAGAATCATGTCTTCATGGGTCCAGCGGCAAACCATATCGCGGGATTCTCGAAAACCAAGGTCGCGAAGACGGTTTTCCAGAAGAGTGAATTCCGCATAAGATCCGATCTCTACAATCGCATCAATATCCAGGGTTGCGCGAATCGGCGCGGCACCGGGATCGGTAACGAGCAATCCGGTAACGCAGCCGCCGACGAAGGCGATCTGATCGAGCAAAGGCGCCAGTTTCCTGGCTGCAGCCAGCAGTTGCTCGAAGTTCGGATTGTTCGCGTCAACAATCATGCGGAATCAATCCTGCTGGTCAATTCATGAATAGCGATCTCGCGTTCCCGCGCCCTGCCCTCACGAATCGCGTCTACCAAAGCAAGGAGTTCGTAAAGCTTCGGGTCACGCATCGCCGCTGCGGGCACATTCTTGTACAGCGGCGAGAACTCGATTCCACGGACCGATCCTTCCGCGTACGGCCAAACGGGTGGGGCCAAGCTCTTGCCAAAGTGCTGGCTCAGAGGGGGAGCGGCATCTGCAGTAGGAACGCCGCGCGTCAGGCCACCACGCTGTACCGGGAACGCGTACTTAACACCATGCACCAGAAACTCCTTCAGATTGCGTCGGCTTGGCCTTGATTGAAGAGCGCGGTGAGCCTGGGTTTTGCCGATGCCAGGCGGAGAGGGTAAAGAGGAAGCATCTAACAGATGAGCCGCCCCGGCCCTAAAAACTGATCGGAAAACCTGCGACGGACTCAAGGACAATTCTTGACCCAGTTTGACATAGGTCCATTTCTGGGGGCCGCTGGCCACCAACTTGAGGACTACCACTACGTCGCGAGGGCTGAGCTCCATAGCACTTATTCTATATTCCAGAATATAGAATATCAATTGTAATAGACCACTTATGTAAATGATTATACAACTATATTTCATATTCTAGAATATAGAATACTCGCGCAGTCTCACCGTAACGCGATCATGGGCACCGCCAGCAACGCGGCCAACATCCCGACCGCTTTCCAGCGGGTGAAGTGCTCTTTCAGGATGAGGCGGGCAAGCAGCACGGTCACGGCGGGATAGAGCGAGGTCAGCACCACGGCTGCATCCAGACGGCCGGTCTGGCTGGCACGAACGAACAGGGCGCTGCCGGTAACATCGAGGCAGCCGGCCAGCACACCAAACCAAACGCCGGGGCGGGTGATTTGGCGGAAGTTGCGGCCCAGCAGAACAATGGTGCCGGTGACGATCAGTGAGCCCAAGCGGGAACAGTCCGCGATCCACAATGCGGACTCGTTTCCCCCACGCCGGATGCAGAGATAGAATCCGGCGAACCCGATGCCGGCCAACACGGCGAGGCCGATTCCGTCCGGGCGGCTGCCGTCTTCGCTGCGCGCAATCAGCAATATTCCGACGCCGGCGAGTAGGAAACCGGCGATGGGCAAAATCCCAGGCGGCCCCTCGGTAATTATGGTCACGACCGTAGGAATCGCTGCCCCGAGTAGGGCCGCCACCGGAGCGGTCAGGCCCATCCTTCCGGAAGCGAGTGCGCGGTAGAAAATCGCCAGCGCCGCGCCTCCGCAAAACCCAGCCGCCAGACCCCATTCGACACCGGTTCGGGAAGGCCAGTGGGAATGATTCGCCAAGGCCAGAGTCGTCATGAGCACCATGCCACTGGCGTGAGCGATGGCGGTCAGCACGAAAGCGTTGGCGCGGCGCGCGGCGTATCCGCCGACAAAGTCGCTGGTTCCCCAGGAGAAGACGGCAGCCAGGCTGAAGCTGGTGGGGACGAATTGGGTGGGGAGCGGCATGGAGTGGTTGCAAGAACAACTTTATCGCATAGGGTGAGGGCGGCATTCTGACCGGGGGGCGAAAATGCGCTGCCGAGCTTTGCTCGGCCGGACAGCCCATTCGACTCCGCTCAGGGCAAGCTTAGGCGGCTGTCCCCACGTGAGCATGGACAGAAATGCTATCTGACTTTTTCTGAGGTCGAAGCTTCCACGGGGATTTCCCCGGCCAACTGTTCCAGCAAGGTTCGTAGATGATCCAGCACTTCCTGGGCGGCGTTGGCTTTCAGGGAAAACTTCAGCATTCCATCGGGCGTAAACTGGGCGCCGCGCTGCGAAGAAACGAATCGAGCCAGCTTGGCGGGATCAATCACAGCGTTCGGGCGGAACTTGATGGTCACGAATTCACGCTTGCGTTCGATGGCGGTCACGCCCACTCGTACGGCCAGAAGTTTGAGCGACGCATAGTCCAGCAGGTTGCGCACCGGGGCCGGGGGCTCGCCATAGCGGTCTTCGAGTTCGGCGCCGACATCGCTCAGCTGCGATTCGGTTTCCACACCGGCCACGCGCTTGTACATTCGCAGGCGCTGGTTCTCCTCGGGAATGTACTCGGCCGGGATGCGGATATTCAGACCGAGGTTGAGTTGGGTCTCGGCCTCTTCCGCCGCGGCTTCGCCCTTCATCTCTCGGACGGCACGATCGAGCATCTGGGTGTAGAGTTCGAATCCGATAGCTTCGATGTGCCCGCTTTGTTCTCCGCCCAGGAGATTGCCGGCGCCGCGGAGTTCGAGGTCGAGCGCGGCGATCTTGAAGCCTGCGCCCAGATCGGAGAATTCTTTCAAGGCTGCCAGACGCCGGCGCGCGATGGGAGTGAGCTCGATGTCGGCCGGAATCAGCAAGTAGGCGTAGGCCCGCCGATTAGAGCGGCCGACGCGCCCACGCAACTGGTACAGCTCAGAAAGCCCGAAGCGGTCCGCACGATTGATGATGATGGTATTGCAGAGCGGAATGTCGAGGCCGTTCTCGATGATGGTGGTGGCGACCAGAATGTCGGCCTCGTGATGCATGAACTTCAGCATCACTTTTTCCAGCTGTCCTTCCGACATCTGGCCGTGTCCCACGATGATGCGCGCGCGGGGAACCAGTTCCTGAAGCTTGGCGGCGATTTCCCAGATGCTTTCCACGCGGTTGTGCACGAAATACACCTGGCCACTGCGATCGAGTTCCTGCTCGATGGAAGACTGAATCAGCTTCTCGTCCCAGCTGGCGACCACGGTCTGGATCGCGATGCGATCTTTGGGCGGCGTTTCGATGACGCTCATATCGCGCAATCCGACCAGCGACATGTGCAGGGTGCGCGGAATTGGAGTCGCGGACATGGTGAGGACATCCACTTCTTTCCTCATCTGCTTGAGGCGTTCTTTGTGGCGCACGCCGAAGCGCTGTTCTTCGTCCACAACCAGCAGGCCGAGATCGGTGAACTTGATGTCTTTGGAGAGCAGGCGGTGCGTGCCGATCAGAATGTCCACTTTCCCAGCTTCGACTTTTTGCAGAATTTCCTTCTGCTGTTTGGCCGAGCGGAATCGGCTGATCATTTCGATATTGACGGGAAATGCGGCGAAGCGCTGCTTGAAAGTTTCGTAATGCTGGAAGGCGAGCACCGTGGTCGGCGCCAGCACTGCGACTTGCTTGTTGTCGTTGACGGCCCTGAACGCAGCCCGCATGGCGATCTCCGTTTTGCCGTAGCCGACATCGCCGCAGAGCAGCCGGTCCATGGGTTGAGACGATTCCATGTCGCGCTTCACATCGGCGATCGCCAGGCCCTGATCCTCGGTTTCGGTGTATTCGAAGGCATCTTCGAATTCGCGCATCCATTGGTTGTTGGTGGAGAATGCGTGCCCCTTGGCGGCCTTGCGCTCGGCATAGAGCTTGAGCAGTTCGTCAGCCATATCCTTCATGGCCTTGCGGACGCGAGCTTTGGTTTTCGCCCAGGCTGCCGTTCCCATGTGGCTGAGCGGGGGTTTCGCGCCTTCGGACGAACGGTATTTCTGAATCAGATCGAGGCGCGTGAGCGGCACGTAGAGACGCGAGCCCTCGGCATACTCCAGCAGCATGAACTCGGCGTTGCCGTCGCCCTGGTTGATCTCTTTCAGTCCCTGATACTGCCCAATTCCGTGCTCGACGTGAACTACGTAATCGCCGACCTGCAGATCGCGGAAATCGGAAAGGAATGCCGAGACCTTGGACTTCTGGCGCTGTGGGCGCGATACGACCGATTCGGATTCATCGAACAGATCGCGGGCGCCGAGAATCGCCAGGTGAGCTTCGGGAAGAATCACTCCGTCGGGCACGTAAGCTTTGGCCAGTGTGGTGGTGAGAATTTCGCCGGCAAAATAGGCGGTCTCATCGGCGTAACTTTCTCCGCCGCGAGTGCGGCTGCCCAAGCGAAAGGAAACAGCGTACTCGCTGAAGACGTCGGCCAGACGCTCAACTTCGCCGATGTTAGGAACCGCGATCAACACGCGATTCTGTTCCCGGATCTGCTTCTTCACTTCCTCGAGCATGTCTGGAACCGAGCCATGGAAGCGCTGCGCGGGCTGGGAGTGAAAGCTGACCGATTCGCCTTCGCCGGGGCGGGCGATTCCGAGGTGTTCGACATCGGCTCCCGGAAGGCTGGCCAGTTTTTTCCACCAATCGTCGGGAGGAAGATACAGATCCGTGGGACGCACCAGGTTGCCGACTCCGCTGCGTTCGTGGGCTTCTTCGATTCGTGACCAGACACGGTCAAATTCATTCCGGAGGTTGTCGGGTTCGTCCGTCAGAACGGCAGCGTTGGGAAGCAAGTCGAAAACGGCGCGGTCGGCGCCGGCGACCGGCGCGTAGAACTCCCAGCCCGGAAATACTGTGACTCCGCCGGCGCGTACAGCTTGCTCGATGACCTCCTCCGCGCCGGTGATGCGCTTGCCCGAGAGTCGCGCGTGGATCGCGCCCAGCAAGTCTTCTCTGACCGGAGTTTCGGTCAGAGGAAGTAGCAGGGCCTCATCCACGGGATTCGAGGAGCGCTGCGTCGCCGGATCGAATTTGCGGATGGATTCGACCTCGTCGCCAAAGAACTCGATGCGCAACGGACGGTCGGCTTCGGGCGGATATACGTCGAGAATGCCGCCGCGCAACGCGTATTCTCCGGGCATCTCTACGACGTCGGTCGAAGCATAGCCGACGGTGTTAAGGTGGCGGAGCAGGGGATCGGTGTCAAGGGTTTCGCCGCGGCGCACGGACCGCGCCAGATCGGCGTAATACTCGGCCGATCGCAAGCGGAGAGCCGTAGCGGCGATGGGAGCGACCAGAATGGAAACGGTTCCGGTAGCGATTTTCCAAAGAGCGACTGCTCGTTCTTCCTGGATTTCAGGATGAGGCGAGAGATTCTGGAAGGGCAGGACGTCGCGGGTTGGGAGGGAAACGATGGACTCCGGTTCATTACCGCCGGTCAGTTCGTGGAAAGCCTGCAGCACTGGGACAAAGTCCTCGGCGGTCCGGTTATCGGGGACTACGACGATGAGCGGCCGTCCGGCAGCCTTCTGCAATAAAACCAGAAGCAGGGCTTTCGCGGTTGGAGTGAGCCCAGAGACACCAATCCGCCCCGTGCCCTCTCTGAGGTGGGAGGCTACACGCTGTGTGGCGGGCAATTTTTCTACGTCCGCGAAGAGATCGCGAACGAACGGCAAGACCATTGCAGTTTGATTCTAGCAGGAGGGATGCGACGGCGACGACTTAGGACCCGTGGTTGCTCAACGCGAACAACACAGGGCAAGCGAATCTGTCAGCTCAGAATTCCACGTGCAGGCGGAAGGTAGGCACTGTGACCGGCCCACGGTCGCGGTTGTAGCCGGGATTGTTGATGTGCTGCACGCCGGGAGCGACGTAGATTCCGCGCCAGACGTGCGCCGTGTAATACGCCTCAAGAATATTTTCGCGTCCGTAGTTCAAGGCGCCGTCGCCGAGGAGGAACCCGTCTCCACCGTCCGCCAGATAAGTTTGATGATCCTTGCAGATTCCATTGGACACAAACGCGATGCCGGCGCGGTCCTGCTTGCGATGCCATCTCGCGCCGTATATTCCCAGGCCTTCAAGGAGAGTCGAATCCACTTCGGTATAAGCGAACGACTCGGTCTTGCCATTGTCCCAGCCCCAACGCGCGAAAGCCACAAAGTTCGGGGTGATGGCTTGCTCCAAATTGACGCCAAAACCATACTTGCGCGTGATGTGCCAGGGATGGTTGGTGATGTCGGGAGCCGGAACTAAACCTTCCTGAAACTGGGCGATGGCGTCGCGGTAAATGCCCATATTTGCGTAGTTGGTATAGCCGGTCAGCCGGATCACCCCCGCCCTCTTCGGGATTATGCCATGCTGCCAGTCGAATTCGTAATTCTCCGCGTGCGCCTGCCAGAACTTCCACACCAGGTCAATTCCGTTGGCGACCTTGGGCATCAGGGCCTCTCCGAAGCGCAGACTCCAGTTGCGATCGTCATACTCCACTACAGCTCCCACCGTGTAGCCGCGCGTGTCTGCCGCGTAGTCGTAGGCGCCGTTATTGTCAATGGTCCAGTTGGCGAATTGCAGGTGGGTGTCAGAGCCCGCCGAGTTCTGGTCGAAGAAATCCGGCATGCTGAACTTTCCGACCCGAAATTCCAGGCGGCGCCTGGGAAGCTGCTCAAACAACGATAACGGGTTGCGCTCATTCTCGACTTTGTCGTTGCTTAGCGCGAAGACCTTGTGGATCATGCCTCGGGCCAGATATGGCGCTTTGCTCAAGGAAGGATTCCTCACGATATCGAGATTCGTGTCGCCCGCGAGCCCGAGGCCCGTGCTGAGAGCCGATCCACCGGCTTCTTCAATGTCCACCAGAATCTCGGTGGAATTGTTGAGCCGCACACCGGTATAGAGCGTCAGAACTCGCGACGTGGCTTTGTCGTAGCGCGGACCCAGGCTGTTCTTGCCGCTATATTTTGCGTAGAACGGCGGATGTGTCTGGAAGATGAAATTTGCCTGCCCTGATAGCCAGAAGCGGGTATCTTGGAGGCGGGGAAACATGCTCTCGGGCGCGACATCCGCCGGAGGATCGGCATTTTCAGCCTGGGAATCGGCGTTTGGGTCCGACGCTTGAGCGGGCGTACCAGTCGACGCTTCCTGGGTAACAGGCGCGTGTTGGGCGGTCGCGAGCGGCGGCCAGCCAAGGCTGGCAAACCCGCACCAGGCAAGCACCAGCCAGCGCGCGCCAGCAGCTACGAATTGGAGATCGTTCTTCATGCGCTGCAGATCCCGGGCACCGAGCCTACACCGAATGTATTAACAGAGTATTAAAAGGCGGCAGCAGGCAAGGCTCTCGAGGTGTCGAGAGCCCCTACTGCGACACTGGTTAACGTAAGTATACACGCAGCAGTAAACTATGGTTAACCGTTGAGGGATAGGTCAGCGGGCTTCCGCCGGCTTCCAGCGCATACGGAGCTGGCGTCTGCCATTTTCGTCGGTGACCACGACCCAGCTCATGCTTGCACATCACTCATCCCGATCGAAGAACGGAATCCCCCGAAGAACTGACCGAAGATCTGATTGGTCTTGTGCGGGCTTACCTGAAGTAAGGTACACCCAGAGAGTTGGGAGGTCCTCCCCTCCGATGGCAGGCAAATAGGGGTTCGGCGTATTAAGATGTCGGGATGCCGGTTGCTGCCGATGTCGCCGCCAAGCGTGCTGCTTTGGATGCCCGGATTCGCGGGTTGGGTCGCACGCTGATCGCCTACTCCGGCGGAGTGGACTCCGCTTTTCTGGCCTGGGCAGCGCACCAGGTGCTGGGCGCCGATATGCTGGCGGTAATCGCCGATTCTCCCAGCCTGGCCCGCGCTCAACTCGCCGACGCTGTAGCATTTGCCCGGGAGCAACGCATTCCACTGGAAGTCATTGCCACCGCTGAAATCGAGCGCGCGGACTACACGCGCAACGACGCCTCCCGCTGCTTTCACTGCAAAGATGAGCTATTTACAGTGATGGAGGAATTTCGCGCTCAGTGCGGATTCGATTCTATTGCCTATGGCGTCAATGTGGATGACCAGGGTGACTTCCGGCCGGGCCAGAGGGCTGCCGGCCATCATCATGTGGTGGCTCCACTAGTCGAAGCCGGGTTGACCAAGCAGGAGATTCGGGAACTGGCACGCGAATCCGGTCTGCGGGTTTGGGATAAGCCTGCATCGGCTTGCCTGTCTTCCCGCATCGAGTATGGCCGCCCGGTTACTCGTGAAGCTCTCAGCGTGGTGGAGCATGGGGAAGATGCGCTGCGCACTCTGGGCTTCCGGCAATTCCGGGTGCGTCACCACGGAGAGATCGTGCGCATCGAAATTGCCCGTGAAGAGTTGCCGCGTGTCTGGAATGCCGAAATGACCACGGAGTTTACGCGTATCTTCAAAGCTCTCGGCTTCAAGTTCGTGACCCTCGACCTTGAGGGTTTTCGCTCTGGTTCCATGAACTCCTTGCTGGCGGCGGATCAGCTAGGCCCTTACCGCGAACCGCGCTAAGGCCCTTGGTGGGCGATGGGCCCCCTCGGGATGAACCCCTCTGTGCGACTTCATGTGAGATAATCTTTTTTATCTTCAGTGTACAGGCGGTTCTTAGTGAAGTTAATGCGACGTTCGATCCTTGTGTTGCTGCTGGTTGGCATGGGCTGTTCGGCTCAATCGGCGCCGCCCGAGGTTGCCCAGAAAATTGAGCGACAGGTGCGGTTTCACTACAGTATCCCTCCCGAGGTGAAGGTCACACTTGGCCCACTCCGGTCCAGCGAGTTTCCGAATTATGACGCCCTCACGATCACAGTAGAGGGAGACAACAAGAAGCAGACCCTCGACTTCCTCCTTTCCAAAGATAAGCAGACATTGTTGCGGACGCAGAAGATGGACCTCACCAAGGATCCCTACGTCGAGGCCATGAAGAGGATCAACGTGGACGGGCGGCCCGTGCGTGGCAACAAAGATGCCAAAGTCTTGGTGGTCAACTACGACGATTTCCAATGTCCGTTCTGTTCCCGCATGCACCAGATGCTGTTCCCGGAATTACTCAAGGAGTACGGGGATCGCGTGAAATTCGTCTACAAGGATTTTCCTTTAGCGGAGATCCACCCTTGGGCCACGCACGCTGCTGTCGATGCTGATTGCCTGGCTGCGCAAAACGGCGACGCCTACTGGAATTTCGCGGACTATATCCACGCCAACCAGCGGGAAGTGAATTCGCAGAAGACGCGGGAGGCTCAGTTCACAGCCCTCGACCGCATTACAACTCTCCAGGGTCAGAAACATGATGTGGACCAAACCAAGCTCCAGTCCTGCATCAAGGCGCAGAATGAGGATCTAGTCAAGGCTTCTCTTCAAGAAGGGGATAGATTGGGCGTGAGCGCCACGCCTGTGCTGTTCATCAACGGACATGAGATGGAGGGAGCGCTTCCCGTCAGCGAAGTGCGTGCGGTCTTGGACCAGGCGTTGCAGCAAGCTGGTGTGCCAGTACCCGCTCATCCGGCAGCGTCGGCTCAGGGCGAGTCACGGCCGTCGAGCGAATAGATCCTCCGGTGAGAAATGACGGGTGCGGGCGCAGATGCTGGATACGAGCACAAAGACCAGGGACTAACTGTGCGGAGAAAACCGATTGAACACTAATTCGCTATTTCGTCGTGCTCTGAGCGCGTTCGCGATGGCTTCACTGCTGGCAGGGTCCATCGGCTGCGGGACCAAACTGGCGGGCAATGACCTTGCGGCTACCGTGGATGGCCGCAAAATCTACCGCGCGGACGTGGAGAAGTACTATGAAAATCAGACTTCCGGCTCAGATCAGCATCCGGCGGGAGAACAGGCCACGACTCTCAGACTCAATATACTGCGCGAGCTAATTGATAACGAGATCCTCATGCGCCGCGCTGAGAAGTTGGGTCTGCTGGCGACCGACGACGAAGTCGAACGCAAACTGAATGAGATCAAGGCGCCTTTTACCAAGGAGGAGTTCGACGCACGGCTGAAGGAAAAGAACATTAGCCTGGACGACTTCAAGCGCGACCTTCGCCGCTCCCTGACCGTGGACAAGGTTCTCAACAAGGAAGTGACCTCGAAGATCAATATCTCCGACCAGGACATCACCAGTTACTACAACACCCACAAAGCGGAGTTCAACCTGGTAGAACCGCAGTACCATCTGGCACAGATTTTTGTCACCACGACTCCGAATCCTCAAGTACACAATCTGAAGAACGACAAGGCACAGAACGAGGCCGACGCCCGCAAAAAAATTGCGATGCTTATGAACCGGCTGGACAGCGGCGATGACTTTGCCACCCTGGCGATGAATTATTCCGAGGACACGGAAACTTCGGGGAATGGCGGGGACTTGGGATTCACTCCAGAATCTTCGTTGAAAAATACCGACCCAGTGACCCGTGACACGGTGACCAAAATGAAGCCCGGGCAGTATAGCCCCATCATCAGCGTGGTCAACCCCCTGAGCAAGCAGTTCGTCGGATTCCGCATTGTGAAACTGATTGCTAAAGAACCAGCGGGACAGCGAGAATTATCGGATCCGCGGGTGCAGGAAGCGATCCGGTCCCAGCTCCGCGACCGCCGCGAGCAGTTGCTGAAATTGGCTTACTACGAAGTACTGCGCGATCAGGCTAAGGTCGAGAATTATTACGCTCAGCGAGTACTGGAAGGCAGTGGGGCAGCGCAGTAGAGAGCCCTTAGCCTTTGGCTCTTAGCTCTTAGCACCCGAGCTAACAGATACATCGTGTCACAACCAAGGGCTAAGATCCAAAAAACCAGGAGGTAAAACCTACTCCACAATTGCCAGCACATCGCCGGGATTCACATTGGCGCCTTCGCTGACCACAATCTTTTGCACTGTCCCCTTCTTCGGAGATTTGATCTCATTCTGCATCTTCATGGCTTCGACGACCAGTATGCTCTGCCCGGCCGCAACCTCGTCCTGCTCGCGAATCAAGACGCGAACGACTTTGCCAGGCATGGCCGCGAATAACTTCTTCGGACCCTTTTCATCCTCCGCCGCGGTTTTGCGGCTGCGCAGGGAACGAGGATCGCGTAATTCGGCCGCGTAGCGCGCGCCTCCAACCCACAAGTGCATGTCCGTTGCGGTACGCTCGCGCTTGATCTCGTAGGCCTTGCCCTCAATCAGAACCGACAACACATCCCGCCGGGCGAGGACGGCGTCCATCCGGACCATGCGGCCGTCCAGCCTGCAATGCCAGCGTTCGTCGGTCCGATCCAGTTCCAGCCGGAAGCTCTTGCCGTCGATGGTGATGTCATAAATCATAAGAGCCCGTAGCGAGTAGCTAGTAGCTGGGAGTTAGGAGCTGCTTTCCTATTTGGATTCTCGCTACTAGCTTCTAGCTACTAGCCCCTAGCTACTATTTCAAAGCTTCGATCCTGGCTGCCCTTTTCCAGCCTGCTGCAGCGGCTTCACTGCCCGTTCCGTTGGCGGCATTCGGGGACAGTTTTCCTTCGCTGGCAGGAACCGCTGCCGGTTCCAGGATTGCAAAGATTCCCGCAGCAATGGCAGCAATTCCGGCGTCTCCGCGCTTCACGACGTGCGGCGCAGATTCCATCAGCCGATCCAGGTAGCCGGTATCCACTTTTCCCGCGCGAAAATCCGGGTCGCTCAGAATCCGCCGAAACAGCGAAAAATTGGTCTTGATGCCGCCCAGAAAATACTCGTTCATGGCGCGCACCAGGCGCGAAATCGCCTGCGGACGGTCGGTTCCGTAGCCGATCAGCTTTTCCAGCAGCGGATCGTATTCGATGGGCACGGTCCAGCCTTCGTACATGCCGCCATCGCGCCGGATTCCCGGCCCGGAAGGCGCCAGCAGCAGCGTGATTTTGCCCGGGCTGGGAAAATAATTGTTGTCTGGATCTTCAGCGTAAATGCGGCACTCGATGGCATGCCCCCGGATGCGAACGTCTTCCTGCGCGAACGGGAGTTTTTCTCCGGCAGCGATGCGAATCTGCAGGTGCACCAGGTCCAGCCCGGTAATCAACTCGGTCACCGGGTGTTCCACCTGCAGCCGGGTGTTCATCTCGAGGAAATAGAAATTCTTGTCGTGATCCACCAGAAACTCGACCGTCCCGGCGTTGGTGTAGCTCGCCGCCTTGGCCACTCGGACCGCGACTTCGCCCATGCGCCGCCGCAGGTCCGCATCGACAATGGGAGAAGGAGCCTCCTCCAGCACCTTCTGATGCCGCCTCTGGATGGAGCACTCACGCTCCCCGAGGTAAACCGTATTGCCGTGCTCATCCGCGAGCACTTGTATTTCAATGTGGCGCGGATTGACAATCGCCTTTTCGAGATAAACTTCACCGTCACCAAACGCGCGTTGAGCTTCGCTTTGCGCCGCTTCCAAAGCGGGGTTCAGCTCCTCTGGGCGATGCACCAGGCGCATGCCTTTGCCGCCGCCGCCGGCCGCGGCCTTCAGCATCACGGGGTATCCGATCTTCGCGGCAGCCTGTTCCGCTTCCTTAGCTGACTCCAACCCTCGCGAAGTCCCTGGCACGAACGGAACGCCGGCTACGTCCATATGCTGGCGCGCCCGGGTTTTCGAACCCATCATCTCCATCGAAGCTACGGTCGGCCCAATGAACTTCACCCCGGCATCAGCGCAGGCTTGCGCAAACTTCGCATTTTCGGAGAGAAAACCGTAACCGGGATGGATCGCATCGGCCCCGCTTAGTTTTGCCACGTCGAGAATCTTTTCGATGTTGAGGTAGGATTCGGCAGCCGCAGCTGGCCCGATGTGGTAAGCCTCATCCGCCTTGCGAACGTGCAACGCCGCGCGATCTACGTCCGAAAAGATGGCAACCGAGTGAATCCCCAACTCACGGCAGGCGCGGATCACGCGTACCGCAATCTCTCCCCGGTTGGCGACGAGAATCTTTTTGAACATGGTTATGGCTTGCGGACGTGCTGGCGGTCAAGACGACCAACCTCAGTCGATCGCGCAGCTCCCGCTGAAACTCTTTATTGTACTGGAGAAGCGAGACCGATGAGCGATCTCCGGTTTCCCTTGGATTGTGAAGCACTGCAGATCCCTCCCCCTCGGCTTCGCTCGGGGCTCGACCTTCGGTCTCGGCAAGAACCGCTCGGGATGACAACGAGATGGGATTTTCCCAACGAACTGCTAGGCCGATTGCGGGAAAGAACAGCGGCGGTGTCCGATTATTTCTGGGTCACGACCAGTTCGCCGTTTTCTACTTTGATAGTGCCGACATCGTCGGGCAGCTTCATGCGGTCGCGTTGCTCGGAGAGTTTTTTCTGCAGCGCGTCGTTGACCAGCGACACCGGGATGCTCAAATCGCCAACCTTGAATTCTGTGGGATCAAAGGTCGCGTATCCGTCCTTGGAATTCAGGTGCCCGGCGAGCGTGACATAAACGTCCTTGCCGCCGATCTGGGTGAGGAACTGGCCCCGGGCCACATCTCCGTCAAAGTTGACTTGGTAGTCCTTGATATCGGGTTGACCGGGCGCGATGGCTGCATCCGGCGAAGAGGGAACAGAAGTGGGAAGCGTCGGCGCGGACAGGGCGGAGTTCCCTGAACCTGAGGTGGCTTGGGCGGCGGATACGGGAATTGCCCCGGCGGCTTGCGCCAAAGCCGCGCTGACCTCATCCGAACTGAGATGAACTTCCGCCGGAGATTGACCGGGCTGCTTGGGCTGATCTAACTGCTGAAGTTTCTCCTGAAAGGACTCGGCCTTGGCCGCCGCGACAGGCGCCGGAATTGGCTGTGCCACGGGTTGCGGTTTCTTCAGTACCAGCCAGATGGCAAGCAGCGAACTGGCCAGAGTGGCGATGCTGATGATGCGGTCGAGCTTCCATTTCTTCATAGCAATCCCATGTTAGCGGGAGCCGAGGCAAGGTTTCAGATGACGGAAGACACTGGCCGGAGGGTTACCAGAGTCTATCCTTCCAGTTTCTTCGCCAGCAGCTCATTTACCAACTGCGGGTTGGCCTGGCCTTTCGAGGCTTTCATCACCTGGCCGACGAAAAATCCCATGACCGTCTTTTTGCCTGCCCGGTATTGCTCGAACTGCTTAGGATTGGCGCCAACCACCTCATCAATCATCTTTTCAATCGCTGCCGAATCGGTAATCTGCTGCGGCTTTTCTTTTTCGTAAACAGCCGGAAAATCCTGCCTGCGCTCGAAGCAAAGGTCGTAGAGATCCTTCAACATCTTGCCGGAAATTGCGCCGCTTTCCACCAGATCCGCCGAGAGAGCTACGCCCTTCATCGAGATGGGGGACTGCTCAATCTCCAGATTCTTGGCCTTTAGGCGCCCCATCAACTCACTCTGGACCAAGTTGGCCACGCGCTTGGGATTCTTCGCCGACTTGGCCGCAGCCTCAAATTGATCGGCCAGCGATTTCGTGGCCGTCAGCACCTGCGCGTCGTAATCGGTGATGCCGTAATCGGCGACCAATCGCTTGCGGCGCGCCTCAGGCAACTCCGGCAGAGTGCTGCGAATAGTAGCCTGCCACTTTTCGTCTACCACGAGCGGCAAAAGATCGGGTTCCGGGAAATAGCGGTAATCGTGCGCTTCCTCTTTTGAGCGCATGCTATATGTTTTGCCTTCGTTCGGGTTGTAAAGCCGCGTTTCCTGCTCAATCTTACCGCCGGAGCCGATTACGCCGATCTGGCGATCAATTTCATATTCCAGCGCTTCGCGGATAAACCGGAAGGAATTCACGTTCTTGATTTCAGTTTTCGTGCCGAATGGTTTCTGGCCGCGCGGACGTACACTGACGTTGGCATCGCAGCGCAGTGACCCTTCTTCCATGTTGCAATCGCTCACGCCGGTGTAGAGGATGATTTCCTTCAGCCGCGTGAGGTACTCGTGCGCCTCGTCGGGTGAGGCGATGTCCGGTTCGCTGACGATTTCGATCAGCGGCACGCCGCTGCGGTTCAGATCGATGGCGGTGGTTTCAGCGGAGCCGGCAAAACCCTCATGCAGGCTCTTGCCCGCGTCCTCTTCGAGATGGAGGCGGGTAATGCCAATCCTTTTCGTTCCGGCGCTGGTTGCGATTTCGATCCCTCCGAACTCGGCCAGCGGCTTGTCGTATTGCGAAATCTGGTAACCCTTGGGGAGATCGGGATAGAAGTAGTTCTTCCGAGCGAAAATGGAAGTCTGGTTAATGCGGCAATTCAGCGCCATGGCCGCGAGCACCGCGAACTCCACCGCCTTGCGGTTCAACACCGGCAACGCTCCCGGCAGTCCGAGACAGACGGGACAAACATTGCTATTGGGAGGCGCGCCGAAGCGAGCCGAGCAGGAGCAGAATATCTTGGTCACGGTCAGTAGCTGGACATGCACTTCCAGGCCGATTACCGGCTCGAACTTGGAGCGAGCCGCTACAGAGATGTCCGGCGTGGTGGCCATACTCGCAGATTATAAGGGGTGGTCGGGCGCAAGCTCGGCATGGTCTCGCACAGGTCTCCCGAGGAACAGTTGTAGCTAGGGCTTGCTCGGTGCGCTCAGGTATTTTTCCAACGGCACTTCGAAATACATCAGTTCGTTTCCCTTGGCATCGCGCACTCCAGTCCAATAGAAGTGCGCACCCGCCAGCGGCGTGGAAATCCCCGACACATCAAAGAACATGAACCCGGCCTGCGTGCTATGGGGCTCGACCGCGCGGGCCGCGAACTGAGAATTCTGAATCTCGTCCTGAGCCTCCTTGCTGACCGAGCTCTTCGCTTTCTTGGGCCAGGGCAATGGGTTGGACGAAGGCCCGGTGGTGGGCGGCCGGGCAATGCGCCGGTAAATATCATCCTCGGTCGCGGTTGGAATTTTGGTTCGATCGACCGTGACCAGCTCGGCTTTCGCCCCAGACAGGGAGACAGGCTGATCGCCATCGTTGGTGACGATGACGAAAATGGGCATGAAACCCACATCGCTGAAGTGCACGGAGAAGATGCTGGCTTTGTCAGCCATGTCGTAGGGATCGAGCGCGAGCGTGACCGCTTCAGTTGGATGTTCATCGTGAGCCGGGTATGTCTTGGCCGGCTGCGCGGTGGGCATCACAAAGTGCTTCGCCGCCAGGCAAAAAATTGAAGACAGGACGACGACCGAGACTACCGCGATCAATCTAAGGGAAAACCTTACAGACAGGAATGACATGATTTCTGATTATAGGATGCCGGCAGCTTCCTTGGACGGTGCCTGGGGCGGTCTGTAAGCAGGTAGAATGTCCCTTCCCCATGTACTGGCTTTACAGTGCGTTGCTGGCGGCTGGACTGGTGCTGACCCTCCCTTACTGGCTGCTGCAGAGAACTCGCCACGGCAAGTACCGCGCCGGGTTGAGCGAACGATTGGGGAGGATTCCGGAGCGGCTGCGGGCGCAGCCATCGCGACCGACGATCTGGGTGCACGCGGTTTCGGTCGGCGAGGTGATGGCTGTCAGCGGCCTGGTCGCACAACTGAGGCAGCGGTTCCCACAGCATCGCGTGGTTGTTTCAACTACAACGGATACTGGCCAGGGTTTGGCCCGAACTCGCTTCGGCGCGGAAAGTGTCTTTTACTTCCCGCTGGATTTTGCATTTGCGATTCGTCCTTACTTGCAATGGTTGCGTCCGGAACTGATCGTGATCGCGGAAACCGAGTTCTGGCCGAACTTCCTCCGGCTGGCGCACGAAAGTGGCGCTCAAGTTGCCGTGGTGAACGCGCGCATCTCGGACCGCTCCTGGCCCGGGTACCGGCGCGTTCGGCGCCTACTCAGCAGAATTCTGCTGCAGGTTGATCTTTTCCTGACGCAGACGCAAGAGGACGCTCTGCGACTGGTGGAGATTGGCGCACCCGCCGAGCGAATCCAGGTAAGCGGCAACCTGAAGTTCGATGTGCCCGCACCTGCGCTGCCGCCGATTGTCGCCAGCCTGCGCACCGCGTTCCACCAAGCCGGTGCCGGGCCGGTGATCGTCTGTGGCAGCACGGTAGATGATGAAGAGCGGTTACTGCTGCGCGCTTTCGAGAATGTGCTCGCGAGTCATCCTCGCGCCGTGATGATTTTGGCGCCGCGGCATCCGGAGCGGTTTGGCGAAGTGGCCCAATTGCTGGAGGAGCTTGGCCTCCGATTCTGGAGGCGCTCACTATGGGCTGGCAACAGGATTACCGGCGGGGTCCTGCTGATCGACTCGATAGGGGAACTAGCGGCGCTCTACTCGCTGGCCGACATCGCGTTTGTCGGCGGGAGCCTCGTCCCGCGCGGCGGACACAACATCATCGAGCCGGCACAGCACGGCGTTCCCATTGTCGTCGGAAATCACACGGAGAATTTTCGCGATATCGTGGGACTGTTTCAAGCTCACGATGCAGTGCGCGTGGTCAGTTCGGCGGACCTTCCTCTGGCTTTCATGGAGCTGATTTCCAACGAGCCGGAGCGTGTTGCGCTGGGCCGCCGCGCAGCCGGGACTCTACGTTCTCAGACGGGCGCGACGCTGCGAACCTTAGCGACACTGGAGAAGCTGTTGCACCCGGCGGTGGACAGCCCAGCCATTGGGGGCCGCTGAGGATTGTCAGGTCGGCACGAGTAGGCATGAGATTCGGAGAAGTCCTCTATGATCTCCGTGTCCTCTGTGGTTAGCCCTGGTTGGGTTCTTCCGACTTTGGACCACAGAGGACGCAGCGGACACGGAGGGTGGGCGGTCCCACAGAAGAAAACAGAATGAATCCGGCGGCTTCCTTGTACGGACTGGCTGTGCGGGCACGCAACGCGTTCTACGACCGGGGCGCGTTTCGCCCGCGAAGACTGCAGGGCCCCGTTGTCAGCGTGGGCAACTTGTCCGTCGGTGGCTCCGGCAAGACGCCTTTTGTTCTGCTTTTGGGAGAATTGCTGAAGGCGCGAGGATTGAAGTTCAACGTCCTTTCCCGCGGTTACGGACGCCGGACACGGGGCGTGGCCATGGTGGATCCGGCTGGTTCGTCGCAGATGTTCGGTGATGAGCCGCTGCTGATCGCCCGGCGCTTGAGAGTTCCCGTGGCGGTCGGGGAGGATCGCTATGAGGCCGGCATGTTTGCGGAAAACAAGTTTGGCCCGCAGCTTCACCTCCTTGACGATGGCTTTCAGCACCGCGCCCTGGCCCGCGATTTCGATATCGTGCTGGTCACTCCGGAAGACGCGCGTGACCAGTTGCTTCCCGCGGGGCGTTTGCGCGAACCGCTGGCTGCGTTGTCGCGTGCCGATGCTGTCGTCCTGACCAGCGGCGCTTCTTCTGAATCGTTTCCCGTAGATGAAAAACTGGTGTGGCGAGTGCGGCGGGGTATTTTACCGCGAGACGTGCCCAACCGTCCTGTAGTTTTCTGCGGCATCGCCCGGCCAAAGAATTTTCTGCTGCAACTCCGCACTGCGGGGATTGAGCCCGTGGCGGAAGCCCTATACCGCGACCACCACGCCTACGCGGAGCGGGACATCCAAGACCTTCTGAAATTGCGCGCGCAGAGCGAGGCTGAAGGTTTCGTTACCACGGAAAAAGATGCCATCAACCTGGGCGGATATCTTTCCGCTCTGCAGCCGCTAACCGTCGTTCCCGTCAAAATGGAACTGATGGATGCGGCTAACGCACTGGATACCATGCTGCGCATGATCGAGGAGCGCAGGCGGCCGACGTGAGAGAATCTGACTTACCCGCATGACCAGGCATTCCAAAGAGACCGAACGGCTGAAAAAGATCGTCGAGTCGTTCCCCAAGGTTACCATCACGGTGGTTGGCGATCTGGTGGCCGACGAGTTTATTTTTGGAGAAATCTCGCGCGTGTCCCGCGAGGCTCCAGTGCTGATCCTGAGACATCGCGAGCGCAGCGTGGTGCCGGGAGGCGGCGCGAACGCGATTAACAATCTAGCCGACCTCGGAGTAAACGTTCTGCCCGTGGGAGTCGTGGGCGACGATGAGCCAGGACGCCTGCTGCTCAAGGTCTTTCGCCACAAACGCGTTCCGCTGAGCGGCATCCTGAAGGACAAAAGCTATGCGACGGTCACCAAAACCCGCATTCTCGCCGGGATGGCGCACACCGCCCGACAACAGGTGGTGCGCGTGGATCGCGAACCGGAAACCGAGCCGAATCCTCACTTAAAGCGCGAACTTGTGCTGGCGGCGCGAGAGTATGCGCGGGTGTCGGATGCGCTGCTGATTTCCGATTACGGCTATGGCGCTGCCAGCCCGGCGATTCTGGACGCGATTCGCGAGCGTGGCCGGTTGGATCGACTCCCCGTAATTCTGGATTCACGCTACCGCATGCTGCACTATTCCGGCGTCGTCGCGGCCACACCGAATGAGCCCGAAGTCGAAGCTGCTTTGGGTATGCGGATTGGCAATGATTGGTCGCGTTTGTGCTCGGCGGGCGAACAGATTGTTTCGCGGATGAAGTTGCGGTCTCTGGTGATTACGCGCGGCCGTGATGGTATGGTGGCTTTTGCGCGCAAGCACAAGCCGGTGGACATTCCAATTTTCGGATCCGGCCAGGTTGCTGATGTAACCGGCGCAGGCGACACGGTAATCGCCACTTACGCCGCTGCTTCTGCCGCCGGGGCAAGCGGTGAGGAGGCTGCCTACCTGGCGAACTATGCAGGTGGGATTGTCGTGATGAAACGCGGAACCGCAACGGTATCCCAGCAGGAATTGGTGGAGGCGGTAGAGCAGTCACCGCCGGCAACAAGATCGCATTGATCGCAACCTAATGTCGCAACAACGAACGACTGCACCAGCGATGCCCACAAATAAGACCCTCAGCCGCGAAGAGCTGAAACAACGCGTTGCTCAGTGGCGTGGCGCCGATGAATCCATTACCCTGGCGAACGGCTGCTTTGATTTGCTTCACGTGGGCCATGTGCGCTATCTGCATGCCGCGAAAGCCCTGGGCGGACGTTTGATCGTCGCCATCAATTCAGATGAATCCGTGCGTACCCTGAAGGGTGAAGGACGCCCGCTTATGCCCGCGGAAGAACGCGCAGAAATTTTGTCGGCGCTGGCGGACGTAGACGCGGTCGTCATTTTCCCCGAGCAAGATGTGCGTGCATTGATCCGCGAAATCAGGCCTGACATTCACGCCAAGGGCACCGACTACACCGCCGACACCGTGCCGGAACGGGATGTGGTGCGGGAGTGCGGCGGCCGGGTGGAGATCGTGGGCGATCCCAAGAATCATTCGGCCAGCGAGATTATCGGTTCGCGGCTCGGAGCGCGGCGTTCGTGAGTACCGCGTCGCCGGTGGCCGTTCCTTCCGACAACGCCACCCTATGGTTCAATCCCGAACGATTGCTGATTGTGCGCCTCGGCTCGATGGGCGACATTATTCACACGCTGCCCGCCGCCGCAGCCCTGCGCCATGCTTTTCCGGAGGCGACCCTAGGATGGATTGTGGAAGAGCGCTGGGCGGAGTTGTTATGCACATTGCGCGAGCCACGCTCCGGCCCCCGCTCGCCGCGGCGGCCGCTGGTGGACAGGGTTCACACCGTGAACACCAAAACCTGGCGCAGTTCGCTGCTCTCTGCCCAGACTTGGGAGCAGATTGCTGCGGGGCTCAGCGAATTGCGTGCCCAGCGCTACCAAGTCGCCATCGACTTTCAGGGAGCGGTTCGATCGGGGCTGTTGGCGCGCTGGTCCGGAGCACCCGTTGTATATGGCGTGGCGCAGCCTCGCGAAAACGTGGCCAGTATGTTCTACTCGCGCCAAGTGAGGGCCCGTGGCACCCACATCGTCGAACAGAATTTGTCATTGGCGGAAGCGGTTGTACGACGCTCGTTGGAAATGCCGAAAGTAGAATTTCCTCACGACGAAACTGCCGAGAAGAAATGTGAGGATCGGCTACAACACGAAGGCATCGCCGGCTTCGTGCTGCTCACTCCAGGCGCGGGCTGGGGAGCCAAGCAGTGGCCAGCCGAACGCTACGGGTATGTGACAAAGCGGCTGGCGGAGGACGGATTGAAATCGCTGGTCAATTTCGGTCCCGGCGAGGAGAACCTGGTGCGAACGGTGGAGGTCACCAGCGCCGGCGCGGCCGAGGGCATTCTTTGTTCGATTGCGGAATTGATCGCACTCACTCGTCACGCACGGCTGTTCATTGGCGGCGACACCGGTCCCATGCATCTGGCGGCAGCTCTCGGCATTCCCGTCGTCGCAATTTTCGGCCCCACCAATCCGGCGCGCAATGGGCCGTTCGGGACACGCAGCATCGTTTTGCGCAGCCCTTCGAGCCCCACCACACACTCCCGCCGCACGCAACCCGACGTGGGACTGTTGAAAATCGAGCCCGATGAGGTGGTTGCCGCCGCGCGGCAACTATTGAGGAGCGGCCGTGGCTAGCTGGTCCAGCATTGCACGCCGCGTTCGGGTTCCGCTGGGCTTCGCCTTTGCGGCGTTCTATTTGTGGTTCGCCAGGCCAGCGCGGGCATCGATTCTTCTTGGCGCCGCCCTCACGATTCCCGGCTTGGTGATCCGTGGGCTGGCTTCGGGGCATCTACAGAAGAACGAGCAGCTCGCCACGACCGGACCATATGCCCACACCCGTAATCCGCTCTATTTTGGTTCTCTGGTGCTGGCCACGGGGTTTGCCGTGGCTTCCCGGAGCTGGTGGATCGCGGCAGGGCTGATTCTGGTTTTCCTGGCGATCTACATCCCGGTCATGCGCGCGGAAGAATCATTTCTGCGGGAGCATTTTCCCGAGTATGCGGAATATGCGCGCCAGGTGCCGTGGCTGCTCCCTGGCTTGAGTGTCTCAAACAGCAAGCGGGGTGACTTCTCCTGGGACTTGTATTGGAAGCATCGCGAGTACAATGCGACTTTAGGCGCTCTCGCGATGATGGCAGCCTTGGCGGTCAAACTGTGTTTCGGATTCCGTTGATAGGTTGACTGTCTCAAGAAGACGTGGCTTGAAAAAAGCACTGATTTCCCAGGTCTTACCCAGTACAAGGATTCCGCGTCTAATCAAGGTGCGCACTTTGTCGATCCCCAACCCGGGATGGTTCTTGTTGGCGGCGTTGTGCGTGCCCTTGTCGCGGGCGCAGATAAACACGCCTGCCCCATCGAGCCAGCCTTCTCTACCCACGATAAGTGCAGCCCCCTCAGCGCAGATCGTTCCGCCGCCGCCGAACTATCATTTTCCGGATGGGCAAACCTACGTGTATGCGGTGGAATGGCACCTGTTTAACGCCGGGGCGGCTCGGGTAACCCTTCAGTCGGATGGAGGCCAGCAGCACGTGACCGCGGTTGCCGATTCGTCCGGTGTGGTCAATACGCTCTTCAAAGTTCACGATCGCTTTGAAGCTTTTTTCGATCCCCGCACCTTCTGCTCGCAGCGTGTCTCCAAAAGCACGCAAGAAGGTTCTCACTCCCGCCAGACAGAATTGCATTTCGACTTTACCCGGCGCAAAAGCGTGTTCGATGAAAAGAACCTCAAGAGCGGCGAGTCCAAGCATGTCGAAAACGACATTCCGGGATGCGTGACCGATGTGGTGAGCGGGTTCTACTATCTCGCGTCACTCCCCTTACAGCCGGGCAATAGCAACACGTTCGCCATCAATGACGGGGGAAAAACCGCGGAGGTTACAGCGCGCGTCGAGGCTCGGGAGCAGGTCAAAGTGCCGGCAGGCACATTCCAGACGGTGCGGGTCAAGGCGGAAGCGGTTTCGGGCTCAATGCAAGGGAAAGGCACGGTCTGGGCCTGGTTTACCGATGACCCGAACCACACACCGGTACAGATGCGGTCGAAGCTGGGATGGGGAACGCTGCTGTTCCGATTGCAGCGGATCGAGAAGCAATAAGAACTGCTACAGGCGATACGGGGAAAATCCCGACGATCTCTGCGTCCTCAGTATCCTCTGTGGTTAAGAACTGTGGCTTACTGCAGGCGGAAACGCTCGTTCATCAAGCGCTGCAAACGGGGTCTGTAAATGATGTCGTAGGCGAGTTCCTTGTCCGGAAACATCGCGAGCGCCGCCCGCCTGGCTCCGGCGGCCAGTTCGGAGGCTTCTTCCAGGGTGAGATTGGGGTCCTGACTGATCACCGACATGACCATGCTGATCATGACTTGCAGGCGGCGGATTTGGCGCGCCTCATGTTCCCGTTCTGCCGTGTTTCCCGATTGGCTAGCGCGTTCTGGATTTTCCATGAGCCCCACATCCTGCGTTAGTCATGTCAGGTCTAGCCGCGTGCGCTAAGATTTGCCACGCTATTAGATGTGACGCCGCATTCGAGCGTTGCGCCTGACTTTTGACCTTATTTTCGCGGCAAAGGCGGCGCGGCGCAATGGCCTCTTGGTGTAGAACTTCGGTCATCTGGAGAGATTGAGCGCGGTACGAGGACGGTTCGCAAGATGCTTGGCGAGCGAATGTGCCCCGCATCTCGCCTTGCTGAGTTAAAATCACAATACAGCCGCTACGGCGAATCGCACCGCGATGCGATCTGAACGGAGGAGTCATGGCAGACAGTTCCAGTTCCGCAGCAAGCGAACCACGTCCGAACCCGAATGAGAAACTGGTGCGGGTGTTCGATACCGAACAGGAATCGGAAGCCATGGTGGTACAAGGCCTGCTCGAATCGGCCGGGATCGAATCCGACGTGACCGCGCTGGATGCACCCCAGGACATTCTGCCGGGGGTGGGTGGTACTGTGATCCTGGTGCGCGAAGAAGATGCCGCCGAAGCACGGCGTCTTATCGAGGAATACCGGCAAACACCGGAAGAAATTGAGACCGCCGAAATAGAGTTCAGTGAAGAACCGCCAAGCGAGCACTGACAGTTTTGCCGTCGAGATAGAAAGTGACGGCGCCGTTCAAATCGGTTCGGTAAGTCGCAACTCGTGATTCCGCCAACCGGCGGAGTACTTCAAACCGCGGATGTCCGTAAACATTGCGCACTCCGACAGAAATTACCGCAAAGTGGGGATGCACCGCCGCCAACAGTTCCGGTATCGTGGAAGTCATACTGCCGTGGTGGGCAACCTTGAGCAGGTCCGCCTGGGGTTGCTCTTTGGCAACCTGCCTTTCCGTCGGTTTCTCGGCATCTCCCTCAAGCAAAGCGGAGGTTTCCCCGTACGCGATCTTCATGACCAGGGACTCGTCGTTGGGCCGCGAAGCTGGCGTCTCGTCGCCGGGCATCGGCGCCAGTATCCGAAACTTCGCACCTCCAGCCTCGAAACTATCCCCAGCTTTTCTTGAGACTACCGGGATGCTCAGCTTCTTGGCTTCCCGAAGCAACTTTTCCAACTCGGAATTGGGCGTATCCACGCCGAGCCATAGCTCATGCGGATGAAAGTTGGCCAATACGGCGCCCATTCCCCCGATGTGGTCCGCATGAGCATGCGTGACCGCGACTGCATCCAGTTGGTGGATACCGCGCGACCAAAGATAGGGCGACACCACATCTTCCCCGATGTCGAGTTCGGAATGCATCCAGTGCGGGATCCCTCCAGCGTCGACTAGCAGCGTGCGGCCCTGCGGCGTAACCAGGAGAATCGAATCACCCTGGCCCACGTCAATTGTGGTGATTTCGAGCACTCCGGGGCGGAGCCTGGGGTGAGGCGGAACGGCACAGATCCAGAAAGCACTTGCGGCCAGCGCCGCCAAGCCTGTCCCCGCGAGCCACGTCTGCCGGCGAGCCAGGATCAAGGCCAGAATCAGTGTCACCGCTCCTAGCAGGATGACGGGAAGTCCCGGGGTGGGGACGCGCATGTCAGCGATCCGCAGCCCGCCTAGCCAACGCACGGACCCAGCCATCGCCTCAAGCGCTGCGGCGGCAATCATTGCCGGAACCTTGGCCAGGGCGAGCGAACCATAACTAAGTCCCACCGCCAGAATGGCGGTAACCATGATGATCTCCGTGAGCGGCACGGCGAGCACATTCGCCGGCAATGAGACCAGAGTCGCGCGATGAAAATAGTACGCCATGGGCAGTGTGAATCCGGCCTGCAGGACTACAGAGATCACTAGAAACTCACAACCAAGAAGCAGCAGGCGCGCAGTAGTCGCGAGCATCGGCAACGGAAAGCGCTTTCCCAGGAAGCGTTCCAGACGACCGGCAACCATCCTCAGGTCGAGGCGGAGTTGCGCCAGCGCAGGAGGCAGAACAAAGTCATAGCCCGCGGAATCCAAATTCCGCAACGCACTGCGAAGAGGTTGCGTGGTCCGCTCGAGAATGGGAGTTCCGATTCCGGCGATAACCAGCACACACAAGAAGCTGAGCTGGAAACTGGCTCCAAACAGGGCCGCAGGGTCAACCAATAGCAGAGCCAGCGCCGCCGCTCCAATGGTATTGAGGACTGACCGTTGCCGGTAAAGCAGTCTGGCTCCGAGGTACAGCGTGAGCATGAGCGTGGCCCGCCACACCGGAGCGCCGACGTCCGTCAGTAGCGCATAGGCGACGGTCACCAGAATTGTGACCGCGCTGGCGGCAAGATCGCCCACCCGCATCCGGCGCAGCAGCCAAAACAGCACAAGCGCCAGGATGCCCACCTTCAATCCAGAGATCACCAACACGTGGTAAGTGCCCGTGCGCTGAAATTCGGTGAGCACGTCGCGCCCCAGAAATGAATTCTCGCCGATGAGGAGGGCATCGACCAGAGCAGCTTCGCGATCCGGCCACAGAACATGGATCTTCCCGACGATGCTGTCATGGATGCGCGTACGCCAGAGTTCAGCGGGGTTGCCGACAAAGCCGGGAAGCATTTCCACGTTTTCCGTTTTCGTGGATGCCAGGGCAGCAACTCCGTTTTCCTCCAGATAGCCCTGGTAATCAAATGCGCCCGGATTGCGGTAATTGTGAGGCGGATACAGCCTGGCGGGAAATCGCATACGTTCTCCGTAGCGAAACAGCCGCGGGGGAGCGGTGCCGGGCTCGTTCTCAGATTCATTCTTTACTTCTTTGCCGTAGAAGCTGATGCGGAGGCCGGAGTGGATGTCCCATGTCTGGCCACCCGACGCGATCTGCTCAGTTTCGACGTCCAACCGTTGTTGCGTATCCCCTGAGCTCTTCTGCCGCAGATTTCCTTCGCGAGTCACGTGGGCAGTGACCACCACGTCGCGGCCATCGGCCAAGGAAAGCACATCGCGGTTGTTAAGACCGCCGGGTGTGCGCAATTGAATCGTCAGTGCTCCCGTGGCGAAGAGCGCAGACAGGCCGAGCGCAAAAGCGGCGCGGGAACGGCGGTGCAGCCAATAGGCGCCGAAGGCTGAGAAAGCGAGAGCCGCAAACAGCCACCAGAGGGGCGGCCGCCACAGGTAGAATCCAGCAAGAATTCCGCTGGAATAAGCGACGGCAGCCCCGAGCAGAGGGTGCCGCCCTCCGCGATGTAGCTGGATCGTAGGAAGCCGAATCGACTGTGGGTTCAGGTTCACATCATCCGCCGGAGCCCCGCCATGGTTTGCCTGGACAGCACTAGCGGACGAGGTGAAATACGCTTTCCAGATGGTAGGTCTGGGGAAACAAATCCGCGAGATGAGCCTGCTCAATGCGATACCCGCCGTTGAGCAAACCAGCCAGATCACGAGAGACGGTCGCCGGATCACACGATACGTAGGTAATCCGAGCCGGCCTCAGTGTCGTCAGGCTGATCACTACGCTTTCGCCCAGCCCGCTTCGTGGCGGATCCACCACGACCAGATCAGGCCGCAATTTCCCTGCCGCGCTCTTCAAGAATTGGTCCGTCGTGGCGCGGACCGCCTTTACGTTCGAAGGTGAATTGTAGAGCAGGTCGGCGTACGAAGTCGGTGACGCTTCAACCGCGGTTACCTGTGCAAATCCCCGGGAGAGAACGGTAGAAAAAAGCCCTACGCCAGCGTAGAGATCCAGCGCCGTCTGCCCTGAGAATCCTTCTGTGACAATACTTACCAACTCATCGCTCAAATGGCGGTTGACCTGGAAGAAGCTTCCCGCGCTGACGCGGTACGAAGCTCGTTGGGTGTTGTAGGTCAATTCGGCAGTTCCGGCCAGGGCGATCCGTTCCGGATCGACTTTCCCGGTCCTATGGGATGAGCCTGCCTTGAACAACACCACACCCACAACTTCCGCCAGAGTGCCCTTCAATTCCTGGGCGCAGTGTTCCGCGCTGACCTTGTCAATATCCGTGGCGCAGTAGGCCTCGATCAGAAGTTGAGTATCCTCGGCGTTGGCGAAGAATTCGATCTCATGAATTCCCCCGGGAATACCCCCCGCGCGTCCCATTTGCCATACGGCGGTGATTACCCGGCTAATGAGAGGTGAACTGATTGGGCATTGCTCCACGGCAAGCAGTTCGTGCGAGTTGATCTTGTAATAGCCGAGTGCGAACTCTGGCGCAGTCTGAATTTTGACCCGAGTGCGGTTGCGGTAATTCCAGGGGAGTGAAGGATGGAGGGCCAGGCCGTTCTCGAATTCCAGCTTGGCAATGCGCCGCAGGTTTTCCCTCAGAATGGCGGCTTTGATTTCGAGCTGATACTCGTAGCTGGAATGCTGGTAGTGGCAGCCTCCACAGCGGCCGAAGTAAGGACATCGCGGCTCGTTGCGGTGTGCTGAAGCTTCCACAATCTGATCTGCTCGGGCGCGAGCAAACCCGGTTTTCTGTTCCAAGAGCGAGGCTTCGATTTTTTCGCCTGGCAACACAAAGGGCACGAAAACAGCCTTCCCGGGGCCGTGCTCATCGGCTGGAAGCCGCGCTAACCCGTCGCCTCCGTAAACGAGTTTTTCAATCGTGAAGTGCAAGTGATGATTCTAACCACATAACACTGAGGACACAGAGAACCGCAATTCACATATAGAACAAGCTCAACCTCGGCAGGCCGTATTTTTCCAGCAGACGTTTGTGCACGTACTGTTTTTGAAGCTGTTCGATTTGCGCCGACGGCATCTTGCGCCGGTAGGGAGCCAGTTCCCGGTCGGCTTCAGCACGCACGGCGACGATCTGCTCATCGGGTGTTGCCGCGAGCAAGACGGCGAATAGCTTCTCTTCCGCCACAGTGAGCCTCCGCTCCAGATCTTCCAATCGAGGCAAAGTTTTCGTGGCCTCCAACTCTTTGGCGATTTCGCGCAGTGTGCTCGCGGTCTCCTTCGCCAACGGACGCCCGTCAACGCCGCTTCTCTCAGGCAATTCTGCAGCATCAAGCTGATCCGCGTTGCGGCGGAGAAAAGCCGCAATTTCGGACGGCTGAAATCCGGGCCGATGTTCGCCTCGCGGTTCGGATCGCACCGCTCCCACCGCGGCTTCCTTCATGTCTTCCGCTGCCACCAGAACCGCTTGCGCACAATAGGCGAGACTATTGACCTTCTGTGACTTCGAGGGCCGCTGTTCGAATTTATCAAACGCCGCATCGATCCCGCGCAGCACCGCCTCCAGCGGAATGCCCGCATCCTTCCAGGTTTCAATCAACGCCCAATCCAGCGGGGACAGATGGATTCGTCCGCGGCGTCGCTGAAAGTGTTCCTCGATTTCGGTGAAGTAGTTGAAGTAGTTTTCCACGGAGGCTTAGCGGGAGCGGGACTTGCTTGCCGGAGAAGGCTTGGAAGATACGCGTGCCGATTCGTGCGCGTTTGTCGGGGCAGCGTCGCGACTCGCTTTCGCTGCCGCGTTGCGATCCCAGATAATGCGCAGCCCCTCGAGCGTCAGGAACTCATCGACCTGCTTGATGTACCTCGATCCCGTGCCAATCAGCGAAGCCAGGCCTCCCGTTGCCACCACCCTGGTTTCGCTGCCCAATTCCTGCACCAGCAATTCCAGAATTCCGTCCACCAGTCCGAGATAGCCATAGTAGAGGCCCGACTGCAGGCTGGCCACTGTGTTCGTCCCAATAATTCGTGCAGGCTTGCGAATGTCCACGCGGGGCAGGCGCGCGGTGCGCGCAAACAGCGCATCGGCCGAAATTCCGATCCCGGGGCAAATCACCCCTCCCTGGTACTCTCCTTTTACGGTCACGCAATCGAAGGTAGTGGCCGTGCCAAAGTCCACCGACACGCAGGGTCCGCCGTATTTCTCGAAAGCGGCCACCGAGTTGACGATCCGATCGGCGCCAACCTCGGCCGGATTCTCGTAGAGCACCGGCATTCCGGTCTTCACGCCCGGCCCGACAAAGAGTGGCTTCACATTGAAGTACCGCTCGCACACTTGCCGCAGCGTGGAGTCGAGAGGTGGCACGACGGACGAGATTACGATGCCGTGGATGCCCTTGGCTTCGAGGTTGTCCATCGAGAACAAATTGCGGAAGAGCACGCCGTATTCGTCCACCGTTTGAGTCGCGATGGTCGCCACCCGCCAGTTCGCCACCAGCCGTTCATAGCGGGACGATCCCGCGGCTGTGGCCTTTGCCTCCTTGGCGAACACGCCGAGCACCGTATTGGTGTTGCCGACATCGAGGACAAGTAGCATAGTCGACCCGTACGCGACGGGTGATTCGGTTTACTTCGGGCGTACCGGACCGCTCAACACCCTGCGCACGCCTTGCACAGTGCGAACCTGCAAAAACCCGCGTGAATCCAGGCCTTCCGTTACACCTTCAAAACCGCCGTTTTCGTCAACGTGGACGCTCCGTCCCCGAACCGAGGACGATCGCTCCTGAAAGCGCCGCAGGATCGAATCGTGTGCGTCCGGATTCTCCAGCAGATTGCGATATTCCCGGTCGAGCGATTTTAACAAAGCAGCGCACAATTCCACCCGCGAGTACTCGGTGGACATCGCCAAACGCAAAGAAGTAGCCAGAGGCTGCAAATCTGCCGGGAAACTCGCTTGGTTTACGTTGAGTCCGATACCCACCACCACGTACCGGGTCCGCGTGGCTTCAGCATTCATCTCGGTCAGGATGCCGCAGAATTTCTTCCCTTCAAGCAGAAGATCGTTAGGCCATTTCAGGTCCGGCGCCAGCCGCGAGTCAACTTCCTGGAGCGCTGCGCGGACCGCCAATCCGGCAGCCAGCGCGAGAATTAGGACTTCGGATGGCGGCAGCGCCGGACGCAACAGCGCCGAGCAATAGATTCCGGATGATCGCGCCGAGTGCCAGGTATGCGCTCCCCGCCCCCGGCCGGCAAGCTGCTGCTCGGCTAGAAAGACGCTCCCCTCGGGCGCACCGCTATTGGCCGCCTCCATGGCCACCGTGTTAGTCGAGCCAATCTTGTAATAGTGATGGATGTGCTTGCCGAACATCGTGCCCTGCAGCAGCGGCGCCAGAATATCCGGCAACAGCAGGTCGGGCATGGACTGCAAGCTATAGCCGGTTGACGGATGCCCGGTAATATCAACTTCCAGACCGCGCAGTTGCTGGACCAGTCGCCAGACTTCGGACCGGCTGGTGCCGATCTCGGCAGCAATCTTCGTTCCGCTTACGACCACGGTAGCGTAGGTGGTCAGCAATCGGATGAGTCGACCCAGGCGCGCGTCGGTCTGTGGCGTTGGAGGCTGCGCCCGCGGGGATTTCCGCGGGCTCCGGATTGTCGCCGATTTGTCGATGCCGAAATTATGCAGCACAAAGGCCGCGGACGCCAATCGTGTTCGTCTGCTTCATTCGGCAGTCTCGGTAAATTTGGCCACCGCGTGTCCCAATCCAAACGGGGCTTCGGCGGTGACGTGAACCGTGCCGGGGTTCGAAGGCAGGGTCAACACAACGGGCGCATTGCCGGAAGAGTCGGTCGTGACTAAGCGATTCGACAAGCTTCCCGCGTCGGTCGTGAACAGGATCGTCGCCCCCGGTGCGCTCCCACCTGACTTGCCGGGATGCAGCGTGACCGAGAGGTTCAACTGGCCGCCCGGCGGCCCCTTCTGATTGTCGCCCTGCTTGCTGAGCATTGCCGCGGGATTTCCAACAATGATCCAGCCGCCTTGTTGCTGTGCCACGTTCGCGTTGTCCGTGCTGGGGACGGTGAAGCGGTAGAATCCCGGCGTCTTGCCGGCAGTGACTGCGATGCTTCCATCCTGGCTGTTCGTGACAGTTCTCTGCTTAACCACCACGGTGATTCCGTTGTCGGACTGAGGAGTGCCCAGAGTTACAGTTCCTGATCCGGAAACGATCTTCGGCCGCAGCATCACCGTACCGCTGGCCGCGAGCATGGTCGTATCCGGGTTGAGGTCCCATTCTGCGCTGGGCAACTGCGCCATGGACCCCGACACCACGAGAAGTGTGGCCGTGTACGGAGCAAACTTCATCGTCGAAGACCACGCCTCGGGGGAAGACGCCACGATCTTGGTCGGGGTCTTCGGTGAAAGCGTGTACCGGGTCACTTGTGTCGGCTTGAATCCCTTCACTGCGAAGTGTGTGGTCACCGTTTTCTGCGGATCCTTATTGAGAACCATCAAGGTCAAAATCGTGCTGTTGGAATTCATTGCGGCATAGCTGCTGAACACGTCCGGATCGCCATCACTAGTGTCGGAGACTGATGTCGTGGCAAATGTATCGTGCTGTCCGTCGTAATTACGGAAGAGCTTCAGTGCTTGATAGTTGGGATTCGCGGGATCTGGGGCCGTCCAGCGCGACGCCAGAGCAATCCGGTCGCGTCCTAAAATGCCGTAAGCATCGGCATCGGCTAAAGCAGTCGAGTAATCGGATTCGCCGGCGAATGCGGCGCTCCATTCTGTGAAACTGACCGGAGTGCCGGGATAGATCATGTTGCTGATCGCGCGCAGGCGCGGGATGCGGAACGGAATCCTCTTCTTCGGCTGGATGAACGTGGCCCAATTCTGGTTAATGGTCCCCGATTCGCTTACGTATTTCGGATCCCAGTAATCGCGGTAGATGCGCAACGAGAGCGCCCTCTTTTGCGCCTGGGTGTACTTGGAAATATCCGGCCCGTCCGGGTAGGCGTGGATGTCGAATAGATCCAGCGATCGCGTGCCGTCCACCTGATCGTGCCAGAAAACTTCATTCAACCACCAGGGGAGAAAATCATTTCCCGCGTGCGCGCCCTTGTCGTTACTATCTGCTCCATTCCAGTAGAACCACCAGCAACAACTGACCGTGCCGAAGCGGATGGCATTCGCGTCCCAACCCTGCAGCGCCCGCGCCTCGGCCAGATAAGTGTCCCGCATCTCGTCGTACGCCGAGGGATTGGGGTGCACATCACGATGCGTTCCTCCCCAAATATCTATTTCGTTATCCATATCGTAAAAATGCGGGGCGTTGCCGAAAGCGGTTGCCATTGCCGCGGCCCACTGATCACGATAGACCGTCCCCGGCGGATCTCCATTCTGGGGAGAGCCCTTGATGGGAACGTTCGCATCGTTCGGGTCGTTTCCGGTTATGTTGGTCACGCAATCCGATTGCACTCCATTCCCGTCATCGGAGTTATACGGGTTGACCTGGCATTGTGCTCCATATTTGGCAACTGAGAAGCTGTAAGCGCTGCCGTCACTCACATCCTGCGCCACCCAGTTCAGCATCACCATGGTCATCAGCGGCGTGCTTCCGGCTGCCTCGACATCCTTGATGAACTGCACCGAATCGCTGTCGCCGATTTCGCTATAGCCATAGTCGCCGAAATACCAATCATTCGCCGCATTGTAAGTGCCTGCCTGCCAGTTGTAGCGCGAGGTCGCGTTGCCTCCCCAGCGCACCACAGTCATGCCGCTGTCGGTGATGGTCGCGGCGTCCTTGGGATAACTTCCGCCGTAGACGTAGGGGCTGATCGGATGACGGTTGCTGAGAACATCCACGGTAACGCGGACGGTCGAGGCCGGGACCTTAGCGGGGGCGGAATTCTGCGAGGACTGCGCAGTCCAAGGCATCGGCAAAGCCGTTCGCGGCTTTGTCCCAGAAGAACTGCGCACAGGCAGCAGTAGCAGTAAGGCAAGGGCAACAATTGCGATGCCTGGGCGGCTGCGTTGAGTCATGGCTGAAACCCTCGATTCTGCCGAATTCAGCGTTTCGGGTCGTGAAAGATGCTACAACGAAATGCCGCCTAGCGGATAATCACTAGGGCACAGACGAGAAGCCTACGCCGGCGCCACGCGCAGGCTCAGATCCACGGCAGCCGCCGAGTGGGTCAGTGCGCCCACTGAAATGAAGTTCACGCCGGTTTCAGCGTAGGCACGAACGTTCTCCAGCGTGATCCCACCGGAACACTCCAAGGGAATCCGGCGTTCCGCGCGCGAGCACCGCTCAACCGCGCGCTTCACCTCGTCCACGGGCATGTTATCCAGCAAAATAGCCTCTCCGCCATGCGCCAACGCCTCTTCCAGTTCCTCCAGGGAACGGACTTCAATCTCAATGATCTGGGCCCCGCGACGGTTCTTGTGAGCGCGTTCCAGCGCAGGCACGATTCCCCCCGCCAGCGCGATGTGGTTGTTCTTGATCAGAACGCCGTCGGACAAATCCAGGCGGTGATTCTGTCCTCCGCCGCAGCGCACCGCGTATTTGTCGAGCATGCGCAGACCGGGCGCGGTCTTGCGCGTGTCCAGGATTCGCGCCTTTGTGCCCGAGACCGCGTCCACAAATTTGCGGGTTAGGGTGGCGATCCCGCTCAGCCGCTGCATGAAATTCAGGATCACCCGTTCGCAGGAAAGGATGACGCGCGCATTGTGGCGGATCACCGCAACCGACTGCCCCTTATGCAGGCGAATGCCATCAAAGATTTCCGGATGAGTCGTGACCTCATAGTGCGACACGACTGCGCCATCGAGCGCTGCGTAGACATCCAGGATGCGTGCGATGGAGCCGACGCCGGCGAGAATGCAGTCCTGCTTGGCCAGGATGGTTGCCGCAGCACGCTGGCCCGGGTCAATGCACGCGTAGCTGGTTGCGTCGCGCGTGGCATGGTCCTCCAGCAGCGCGTTCTCGATCACAGCGGTAATGCGTCGGCTGTTCCAGTCCATAATCAGTCGTTGGTTCTTCGTCGTTAGTCGTTGGCAAAATCACGTAGCGGCAGGTGTCATCACCTGCCGTCGAGCACAGCCCGACTATCTTAGTTCCTGAAGTTTGCTCTTCGTCTTATCTCGCAACACCGCCAACTCCTGCTGCTGTTTCCGCAGATTTTCCACCACGTCCGGAGGAGCCTTCTCCAGGAACTGCGCATTGCCCAACTGGCGCTGCCCGCTGGCGATTCCCTTTTCGATCTTCTCCAGTTCTTTGGTCAGGCGTTCGCGTTCAGCGCCAACGTCGATCCTTCTCTCATACACAACACGAACGTCAAAACGCGCCGTGTGACGTGATGGCGCTTGGCTCGCCCGCGACTGTGTCACGTCAGCAATGGCTAACACACTGGCTAACCGCTCAATTGCCTCCCGATTCTGTTCGACCAAGAGCCTCGTCTGCGGATCGTGCGCGAAAAGCTCAATCGGCACTTTCACCTTCGGCTCAACCTTCAATTCCGCCCGCAGATTGCGCACGCTGACGATCAGGTCCTGCAGGATCGCCATCTCGGTCTCCGCGACCGTGTCGATTTGCTTCTCATCCGCCCGCGGATACGCGGCTAGCGCGATCGACTTGAGCGGCGGATTCCCATCGTACACCGCGTACCAGATCTCTTCCGTGATGAATGGCATCACGGGATGCAGCAAGCGCAACGCAGCCTCAAACAGGCTTACCAGATTTGCGCAAGCAACCCGGACGGCCTCCGGACTCGCTCCCTCCGCCAGCCGCGGCTTGATCAGCTCAATGTACCAGTCGCAGAACTCGCCCCAGAAAAAGTCGTAAATCTGGTTCGCTGCCTCATGAAATCGGTAGGTCGCGAGCGCCGCATTCACTCCCTGGGTCACGCGATTGAAGCGCGAAAGGATCCAGCGGTCTTCGAGAGTAACAGCGATAAAGTCGGCCATTCCCCTCTCAGGAACAGTGGGATGTCCTCCCAGTCGGGCCGTCACAGCTCTGACCCTTCCCATGTTCGGCTCGATCCTGTCCACATTCATGAACATGAACCGCGCCGCGTTCCAAATCTTGTTGGCAAAGTTGCGGTAACCCTCGGTGCGGCTCTCGTTGAACGCAATGTCGGTTCCCGGAGCCGCCATGGCTGCCAGTGTGAAGCGCGTCGCATCGGTTCCGAAGCGTTGAATAACTTCTAGTGGGTCGAGCACGTTGCCCTTCGTCTTCGACATCTTCTGCCGCTCGGCATCGCGCACCAGAGCGTGAATGTAAACCTGGCGGAAGGGCACGCTATCGTCCTTCTTCTCGCACCAGCCACTGGCCTGCTTCAGCTTCGGATCTTGCTGGTGATCCTTCATGAAATGGCATCCGAACATGATCATGCGGGCCACCCAGAAGAACAGAATTTCGTAGGCGGTGATCAGGAGCGTGGTGGGATAGAAGACTTCCTGGTCGCGCGTCTTTTCCGGCCAGCCGAGGGTTGTGAACGGCAATAACCCAGACGAAAACCAGGTGTCCAGCACATCGGTGTCTTGCTTCAACTCGGCGGAACCGCACTTCGTACACTTAGCCGGTGCTTCCCGAGCAACAATGATCTCTCCACAGGCGCAGTGCCATGCGGGAATCCGGTGTCCCCACCACAACTGCCGCGAAATGCACCAGTCATGGATATTGCGCATCCAGTTCAAGTAAATCTGCTTGTAGTTCTCCGGAACGATCGTGACTTCGCCCTTTTCCACCGCCTCAATTGCAGGCTGGGCTAGCGGGGCGATCTTGACGAACCACTGGGTAGAAAGCCGCGGCTCAACCACCGTGCCGCAGCGGTCACACTTGGCGAGCGAGATGGTGTAATCCTTCTCCCCGGCCAAAAATCCTTGCTGGCGCAGATCCTCAAGCACGCGCTTCCGTGCTTCGAAGCGATCCAGACCGGCATACGGGCCCGCGTTCTGATTCATGTGCGCGTGTTCATCGATCACCTCAATCTGCGGCAGATGGTGGCGCAGCCCCGCTTCGAAGTCATTGGGATCGTGTGCCGGCGTGACTTTCACCGCGCCCGTTCCGAACTCCGGCTGGGCCAGATCATCGGTAATGATGGGAATCTCGCGATTCATCAGCGGCAGCAAGACTCTTTTTCCATGCAGGTGCTTGTATCGTTCGTCCTTTTCGTTCACCGCGACCGCAGTGTCGCCCAGCATGGTCTCCGGACGGGTCGTCGCCACCGTAATGAATTCATCCGTACCAATCACCGGATAACGGATTTCGTACAGCTTCCCCGGAACCTCCTCGTGCTTGACTTCGAGATCAGAAATCGCCGTCCCGCAGCGCGGGCACCAGTTGACCATGTACCGGCCGCGATAAATCAGGCCCTCTTCGTAAAGCCGGACAAACACCTCTCGCACGGCCCGCGAGAGGTTTTCGTCCATGGTGAAGTATTCGCGGTCCCAATCCACCGAAGCGCCCAGGCGCTTCATCTGATCAAGAATGGCGCCGCCGTAGTGCTTCTTCCATTCCCAGACGCGCTCAACGAATGCCTCGCGCCCCAGATCGCGGCGCTTCTTGCCTTCACTAGCCAGTTGCCGTTCGACCATCATCTGGGTGGCGATCCCGGCGTGATCCGTGCCCGGCAGCCACAACGTCAGAAATCCGCGCATGCGGTGCCAGCGCACAATGATGTCCATCTGCGTCTGGTTGAGCATGTGGCCCATGTGCAGGCGTCCAGTTACGTTTGGAGGCGGCAACAACAACGTGAACACCGGGCGCGTTTCCCCGGGCGGCGGTGCGGGCACGGAGAACAGCTTCTCCTTGATCCAGTACTCGGCCCAGCGCGTTTCAATCGCGCCCGGTTCGTAAGATTTGGGCAGGTCGTGAGGCATAGAAAAGCAGCTCTCGGCCATCAGCTATCAGTTTGGCGTGGACGCAGGGATTTGGCCCAAGCTGAAAGCTGACGGCTGAGAGCTGATAGCTGAAGCTTCGATCTTACAGGCGGGCGGAAAACCGGGTCAAACCGCGCGGGGGATTCGTGGAACCGCCGCAGACCGCGCGGCATATACAAACTCTACACCGGTGTCGCCTCCGAGTGAACCGCCACCCAGGTTAGCGTCCAAAGAACGGACGCGAACCTGGGGCACCAGGCTATCGCCATCGACATGCCGCCGGGTAAAAAGATCGCGGAGTGTGATCGGCTCCCGAAGAAAGACCAGACCAGTTTCAAAGTCCGTAGACCTTATACAAGAAGTATCCAATGAAACAAACACCAATGAGGTAACAGGCTATAACGTCCTCCCAAAACGCCTTTGGTTGCTCGGCACGGTAAATAACACGACCAAAGCATGCCCACGTTACTCCCGTACATGTCGAAACTACACCTACTGACAATGATATAATCCCGAGAATGAGGTAATAATAAGGTCCACTTAGAAGTGAGTGCAAATCAGACACGAACACCGTCTCCTCTCCTTCCCATCTACATGAAATAACTCCCAGCCTGGTGCCCCAGGTTCGCGTCCGTTCTTTGGACGCTAACCTGGGCGGAGGAACACTCGCGCCGGTTCATCTCGATTTCTTTTCTCCCGGTCTCTGGCCGTCCATTCGGATTCGATTTCGACAACTCCGATTTCCCGCAAGGCATAGTGGCGAAAACTGCTCCACTTCCAGTCGCCCGGTTCCTTCACCAGTCCACGCTTCACCGGATTGCGATGCAGGTAGCGGACTGTCCGGATTCGTGGAACCGTCGCAGACCGCGCGGCATATACAAACTCTACACCGGTGTCGCCTCCGAGCGCACCGCCACCCAGGTTAGCGTTGCAAAGAACGGACGCGAACCTGGGGCACCAGGGAAGTGTAGGATGAGGCCATGGCGGAAAATGGACTCCCCTGCCTGGACCTTCTGGAGGCGACCCCTGGAATTCTGCGCGGTCTGATGACCGAGTTGACCGGAGAAGATGCGCGCTGGAAACCGGCGCCCGAACGCTTCTCCGTCGCCGAAGTGCTGGCCCATCTTTCTCATTCCGAGGGCCACTGCTACCGGATGCGCCTCGACCGGTTCATGGCCGAAACACGTCCCGAATTCGAGCCCGACGATGCGCAAATGTACCTCGACCTCTACCGCGGTGCCGATCCGGAGGAGGCCTTCGATCACTTCGAAGATCAGCGCCAGACCAACATCGAATTTCTCCGCGATCTGCCGGACGGCGCAGGTGACCGTGTCGCGCTACACCGGGAGTTCGGCGAGATCACGCTCGCCCAGATGTTGAACGAGTGGGCGCTTCATGATCTCGGCCACATTCGACAGGTCGCGGAACTGGTCCGCGCCCGAAAACACCAGGCGGGTGCCGGTCCGATGGCCGCGTCGTACCACCTGAAGCCTTGATCACTAACCTTTCGAGACTGTCTAATCAGTGCCACTTGACTCCGACCGGCCTTCTCATGGAAGGCCATTTCACAGACTTTGCGCCCGCTGTTCGCCCCCGAGTGGGGATTTGAGTGTTATGGCGGTGTTATGGCGGTGTTCTGAGCTGCGCCTTCTATTTGGGGATCACTTTGCTAGCAGACTTGGCGTTCTTTGTATCACGTTGCGGAAAGACGGCTCCGGCATGTTCTTCACTTGGTGGGGGATGGGCTATATGGTCAGGCACGCTTGTCTCGACCAGCAGTCTGCCACAAAGACGCTCGGCTGCCTAACCACAGGTGAGCCAGCTGTCGAAGATTGTCTTTATATCTGCGCGTCACCATGTATTCCTCCCCACCCTTAACGCGGAGCCTGTATTCCCCCGTCGACAAGGGCTCAATCTCTTCCACGAGGGACGTGTTCACAACAACGGAGCGGTGGATACGGATAAAACCGTATGGCTTTAGCTTCTCAGCGATTGAGCAAAGGGACTCTCGCAGTAAATACGGGTTTTGGCGGTGTTGAAGTGAAACGTAATTACCTTCCGCCCGCACTGCCACAATATCAGGTAGATCCAGGAAGAAGATTCTGCCCTTTGCCTTGAACGCAATTCGTGGCGCCTGTCGTTTTGCTATAACCTCCAACTGCCGCAAGACTCGGATGAGGTTTGCAGCATCAATTCGGGTTACAGGAAGCAATGATGTATCTGCAGGTTCGTAGAACCCGTCTTCTGGCGTCGATTCAAGAGTGTAATCCCGTCTACTCTTGATGGACCAAATCGTATCCCCCCGCAGCGGGCTGGCTGAAACGTCCGCATTAGCGTGAGCAGCGTGTTGAACAAACATCTCACGTGCAATGGCCTTCTGATCCGGAATGTCGCGGGCGCTCATGATGGAACCCCTAGCATTGCTCTCTCGTTTCGACTTCCTGCTACCCGCAGCGAGACTGACGAGTGCACTGCTTCTAAATGAAATGGTCCTACATAACCGGAGCAGCGGATCCGTCTGACCACCTGCCCGCGGGAACGACAAACACGTCGAATGGTCGAGCGCCTTTGAATTGTGGATTCAGCATTACCGGTGATTTTCGGCAGATCGGCACCCCACGCTTACCTTCCAGGCCCGTAGGTTACTTCTGCCCAGTGCTCACGGCTGACGGAAAGCTGGATTGCGCGCCGAAATAACACTCAATGGATTGCAACTTTCCGTTCTTGATTCGGAGATACTCCACGTTCCGGAACGATTTACCGTTCTTGGTGTGGCAAAGATACTTCACAAAAGCATCCTCCGCGCCAGTGGTGATTCGCTCCAGGTCAAAATGTCCGATGAAATCAATCTGCGTGTCCCAGCATTGCGCTTTGAAAGTGCTCTTGCTGATGTGGTCGTCGCCGGCCGCGCTGGTAAAGGTGAAGTTGTCGGCGAGCAGGAGATTGAACGTGCCCAAATCCTTCTTTTCCCACGCCGCGTACCACTTACGGATGATCTGCTCGTTCGTTAAGCTCTGCCCTCCCAATGCGCTGGCCCTGGCCGGTCCCGGCAGGCTCACGGCACCAACCAGCGCGCAGGCTCCCGTTGTGAGCAGATCCCTGCGCGACACTGCGATCCTTGTCATTGTTCGTTCTCCTTTCACGATGCAGTTTGAAGCGCTTCGCCCGATCGCGATGCTGACTGTCCGAGCATACGAACCAGTTGGTATGCAGCAATGCCAAACTGCTCCTTGAGACACCGATGCGATCAACCTCGCTTGCGGTTGCCCGGCGCGCGCAGGGATCGTAGCCAGTCCACGATGTTTCTGATCCCCGCTTTCATCACTTTCGGATTCTGAGCATTCTTTGCCAGCGAGGCATAGCCTTCGACCATCGCGATCAGTAGGCCGGCGGCGTCAGCGGGTTCCGCGTCGCGACGAACGCTTCCGTGGGTCTGGCCCTCTCGCAAAACGCAGGCAACGGCCTCGCGCCAGGCATCGAAGATTATCGCCAGCCGTTTCCGGAATCCCGCGTCAAGAGGAGACATTTCCTGCGCCAGATTGTTCAACTGGCAACCGCCCCGCACATCCTCGGGCCGAACGGGTATACGTCGAACAGCGCCGATCAAAGCGTCGATAGGGTCCTTGACGCCCTGTAGAGGCCGCACCCATTTGCCGTGGACGTCGGGGGCGATGACCTCTTCGACGACGGCGTATCCCAGGGCTTCCTTGCTTTTGAAGTGGTAGTACAGTGCGCCCTTGGTGACCCCAGCTACGGCCAGAATGGTGTCCAGGCTGGCACTCTGGAAACCCGATCTGTAGATCTCGCGGGATGCCGCCTGCAGCAAGCGCTCCCGCGTGCGCTCAGAATCGCGCAGCCTGGTCGCTCTACGTTTCGGACTCTTGCCTGCTGCCAACATACCAACCAGTATGTATGGCAACTATCTGACAGTCAATCACAATTGAGCGGCCTGACTTTTGGCTGCTGGCGTTCTCGAATTTCGTAATCTTCTCGCCAATGTGTATGAAAAGTTGGAGAAACAGGCGCTCTAGCCGTTTTGGGATCGTCCCAGAAAGTTGTTAGTCCGTCACTTTTATTGCCTCCGTCCGAAATCGCTCCCCTGTTGTTTCACGTAATTGTTCCGCAGGTGGAACACCACATGCTTCCTCTCTGAACTAAACATTCACCAGTAGACCGCGCCGAGGGCACGCGGCGTGAATCGCCACTCATCTCGGCACGGAGACTCTGCTCGGACGAAAAGGAGAAGATATGAGCGCAGTAAGACGGTTGCGGAATTTCTGCATACTGTGGGTTACGACGATTGTTCTGGCTGGCTTGGGCAATGCATTCGCTCAATCGAGCTACAGAGTTACGGATTTGGGCGCTGAGGGGAAGGACAATCTGGGTTGTGCCATGTCCCTCAATGATCAAGGCTGGACGGAGATCATGGCTGGGAGCCTGCCACCGGGGGAGCAGGACAGCTTCTTTGGTCAACTTCTAAACGGACGCGCATTGATCGACATCGACGGATTCAAGCTCGACCTGGGCACGCTCGGAGGAACGAACACTTGGATGAACTGGGGCGAGATCAACGACTTCGCGCAGGTAGTAGGTTATTCGGAAACGTCTGTCCCAGACCCGAACGGCGAAGACATTTGCCTCTTCGGCACACACCTTACATGTCGCCCGTTTCTTTGGCAATTCCCCCACATGCGCGCCCTTCCGACGCTCGGCGGAAATAACGGGCAGGCGAGCGCGATCAATAACTTTGGACAAATCGTAGGATTTGCGGAAAACGGCGCCCTGGACACTTCATGCCCGCCAGGCACAACTAATGATCGGATTGCGCTGCCGGTGTTGTGGAAAAAAGGCAACGCCCAAGGTCTTCCTTTGGTGGCTGGCGATGTAGACGGGGACGCATTTTGGATCAACGATCAAGGCCAAGCTGTAGGCTACTCGGGAAACTGCACCACAGCGGTTCACGGCGCATCGTGGGAAAACGGCACTGTCTCCCCGCTTCAGGACCTCGGAACTGGCGCTATCGCCCAGGGCATTAACAACCGGGGCCAAATTGTTGGGCAAGTCGGCAGTGCTGACGGCACAACCTTCTATGCCGCGGTTTGGCAGAACGGCGCAGACGGCGCAGTCACAAACCTCTTCACTCCGCCGGGAGATGCTGCCGCCTTCGCCTCCGGCATCAACGACCGGGGCCAAGTGGTGGGAAGCTCCCTGGACT
>Ga0209415_10000151_pt1 | contig 111142 bp, 102 predicted proteins | sample PeaSoiSIISIP2007_FD_187696 | JGI IMG/M metagenome (GOLD analysis project Ga0209415, IMG submission 187696) | Peat soil microbial communities from Weissenstadt, Germany - SII-SIP-2007 (SPAdes) (version 2) | ecosystem: Environmental > Terrestrial > Soil > Wetlands > Peat | place: Germany...
GTCGAGCTTGTCCCTGGCGATGTCGTGGTGCTCGACGCCGGGGACGCCGTCTCGGCCGATTGCCGCCTCGTCGAGGTGCCCGAGCTCGCCGTGGAGATGGCGGCTCTTACCGGCGAGAGCCGGCCGACCGGCCGTGTGGCAGAGGCAGCCGGCCCAGACGTCGAGGTCGCCGAGGCACGCAACTGCGTGTTCATGGGCACGTCCATCGTGAACGGAGGCGGCAAGGCGGTCGTGTTCGCGACCGGCCTGCAGACGGAGTTCGGCCGAATCTACCGGCTCACCGCAGAGGTTCCCCAGGAGGCGAGCCCGCTCCAGCGCCAGGTCTCGACGATGGCTCGACGGGTGGCGTTTGTGGCAATCGGTGCCGGGACGGCGTTGTTCGGACTCCGGGCCTTCGCCAGCCACACCGTCACGGGGTCCTTCGTCTTCGCTCTCGGCGTCATGGTCGCCCTCGTACCGGAGGGACTGCCCGCGACGATGTCGGTCTCGCTCGCAATCGCCGTCCGGCGCATGGCACGACGGCAAGCCCTCATCAAGCGGCTTACGGCGGTCGAGGCGCTCGGGTCCACGACGGTCATCTGCACGGACAAGACCGGCACGCTCACCAAGGCGGAGATGACTGTGCAGATCGCGTGGGAATCCGGGTGCCAGCATCTCATCTCGGGCGTCGGGTACGCCCCCGAGGGCGAGGTGACCGACCGCGAGTCCGCGCGCGAGCTGTTGCGAGTCGCGGCCCTCTGCTGTGACGCCCGCCTTCTTGCCCCGGACCCCGCGCGCGCGATCGGATGGCGGATCCTCGGGGACACGACCGAGGGCGCGATCCTCGTCGCAGCCGAAAAGGCCGGGCTGGAACTCATTGCCGAGGAAGAGGCAGCGCCTCGAGTGGCCACCTTCCCGTTCGACGCCGACCGCAAGCTCATGACCACGGTGCACCGGGCCGGAGCCGACCGGTACGAGGCCTACGTGAAGGGGTCACCTCAAGCAGTTCTCGAGCGGACGACCTCGATATGTTGGGTCGGCGAGGAAGTCCCGGCAACCGAGATGCTGCGCGCACGCGTGACCGCGGCGAACGACGCTCTGGCCGCTGAGGGCTTGAGGATTCTCGCAATTGCCCGGAGGGTCGTCGCCGACGACCGGCCTCGCCAAGACGAGGCCGAGTCCGGCCTCACCCTCCTCGGGCTTGTCGCAATGTCGGACCCTCCGAGAGCCGAGGTTGTCGACGCGGTCGCTGCGTGTCGGCACGCCGGGATCCGCATCTACATGGTGACCGGCGACTACGGCCTGACCGCCGAGGCCATCGCTCGCAGGGTCGGCATCGTTGTCCCGGGTCCCGTCCGGATCCTCTCGGCCGCGGATCTGGACGCGATGACCGACGAGGAGCTCGCGGAGGTGACCGAATCCGGGGAGCAGCTGCTGTTTGCCCGCGTGCGCCCGGAGCACAAGATGCGGATCGTCGAAGCGCTGGAAGGTCGCGGCGAAATTGTCGCTGTGACCGGGGACGGCGTCAATGATGCACCTGCCCTGAAGCGGGCCAGCATCGGCGTCTCGATGGGCGAGGGTGGTACCGACGTCGCCCGTGCTGCTTCGGTCATGATCCTACTCGACGACTCGTTTGCCTCCATCGTCGCCGCGGTCGAGCTGGGGCGCGCGGTGTTCCAGAACATCAGGAAGTTTCTCGTCTATCTGTTCAGCCACAACCTCGCCGAGCTCGCACCGATCCTCGTGGCCGTCTTCGTCGGATTCCCGCTTGTTCCCTTGAGCGCCCTACAGGTGCTGTCGATCGACCTCGGGTCGGACGTCCTACCTGCTCTCGCGCTCGGCGCCGAGCCGCCCGAGCCCGGCATCATGTCCCGTCCACCTCGGCCACCAACCGAGCAGTTGTTCAACTGGGCTGTCGTTCGCCGATTCGGTTTCCTGGGGGCGATCCAGTCGTGTGGCGTGGTGTTCGCGTTCTTCTGGAAGATCCACAGCGCCCATATGCCCTTCCACGCGTTCACGTCGACCAACCCGACGTACCGGGAGGCGCTCACGATGACTCAGGCGGGCATCGTCGTGAGCCAGTTCTTCAACAGCTTCGCCGTGCGTAGCGACGAGCAGAGCATCTTCAAGATCGGCCTGTTCTCCAACCGTCCGCTGATCGCGGCCGAGTTCATCGGCGTCGGGTTCATGTGCGCCGTCTCGTACGTTCCGGCCTTCCAGTCGGTGTTCAACACGGCGCCGCTGCGGCTGAGCGACTGGCTCGTGCTTATCTCGTGGGGAGCGCTGCTCCTCGTCTGTGAAGAGTCCCGCAAGGCGTGGCGGCGCTCGCGGAGGCGCCAAGGCCAGCAACCAGGCAGTCCAGCCGGCTCGGAGATCATTGAAGCAAGCGCCGGCCGACGAGGCAAAGCCAGAGTCGCAACGAAGGGCGTATCTCCCGCGAGCGGTGCGAGCCCGGGAAAGGGGATTTGATGCAAGTCATCATCATGGGGTGCGGCCGGTCCGGCTCGGCTCTGGCATCGAGGCTCGAAACAGAGGGAGATGTGGTCACCCTCCTCGACCCGGACGAGAGCGCCGCGGACCGCCTACCCGTCGGCTTCAAAGGACGGTTCATCCACGGGAGCGGCACCTCGCGAACTCTGCTGGAGGACGCTGACATCGCTCACGCGGAAGCGTTCGTCGCGCTGAGCCCGAGCGACAGCGCCAACATCGTCGCTGCGCGCACCGCCCGGGACCACTACAGGGTGCCGAGAGTGTTCAGCCGCCTCTTCGACCCAGCTCGGGCGCCGATCTACAGCGAGCTCGGCATCGCGACCGTCGGTTCCGTCCAGACGAACGTGAACCGAGTGCATCATCTCCTCCATCACCGGGGGTTGGAGCCCGAGCTGACCTTTGGCAATGGCGAGACGATGCTCGTCCGCTCGTTCATTCCCGACTACCTCGGAGGTAGGCGAGTCGCCGAGCTGAACGTCGCCGGCGAGATCCAGGTGGTGGAGATTGGTCGTGCCGGCCACTCGTCGGTGCCAGAGGGGACCTCTGTTCTTCAGCCGGGTGACTTCGTGAGCTTCATCGTCGCATCAGGGTCGCTCGGCCGCTTGCGGAGCTTCCTCGATAGGACGTGGTCCTGATGCGGATCCTCGTCGCCGGCGGCGGGAGCCTTGGGCTGCAGGCAGCGCAGCGGCTTGGCGCGGACGGCCACGATGTCACGATCATCGAACTGAGCTCCGCCAGGGCCTCCGCGATCCGACAACTCGGCCTGGCAACCGTGCGAGGAGATGCCGCAGTGGCCGCCACGCTCGAAGCAGCTGGCGCGTTGCGAGCCCAGGCGCTCATAGCCTGCACCGCGTCGGACGAGGAGAATCTCCTGATCTCGTTTGTTGCCAAACGGCACTTTGCGATCCATCGTGTTGTCGCCCTGGTGAACCGCGCCGAGAATGCCTGGTTGTTCGGCGAGTCCTGGGGTGTCGACGCCGCGGTGTCGCCTACGGCCGCTCTGCTGAGCATGATTGAACAAGAGTCGAGCCCCTGACTTACCTCCGCTGGAGGGCTGGAGGGCTGGAGGGCTGGAGGGCTGGAGGGCTGGAGGGCTGGAGGGCCTGCCAAGAGCGTCGGGACATTCGAAATGTTGCGCTGACTTGCCTCAGGAAAATATTGCGCGCGCTCTTATTTTCGGAGGCAAGTTCGTAGCGGGATTGATTACACCGAGCGCCCTGCCACCTGAGAATCTGAGCCGCCGGACCCCCCAGAATCCTGGAGGCGCTGGCGGGCCCAGCGTCGGACGACATGTTCCTCGAGCTCGGAAGCGTCCAGCCGGAGCTCGAGGTTGTTCAGCAGGCTTTCGAGCTCAGGGATTCGGCGGTGCGTGATGCTCCGCAGGCGCCGCCGGGTCGATGCGAGCTCGTCCGCGAGGCGGCGTTCTGCTTCGGCCGCCACGGCGTGAGCTACCGCCGCTTCGACCGCGTGGCGGTACGCAGCCACCGACGGAGCGCCAGCCGCGTTGCCGGACACGTCCAGCAAGGAGTCCATGGCGGGAAGAACGCATCGGCTATCCATGGGATGCTCCAAACCCATTGAGCTCTTCCAGACGACCTCGAGCTCGGCCTGGCCGGAGCGTCCGCTGGCGAGCAGCTGGAGCTCGCGTTGGCCGCCGAGCAGCGCTAGCCGCCGGACCCACCTCTCCGCTTCGTGGCCGCTCCTCTCCCACTCTTCGCGTGTCCGATCCGCCAACGCAGACGCTCGGGCGTGCTCGCGGAGCAGGAGCTGCCGCTTTTGCTCGAGGAGGTCGCTGCTGCGGCGAGCGGATCCGAGCTTGCCGAGTAGCCAAAGTCGCCCAGCTCGACCCGGCGGGACACTTCTCATGAGACGTTCGGATCGTTCGGTCCGGCTGCGTCGCCGAGGTAGTGCTGTTCGAGTGTCGCCGCCGAGACCATGGTGAGCTCGCGGCGCGGCAAGTTCGAGGCGACCTGCCAGGCGAGATCCAGCGTCTCTTCAAGCGAGCGCGATTGGTCTCTTCCTTGGTTCATGAGCGTTGACTCGAGCGCGTCCTCGAACAAGAGGTACCGGCGGTCCGTCTCAGTGAGGGCGTCCTGACCTATGAGCTCGGCGAGGTCGCGCACTTCGCGTGCGTGCGCGGCCGCGGCGATCAGCTGCGCGGCGATCTCGAGGTGATCCCCGCGGGTGCGTCCGGGGCCGGCGCCCTTGCGCATCAGGCGCGACAGCGATCCGAGCACGTCGACCGGCGGATAGATGCCTGAGGCCCACAGTTCTGCCGACAGGATGACCTGGCCTTCGGTGATGTAGCCGGTGAGGTCCGGCACAGGGTGAGTGATGTCGCCACCCGGCATCGTGAGGACGGGCAGCAACGTCACCGAACCCGGCCGGTCGCGCATGCGCCCGCAACGCTCGTAGATGGAGGCGAGGTCGCTGTAGAGATAGCCCGGATACGCTCGCCGGCCGGGGATCTCACCGCGGGCTGCGGAGACCTCCCGGACCGCCTCGCAGTAGCTCGTCATGTCGGCAAGCACCACCAGGACGTGTTGACCGAGGTCGAACGCGAGGTGCTCAGCCAAGGTGAGCGCCACGCGTGGCGTCAGGATCCTCTCGACGACGGGGTCGTCGGCCGTGTTGAGGAACAAGGCGAGCTCGCCGGCGGCTGCACGCTCCTCGAGCACTGCCTCTACCGCTGCGGCGTCGGTGTGCGTGAGACCCATGGCAGCGAAGACGACCTTGAAAGGATCACCGGCTGCCTGCGACTGCGCGGCGATCTGCGCCGCGAGCTCGAGGTGGGGAAGGCCGGCCACCGAGAAGATGGGGAGTTTCTGTCCGCGGACGAGGGTTGTCAACGCGTCGACGATTGACACGCCGGTGAGCACAGGGTCGCGTGGAACATCACGTACCGTCGGGTTCATGGGAGCGCCGCTCACCGGCCGCCGGTCGCTTCCCAGCATCGGCGGACCGCCGTCGAGCGGTGCGCCGAGGCCGTTCCAGACTCGCCCCAGCCAGCCTTCGCCGATCGGGACGTCGAAGGGCTTGCCGGTGAACTTCACGGACACCGACTCAGGGTCGATCCCACTCGAGCCTTCGAGCACCTGCACGACGGCGATGTCGCCGTTCACTTCGAGAACCAATCCCTCCCGGCACTCTCCCGAGTCAAGGTGGATCGTGGCGAATTCGTCCCAACCGACGCCTTCCACGCCGGCGACGACGAGGAGCGGCCCCTCGACGTCTCTGGCGCCGACGTATTCGATCGATCCGCTCGGGGTCACGAGACCGCCCGGAGGCGCTCCAGGACAGTCGTGGAGATGGCTTGCACGCCCTCAGCATCGTCGGGACCCACCTCGTCACGGGCCCGTACGACGTCGGACAGGTCGAACCCCTCGATCGTCGCTGCGCTCACCCCGGACGTCGCGAGCTCGATTGTCGCGTCGTGCACGGCGAGCACGAGTTCGACGAGCGCGAGCTGTTTGGCAGTCGAGCATGTGGCGTCGTTCTCGCTCAAGGCACTTTGCTGCAGGAAGGCCTCACGGACGAGCCGGGCGCCGAGCAACACCATTCGCTCGTGGTCGGGCAGGGCGCTGAGCCCTACGAGCTCGGCGACGGACGCGAGCCGGTCCCCCTCACCGAGCAAAGAGATGACCCGCGCCCGGTCGTGGGGCCAGTTGGCGCGTCCCTCCGCGACGTGCCAGTTGCCGACAACGTCGGCGTCACGTGAGAAGGAGCGTTGCCAGCTGACCGCTGGGTAGTGCCGTGAGTACGCGAGATCTCGGTCGAGTGACCAGAGCGAGCGGACGAATCGCTCGGTGTGGATCGTGACAGGTTCGGACATATCACCGCCCGGCGGCGACACGGCCCCGATGACGGTGATCGAGGCGGTGTCTCCTCCAAGGGTTTCAAAACGTCCCCCGCGCTGGTAAAACGCCGCGATCTCCGACGCGAGGTTGGCGGGAAACCCCTCCTCAGCTGGGAGCTGGCCGCTGCGGGAGGAGAATTCCCTCAGGGCCTCGGCCCACCGCGAGGTGGAGTCGGCGAGTAGGACGACGTCGTGGCCCATATCGCGGTAATACTCGGCCACGGTCATCCCGGTCGCGATGCTCGCCTGGCGCGCCATCACCGGCATGTTCGATGTGTTGGCGATGACGACGGTGCGGTCCGCCAGGCGGCTACCGGTTCGAGGGTCTGTGAGCTGGGCGAGATCGCTCATCGCGTCGACGAGCTCGTTGCCCCGCTCCCCACAGCCGACATACACGATGACATCAGCCGAGCACCACTTCGCGAGTTGCTGTAGCAGGACGGTCTTTCCTGTGCCGAAGCCGCCGGGGACCGCGGCCGCGCCGCCGAGGCGCACCGGGTACAGCAGGTCGAGCACTCGTTGGCCGGTGGCGAGGGGGATCGCGTCTTCCTTGCGTGAACGCGCCGGGCGGGGACGACGCACCGGCCACGACTCGAATAGGGCGACCTCTTGGCCGGCGATGACAGCCGCGGGCGAGTCTTCCGTGAGCTCGCCTGGTTCGGCGATCCAGTCGACGCGGCCGGAAGTCACCGCCGGCGGCACCATCAGTCGGTGCTCGACACTGCCTGCGCCCACGATCCTCCCCAGCCTCGTGCCGGGTCCCGCCTCGTCGCCCTCGGCCGCCACGGGCTCGAACGACCACGGTCTTGACCTCGTCGACCGCGTAGGGGTGCCTGCTTCGTTCGCTTCGACAATCGAGGTTGCGCTCGTACCGTCCCCGAGCGCGCCAGGCGTGAGCCAGGCGGCTCCTCCGCTGAGGGATCGGAGCAGGCCGTCACGGGTGGAGCCCAATAAGCCCGGTCCGAGGCGTGCCACGAGAGGAGCGCCAGTGCCGACGGACGGATCGCCGACGCGAAGCCCGCCTGTGTACTCGTAGACCTGGGCGGAGACGGTGCCGTCCTGAATCGACACCACCTCGGCCGCGAGGCGAGACTCGCCGACGAGAACCACTTCGAACATCGCGACGCCCTGGAGGCCCCGGATCTCGACGAGCGGTCCGTTGACTCGCGTCACGTAGCCATCGGCCGACAGCGTCTCGCTCACGACCACAGGCGCTCCATTGCCTGCCCTAACTCGGCCAGGCAGTCATCGACGAGCCGTTCTGCTGACGAGTCGATCCGCCGCGTGCCCGCATCGGCGAACAGGCCGACGCCGATCGGGTCCCAGACCAAAGTGGCTCGCGACCCGAGAAGCTCGATTGCCTCGTGCGCGAGGCGACTGTTCAGGTCGCGCACCTCTTGACTGTCCTTGCGCCGTGCGAGCTCCTCGAGCACGCTCCGGCGCAGGAGCTGGTAGGCGTCATCCCAGGCGCCGAGGATGATCTCGCGAGCCTCACGCCTGGCACCGGCTCGAGTCGCCGATACGAGTCGAGCGCCGACGGCTGCCCCTTCCTCGCGTGCCTCGTCGACGGTGCGCTCAGCCTGCGCCTGCGCGGCCTCGAGGATGCGGGCTGCCTCGTGCGAGGCTTCCGCGAGCACGGCGCTTCCACTCGCGTTCGCATCGTCGGCGAGGGCAACCTCGACCGGGCGGAGCCTGCCGGGCGCCGTCGTTGTCGCCGCCGCCACTCGGTTCACGGCATCACCGCGGTGAGCAGATGCGGCCGATCCCTCACATAGGGCGCGACGACCTTTGCTGCCGCAGGAGTCAACAGGACAAGGCCGACATCGGCTTCGAGTGCCTGCCAGGCGGCGGTCACCTCTGCTTCGTCCTCAGCGACGACGACCGTGGCGCCTGCGAGGGCAAAGCCGCGGACTCGCTGTCCTTCCCCGAGCGCAACGATCCCGCTCATGCCTTGCCGATGAGAATGACGGCGACGACGAGTCCGTAGATCGCTATGCCCTCGGCGAGTCCCACGATCACCATGGCGCGCCCGAACATCTCGGCCCGCTCGCTCATCGCGGCGATGGCCGCCGATCCGGTATAGGCGACCGCGATCCCAGCGCCGATCGACGAGCCGGCGACGGCGATCGCCGCACCGATGAAGGCCTGGCCGTTCGAGCTTGCCGTGACGGCTGCGCCGGCGGCGGCCGCACTCGGTCCCGCAGTGAACGCGATGATGCCGATGGCCGCGGCGCCGATCAGCAGAATCGCGTTCAGTACGCCGATGACCCGCAAAGCCCGCCTGGGACGGCGGCGAAGCTGGTGGGCGACAACCACGGCGACCAGGGCCAACGCCGGCAGAGCGATCAACCAGATGAGCATGGGGCCTCCTTGGCACGAACGGTCGAAACCCGCCAGGGCCGAAAGGGCCGACCCTCGGTCACGAAGATACGGGAGAACAGCTCGTAGTAGTCGAGCCTTAGCGCCTGGACCCCGGCGACGAGCGCTTCCAGAGCGAACGCGACAGCGTTGCCGACCACGACGACGAGGACAGCCAAGGGCCACCAGGACGGGCCTCGGTGCCACAGCACGGTGGTACCGCGCCAGACGATCGACCCGATGGCCGCATGGGTGAGACCGAAGGCGGCGAGCCGGGCGAACGAGATGACGTTGACCCCGAGACGCAGCACCGAGTCGAACAACTCGACGGACGCTTGGATCACCCCGGAGGCTCCGCCGCCTGCAGCCGCTAGAAGACCGATGAACGCGAGCACCAGAGCGGCCGCCGTGACCCCGCCGCCGAAGACCCCCAGGGCGGTTACGTGCAGGTACCAGCCTGCGATGGCTAGAGCGAGGCCGAGATAGATGCCCGAACCCGCGATCCCGGTGGTCGCAACGAGCGCTTGGCCAAATCCGCCCTCGTGCCAACGGTTCACTGTTCCGAGCGCATAGGCGCCTGCGAGCAGCACGAACCCGATCGCGACGGCGACTGCAAGAAGGGTCGTGGAGCGGTCGAGCGGAGCGAGCCACACAACGGGCACGAGATGCGTGGGCCCGAATGCCTCTCCGTAGAGGAGTCCGAACACCATGCTCGCGAGCCCGCCGCCGAGCACGAATGGCGCAGCCCAGCGGAGCCCCGTGAGACGTTTTGACCGGCTGAACCGGAGTGTGAGGCCGCCCGCCAAGAGCATGGCGCCGTGGCCGACGTCGCCGAACATCATTCCGAACATCGCCACATAGGCAAGCCCGGCGAGCAGCGACGGGTCGAGATCGGCGTAGGGGACGGTGGCGTACGTGTCGACGAGCGGCTGGAACGCGGCCGCAGGCGCAGGCGGCGCCAGCAGGGTCGGCGGGCTCGTCCCGGCCGGACTCGGCAAGGGGATGAGTGCCCCCCCGAGAGACTCCAGGCGAGTGGCCAAGTCGTCCGCCGACTGCGCTGGGCACCAGCCGGCGAGCGCGGCCACTCGTTCGCCGCGGATCGCCGAGGACGCTATCCGCTCCAGCTCGGCCTCTCCGGCAAGGAGGTCGATGCGGCCGCTCGCCAGATACGCGTCAGGTTGTTGCGGCCGGAGGTCCAGGAGCGGAGCCAGGCGGGAGGGGTCGGCTCCGGCCTGGCGGGCGCGTCGCAGCGCTTCGGTCGCCGGCCCCGGGCGGACGTCCCCAAGCACCTCGAGCTCGACGACTCCTGCGTCGGCGAGTGCGAGGAGCACAGAGCGCAGACGATCACCGGGCGCCACGATCGCGACACGCTCCATGCGAAGCGGGCGCGTGAGCTCACGCCAGCGCATTGATCACCTCCGGTGACGCACCTTGGGCCGCTACGACCTGGAGAGCACGCCGGACCTTCCAGGCATCGACGGCCAGCAGGAGCACTACGCCGACGACCATCGACTCCGAAGGGTTCGAAGCGGCTGCGAACGCCGAACCGATGGCCTCCATCTGGGACCACCACGCGACCTCGGCAACCCATAGCCGGTCCGAGGGGGCGGTGTCTTGGGCACCTTGCAAGGCCGGGCCCGGCTCGGCGAGCCCGCCGCCGGTTGTTAGCTCGGCGATCGACAGGCCCGGCCCAGTCAAGCGCCGGGCCAGGTCGAGCGCCCTCCCTTCCAGGCCCACGCCAGCAGTGCTCGCTCTTGCAACGGCCAGGCCTACGGCGCTGGCCGCAAGTGGTCGCAGGAACGGAAGGTGATCGGCCAGGTGGGACGCCCACACCAGTCGGAGGGTGAAGCGGACCGTCCCGAGGTCATTACCGCCGGGGTCGCCCCAGGAAGATGCGGCAAGCCGCTGCCGGAGCTGGCCCGCCGAGCCGGCGGTTGCGAGTCTCGACCAGCTGAGGGCGAGCGCGCCGAGCTCGAACGGAGGCTCGACACCTTCTCCCGCGAACCGCAGGAGAAGGTCTTCGATGTTCCGGATCTCGAAGTCCCCAGCCAGGAGGCGAAGGCTCGTCGCGCTGAGCGCCGGTCCCCAGCCGGCCAGGATACGCAGATGCCACAGGACCGTCGCGTCGATGGCCCGCTCAGCCTCGGCGAGGGACATCCCTCGGTGTACGTACCGCCCGTAGGAGGACTCCGCCAACACTGCGATGGCGTCGCCGAGCGTCGGAGCGGCCTCGAGCTGGCGGATGCGGTCCGGACCGAACGTGCGATGGAGCAGCCCACGGGCCCGGACTGCCGCGGCAACCCAAGCCGCGCTCATGGCGGTGGCGAGGCGCTGGCGAGGACGAGCGCAACGGCTTCGCCGGCCAGGTCCGCAAGCTCCCGGGCGCTCTGGCGTCGCACCCGGTCGGCCTCGGCTCTTGCCTCGCTCAGCAGGTCCTCGCGCTCGCGCGCCGCCGCAGCTCGTCTGTCTCTGATCGCGTGGTCGCGCTCAGCCTCGGCCGAGACGTGCGCCTCCGCGATGAGCTGCTGGGCGCGTGTCGTGGCATCGGCGATCAGCTTCTGGCCCCTCAAGTCGAACTGCTCCTCGACGGCCTTGGTCCGTCGCTCGGCAGCATCCAACTGCGCCAGCAAGGGTCGAAGCTCGGATTCGAGACCGGCCGTCCGGTCGAGCGGGACACCAGCGGTAGCTGGGGATCCCGGTACTCCCGCCTGCTGAAAGCGTCGAAGCCATTCTTGAAGCATCGGCATTGCCCCGTCGCCTCCCGTGAGCCGTTCGCCACTCGCATGCATGCTAAACGGGGCCGCCGATCGAACGGCAGCCCTTCCGTGGCACCGGCCGAGGCGCCCGTGGCCGAAGCGCCCCGGCCGAGGTTCGCCCGGCACGGCCTACAATGGAGCCACCATGAAGACAGACATTCATCCTGCCTACGGCACCGCGACGGTGCGCTGCTCGTGCGGGAATACCTTCACCACCCGGTCGACCAAGTCGGACCTGCACGTCGAGCTCTGCAACGAGTGCCATCCCTTCTACACCGGCAAGCAGAAGTTGGTGGACACCGGTGGGCGCGTAGAGCGATTCGAGCGCCGCTACGGCCAACGCAAGACCAAGCGCTGACCTGGCTCATCTCATCGGCGCCACTCATTTCATCCAAGCTCGCCAACCCTGCTGCCCTTTCGCGGGCGGCAGTGGCCGACCACTAGCCTGAGTACGTGCTCGATCGCCTTGAGGCGCTGGAGGCCGAGTACTCACAAGTCCTCACCCGCCTCTCCGACCCAACGCTCTCGCAGGATCCCCGTGAGCTGCGCGTGCTCTCGCGGCGCCACAAGGAGCTCGAGACCGTCGTGCGGACGATGCACGAGCTCAAGTCCGCACAGGAGGACGTCGCCATTGCCCGCGAGCTGGCAGCAGGAGCGGTTGGGGCCGAGCGCGAGCTCGGGCGCGACGAGCAGGAAGCCGCCGAGGCGAGAGTGGCCACACTCGAGGAGGAGCTGCGCGAACTGCTTGTTCCGCATGACCCGAACGACGGGCGCAACGTCATCGTCGAGATCCGGGGCGCCGAGGGAGGAGAGGAGGCGAACCTCTTCGCCAAGGACCTTTTCGACATGTACCACCGCTACGCCGATCGGCGAAGTTGGCATCTCGACGTCTTGGACCAGCGCATATCGGACCTCGGTGGCATCGACGGCGTGACGTTTCTCGTCAAGGGCGACGATGCCTGGCGGCGGCTCCACCTCGAGGCCGGCACCCACCGTGTGCAGCGGATCCCGGTCACCGAGTCCCAAGGACGCGTCCACACCTCGTCAGCGACGGTCAACGTGCTGCCCGAGGCCGACGAGGTGGAGGTCGAGATCGATCCGGATAAGGATCTCCGGATCGACGTCTACCGCTCGACCGGCCCTGGGGGGCAGTCGGTCAACACGACGGACTCGGCCGTCCGGATCACCCACTTGCCGACCGGCCTCGTCGTGGCGATGCAAGACGAGAAGAGCCAGATCCAGAACCGCGCGGCCGCGCTGAAGGTGCTACGCGCCCGCCTCTACGAGCTGGAGCAACAGCGCATGGCGGCCGCTCTTGCCCAGGAACGTCGCGCGCAGGTCGGGAGCGGCGGCCGTTCGGAGAAGATCCGCACGTACAACTTCAAGGACAACCGGGTCACCGATCATCGGGTGGCCGGGCTCACCTTGAAGAAGCTCGACCGCATCTTGATGGGCGACCTCGACGAGCTCGTCGACCGCCTGCTGGAGGAAGAGCGAAAACGCCAGCTCCTCGAGGGATGAGCGGGCAATCCGCGCCAGGGAGCGCGACCTGGAGGGACCTTTGGCTCGCAACGGAGAGCAAGCTCAGCGATCCGGTTCAGACGAGGTGGCTCCTCGAAGAGGCGAGTGGCGCCGACGCCGTGACGCTGCTGCGCGGGCTGGACGCCCGAGCGTCCCCGGCCGACGCGGCCCGGCTCGAGTCGCTCGTGGAGCGCCGGCTCGCCGGCGAGCCGCTCCAGCACGTGCTCGGCCATTGGGGATTCAGGATGCTCGAGGTCGCGGTCGACGCGCGAGTTCTCGTCCCCCGTCCTGAGACTGAGGTCGTCGTCACGTTCGCACTTGCCGAGCTCGATCGCCTTTGCGCGTCCCGGCCCGGCCGACACGGGCTCGTGGTCGATCTCGGCACGGGCTCTGGCGTGATCGCGCTCTCCGTGGTGGTCGAGCGGGCCGCAGTGCGCGTCATCGCGACCGACCGCAATTCCTCCTCCCTGGAGGTCGCTGCAGACAACCTGTCCAGGATCTCGGCCGAGGCCGCTGCAAGGGTGCAGCTTCGCCAAGGCGACTGGTACCAAGCCTTGCCCCTCGACGCCCTTGGTCAGCTCGATGTGATCATCGCCAACCCGCCGTACCTCGCGGAGCACGAGTGGTCCGGCCTCGACCCGACGGTACGTGACTTCGACCCCTACGTGGCCCTGGTGGCGGGGCCGACCGGCTTCGAGGCGATCGAGACCGTCGTGGCTGGCGCTCCGGACTGGCTCAGCCGGCACGGTGCCGTGGTGGTCGAGATCGCACCGGACCAGGCCGGAGCGGTTGTCGAGCTGGCGCGGCGGGCCGGTTTTGCCAAGGCGGTTGTCGAGGTTGATCTGGCTGGCCGGCCCAGGGTGCTCGTGGCCGGGCGGTGAGCTCCTCAGAGCTCGACCAGGTGGAGGCGGCTTTGCTGGCCGGGAGCGTCGTCGCCGTCCCGACCGACACGATCTACGGACTCGCGGTCGATCCTCGCCTTCCGGGCGCGTCCGAGCGGGTGTTCTCGGTCAAGGGGCGCCCCGAGCAACTCGCGTTACCGGTCCTCATAGCAGATCCGACCGGACTCGCCGACCTTGCGGTAGTCACTCGAGCTGCGGAGCAGTTGGCTTCGCGGTACTGGCCCGGGCCACTCACGCTCGTGCTGGCCCGCCGCAGCGACGTTGCCTTCGATCTCGGGGGCGACCCGGCGACGATCGGCCTGCGCTGCCCGGCTAGCTCCCTCCTTCGACGCCTCTTGCGTCGAACGGGGCCGCTCGCTGTCACGAGTGCGAACCGCCACGGAGACCCTCCCCTGCACACAGCGGAGGAGGTTCGAGAGCACTTCGGGACTGAGGTTGTGGCTGTGCTCGACGGCGGTCGATGTGACGGCGCGCCGTCGACGGTCGTGTCGCTCATCGGCCAGCGCGCCACGTGCCTGAGGGAAGGAGCACTCCCCTTCGCGGAGATCGCTGCGACCCTCGGTGGTCTTTGAGCTAGGCGCGGCGCCGTGGCAGCCAGCTGAAGCGCCTAACGGCGAAGATCAGCGCCACCGCGCACCAGATCGCGAGGTTCTCGAGCCACGCCGCGTGGAGCGAGCCGCTGTGGATGCGGGGGTCGAGTGCGTTGAAGCAGGAGAGGACGAAAGGCCGTACCGGGAAGAAAGCGGAGATCTTTGCGAGCACCGACGTGGACGCGATCGGGAAGAACGTGCCGGAGATGAACATGAGAGGGAGGTAGACGCCGTTCACGACGGCCGGCGCAGCATCCGCGTTCGGGATGAAGACCGTGACTGCGACCCCGAGTGCGCAGAAGGTCGCGGCCCCGAGCACGACGGTGATCGTGAGAGCGACGGCGGCGTGTGCGGGGATGATCAGGCCGTAGAACGCCACTCCGACACCAAGCGTGAGGCCGACGAGCACTGCCGCGCGGATCACGCAGCTCACCACAGTTGCCAGCAGGTAGGCCCACGGAGGAAGGGGCGTGCCGCGAACCCTTTTCAGGATGCCCTGCTCGCGCTGGGTGGTGAGGGCGATCGACAGATTCGTATAGCAGGCGGCGATCACTCCGAAGGTCATGATGCCCGGGATGAAGTACTGGTCGAACTTGAGGCCCTCATAGTGGGCGCCGCTGTCGATCGAGGCGAAGATCACGAGGAACAGCACAGGCATGAAAAAGGTGAAGAAGGCGCCGACGGGGTTACGCCAGTACGCGAGCTGCTGGTACCAGAGCTCGGTCCCGACGATTCGAGCGGATTTCATCAGGTGCTCTCCGCCGTGACCGAGGACTTCATCAGGTGTCCTCTGCGGTGAGCGAGAGGTACACGTCCTCAAGGCTCGGGCGAGCAACCTCGAGACTCTCGAGCTCGATCTGGCGAGCGACGGCCCACGACGTGAGCCGATACAACAGAGCCGTCGGCGAGTCGGTGTTGACCTCGATCACGCGGCGGCCATCCGCCGAGCTGACGGTGGGGGGGTCGACGGTCCCGAGCTCGAGCTGGGCGACGTCGGTGACCCGCTCGGGCAACACAAAACGGATTCTTGCCGTCCCAGTATCCCGCCCCCCGATCGAGTCGGGCCTTCCGGTCGCGACGATGACCCCTTTCCTGATCACAGCGACTCGGTCCGCGAGTGCCTGCGCCTCTTCCATGTAGTGCGTGGTGAGCAGGACCGTGCGGCCTTCACCGGTGAGGTTGCGGACGATGTCCCAGGCCTCCCGACGCGCGTTCGGATCGAAACCGGTCGTCGGCTCGTCGAGGAACAGCAGCTCCGGATCGCCCACGAGCGCCATGCCGAGGTCCAGCCGGCGCTGCTGGCCCCCCGACAGGGTCCGAACCCGGGCATCGGCCTTCTCCCCGAGCCCGATGAGCTCGATCACCCCATCGGGGTCCCGCGGGTGCGGGTAGCACGCGGTCCGCCGCCTCAGCACCTCCCGGACCGTGAGGAACTGCTCGACGGCTGTCTCCTGGAGGACGATACCGACGCGCTCGAGCATCCGCCTCCGGTCGTGCCGAGGGTCGAGCCCGAGCACCGTGACCCTGCCGGCGCTCGCGGTCTGGTAGCCCTCCAGGATCTCGACCGTCGTCGTCTTGCCGGCACCGTTCGGGCCAAGCAGCGCGAAGACTTCGCCGCTCTGAACCTCGAGGTCGACACCTCGGACGGCTTCGACGTCACCGAAGTCCTTGCGGAGCTCCCTCACCGAGATTGCCGCTTCCACTGCGCCCAACCTAGCCAACGCGGTGCCTCGACCGGCTAGCCCGAAGTTCACCGGGGTGAACTTCGGGCTAGCACGTCTCCAGGGCGCGTCAGGGCCGGCCGGTAGACTCGCCGAATGCGCGTCTCTGTCGGGTCAGACCACGCCGGTCTCGAGCTGAAGGGCCTGTTGGCCGAGCACCTCGCCTCCCTGGGGCACGAGGTCGTGGATCTCGGCACGAGCTCGCCCGATTCGGTCGACTATCCGGATTATGGAGCCGCAGTGGGTCGCAGCGTCGCATCGGGCGAGACGGATCTCGGAGTCTGCGTGTGTGGCACGGGGATCGGCATCTCGATCGCCGCGAACAAGGTTCACGGTGTTCGGGCCGCGGTCGTGCACGACGTGAGCTCGGCGCGCCTTGCCCGCGAGCACAACGATGCGAACGTAGTCTGCCTCGGCGCGCGCCTGGTCGGCCCAGTCGTTGCCACCGACGCCCTGGAGATGTTCCTGCGAAGTGAGTTCGCTGGAGGAAGACACCTTCGGAGAATCGAGAAGATCGCCGCTCTGGAGGGAGATCGGGCGATGGCGCCTCTGGAGTCAACCCAAACATGACGCCACGGGAGGGAGCCAGGACGCCACGGGAGGGAGCCAGGACATGACTTTGTCGAGCGCCGAGCCACCGAGCGCGGCCGAGCCATGGAGCGCCGAGCCACCCGGCAAGAGCGCCTTCTTGCCGGGCGCGCTCGCAGGGGACCCGGAGCTGCACGCCATGCTCGGGCGCGAGCTCGAGCGGCAGCGAACGAGCCTTCAGCTCATTGCCTCGGAGAACTTCACGTCTCCGGCGGTGCTGGCCGCTTTGGCCTCGGTGCTGACGAACAAGTACTCCGAGGGCTATCCGGGCCGTCGCTACTACGGCGGGAATGTCGTCGCAGATCAGGTCGAGGACCTCGCGAGGGAGCGGGCGACCGAGCTCTTTGGCGCAGAGCACGCCAACGTGCAGCCGCACGCAGGCGCGAGTGCGAACCTGGCGACCTATCTCGCGCTGATCGAGCCGGGCGACACCGTCCTCGCCATGCGCCTTGACCAGGGCGGGCACCTCACCCACGGCTCTCCAGTCAGCATCACCGGCAAGCTCTACCGCTTCGTCGCATACGGGGTCACCCCGGCAACTGAGGACGGTTCCGGCGAGCGAATCGACCTGGACATGGTGCGCGACCTCGCAATCCGAGAGCGGCCGCAGCTCATCGTGGCAGGCGCGACGGCCTACTCCCGGGCGATCGACCCGCTCCCGTTCCGGGAGATCGCAGACGAGGTCGGTGCCCGCTTCATGTTCGACGCAGCGCACCCGGCGGGGCTCATTGCCGGCAAGGTTCACCCCAACCCGGTGGGCGTGGCGGACGTCGTGACCTTCACGACCCACAAGACCCTGCGTGGTCCGCGAGGCGGTGCCATCTTGTGCGGTGCCGACCTGGCGAGATCGATCGACTCGGCCGTCTTTCCTGGCCTGCAAGGCGGGCCGCTGGAGCACGTCATCGCAGCCAAAGCCGTCGCGTTCGGAGAGGCGCTCAGGCCCGGGTTCCGCGACTACGCCGCGAAGGTGGTGCGCAACGCGGCGGCGCTCGCCGAGGCGCTCACAGCTCAAGGTTTCCGGCTCGTCGCGGGAGGAACGGACAATCACCTCGTGCTCGTCGATCTGCGGACCTTTGACGCGGAGCTCACCGGCAAGGTCGCGCAGGAGGTGCTGGACCGGACGGGGATCACCTGCAACCGCAATGCGATCCCGAACGATCCCAGGCCACCGTTCGTCGCGAGCGGGCTGCGGCTCGGCTCGGCGGCGGAGACGACCGCCGGGCTCGGGGAGACCGAGATGGCCGAGGTCGCCTCGCTTATCGCTCGGGCGCTTCGTGGGCGAGAGGACGAGGACGAGTTGGCCTCGGTCCACGGTGCCGTCATGGAGCTGTGCCGGCAGAACGACCCCTACCCGGGAGGCGTGGCGTCGACCGGGTGACGGCCAGTCTGGCTGCTTCCGAGGTCGGCAGTGGGAGGGGGACGGGTGCGGGAGAGGGCGTCGTTTTGCCGAATCAGGGGCGGCGATGCCAGGATTGGCGACCGGAGTGAGCAGGAAGCCCTCGCCGAGCTTCAGCACCTTGATCGGTATGGGCGTCACAACGGCCCTTTGCGTCGCCGTCGGAGTCGGCGGCGGGTACTGGCTGGACAGGACGTTCCGCACCGGTGAGCTGCTCACGTTTGTCGGTCTGGCGCTCGGGGTGGCCGCAGCGGTTGCGGCGGTCTATCTCGAGATCAAAACGTTTCTCTGAGAGCCAGCAACGTGGCCGGCCCCAGACGGGTCGCACGCCGCTGACCTCGAGCCGATCAAGAAGAGGGCATGGAGCGACTCGCAGCGCTATTGGAGCAGCTTGACCTGCCGGAGATCTCGCGGATGCTCCGGCGCACAGTGTTCGCCGCGCTCGGCGTCGGCATCGTCGCGGTCGTGGTGCTGGCGATCGTCGGCTACCCGCTCGCCGGCTTGGGCGCCTGCCTCGGCCTCGGCCTCGGTCTCGTGAACATCCGCCTCGTGATGTCGACGGCCTCGAGACTGAACGCCTCGGGCCTCGCCAAGATCAAGCGCCCGATGGCAATGAACACCCTGATGCGCCTCGGGCTCACGACGGTGGTTGCGGTCATCCTCGTCGTGGTGAACCTGCCGCTCGGCATGGGCATGCTCGGAGGTGTCGCCGTCTTCTACTTCCTCTTCGTCATCAGCCTCGTGGCCACGCTGTTGCGCCAGGGAGCGGTTACATGACCGGTCTTGGGCTGCTCGCCAACGCGAACGCCATCTCGGTCGGGAACTCGCCGACGATCAAGCTTCTCGGGCTGACGGTCAACAAGTTCGACGTCATCGCCTCGCTCGTCGCCGGGGTTCTCGTGATCGGGATCGGCCTCGCCGTCCGCGTCCACATCACCGCCGGCGTGCCCAGCAGGATGCAGCTCGCGTTCGAGACCCTCTCGGACGCCATCTCGAGCCAGGTCGAGTCGTCCATCGGGTCGAAGGGGCGGCGGGTCGTGCCGCTCGCGATGACATTGTTTCTCTACATCTTGTTCTGCAACTGGCTCGAGATGATCCCGACAGGTCACAATCCGCAGTACTTGCCGTCGCCGACAGGCGACGTGAACCTCACCTACGCCATGGCACTGACGGTGATCATCCTCGTGCATGCGACGTGGATCCGCACGCAGGGCTTGGGTCACTACCTCGGCCACTACTTCCGGCCCTACAAGGGGCTGTTCCTGATCAACGTGATCGAGGAGATCGCCAAGCCGCTCACTCTGGCGCTCCGGCTCTTCGGCAACATCTTCTCCGGGGGGATCATGCTGCTGTTGATCTGGGCGCTATTCCCGGCGTTCATCGTCCCGATCCCGGACTTCATCTGGAAGATCTTCGACGGCCTTTTCGTCGCGCCCGTGCAGGCCTTCATCTTCTCGCTGCTCACGATCCTCTACTTCGAGACCGCGATGTCGGGGAACCATTGAGTACAGACTCCGGCACGAGGTCGAGCCCCCGGAGGCCTGGCGGACCCTCGAAACAGATCCCACCCCGTTCAGAAAGGAAGTAAGAGAACCCAATGGCAAATGATCTCAACCAGGCGATCGAGCTTGCCGGCGCCATGGTCGGCGGCGGCCTCGCCCTCGGCGGCGGCGCGGTCGGCGCAGCGATCGGCGACGGCTTAGCCGGCAGCCAGACGATCGCCGGCGTCGCCCGGCAGCCCGAGGCGCAAGGACGGCTGTTCACCATCATGTTCATCATCGTGGGTCTCGTGGAGGCGATGTACTTCATCAACCTCGTATTCATGGTGCTGTTCGTCTTCGTCCTCGCCAAGAAGTAGCCACGGAGGTATTGCTGCATGTTGTTTGCGAGCGCGACGACTACGACGACCACGGCCCCGGGCACTGGCAACTTCCTCATCCCGAACGGCACGTTCGTGGTCGAGCTGGTCATCTTCCTGATCGTGCTCGGGGTCATCGCGACCTGGATCCTGCCGCCGCTCCAGCAGGTGGCCGAGACGCGTCGGGCCCACATCCGCGGGGCCTTGCAAGGTGCCGAGCAGGCGCGCGCCGAGAGCCAAAACCTGCTGGCCGAGCGTGAGCGGGTGCTGAACGAGGCTCGAGCCCAGGCGCGTTCGATCATCGACGACGCCAACCAGGGCGCGGACCGGGCGCACGAGCAGGGACGCCAGCGAGGCCAGGAGGAATACGACCGACTGCTCGAGGTCTCCCGGGCGGAGACCGCGGAAGAGTGCCGGCGAGTCCGCTCAGAGCTCGTCGGACGCATCGACACGCTCGTGGTCGCCGCGGCCGAGCGGGTCCTCGGCAGTCGTGTGGATGCGGCCCGGCACCGCGCACTCATCGACGAGGCGGTCGCCACGGCCGCACAGCGGGGCTAGGCGTGGCGTCGTATCTGGCCGAGGTCATCGGTTTCCTGCTGCTGCTCGCCTTCATCTACCGCTACGCGCGGCCGCCGCTCCGCAGGCTGATGAGCCAGCAAGCCGAGACGATCCGGTCCTCGATCTCCTCAGCCGACACCGCCTTGGAGAGCGGACGGCGCGCTCTCGCCGAAGCACATGCCGCCCTCGAGGCGGCGCAATCGGACGCGACGGGGATCGTCGAGCTCGCCCATCAGACCTCGGCCCAGCTCCTCCTCGACGGCGAGCGCCGCGGTCGGGACGAGTACGAGCGGATCGTGGCGAGCGCCGCGGTCGAGGCCGAATTCGAGCGCCAGCGTGCCCAAGAGGAAGTCACCCGGCAGGTCGGAGCCGTCGTCATGGCGGCGACCGAGCTCGTCGTGGCCGCCGAGATGGATGCGCCTCGCCAGCGGATGCTCATCGGGGAGACGATCGACGCGGCCGAGGCGATAGTATGAGGGACCTGCTCCGCGGCTACGCGACCGCAACGTTGGAGTCCGCCGCCGCGGCCGGGCATGCGCGTCAGGTCGCGCACGATCTTGCCGGGTTCTCGCGAGCCCTCGTCGAGTCCGACTCGCTCCGCAACGTCCTCACGGACGTGGCCATCCCGGCACCGGCCCGTCGCGGTGTCGTGCGGGATCTCCTGGAGCACAAGGCCGCGATCGAGTCCCAGGCTCTCGTGTCCTGGGCCGCGCTCGTGGAACCAGCCGCCGAGTTCCCTCTTGTCGCACCTGCGTTGCTGGAGCTCGCCGAGGAGAGCGCCGACGCGGTGGAATCCGGCCAGGCTCGCGCGATCCCGGTCGAGGAGCTCCTCGGCGGGCGCACGGCCGTGCGCGAGAGGATCCGCGGCTATGCCGACCGGGTGTTCCAGGAGGTCGACCGGCTGGAACGGATCGACGACATCGAGGACGAATTGTTCCGTTTTGCGAGGATCGTCGATACGAACCGTGGGCTGCGCCAGGCTCTTGGCGATCCGTCGATCGCGGTCGCGCAACGGGTCGGAATTGTCGAGGACCTGCTACGAGGCAAGGTGCAGGACGCGACCGCGCGGCTTGTCGCGTACGTGCTGAAGGCCGGTCATATCCGAGACCTCGTGGGCACGTTCGAGTGGCTCGCGGAGCTGGCCGCCGAGGAGCGGGGACGGCGTGTCGCGGAGGTGCGCTCGGCCGTCGAGCTCGACGACACCGAACGTGTTCGGCTCGCGGAGGCGCTCGAGCGCACGGTGGGCCATCCCGTCGAGGTCAGGGTGCAGATCGACCCCTCGGTGCTGGGCGGGATGACCGTCGCGATCGGCGACACCGTCATCGACGGTTCCGTGCGGCACCGGCTCGACCAGCTTCGCGAGACCCTCGCCCCAGCAGGCGGAGCGGCATTGCCCGACCTCAATTCCGCCGATAACGGTTCCTGAACCAGACGAAGAGGACAAAGGACCCCCACTGATGCCTGAGCTCACGATCAATGCCGACGACATCGCCGCAGCGCTGGCACGTAACGTCAGCGACTTCACGACCGGCACGGAGGCCGAGCAGGTGGGCCGCATCGCCGAAGTCGGCGACGGCATCGCACGGGTCACCGGCCTGCCGGGGGCGACCGTCAACGAGTTGCTCGAGTTCGAGAACGGTACGGTCGCGCTAGCCCTCAACCTCGACGAGGAGTCGATCGGCGCGGTCGTGCTCGGCACGATGAACGGCCTCGACGAAGGCCAGGTCGTGCGCTCGACCGGCCGGATCTTGTCGGTGCCGGTGGGCGACGCGTTGCTCGGCCGCGTCGTGAACCCGCTTGGCGAGCCGATCGACGGAAAGGGCCCTCTCGGCGCCACGATCGACCGCCGCCTCGAGATCCAGGCACCAGGCATCGTGTCCCGACAGCCCGTGTCCCAACCCCTGCAGACCGGGATCAAGGTCATCGACGCGATGACGCCGATCGGTCGTGGCCAGCGCGAGCTCATCATCGGCGACCGCAAGACCGGCAAGACGACCATCGCGATCGACACGATCATCAACCAGCGCGGCGCCGGAGTGAAGTGCATCTACGTCGCGATCGGCCAGAAGGGATCGACGATCTCCCAGACGGTCGCGACGCTCGCCGAGCACGGCGCGCTCGCCTACACGGTCATCGTCGCCGCGCCTGCCTCCGAGCCCGCTCCGTTCAAGTACCTCGCCCCGTACGCGGGGTGCGCGATCGGCCAGCACTGGATGGAGAACGGCGAGCACGCTCTCGTCGTCTACGACGACCTCTCGAAACAAGCCGAGGCCTACCGCCAGCTCTCCCTCCTCCTCCGCCGTCCTCCGGGTCGGGAGGCCTACCCCGGTGACGTCTTCTACCTCCACAGCCGGCTCCTCGAGCGGGCGGCAAAGCTCTCCGACAAGATCGGTGGCGGGTCGCTCACGGCGCTCCCGATCATCGAGACCAAGGCAGATGACATCTCCGCCTACATCCCCACGAACGTTATCTCGATCACCGACGGCCAGATCTACCTGAAGAGCGACCTCTTCTACTCGGGCGTGCGGCCTGCGTTCGACGTCGGGAACTCCGTGTCACGGGTGGGCGGAGCGGCGCAGATCAAGGCCATGAAGTCCGTTGTCGGCACGCTCAAGATCGACTTGGCGCAGTTCCGGGAGCTCGAGGCCTTCGCCACATTCGGCTCCGAGCTCGACAAAGCGTCACAGGCGCAGCTCGATCGCGGCTATCGCCTCACGGAGCTGCTCAAGCAGGGCCTGAACGTCCCGTTGCCGGTGCAGGAGCAGGTCGTCGTCATCTACGCGGGAGTGCGTGGCCACATCGACGACGTGCCGGTGGAGGAGGTGCAGCGTTTCGAGTCCGAGCTGCGGGCGTTCATGCGGGCTCGCTACTCCGCGCTCCTCGAGCAGATCGCCTCGACTGGCGCCTTGCCCCCCGGGAGCGACCTTGAGACCGCGATCGCAGAGTTCAAGCAAGGCTTCGGCCCCTCGGCAGCGGCGGCAGCCGGGGGTACGACCGGGCCCGCTGGGCCAGGCGCGGCCGATTCAGGGGCCGGGGGGACCGGTGCCGGTACAGGGGCCGGAGCCGACGCCGAGGCGACCGTCGACGCGGAATCTGCAGCCGAGGCCCAGGCGGCAACCGGGGCTGACGCCGAGGCGACCGCTTCTGCTGCCAGCGAGAACGAGGCCGAGTAGCACGATGGCAGGCGGTCAGGAGCGGGTCCTCCGCCGGCGCATCCGCAGCGTCGAGGCGACGAAGAAGATCACTCGGTCGTTCGAGCTCATCGCGGCATCGCAGATCGTGCGCGCCCAAGGACGCATCGCAGGCTCACGCCCCTACATCAGGGGAATCTCGGACATTCTGGCCGAGACCGCAGCCGAGAGTGGCAACCCGACTCGGCTGCTCGGAATCCCTGAGTCGCCGCAGAACATACTCACTCTCGTGATCGTCGCGGACCGGGGCCTGGCCGGCGCCTACAACTCAAGCGTGCTTCGCTCGGCCGAGCGCCTGATCCGCTCCGGGTCGACGCAGGGTCGGGCCTACCGGGTCATGGCCGTCGGCAAGAAGGCACAGGCCTATTTCCGCTTCCGCCGTCAGCGGGTCGAACGGCAATTCGTCGGGATGACGGACCGGCCAACCTACGAGGACGCCCGGCAGGTTGCCGCCGCCATCGTGCCCCCGTTCCTCGGGGGCGAAGTCGATCTGGTGCAGATCATCTCGACGCGGTTTCGCTCCGCTGGCACCCAGGTCGTCGAGACGCGGCAACTGCTGCCCATCTTGCCGAGCCCAGAACAGCTTCAGCCGCTGCCACCGGGGGTCACACGTTTGATGCACATGGCCGAGGAGTCCGGCGTCACCGGTGCGGAGGCGGGGGACATCCATCTCGTAAGCCCGGCCCCTGAGCCGAAGCTCGGCTACTTCGAGTTCGAGCCCGACGTCGAGCCGCTCCTGGCAAGGCTCGTCCCGCAATACTCGGAGGCCTCGGTCTACGGCGCGCTGTTGGAGGCGTCCGCATCGGAGCACACGGCCCGCCAAAGGGCCATGTCGGCAGCTACCGAGAACGCCGAAGAGCTCATCAAGACCCTCCGGCGAGTCATGAACCGCGCCCGCCAGGACTCGATCACGACCGAGATCATGGAGATCGTCGGAGGATCCGAGGCGCTCCGCTCGGCCGGCGGCACTCGGCAGGACCTGACTCATCCGCAAGCAACCGAGGAGCAGATCGCATGACCACCCTTGCCCCCCACGACGAAGAGACCCAGCATCTCGAGAACGGCCGTATCGTCGCGATCGCAGGCCCAGTTATCGACGTCGAATTTCCGCCGCACGCGCTTCCCGAGATCAACACTGCCGTCGAGGTCCGGCTCGTCGTCGACGAGAAGGAGGTCGTGATCACAGCGGAGGTCGCCCAGCAGATCGGTGAGGGCCGCGTGCGCTGCGTCTGCCTGAAGCCGACCGACGGGCTTGCCCGGGGAGCGACCGTCGTCAACACCGGTCGCGGCATCACCGTCCCAGTCGGCGACGCGGTGCTCGGTCACGTGTTCAATGTGATCGGTGAGACCCTTGACGCGGGGGAGATGGGCGAGCCTGACGCTTGGTGGGAGATCCACCGCCCGGCTCCGGCGTTCGACGCGCTCGAGCCGAAGCGTCAGATGTTCGAAACGGGCATCAAGGTCATCGACCTCCTGGAGCCCTACGTTCAGGGCGGGAAGATCGGCCTGTTCGGTGGAGCTGGCGTAGGTAAGACGGTGCTCATTCAGGAGATGATCCACCGGGTCGCACAGGAGCACGGAGGTGTGTCGGTGTTCGCGGGCGTCGGTGAGCGAACGCGGGAGGGCACCGACCTCTGGCTCGAGATGCAGGAGTCCGGCGTCATCAACAAAGCGGCACTGGTCTACGGCCAGATGGACGAGCCGCCTGGCGTGCGCCTTCGGGTGGGGCTCTCGGCACTGACGATGGCTGAGTACTTCCGGGACGTGAAGAACCAGGACGTGCTGTTGTTCATTGACAACATCTTCCGTTTCGTGCAGGCGGGATCGGAGGTGTCGACGCTGCTCGGGCGGATGCCTTCGGCCGTGGGCTATCAGCCGACGCTCGCGGACGAGATGGGCGAGCTGCAGGAGCGGATCACCTCCACCCGAGGCCACTCCATCACCTCGATGCAGGCGGTCTACGTGCCTGCCGACGACTACACGGACCCGGCGCCGTTCACGACGTTCACGCACCTGGACGCGACGACCGAGCTTTCCCGTCAGATCGCCGCGCTCGGTATCTATCCGGCGGTGGACCCGCTCGCATCGACGAGCAACATCCTCGCCCCCGAGGTGGTGGGCGATCGCCACTACCAGTGCGCGCGACGAGTGCAAGAGGTGCTGCAGCGCGCTCGCGAGCTCCAGGACATCATCGCCATCCTCGGCCTCGACGAGCTGTCGGAGGAGGACCGCCTGAGCGTGACCCGGGCACGGAAGATCCAGCGGTTCTTGTCCCAGCCGATGTTCGTGGCGGAGATCTTCACGACCCTGCCCGGGGTCTACGTCCCGATCGACGAGACGGTGCGAAGTTTCGAGGCGCTCATCGGGGGCGACCTCGACGATGTCCCTGAACAAGCCTTCTTGAACGTGGGCGGCGTGGACGACGTCATCGCTAAGGCCAAGACCATCGAGCGAGGCTGACCGGACCGATGGCGAATCTGACGTACGCCGAGCTCGTCACGCCCGAACGCATCCTGTTCTCGGGCGAGGCCGAGGCGGTGATGCTCCGCGCCGACGGGGGCGACACGACGTTCCTGGCGAACCACTCCGACTACATCGGTGCCGTCGACGTCTGTGTCGTGAGGATTCAGGCTGCCCGCGGCAGTGGGTCACCGGCTGACGGCGTGGCGCCTCTCGAGGGCAGGGCTGGCGCTGCGGGCGCTCGTGGCGCTGGGGGCGCTGGTGGCGCTGGTGGCGCTGGTGCTGCGGGCGAGTCGACTTCACTCGGCGAGGTTCGCGCCGCGGTGCACGGCGGGTTTGTGAAGGTAGCCGACAACAAGGTCACGATTGTCGCGGGAGTTGCCGAGCTCGCCGAGGAGATCGATGTGGCCCGGGCTCGGCGTGCGCTCGAGGCTGCCGAGGCGGCAGGTGGGGCCGTACCTGCGGTGCCGGCCACCGAGACGCCCGAGATGGCAGGGGTGTCCAGTCCTTCGGAGGCGGATGCTGCGGCAGCCGCCGTGGCCCGGGCTCGGGTGCGTCTGGAGGCTGCGGCTTCTAGCGTCTAGCGCCGCTCTCGGCCACGGGTGCGTCTGGAGGCTGCGGCTTCTAGCGGCTAGCGCCGCTCTCGGCCACGGGTGAGCGACTGCGCTATCTGGCGATACCGCTCACATTGGGGTCCAGAAGGTGTCCGGCGATGCTAGCCATCCCAGGACCTGGCGGCGGGTTACCGGTCCCCGGGGCGTCCAGGGAGACGGAAGTGCATTGTCGCGTTGAAGCGCTGCGGCCTCCGGTGCGCCCGTGGTGAGCGGGTCGCTCGTCAGCCCACATCGCATTGCGGAGGGGTCAACCCCCAACAGGCGCGCTGCATTGAGGCCGAAGATCTCCTGTTTCACCCTTGCCGTCAGGGCTGGATACCCGAAAACGTCCTGAAACTCGGGCGTGATCTGGAAAGCGCGCATGGCCATGATCTGTGGCTGGGGGCTGCCGAACCAAATCGAGTCGGTCCCCCACATCACCCTGTGCTCGCCCACCCTCTTCAGCAGCTTGCCGAGTGCGTGCGCGGCTTGGCTGGGCACGGTGAGGAGTTGCCGCCACATGGCCGCAACGTCGACCCAGACGTTGTCGTTGGGTGGGACTCCATGGCGGTCGAGGGCGGCCAACAAGCTGTCGACCCCGGCTGTGGCGTTCGGGTCGTAGGGACCTTCGATCTGTGAAGGGTCCCATGCCGCGTGATAGACGACGAAGTCCATGTCAGGGAATTGACGCGACACGGCCACGACATCGTCGGGATGATTGAAGGCGGGGTCGAAGTTCACGAGTGGCAAGCCCTTGTGGGCGACGAAGACCTTGACGCCGAGATCATGGGCGTGCTGCACGGTGGGCAGTCCGATCGCTGGGTTCTCGAGTGAGTATCCCTGAGCCGTAGGGCTCCAGGCCGTATACACCTTGAAGGCGGAAAGGTGACCCGACTCTGCCGCGGCTGTCATCTCGTCGAGGCACGCGCTGAGCGGCCCGACGTTCGGAGCGATGACGTTCTGCACGAGAAGGCGTGAAGCCCCACCTCGGGCGAGCCCGGCAGTGAGCTCCTGTGTTCCGATCGCTTGAGGAAACGGCACGGGCGCGTTGGAAGGTCCCGAATTCGGGACATCGGTCAGCATTGCCATGGTCGTGTCGCTCGCGAGGAACACGTCGTGCAAGTAGGCAGTCCGGTCTACGCAATCGAGCTTGTCGTTATCGACGCAATCAGGAGGCAGCATCCCGAGAATGAGTCCGACCGTTTCGGGTGCGTTGTGGACCCAAGCACCGCGAGGCGTCGCGTAGTGCGTGTGCACGTCGAAGATGAACTCACCGTCGCCGCCAAGTGCCACTGCGCATGCTTCCTTGTCCGTCGGGGGCGGGACGGTGAAGGTGCCCCCACCACCTGCGCTGGTCACAGTCGTCGAGGAAGGCGAGGAGGACCGCTGGGAGCAGCCGGCCAGCTCGAACACTGCGAGCGAGGCCGCTACAGCCGCGGCGCTCTGCAGGAAGCTTCGCCGGTCCAGTCCGACTCGGCTGCTCGCGTCGTCGACCGCACGACGGATGGTCTGTTCCACGGCACGATCCCGAGAGCTCGCGGGCGAAGGCACGAACTCGCCGTTGGACACCGGCCCCGGAGGCAAGGGGAGCGGCGCCAGCTCGCCTTCTTCCGCTCGGCACCTCCTGGAGAAGCGGTCCACCGAAAGCGACGATACGCGCGATTCGATCACTCTCGAGTTCACGGCCACTGACAGGACGATCGAGCTCCGAATCAGCTAAGAAAGGCCGAGTTGCCTAGAGCGAGCAAGTCAACCGGAGCGCAAGATCGGTCTGCGGACGAACAGAACAGGCAGGAGGCGGGTGTGGTCATCGTCGGAGGGACGTTCGAGATTGATCCCCACGAGCGTGAGAGATTCCTCGCCAGCCGCCACGAGATGGATGCGCAATTCCAGGGCGGCGCCAGGCTGCCTCGAGTACACCTTCAATGCCGATCCCCTCGATCCGAGCCGGGTCGTGCTTTTCGAGCGCTGGACGAGCCAGGACGCCCTCGACGTTATCTCTCGACACTGCGAGCTGGGCCGGAGTGGTCTCGCGCCGTCGTGGCGCCGGAGACTGCCTCGATCATCATCTACGACGTGATCGGCGAAAGACTGCTCGGGGATTGACGCTCCGGCGGCGGCTCGGTTCACGACGAGGGCCAAGACCTGCTCATCGCACCACCTCTGCTTATCGCACCACCTCTGCTTATCGCACCGCCGATGAGTTCTTGTGCGAGCCGACGTTGTACCTAAGGCGGATCGGCGACCCGGTCGACTACAGCAAGGAGCTTTGATCGTGGACTGGAAGTTAGAACTCGTGGTGGTTCCCGTTTCGGACGTGGACCGCGCCAAGGCCTTCTACATCGAGAAAACTGGGTTCGATTTGCTCGTCGACCATCGCGCCGGTGATTTTCGCGTCGTGCAGCTGACACCGCCGGGCTCGGCTTGCTCGATCGCCGTCATGGCGAACCCGGACGCCGCGGGCTCCGCCCAGGGCCTGCACCTCGTCATCTCGGATATCGACGCCGCGCGCGCCGAGCTCGTCGAACGTGGGACGGCAGTCAGCGAAATCTTCCACTTCGAGTCGGGCAGTCAGGTGGCGGGGCCGGATCCGCAACGAGGCGACTACAACTCGTTTCTGTCGTTCAGCGACCCCGACGGCAACGGCTGGCTGGTGCAGGAGGTCAGGCGAGCGTCCGGAGCATGACCGAGCTCATCGGGCGCTCAGCTAGGAGGAGGTCATGGGAAGGCCGATCGCCGCCTTGCGACCCCACCGGTGCGTGGTTCACCGACGCGACCTAGGTTTGTGCGATGCGCTTTGCTTTCAAGACCGCCCCGCAACACACGACCTGGGAGGCCATGCTCGATGTCTGGCGGGCGGCAGACGACATCGAGTTGTTCGAGTCCGGCTGGACCTTCGACCACTTCTACCCGATCTATTCGGACTCGACGGGGCCGTGCCTGGAGGGTTGGGTCACTCTGACCGCCCTTGCCCAGGCGACGAGGCGCCTTCGGCTCGGGACGCTCGTGACAGGCGCCCACTATCGGCATCCGGCTGTGCTGGCCAACATGGCGGCATCGCTCGACGTCGTCTCGGGCGGCCGGCTCGAGGTCGGTATTGGGGCCGGGTGGAACGAAGAGGAGTCCGGTGCCTACGGCATCCCGCTCGGCACTCCCAAGGATCGCAGCGACCGCTTCGAAGAGGCCTGTGAAGTCGTCGTCGGCCTCCTCTCTGAGGAGTCGACCTCGTTCAAGGGCAGGTTTTACGAGCTGACAAATGCTCGTTGCAATCCCAAGCCGATCCAGCAGCCACATCCGCCGATCTGCATCGGTGGCTCCGGTGAGAAGCGCACCCTGCGTACCGCAGCGCGCTTCGCCCAGCACTGGAACTTTGTCGGCGGCACCGTTGAGGAGTTCACTCGCAAGCGGGATGTCATTCGGCAGCACTGCGCGGACCTCGGGCGGAACCCGAGCGAGATCCTGTTGTCGAGCCACGTGCGCTTCGACGGCGACCCTGCGGCGACCGCGGCGGCCGCTGCCGCGCTTGAAGAAGCCGGTGCCGGGCTCGCCATCATCCAACTTCGGCCGCCCCACACACCCGACGTGCTCGTGCCACTTGCGGACGCCCTGACGGAACTGGGTTGAGGGACCCGGCCTCAGTACGCGTCAGCAGTTGTGTGGGCTATGCCCACACAACTGTCAACACGTGGCCGAACCAGGGCGAATTGACGTGTGCCCGGAAGAAAGCACCCTGGCCACAAGGCGGTCCCGCCCCCGCGGGCCAAGCGGCCCGCAGGGGCGGTCGAGGCTCGGGCAAGCGAAGCCAAGGGAGTCAAGTGACCCTCCTGCGGACGCCAAGGGAGCCAAGTGACGCCAAGCGAGCCGTAACCTCGCCTCGTGCGCCCACGCCGACGACTGACGGTTGCCCTCGTGGTCACCGGTGAGATCGCCAACGAGATCGACGGGTTGCGCCGGGCTCTTGGGGCGAAGGCTTTGGAGCGAATCGCTCCTCACTGCACGGTCATCCCTCCGGTGAACGTTCGTGAAGAAGATCTTGCGACTGTTCTTGCTCATGTCCGCACCGCCGCCGCCGCAAGCGCGCCGATCGCCGTGCAGCTCGGACCTCCGACCACGTTCTGGCCGCGCACGCCAGTGCTGTATCTGGCCGTCGAGGGGGACGTCGACTCGATTGCAGCGCTCCGGAGCGACCTCGCGACCGGCCCGCTCGCTCCGCCGGCGGCACGTACGGAGCGCGACTTCGTACCCCATGTGACACTCGACCAACGGATCGACCCAAGCCGCCTGCCGCACGCGCTCAGCGCGCTGGCCCATTACCGCAGGAGCTACTGCTTCGAGAGCCTCACCGTGCTCGAGCAGGACGCCGGCCATCGCTGGCGGCCAATAGCCGACGCCCCACTGGCCAAGCCAAGGGTGGCTGGGCGAGGCAGTCTCGATCTGGAACTCTCGCTCGTCGACCGGCCCGACCCCGTCGTCGTCGCCTGGGCCGATGAGCAATGGGCTCAGTACGCGAGAGAGCGCTACGGCCAGGCCGTCCGGCGGATCGAGCCCTACGCGATCGTCGCCCGGGTGGGTGGCCTCCCGGTCGGGTTTGGCGACGGCGAGATCCGCGGCACGGTCTGGCGCGTCGGCCGGCTGATCGTCGGCCCCGAATGGCGGAGGCAGGGGGTCGGCTCACACCTGCTCCGAACCATCGAGCGTCTCGCGCTCGAGCGGGGCTGCAGCCGTGTCCGGGTGGAGACGCTCGCCGGAGGTCGGGCACAGCTCTTCTACGCAGATCGTGGCTTCGAGGTCATCGCCACGCTCCCGCGGTGGCGCGAGGAGCTTGACTTCGTCCTGATGGAGCATCAACTCGGCGCCATCACGCCGGCGCCATCCGCAGCTCAGGAACGGATCGAGAACGACTCGAGGAAGCCGCTCACCGCCGCGCGCGACGAGTCGTAGGCGCCAAGCGCATAGAACGTGCGGCCGGACTCGACGAGCTCGAACCCGCCGAAGTAACGGGCTGAGCCTTGCTGGACGGCTGAGATGTGGCGCACCCCGAGGTGCCCGTCGATCCGCTCTGGTTTCAGGCCTTCCGCCAAGGCCCGGAACCACGCTGCGACGAGGTTCGTCGACGACGAGGTGGGGAGCACGGCGACGATGACCTCGAACGAATGAGGCTGGGACGTCGAGCCGAGCTGGCCGACGCCAAGCCCCGTCGCCGCGGTTCCCGCAGGAAGGCCGTTTGCCGGGCTGAACGCTGGCGGGTTGGGCTCGACAGACGGGCGCGACGGGAAGGCGACGACGAACTTGTGACCCTCGAGCGTGTACGGCTCGGCCCGCGGCGCCCCGGCGACAGCGCCGCCCGAAGAGCAACTCGTGGCGGCTAGCCCGGCCGCGAGCAAGGCGGCCGCTCCGATCGCGCCGCGACGCGACCACCGCGACAGCTGAGTCACCCAGGCAGCCCGAATCCGTCGGCGATCTCACGCGCGACCTCCTCGACGAACCGGGCGGCGGCCTGGTCGGGGTCGATCCGCCGCTCTCGCAGAGCTGAGAGCAGGCCGGCGTTCGTGGGCGCGGCGGCCGCCACGTCGAGAGCCGTTTCGAAACATCCCACCGCGATCCGGAGCGCCTCCTCCCTCGCACGCTCCGCGCGCCGCGCCTCGAGCGTCCCGCGGCGTTCAAGGTGCTCCCGGTGTGAGGCGATGGCATCCCAGAGCTCGGGCACGCCGTCGCCGGTCGACGCCACGGTCTGCACGATCGGTGGCGTCCAATCGAGGGTTCCGGAGAGCTCGAGCATGTTTCTCAGGTCTCGCGCCGTCTCCCGGACGCCCGGCCGGTCTGCCTTGTTGATGGCCAGGACGTCGGCGATCTCGAGGAGCCCGGCCTTGTTGGCCTGGACGGCGTCCCCCCACCCGGGATTGACCACGACCACGACGGTGTCGCACGTCGCGGCCACCTCGACTTCGACCTGGCCGACGCCCACCGTCTCGACGATCACGAGCGGCCATCCGGTCGCGTCCAGCAAGCGGATGGCTTCCGGCACTGCGGCGGCGAGGCCGCCGAGGTGCCCGCGAGATGCCATCGAGCGGATGAAGATGGCATCGTCGAGCGCGTGCTCCTGCATCCGCACCCGGTCTCCGAGGATCGCTCCGCCGGTGAGCGGCGAAGAAGGGTCGACGGCAAGCACGGCGACAGGCGTGTCGAGGCGCTTACGAATGTCAGCGAGCAGACAGCTCGTGAGCGTCGACTTGCCCGACCCGGGTGCACCGGTGAAACCGATGGCATACGCGTTGCCAGCTTTCCTGAACGTCAGCCCGGCAAGCTCGCGACCTTCGGTCCCACCCCGCTCGACGACCGAAAGCAACCGGGCGAGGGCGCCGCGGTCACCCGATGTGGCCGCCTCGAACAGTTCGGCCGCGCTCGTGCCCCGGAGGCCGGCGCTCACGGCGTTGAGACTCGCTCGATGTCCGCGCCGATCGAGCGAAGGCGGCCCTCCAGATCCTCGTAGCCCCGGTCGATGTGCTCGGCGCCGCTCACGTCGGTGACCCCTTCGGCCGCGAGGCCGGCGAGCACGAGCGCCGCCCCTGCCCGGATGTCTGGCGCGCGAACCGGAGCGCCCGACAGCCGAGGGACACCGCGCACGATCGCGTGATGTCCCTCGGTCCTGATCTCAGCGCCCATCCTCCTCAGCTCGTCGATGTAGCGGAAGCGACCGGCGAACAGGTTCTCGCTCACGATCGCGACGCCGGAGGCGACCGAGAGCATCGTCACGAGCAATGGCTTGTAGTCCGTTGCCACGCCCGGGTAGGGCAGGGTGGCGATGTCGACCGACCGCAAGCGTCCGTGGGCAGCGACAAGGAGACCCGTGCCGGTTGGCGTGCAGTCCATGCCCATTTCACGGAGCTTCTCGAGGAGCATCTCCATGTGCTCGGGCCGCGCCCCTTCGACGAGAACCTCTCCGCCGGCGAGACCTACGGCGGCCACGAAGGTGGCGGCCTCCACCCGGTCAGGGATCGCCCGGTGATCTGCCGGAGCGAGCTCGTCCACTCCCTCGATTTCGATCCGCGAGGTCCCGGCGCCCTGAATGTGGGCCCCCATCTCGGTCAGCATCGACGCCAGGTCGGCGATCTCCGGCTCTCGCGCGGCGTTCTCGATGATCGTCGTACCTTTCGCGAGCACGGCGCCCATCAGGATGTTGTCGGTGGCGGTGTGGCTCGGGAACTGGAGCACGATCCGGGCGCCGATGAGGCGGTCACAGTGCCCGTCGACGTAGCCGTGCTCGGCCACGAAGCTCGCGCCGAGCTCCTCGAACGCGCTCAAGTGGAAGTCGATCGGGCGATAGCCGAAGTCGTCGCCTCCTGGCATCGAGACCCGGGCCGCACCGTAGCGGGCCAGGAGCGGACCGAGCACGACGATGGACGCGCGCATCTTCTCGACGAGCTCATAGGGCGCGACAGGCGTCACGTGGTCGGGGATCTCGATCTCGAGGTTTCCCCTCGGGCCGTGGCCCTCATGGTGGACGCCGGCCCCCATGGCGCGCAGGACGTCGGACATGATCGCGACATCGCTGATCACAGGCACGTTGTCCAGGCGGTGAAGGCCGGGGGCGAGGAGGCACGCTGCCATGAGCTTCAGCACCGAGTTCTTCGCCCCGTTCACGTGGACGTTGCCTTGCAGAGGGCCGGACGGACGCATCACGAAGCGATCCACGGCGAGACAGTACTGCCGGGAAAGGGCCCCGGCGGTCCCGGCGCCCGCTATCGTCGGCGCCGTGAGCGACCAGCGCCAAGCTCCGGACCGGAACCTCGCCATGGAGCTGGTGCGTGTCACCGAGGCTGCGGCTCTCGCCGCAGGACGCTGGATGGGGCGCGGCGACAAGGAAGGGGCGGACCGGGCTGCCGTCGACGCCATGCGGGTGGTGCTCCAGCGCGTGCCAATGGACGGTGTCGTGGTGATCGGCGAGGGCGAGAAAGACGAAGCACCGATGCTCTTCAACGGCGAGCGCATCGGCGACGGCACGCCACCGCTGACCGACATCGCGGTCGATCCCATCGACGGAACGACGCTCACCGCCCTCGGCCGTGGGGGGGCACTCGCGGTGATCGCAGTCTCCGAGCGCGGGACCATGTTCGATCCTGGGCCGTGCGTCTACATGGAGAAGCTCGCCGTTGGGCCCGACGCCGCGCACGCGATCGACATCACCGCGAGCCCGGCGGAGAACCTCGCGGCGGTCGCGCGGGCCAAGGAGGTGTCGGTGAACGACCTCACCGTCGTCGTTCTCGACCGCGAGCGGCACTACAAGCTGATCGACGCCGTTCGCGCGGCCGGGGCCCGGATCATCCTTATCACCGACGGTGATGTCGCGGGTGCGATCGCCACTGCGTGGCCTGAGTCCGGCGTCGACATGCTGATCGGTATCGGGGGCACGCCCGAGGGCGTGCTCGCTGCGGCCGCGCTCAAGTGCATGGGCGGCGAGATCCAGGGCCGCCTCTGGCCGCGTGACGACGCCGAACGGACCGCCGCACTCGACGCCGGTTACGATCTCAACCGCGTCCTCACGGGAGACGACCTCGTGCGGGGGGATAATTGTTTCTTTGCGGCCACGGGTATCACCGGCGGCGATCTGCTTCGCGGCGTCCGCTACGACCATCGGGGAGCGACCACCGAATCGCTCGTTATGCGGTCCAAGTCCGGTACCGTGCGGCTCGTCGAGGCGCGCCATCAGCTCGCGAAGCTGCGCACCTTCTCGGCCATCGAGTTCGGCTGAACGGGGCCGATGGCCTCGAGCTCGAATCCAGGGATGGACGACCCGCGATGGTACGAACGTGCCGTCTTCTACGAGTTGCTCCCTCGGGGCTTCTACGACTCGAACGCGGACGGGATCGGCGACTTCCAGGGCCTGCGCGAGAAGCTCGACTACGTGGAATGGCTCGGCGTCGACTGCGTCTGGCTCCTGCCCTTCTACCCCTCGCCGCTGCATGACGGCGGTTACGACATCAGTGATTTCCTGACCGTCGCACCCGAGCTCGGAAACACCGCCGACCTGGTCGCAGTCATCGAGGAAGCGCATCGCCGAGGTATCCGGATCATCTCCGACTTGGTGATGAACCACACGAGCGACCAGCATCCATGGTTCGTCGAGTCCCGGTCATCGCGCGACAACCCGAAAGCGGACTGGTTCATGTGGTCCGATGACGACCACGGATTCGGTGACGTCCGTGTGATCTTCAGCGACGTCGAGCCATCCAACTGGACCTTCGACCAGAGGCGCCAGCAGTACTACTGGCATCGATTCTTCCATCACCAGCCCGACCTGAACTACGACAACCCCGAGGTCGTCGATGCGATGCTCGGAGTCGTCCGGTTCTGGCTCGACCTCGGGATCGACGGGTTCAGGCTCGACGCCGTCCCGTATCTGTACAAGGCGGAGGGGACCTCGTGCGAGAACCTCCCGGCGACGCACCAGCTCTTGCGCAGGATCCGCGCGGAGATCGACGCCTCCTACCCCAACCGCATCCTGCTCGCAGAGGTCAACCAATGGCCGGACGCCGTCATCGAGTACTTCGGCGACGGCGACGAGTGCCACATGTGCTTCAACTTCCCCCTCATGCCGCGCATGTTCATGGCGGTTCGCCGGGAGCAGCGCTTCCCGATCACCGAGATCCTCGCCCAGACGCCTGACCTCCCCGACGGTTGCCAGTGGGGGATCTTCCTGCGCAACCACGACGAGCTCACCCTCGAGATGGTGACCGACGAGGAGCGCGACTACATGTACAGCGAGTACGCCCGCGACCCCAGGATGCGCAAGAACCTCGGGATCCGACGCCGCCTGGCATCACTCGTCGACAACGACCGTCGCGTTGCCGAGCTGCTTCATGGGCTGCTCCTCTCGCTGCCGGGGAGCCCTGTGCTGTACTACGGCGACGAGCTGCTCATGGGCGACAACATCTACCTCGGGGACCGCGACGGGGTCCGCACACCCATGCAATGGACGCCGGACCGCAACGCAGGCTTCTCCCGAGCCGATTTCGCACAGCTCTACCTGCCACCGCTGATGGACCCGGTCCACGGCTACCAGGCCGTCAACGTCGAGGCGGAGCAGCGGGACCCCTCCTCGTTCCTGCACTGGCTGCGGCGCATGCTGGCCGTGCGGCACCAGTACCCGCAGTTCGCCACCGGCTCGCTCGAGGTTCTCCCCGCAGACAACCCCTCTGTGCTCGCCTATGTCAGGCGGGTAAAAGCCATGCCCGGCTCAGCCGGCGGGTCTCCCGGCTCAGCCGGCGGGTCTCCCGGCCCAGCCGGCGGGTCTCCCGGCCCAGTCGGCGGGTCTCCCGGCTCCGACCGAGGGCCTACCTCGGTGATGTGCGTGTCGAACCTGAGCCGATTCGCACAGCCGGCCGAGCTGAGCCTCGGCCGTTGGGAGGGCTGCTCGCCGATCGAGCTTCTCGGCCGGGTGCCCTTCCCCCGGGTCACCTCTGCGCCTTACTCGGTCACGCTGGCTCCCTACGGCATCTACTGGCTCGAGCTCGTGGAGCGCTGAGCGTGCCACCCACTCCCGGAGCGCTCGAGGAGCTCGTGGTTCCGTACCTCGAGCGCCAGCCGTGGTTCCTGGCCGACATGGCGCGCTTCGATCGCAGCCTCCGGGGTGCCTCCCGGCTTGCGGACCTCGAGATCGTGTTCGATGGTCGGCCGGGTCTGGCGAGCGTCGTGGTCACCGTCGGCGATCGCCCCTTTCACGTCCTGGTCGGCTGGCGGGAGCCGGCACACGCACCGGCCGTCCTGGGGAGTCGGCAAGGCGCGGTTCTCGGCGTGTGTGACGACGGCGCAGGGGAGGTGCTCTGCTACGACGCGCTTGCCGACGAGGAGCTTGCGACCGGGCTGCTGGCGGTGGCGAGCGCCGGACACGAAAGCGCGCGCCGGGTGCGCCTCGTCCAGTCGTTGGTGAGCCACGCCTCCCTTGTGTACGACGAGCGGCTGTTCATGAAGTCCTACCGCGTTCTCGAGCCCGCACCTCGGCCCGAGATCGAGCTCCTGCTCAAACTGGACGAGGTCGGTTTCGAGCATCTCCTCGGCGCCGTCGCGCGCTGGGAGCGGAGCGGATGGGACCTCGCGCTCGTCCGCGAGTTCATCCCCGGTGCCGTGGAGGGGCGGGCCCTGGCACTGACGTCGCTCCGAGATCTGCTCGGTCGCGGCGCTGACGAGCAACGGCTGCGTTCTGACGAAGTCGGCGGGGCCGGTGGGGACCTTTCCTCAGAGATGCGCCGCCTCGGGGAGATCACCGGCAGCCTCCATCTAGCCCTCGCCGAAGCATTCGGCGTCCGCAGGCTCCCCACCGACGACGCGCCTGTCGCCGTGGCGATCAGGGTGCACGGCGACTACCACCTCCGCCGCGTTCTACGGACCGATGCCGGTTGGGTCGTCGCAGGTTTTGGCGACGACCCGCTCATCGGCAGGTCCGGCGTCGACGCGGAGCGCCGGGAACCACGCTTCGCCTCGCCGCTCGAGGACCTGGCGGATCTCTCCTACTCACTCCGGCAGGTGGCAGCTGAGGCCGTAGACGCACGACCGCCCGCGACGTGGGATCAGGCGAGGCGCCTTGCGAAGTCCTGGGAACGTCGCAACCGGGGCTCCCTTCTCGGCGGCTACCTCGGTGTCGAGGGCATCGGCGATCTCGTGGCGGAGGACCGCTCGGCGGCGGCGACGTCACTCGAGACCCTTGTCGCCGACCGCTCGGCGAGGACGACCTAGGTCAAAGGCCCCGAAGGGCTGTGACGCGGTCAGGAGACGGCCGTCACCCGTGCCTCGCCCGTGTCGGGCTCCACGCGTCTCAGGGCGTCGCGAAGGTCGTCTGACGCCTTCTCGGGTCCGACTACATTGACCATGACCCCGGTTCCGAGCTCGAAACCCGCACGAGTGGTCAAGCTGGGCATGATGTGCACGTGCCAGTGGTACACACCCGTCGCCCGGTAAGGCGCGGAGTGGAACACGACGTTATAGGCCACGTCGCCGAGGTGCTCGCCGATCGCCCGGAGGGCGCTGCGGACCGCTCGGCCGACGCCCACGATGGTCGCGGTGGAGGCCCGGTGGAGGTGAGCGCCGTGATCGCGCGGAACGACGAGGACCTCGTAGGGTGTTCCGCTCCAGAACGGGCAGAACGTGACGGCGTGCTCGGACGTCTGGATGACCCGGTACCCCAGCCTCTCCTCGGAGGCAGCGGCAGTGCAGATGAGGCACCCGCCGGCGAACCGAGCGAAACCGGCCTGCTCCTCAGCGAGCTCCCTGGGCACGAACGGGATCCCGAGCAGCTGGCCGTGGGGGTGCGCAATAGATGCGCCGGCTTGCCGCCCGTGGTTGACGATCACCTGGCTGTAACGAAGGCCCGGCGTGTTCTGGTGCTCCTCGACCCGGTCACGGATGGCGAGCATGACGAGCGAGGTCTGCTCGTCAGGAAGCGAGGCCATCGTGCTGTCGTGATCCGGCGAGAGGATCAGCACCTCGTGAATGCCACTCGCCGGGGCCTCGGTGAACACCGGCCCTCGGTTCTCCACGACGAAGGGCTCGTCGCCCTCGAAGGCCGGGTAGCGGTTCGGCACGACCCGGACGAGCCAGCCGCCGGACGTCCCGTAGGCCTCGAGCGCAGGCAGAATCGATCCTTCGTTGCCTGGGCAGAACGGGCACGGGATGCCCTCGAGCGTGTCGAGCGTCGGCTGCCGCGGCACAAACAGAGCCTGTCGCTGGCCACGATCAGTCGCCACCGTCACCCACCGCCCCGAAAGCGGATCAAGACGCAGCTGATTCACGCTTGGCCGAGGACCTCCTTCGAAGCTAAACCTCCACATCGCATTGTCATCTCTCTTTACGCTACCGCCGTAAGCGGAACGTCAGGCGGACGGTCGACGTGACCGGAGCTGGCTATGACGCGCTTGTCGGCCTGCATGTCTTGAGCGCGGTGGTCGGATTCGGCGCGGTCGGGGTCTCGGGCACCTATGCAGCCCGGGCCCGGTCGGCTGCTGAGCCGCGCCAGGACCCGACGTTGCGCCGATATTTCCGTCCCGGGACGAACTGGGCAGAGAGATCCCTGCTCCTGACCCCGGTTCTTGGTGGGCTCGTGTTGTGGACTGGGGATCGCCCCGCCGCGTCGCAACCGTGGCCGTGGATCGGCCTCGGCTGCTGGGCGCTCGCGGCCGCGATCGCAAGCGGCTGGTGTTGGCCTGCTGAGCTGCGGATTCAGACGTGGCTCGCGGTCACAGACGACGTTCGCGAGCGCCCCCAGCCAGGGCTTTCCGAGCTCCAGCATGCCTGCCGGGTGGTGCAACGGAGTGCCTCGGGGATCTCGCTGTGTTTCCTTGCTGCGGTGGTGGTCATGATCGGCCAGCCCCGCTGAGGGGCATCGTGCGTCTGATCTCGGCTTTTGCGCCAGGCGCCCCCCTTGGTGGCCCGCGGCGCCTGTAGATTGGCCAATCGTGGAGTCCCAGGCAACTCGGTGGGCTCGTGGTTTCGCGCCCCGGCGCCGAGCCCCGAGCGCGCTCGTCGCGCTCGCTCTTCTGCTCGCAGGGGGGAGCCTTGCCTCCTGCTCCGCAGCTGCAGGAGGCACGCACGGTGGCACGACCAGCTCGCCTGGCAGCGCCGGACACGGGAGGAACCACGTTGGCTCCGGGCGGCACGAGGGCGGCGGCAGCACGTCCACGACTCTCGGCGGCAACCGGCGGGCCAAGGGGAAGCCGCCTGCGGCCTTCGGCGTCGGCCTGACGATCGCGACCTGGACGGAAACTCAAGGCAGCACCGAGAATTACTACGAGGAGACCAGCCAGCCTGGACGGGTCATGCAGGTGCAGATCCTGTACCCGACACTCGGCGCGAAAGCACCGACCGTCTTGCCCTGGGCCCGTCCGGCGTACCAGTACGGCCCGTATCCGGTCATCGTCTTCGCCCACGGCTTCGATGTGGACCCCAATACCTATCGCGCGTTACTGGTGTCGTGGGTCGAGGCGGGCTACGTCGTCGTGGCGCCGTTCTTCCCCGACACGAGCCTGCCTGCGGTCGAGGCTCAGCAAGGGGTCGACACCGAGTCGGACATGTACAACCAGCCGGGCGACGTCGCCTTCGTCGTGTCCCAGGTCGCCGAAGCTGCCCGCGGGATTCCACCTCCTTACGCGGGCTACCTCGTCGGGCTCGTCGATCCCTCCCGCCTCGTCCTCGCCGGCCAGTCCGATGGCGCCGACACCGTCGCGGCGCTCCTGTACGACCATGTGTACGCGACGACGCTTGCCGCCATGGCCGTGCAGCCGAAAGCGGTCGCGTTGCTCTCGGGAGCCGAGTGGACCCGCGACGGGACCGCCTACTCGGCTCCTGCCGGGCGCGGCGCGGCGGCACTGGTCGTGCAGAGCTTGACGGACGGGTGCAACGACCCTGCCGACAGCTCCCAGCTCTACGACATGCTGACGGGCTCCAAGTGGTTCCTCGCTCTCGACAACGCCACGCACCTCGCTCCCTACATCGGCGAGGGCGCAGCGGCCATGGTGGTGGAGCAGGCGACGGTCGGTTTCTTCGATCTCGTGCTGAGACGGGGCGACGTCACCCCTGCGACCCTCGAGCACGACGGAAACCAGGCCGGCGTGAGCTCGATCACGACCGCCTCCAGCGTCCCGTTGTACCCGCCGCCGCCCTACGAACCGGGTGCCTGCGCCCTTCCTCGAGGGGCGCCGACAGGTTGACCGGCAGTCGGGCTGACCGGGTCACCTATCTTGACCACGCCGCGACCACTCCCATGTGTGCGGAGGCCGTGGCCGAGATGCTCCCGTTTCTCGTCGACCGCTACGGCAATCCCTCCGGGAGCCACGCGTTGGCAAGGGTGGCCCGGCGCGCCCTCGACGACGCGCGTGAGGAGCTCGGCGAGCTTCTCGGAGCCGATCCCGGCCACGTTGTCTTCACGAGCGGAGGTACCGAAGCGGACAACCTCGCGATTTCCGGCGTGATGGACGGAGCAGGAACGGTCCTTTGCAGCGCGGTGGAGCACCCAGCGGTGCTCGAGACGTGCCTGGCAGCCGGTGGTCGCACCGTCGGGGTCGACCGTCGCGGTGTCATCGACCTGGAAGCACTTGCCGAGGCGCTCGACGAGAACGTGCGCCTCGTGTCGGTCATGCTGGTCAACAACGAGACCGGCGTCCTGCAGCCGCTCGACGCCGTCGTCGCGCTCGTGCACGAGCGCGCTCCCAGAGCACTCGTCCATACGGATGCTGTCCAGGCTTTCGGCTGGCTCGACGTGACCGCTCTAGCGTCCGGCGCGGACCTCGTAAGCGTGAGCGCTCACAAGTTCGGTGGCCCCAAAGGCGTGGGCGCACTCGTGGCGCGGGCTCGAGCGGCACCTCTGCGGCCCACTCTGCGCGGCGGTCCACAGGAGCGCGAACGCCGAGCGGGCACGCAGAACGTTGCCGGCCTCGTGGCCATGGCAGTTGCGACCCGGGTCGTCGTGCGCGAACGGGAGGCGGCGAACCTGCGCGTCCGAGAATTCGCGACACGGCTGGTCGAGGGGATCTTGGCGGCCGTTCCGGGCGTCCACGAGGCGGTGCCGCGATCCGACCGCATCGACGCGATCTGCAACCTCGGCGTCGACGGGGTCGAGGCGGAGGAGCTGCTCGTCGTCCTGGACGAGCTCGGGGTGTGCGCCTCGGCCGGATCGGCGTGCGCGAGCGGTGCCATCGAGCCGAGCCATGTCCTGCTTGCGATGGGCCACAGCGCCGAAGATGCGAAGCGTCACGTGCGCCTCTCGCTCGGTCACGCGACGACCGGAGCAGACATCGATGCAGCGCTTGTAGCCTTTCCCAAGGCCGTTGAGCGGTTGCGCGGCTAGCGGGGTGCAAAGCTTGAGCAGGTGCGGGCCAAGATCCTCGGGCACTCTGCGAGACTGACCGGATGCGGGTGCTGGTCGGACTTTCAGGCGGAGTGGACTCCTCGGTCGCCGCCGCGCTCCTGATCGAGCAAGGCCACGAGGTCGTCGGCGCCACGATGAAGCTCTGGGGTGGCGCTGGTGACTCGGGATGTTGCTCGGTCGGTGATGTGGACGACGCGCGTCGCGTCGCCGCCAAGCTGGGGATCGACCATCACGTGTTCAATTTCGCCGAGGATTTCGAGGAGCGGGTGATCGCGCCCTATGTCGAGGAGCACGCTCTCGGGCGGACGCCCAATCCGTGCATCGAATGCAACCGGCACTTGAAGTTCCGCCGGTTTCTCGACCGAGCCGGACGGCTCGGCTTCGAGGCGGTGGCAACCGGGCATCACGCCCGCATCAGGAGCGACGGGCAGGGGGGTCGGCCACGACTGCTTCGAGGTCATGACCCGGCCAAGGACCAGTCGTACGTGTTGTCGATGCTCACGGTCAGCGAGCTCGCCCGAGTGCTGCTCCCTGTCGGCGAGTTCACGAAGCACGAGGTCCGGGCGCATGCCGCCGAGCTGGGACTTCCGACAGCGGCCAAGCCTGACAGCCAGGAGGTGTGCTTCGTTGCGGCAGGGCCGGGGCAAGGTCCGCGCCGAAGCTTTCTCAGCGAGCGCATGGAGCTTCATCCGGGTCGCCTTGTCGATCATGCGACCGGCGAGGTCGTCGGCACCGTTCCGGCGGTCGAACTCGTGACAGTCGGCCAGCGGCGTGGTCTCGGTCTCTCGGCCTCCCGAGCACGTTACGCGGTCGCGATCGACGCGACCACGTCAACGGTTCTGGTCGGCACGGAGCAGGACCTGCTTACCGACAAGGTCGAATTGATGCACCGGACCTGGGTGGCGAGCCCTCTCCTGGTCGGTACGGAGGTCCTCGTCCAGGTGAGCGCACACGGCCGCCCGAGGCCAGCTGTTCTCACGGACACCGGCGCGCGCTTCCTCGAGGGTCTCCATCGTCGCGTCGCGCCGGGCCAGACAGTTGCGCTCTATGTGGGTGACGAGGTCGTCGGCTCGGGCATCGCAGCTTGATGTAGATCGCCCCGCTACCGAACGACCATCCTCGTCCTACCATCCTCGGTGTGAGCAACCTCGAAAGCGGCGCTCCGGCTGATGTTGTCGCCCGCGTCGCCGAGCTGCGCAGGCTCATCAAGGGCTACGACGCGCAGTACTACCTCGAGGACGCGTCGGATGTCTCCGATGCCGAATACGACCTCCTGAAGGACGAGCTGTTTGCGCTGGAGGAGCAGCATCCCGAGCTCGTCGCGGCGGACTCTCCCACTCAGACGGTCGGGATCGCGCCTACGGCGCTGTTCGCCGCCGTCGCGCACCGCACGCCGATGATGAGCCTGGACAAGGTCACCACGCTCGAGGAGATCCTCGCCTGGGGCTCCCGCCTGCAGAGGCTTCTCGCTCCCGAGGACGCGTCGCCGTTCGTTTGCGAGCCCAAGATCGACGGCTTGTCGATCTCGCTCACCTACGAGCACGGTCGACTCGTGCGCGGAGCGACCCGGGGCGACGGGCGGGTGGGTGAGGACGTGACGCCCAACGTGCGGACGATTGAGACGATCCCCGAGGAGCTCACCCTTCCCTCAGGTGAGATCCCGGAAATCCTTGAAGTCCGGGGCGAGGTCTACTTCCCCGTATCCGCATTCGAGGAGCTGAACCGGCGCCAGGCCGTGGCAGGCCTCCGGCTGTTTTCCAATCCTCGCAATGCGGCCGCCGGCTCGCTTCGCCAGAAGGACGCGAACGTTACCGCCGGGCGGGCACTCGGGGCCTTCTTCTACCAGGTTGACGGTGCTTTGGGCCTCGCGACTCAGTCAGGCTCGATCGATCTGCTGCGTCGGGCCGGCCTACCTGTCAACCCCGAGACAGCGGTCGTGGCGGACCTCGAGGCGGTGTTCGCTTACTGCCGCGACCTGGAGTCCCGCCGTCACGGACTCGGTTATGAGATCGATGGGGTCGTCGTGAAGGTGGAAGACCTGGCGCTCCACACCCGGCTTGGCGCCACCTCGCACGCGCCTCGGTGGGCGGTCGCCTACAAGTTCCCGCCCGAAGAGCAGTTCACGCGGCTTGACGACATCCTCGTTTCGATCGGTCGAACTGGACGGGCGACACCGTTCGCGAAGCTGCAGCCCGTTCGGGTGGCCGGCTCGGTCGTGGGACTCGCCAGCCTCCACAACGCGGACCAGGTCCGCTTGAAGGATGTCCGCCCAGGAGACACCGTCGTCGTGCGCAAGGCGGGGGACGTCATCCCCGAGGTCGTTGGCCCGGTGCTCAGTGCACGACCGGCCGGAACCGAGCCGTGGAGGTTCCCGAGAATTTGCCCGAGCTGCGGGACCCCCCTGGTGCGGCTCGACGGTGAGAGCGACACCTACTGCGTCAACAGCAACTGTCCAGCCCAGCGAGTCCAGCGGATCGTTCATTTCGCCTCACGCGGCGCCATGGACATCGAGGGCCTCGGCGAGCAGCGCGTGGCGCAGCTCGTCGAGGCGGGACTGTTGACCGATGCCGCCGACTGCTATCGCCTTCAGGTTCAGGACCTTGTCGGCCTGGAGGGGTTCGGCGAGCTGTCCGCGAGGAATCTCGTGGCCGCCATCGACGATTCGCGGGACCGACCCCTCGGCAACCTGCTGACCGCGCTCGGAATCCGCCACGTCGGCGGCACCGTCGCCGCGTCCTTGGCTTCGACCTTTGGTGACTTGGACCGGCTGATGGCGGCGTCCGAAGAGGATCTCGCGTCCGTTGAGGGCATCGGAGGAGTGATTGCCGCAAGCTTGGTCCGCTATTTCGCGTCGGAGGGCAACCGCGCGATGATCGAACGACTTCGAGCCGGCGGCGTGCGATTCAGCGCCGCCGAAGGCCCTCAGCTTCCCCAGACCCTGGTAGGCAAGTCCGTCGTGGTCACCGGCACACTGGCCGGATTCAGCCGCGAGGAAGCCGAGGCTGCGATCATCGGTCGCGGGGGAAAATCGCCGGGATCGGTGTCTGCGAAGACGACAGCGGTCATCCTCGGCGACGCTCCCGGTGCCGCCAAGCAGGCCAAAGCAGAGTCACTCGGCGTCCCCATCCTCGACGAGCAAGGATTCCTCAAGCTCCTGGAGACCGGCGAACTGCCCTAGCCGCCGCTGCCCTCCACCGATTGTGGGCCACTAGCCGTTACCCTTTTCGGGATCCCCCATGTCGAGCATCCTCGAACAGGTTGGCCGAGTCATCGGCGGCCGCTACCGACTCCTCGCCGTGGTCGGTGCTGGCGCCTCGGCCCAGGTCTTCGCCGCCGACGACACAAAGCTGGGTCGACGCGTCGCCGTAAAGCTCCTTCACCCGGCGCTAGCCGGTGACGCGACGTTCCTTCGGAAATTCCAGGCCGAGGCGCGCCTCGCTGCGTCGCTGAACCACCGCAACGTCCTCCACGTCTACGACTGGGGCGACGAGGACGGCATGCCCTACCTCGTGCTCGAGTACCTCGGCGGCGGGAGTCTGCGGTCCTTGCTCGACAGCGGCATCTTGCTGAGCCCGCAGCAAGCCGCCGCACTTGGCGCCGAGGCGGCCCACGGCCTCGCTTATGCCCACCGGCGCGGGCTTGTCCATCGCGATATCAAGCCCGCCAACCTCCTTTTCGACGACGACGGGCGGCTTCTCGTGGCGGACTTCGGCCTTGCCCGTGCGCTGGCCGAAGCGGCGATCACCGAACCGCTCGGTGCTGTCATGGGGACTGCTCGGTACGCATCGCCCGAGCAGGTCGAAGGACGTCCGGTCGATGACCGCACCGACGTTTACTCGCTCGCACTGACGTTGTACGAGTCGGTGACCGGCCGGGTTCCCTTCTCGGGAGATACGACCGTCGCGACTCTGATGGCGCGCGTCGGAGCCGTGCTCCCGCCTGCCCGGGAGCTCGGGCCGCTCGCCCCGGTGCTGGCACAGGCTGCCATATCGGAGCCGCTGGCCCGTCTGGATGCTGCCGCGCTTGCCTCGGAGCTCGAGATGCTCCTGCAAGAACTCGATCCCCCGGAGCCGCTCCCGCTCAAACGCACCGATCTCGGGTTGCCCGGCCGGCCTGCCGGACTCGATCGGGATCCGACCGAGCGCTTGGGCCTTGCGGGCCCGCCACTGGCCGCGCCGCAGCCGGTCGGCGCGCCTCCTCCATCGTCCACCGCACCCGTCCCTCCAGTTGCCCAAGCCCCTCGCGCCGCCGGCGCGCCGTCGCCTCCTCCTCCTGCCACCGCACCGCGCGCTGCGCCGACCGTCGCGCCGCTGCCCGCCACGGCTTCGCCCGCCGCGCCGCCGGCCCCTCCAGCCACGGCGCCGTCGCCGCCCGTCACGGCTTCGCCCGCCGCGCCGCCCGCCGCGCCGCCCGCCGCGCAGCCACCGTCCGCACCTCCGATGGAGGCGTCCCTGACGGCGGCGCCCCCCGCGGCCGCCGCAGCACCGCAGCCCGCGGTTCTTCCTGGCGTGCGCCGGATCATGGTCCCGCCGGACGCGACGGTGGCAGAGCCTTCGAGAAAGCGGCACGGCCACCGATGGCTGCCGTGGCTCCTGGTCGTCTTGGTACTCGAGCTCGTGGCGGGTGTCGGGGTCATTGCCGCGGCCCGGGGCGTGTTCAAACACGACACCGTGCCGAGTGTCGTCGGCCTGCGAATCAGCGCCGCAGACTCGGCCCTTCGCCGGGCGGGGCTGACACCTGAGGTCTCGAGCCTGCAGTACAGCGGAGTCGCTGCCGCGGGACGGGTCATCTTCCAGCTCCCTAGCAAGGGCGCCCGTGAGAAGGCGGGCTCAATCGTCAAGATGGTGGTTTCGCAAGGACGACACCCGACTGTCCTGCCGAGCCTGAGCGTCGGGATGACCGAGGCGAGTGCCAACGCGGCGCTCCGCCATGCGCACCTCGTGCCGCAGTTCTCTCGCTCCTACAGCGAGACGGTGACGGTCGGCAGTGTCGTGAGCTGGAGCTCCCTCGCCGGCACGCGGGTCTTCTACGGCGACAAGGTCTCCATGGTGATCTCGAAGGGGCCGGCGCCTCAAACGATCCCGACCGATCTCAGTGGCGGCGTCCTCACCTGGCAGGAAGCCGAGTCTGCCCTGACGAATCTCCATCTGAAGCCGATCGAACACCAGGAGTACTCCGTCTCGGTTCCCGCTGGATACGTGGTCACCACGAACCCAGTGCCTGGCGCCACCGTCCAGGGCCACACGACCGTGCTGGTGTTCGTCTCGGAGGGACCGCCGTTTGTCAAGGTCCCGCCGATCATCGGGGACTCCGAAAGCGGCGCGGAGCAGACGCTGAGCTCTCTCGGCCTCAAGTGGCAATTCTTCGGCCCGCCCGGAGCCACCTTCGTGCTCGGGACGTATCCCGGAGAGGGTACGTCCCTTAGGGTCGGCTCCACTGTCGTCATTTACTTGACGTACTGAACCTGGAATCCTCGGCGGCCTGTCAGGTCGAGGATCGCAGCTCTTGTCATCTCCCGCTTGACCCCGGGCCGTGGGTGCTGCCAACGTGACGTCACCGCTGTTCAGGGCCCCGGCACGACTTGGCGGGGCGGGTCGCCGGTCGAGAAACGGAAGGAGGGCACGGTCATGGGTGCACTCGAAGGCAGGGTTGCGATCATCACCGGTTCGGGCCGCGGGATCGGCCGGGAGCACGCGCTTCTTTTCGCGAGTGAGGGCGCCAAGGTCGTCGTCAACGATCTCGGCGGCGCCGTCGACGGTTCGGGCGATGACCGATCTCCGGCCCAACAGGTGGTCGACGAGATCAGACAGATGGGCGGCGAGGCAATCGCGAATGCCGACGACGTGGCGGACTGGGAAGGTGGGCAGCGCCTCGTCAACGCCGCGGTCGAGGCGTTCGGCGACCTTCACGTGGTCGTGAACAACGCTGGAATCCTCCGGGACCGAGTCCTCGTGAACATGACCGAGGAGGAGTGGGACGCCGTGATCCACGTGCACTTGAAGGGTCACTTCGTGCCCACGCGCTGGGCGGCGGCTTACTGGCGGGAGCGCTCCAAGGCCGGCCTCAAGGTCAGCGCGGCTGTTGTCAACACTTCGTCGACCTCCGGTCTGCTGGGCAATCCTGGGCAGTCGAACTACGGGACCGCCAAAGCAGGGCTCGCCGCTTTCACCGTCATTGCGGCTCAAGAGCTCTCGCGTTACGGCGTACGGGTGAACGCGATCGCTCCGGCAGCCCGGACAAGGATGACGGAGTCGACGCCGGGCCTGTCCGACATCGTGCAGGCGCCGTCGGATCCGGGCGTGTTCGATGCCTGGGACCCCGCCAACGTGTCGCCACTTGTCGCCTACCTTGCCTCCGAGTCTTGCCCGTTCACGGGCAAAGTCTTCTTCGTGCAAGGTGGCAAGGTGCAGTACTTCCAACCCTGGACCCTGACCGCGGAGATCAACAAGGGTGACCGGTGGACCGTGGCCGAGCTGGCTGCCGAGATGCCGAAGATCGTCGGTGGCCAGCCGCCGACCGGGCCGCTGCCGTCTTGACCTGAGTGGCGGGCCGCCGACCGCCGCCCGAACACGCTGCTCTGGCGACTTAGGAGGCGGTCGCGCTACCCAGACCTCGGTCGATCAGGGCACCGAGGAGCTGACGCGCCCGTTCTGCTGGCCAGTGGTGGCGACCGCGGAGGTGCACGTAAGGCCAGCAGATCGCGTTGAACAGCAGGTCCGCGGACTCGTCGGGATCATCCCCGAGGAGAGTCAGCGAACCGTCGACGGCGCCGTCTTCGAACAGGCGGATGAAGGGCTCGTTGAAACTGCGGGGGCTGGAACTCGCACGATGGAAGATGGTGTCGGAGGCAAGTAGCAGCGGCAGGTGCGCGTCGATCACTTCGAAGAGGGCGGTCGTCGCCCGGTCCAGTCGCGCGCGGGCGTTTCCGGGGGCCACGAGTACCGGCCACATCGCATCTCGGTAAGCCTGGTCGAGTTGGACCAACAGCGTGGCGACGAGTGCCTCACGGGAGGCTCCGAGCCGCCACGCCGTCACCCGAGACAGACCGGCAGCCTCGGCGACCGCCTCGATCGTCAAGCCTTCCCAGCCCGCGTCCTCGAGAACCTGTCGGGCTGCTTCGAGCAGTCGCTCGTCCTGCACCGGAGCGGGACTTTCGCCGGCCGACCCGGACACGAGCATCGTGATTCGCATCCGCCGGGGTATGGCGGGGGTTGCAAGATGACGGCGACCAATGACCTCCGCGCCTCGATCGCCGGCCTGCTCTTGTGGGCGGCGGCAGAGGAGGAGATGCTGCTCACCCGCTCGGCGGGCGGCGATGACGCTCGGGAAGGGCCACACATCTGGGCCGCGGCGCCGACGATTGCTCACAACACCGAGTTCAAGCGCCAGCAGGTGCAACGACTGGAGGCGGTACTGAGGCACGAGGTGCCGCCAGCCTTTGCCGAGGTCGACCATGGGTCCAAGGCGACCTACCGCGGGTACGCCGATCAGGGCTCCGGCGCCATTGCGGTGTCAAGCCGGCGCACGACGACGGACCTGATCGGCGCCCTCGCGGCCGTGCCCGATGATGACCTGCTCGACCCGCTACGCAACCCGTGGCTTGACGGACGACAGCTTTGGCTCCAAGTCGTGGTCAGGGGTTTCTGGCATCCGGTCGGGCACGTCGGGGATTTCTACACCGCCCATGCGATGCCCGGCCGAGCGCTCGCCTTGAGGGTTCAGGCCGTCGAGACTGCCGTGTACCTCGGCGCGCCTGATCCTGCGCTGGGTATGGCGTATTACAGCCTTGCCTGCATTCAGGCCCAGCACGGGCACTCGGGCGAGGCACGCGAGTCCCTCGAGCGTGCGGTCGATCTCAACTCAGACCTGCTTGCACGCGCGGCAACGGAAGCGGATCTGGCGCCACTCCGGGCGGAGGGACCCCTCCTTCTTCGGCGCGCCTGATCCGGAGGCTCTTCTCCTTCGAGCCCCCGCCTCGCGAGGTCCGGTCGGCAAGGTCGGCCCCGTGAAATGCGCCGCTAGCGTGTCGTTGCGCGATCAACGAAAAAGGGAGGCCCGATGACGACCGGTACGCCGGAGGAGTCCTTGGACGCCAATGACCTGGCAGAACCGGCGAAGGAGAGGTTCAACGTCCTGCAGGCTTCTGCGGAACGGTTGGCCGCTCTCGTCCTACCGCTCACGCCGGACCAGCTCCGCCAGCGGGCGTACCCTGCCGAGTGGACGGTCGCCGACGTGCTGTCCCATCTCGGATCCGGAGCAGCCATCCTCCAACTCCGACTCGACGCCATCCTCCAAGGCCATGAGGTGGGCACGGACGTCATCCAGCCGATCTGGGACGAGTGGAACGCGAAGAGCCCAGACCAGAAAGCCGCGGACGCGCTCGCGGCCGACCGGGCGTTTCTCGCACGACTTGCCTCACTTACCGCTGGGGAGCAGGCGCGGTTCCGCTTCGTCCTGGGTCCCCTGGACGTCGACCTTGCCGGCTACCTGGGCCTGCGTCTCAATGAGCACGTGATGCACACATGGGATGTCGCAGTCAGCCTCGACCCGACCGCGACCGTCCCCTCCGATGCCGTCCCGTTCCTTTTCGGCGCCATCGAAATGATTGCCAGATTCACGGGCAAGTCGACCGGCTCCGACCGCACGATCACGATTCTCACCACGGTGCCGGCCCGCCATTTCGCCGTCTCGTTGCGGCCCGACGGCGTGACCGTCACGACTACGGCTGAAGGGGGCACGCCCGATCTCGAGCTGCCGGCCGAGGCTTTCATTCGGCTGGTGTACGGCCGACTCGATCCCGACCACACTCCGCCGATCCAAGGTGCGGAATCTGACCTCGAGGAGCTCCGTCGGGTCTTTCCCGGCGTTTGAGCTCGCCCTGACCGGCGCTCGCCCTGACCCGCGCTCGCCCTGACCGGCGCTCGCCCTGACCCGCGCTCGCCCTGACCGGCGCTCGCCCTGACCGGCTTCTCGGGCGTGAAACGGCCTGCCGATGAGCCGGCGCGGCGGGACGGCGTGAGGCCCTATTCGGTGATTTCCCGGATGCGTGCCGCGAGCTCTTGGTGGGCAGGGTCGACGGGGCTGGTCTGGAGGGCGAGCAGCAGGGTCATGTCCCCTTCGAGCCTGATGCGGCCTGCTATGAAGGCCTGCATGGCAGCCTGGGCGTTGCCCTCGACGAGGATCGCCTTTGCCGTCTCGTAATCCACAGTGACAGTCAAATCAGGGGAGTCGAGGTGGCCGTTTTCCAGGATCAGCTCGCCGGAGGTCGTGTCCAGGTGAGCGTCGATCGGGTCGTCGTCGAGCGGGGATTCGGTGAGGACGAGGTTCATGCGCACTCTCTGGGGTACGGGCCCTGACTCCGTCACGACCTCGTCATGCAGCCGTTTGACCTCGGCGGTCCACTCGTCACTCAGAAACGGGTACTTCTCCACATCGACTCCTCCGCTCCGGCCCGTCGGCTCGTGGAGCGGACACTACCGGCTCGAGAGCCTGGTCGAGAACGGCGGATACGATGCTCGCGTGTCAGCCCCCATTCTCGCCGGTGCCGAACCGTTTTCGGCTCCGGGCGGCCCGATCGGTGTCGTCGTCCTCCACGGCTTCACCGGGAACCCCCAGTCGATGCGTCCCCTTGCAACGGCATTCGCGTCAGCTGGCTGCTCGGTCGAGCTTCCGCTGTTGCCAGGCCATGGGACGAGCGTCGAGGACCTAATCCCGACGCGCTGGTCGGACTGGTCGGCAGTCGCGGAAGCGGTCTACAGCGACCTTGCCGGTCGATGCGACCGTGTCGTTGTCGCCGGCCTTTCGATGGGCGGCTCGCTCGCGCTCTGGCTTGTAGAACAGCACCCTGAGATCGCCGGCATCATCCTCGTCAACCCGATGGTCGACCCGCCGGCCGCGAGCTTCCGGGAAATGCTCCAGGGCATGGTCGAGGCCGGCGCTTCCTCGCTTCCCTCGATCGGGTCGGACATCGCGATGGAGGGCGCAACAGAGTCTGCCTACGACGCCACACCGATCGAGGCGTTGCTCTCGTTGTTCGAGGCCGTTGACGAGATCGCAGCCCGCCTTGGCCAGGTTCGGTGCCCCGTGCTGCTGCTTTCGAGCCGTAAGGACCACGTCGTGCCGTCGGAATCGGGCGATTTGGTCGTCGATCGGGCAGCCGGCCCTGTCGAGCGGGTCTGGCTCGAGCGCAGCTTCCACGTGGCCACGCTCGACTGCGACGCCCCGGAGCTCGAAGCGCGCGCGGTCGCATTCGCGCACAAGATGGCAGGCCCGACATGAGCGAATCCGAGCGTCTCATCTCGCCCGAAGCAGTGCGCCACGTGGCGCGCCTGGCCAGGCTCGCCCTCGACGACGACGAGGTCGCGCTCTACGCGGTCCAGCTTTCCGCGATCCTCGAGCACTTCGACGCTGTGCGGCGCCTCGACACAGAGAACGTCCCACCGACCGCGCACCCGCTCCCGATCGAGAACGTGCTGCGCGCCGACACCGAGGTTCCGAGCCTCGACCGGGCGACGGTCCTGGCGCAGGCCCCGTCGGCTGAAGGCGACCGGTTCCGGGTCCCCCGCATCATGGGCGAGGCGCCGTGACCGCCCAGCCGGCCCCCGGCTTCGGAGCCGTGGCCGAGATCGCAAGTGCAGTCCGCTCGGGTGAGCTCAGTGCTCGGTCGGTCCTCGAGCAGGCGCTCCGTCGCGTCGCCGAGCTCGAAGGCGACCTGCACTGCTTCAACACAGTGACGGTCGAAAATGCCATGGCCGACGCGGATGCCGTCGACGACATGGTGAGGTCGGGAATCGACCCGGGCCGGCTGGCGGGCGTGCCGGTGGCGTTGAAGGACAACCTTTGCACCGAAGGGATCCCGACGACTTGTTCGTCGAGGATCCTGGCCGGGTGGTTGCCGCCGTATGACGCGACCGCTGTGAGCCGGCTCCGGCGCGCCGGCGCGGTCCCGGTCGGCAAGACCAACCTCGACGAGTTCGCGATGGGCTCGTCAACGGAGAACTCCGCCTTTGGCCCGACCCGGAACCCTTGGGACACGACGCGGGTCCCGGGAGGCTCGTCCGGGGGAAGCGCCGCCGCAGTCGCTGCGGGTATGGTGCCGCTCGCCTTCGGCACGGACACAGGTGGGTCGATCCGCCAGCCCGCGTCCCTGTGCGGGATCGTCGGGGTGAAGCCGACTTATGGCGTGATCTCTCGCTACGGGCTGATCGCGTTCGCGAGCTCGCTCGACCAGATCGGCCCCTTTGCCACGACCGTCGCGGACGCAGCGCTCGCTCTCGAGGTCATCGCCGGTCATGACCCGATGGATTCGACGTCACTCGACCTGCCCGCCCCGACGTTGCTCGCCTCACTCTCCGACGGCGTCTCGGAGTTGCGGGTGGGGATTGTGGAGGACTTCCTCCCGGACGTCTCTCCGGAGTGTCGTGCATCCGTTGTCGCCGCCGGGGAGGCACTCGCGGCCGCCGGGGCGAAGGTGGAGGACGTGGCCATACCCGAGGTCTTGCTCGGACTGCCCGCCTACTACTTGATCGCTCCTGCCGAGGCGTCCTCGAACCTGTCCCGCTACGACGGCGTCCGCTACGGGCTGCGGGTCGACGGCCCTGACTCGGAGACGATGAATTCGAGGACTCGTGGCGAGGGCTTCGGCGCCGAGGTGAAGCGCCGCATCATGATCGGGACGTACGCGTTGTCGGCGGGCTACTACGACGCGTACTACGGCCAGGCTCAGAAGGCACGCACCCTGGTCATTCGGGCGTTCGAGGCGGCCTACAGGACCTTTGACGTGCTCTTGACGCCGACGACGCCATCGGTGGCGTTCCCGTTCGGATCCAAGGTCGACGACCCCATCGAGATGTACCTGTGCGACCTGTGCAGCATCCCTTCCAACCTGGCGGGCCATCCAGCCGTCAGCGTGCCGTTCGCGCTGAGCCCCGACGGGCTTCCCGTCGGCGTGCAGGTGCTCGCGCCAGCGCTGGGTGAAGCGCTCATGATGCGGGTCGCTGCGAGCCTCGAAGCAGCCGCACCGCCTGGCGTGCGTGGACCGGTGACGCCGTGACCGAGTACGAGACCGTCATCGGCCTCGAGGTCCACTGTGAGCTCGCCACGACCACGAAGCTCTTCTGCGGGTGTCGTAACGCTTTCGGAGAAGATCCGAACACGAACATCTGCCCGGTCTGCCTCGGCTTGCCCGGCTCGCTCCCGGTGATCAATCGGCGCGCCGTGGAGCTCGCCCTGAGAATCGGAACCGCGCTCAACTGCACGGCCCAGAGGTCACTCTTCCACCGGAAGAACTACTTCTACCCGGACATGCCCAAGGACTACCAGATCAGCCAGTACGACGAGCCCATCAACGTCGACGGTTGGCTCGAGCTGCCCGACGGCTCGCGTGTGGGCATCGAGCGGGCGCACATGGAAGAGGACACGGGCAAGACGACCCACGTGGGCGGTGGCGGCCGTATCCACGAGGCCGGCTACTCGCTCGTGGACTACAACCGCGCCGGCGTGCCGCTCGTCGAAATCGTGTCCCGCCCGGACATCCGTTCGGCGGCCCAAGCCCGCGCGTACGTCACCGAGTTGCGCGCGATCCTCGTGGCGACCGGGGCCTCGGACGGCCGGATGGAAGAGGGGTCTCTCCGCGTCGACGCGAACGTCTCGGTGCGGCCGGCCCGCTCGACGGAGTTCGGAACGCGATGCGAGGTGAAGAATCTGAACTCCCTGCGATCGCTCCAGCGAGCCATCGACTATGAGGTTGCGCGCCAGATCGAGCTCCTCGAGTCGGGCGAGCGAGTAGCTCAGGAGACCCGCCACTGGAATGAGGCGGACGGCAGCACGCATGCGCTGCGTTCCAAGGAAGAGGCGAACGACTACCGCTACTTCCCCGAGCCGGACCTGGTTCCTCTGGTGCCTGACGCCCGGCTTCTTTCGGCCGCCGCTGAGGGCGTCGGTCCCCTGCCGGCCGAGCGCCGTCGCCGGCTCGAGGCGCTCGTCACGGGCAGCTCCGAGCCGGGCACTCGCCGAGACGGCTCGACGGATCAGGTCGCCACGGTCGTGGACCTCGGTCTTGACGAGCTCGTCGTTCGTGCCGCGGATGCGGGCGGGGACCCTCGCCTCGCGGTCGCGCGTGTCGCCAACGAGGCAGCTGCGAACGCCGAGGCGGCAAAGGATCTCGACCCCATCGCCTTCGCAGCCCTGCTCAAGATGGAGTCATCCGGCCAGCTCTCGGCGACTCAATCGAAAGAAGTGCTGGCCGCGCTCATCGGATCCGGGGGCGACCCGGCCCAGATCGCCGTTCGCCTCGGCTATGAGCAGATGAACAGCTCGGATCTCGACTCGATGGTCGGCGAGGTGATCGCCTCCCACCCGGAGGAGTGGCGGCGCTACTGCGGCGGTGAGGACAAAGTGGTGCAGTTCCTACTCGGCCAGGTGATGGCTGCCTCGAAGGGGAAGGCGAACGGCAAGCTGGTCGCGGCGGCGTTCGCGGCCAGGCGCAACGCCTAGCTCGGCACTGGGCTGCCGGTTGGAGTCGTCTGTCGACGAGGGCGTGGGCGAGGCCACGTTGCGAGCCTGACCGCTAGGTTGAGGCGATGCCCGACAAGATCCGCTCGCTCAAGATCCACAGCCAGGACGTGACCGAAGGTTTCCGCCGAGCGCCCTCCAGGGCGATGCTCCGCGCGGTCGGGATGACCGACGACGATTTCGACAAGCCGCAGGTCGGCGTCGCGTCCACCTGGAACGAGGTGACGCCTTGCAACCTGCCGCTCGCCCGGCTCGCGCAGCGGGCGAAGGATGGAGTGCGCGCGGCCGGCGGGTTCCCGTTCGAGTTCGTCGCCATCTCGGTCTCGGACGGCATCTCGATGGGCCATGAGGGCATGCACGCCTCGCTTGTGAGCCGGGAGATCATCGCGGACTCGGTTGAGGCCGTGATGCACGCGGAACGCTTCGACGCTTTTGTCGGTCTCGCGGGTTGCGACAAGTCGCTACCGGGAATGCTCATGGCTGCCGGGCGGCTCGACCTGCCCATGGTCTTCGTCTATGGCGGCACGATCTTGCCGGGGCACCTCGGGGATCGCGCGCTGGACATTGTTTCGGTGTTCGAAGCAGTCGGCGCGCGATCGGCGGGCACGATCGACGACGCGGAACTGACCGCCATCGAGCGCAACGCGTGCCCGACCGAAGGTTCGTGCGCCGGCATGTTCACCGCCAACACCATGGCGTCGGTGGCCGAAGCACTTGGCATGGCGCTCCCGGCCGGCGCGGCAGTACCCGCGGTCGATCGCCGGCGCGACGATCTTGCCTACGCGAGCGGCCAGGCGGTGATCAGGCTTCTGGAGAAGGACATACGCCCGCGCCAGATCATGAGCCGAGAGGCCTTCGAGAACGCGATCGCCACCGTGATGGCCCTCGGCGGCTCGACGAACGCCGTGCTTCACTTGCTCGCGATCGCGAACGAGGCACGCGTCGAGCTGCAGCTCGACGACTTCGCCCGGATCGGCCGGCGGGTGCCGCACCTCGCCGACATGAAGCCGCACGGCCGCTACCACATGACCGACCTCGATCGGATCGGTGGGGTTCCGGTCGTGCTCCGCACGTTGCTCGCCGAAGGCCTGCTCAACGGGGACTGCTTGACCGTGACCGGGAAGACGATGGCCGAGAACCTTGCCGACCTCAACCCGCCCGCGCCCGACGGGTCGGTCGTCCGCTCGTTCGCGGATCCGATCCACGCAGACGGGGGCATCGCGGTGTTGCGCGGATCGCTCGCGCCGGAAGGTGCCGTCGTGAAGGTAGCGGGGCTTGCCGGCGAACTTGCCTTTTCGGGCCCTGCCCGCGTCTTCGATGGGGAGGGGGCGGCCATGGAGGCGATCCTCGCCGGGGCCATCAAGCCCGGGACGGTCGTCGTGATTCGCTACGAGGGCCCGAAAGGGGGCCCCGGGATGCGCGAGATGCTCGCCGTAACTGGGGCGATGACCGGCGCCGGGCGGGGCGGTGACTGTGCGCTGGTCACGGACGGGCGCTTCTCGGGCGGCACGCAAGGCTTCTGCGTCGGCCACGTGGCTCCCGAAGCTGCAGTGGGCGGGCCGATCGGCTTGGTCTCCGACGGCGACCAGATCGTTCTCGACGGGCACGAAGGACGTCTGGACGTGCTCGTCGAGCCGGCTGAGCTCGACCGTCGCCGCGACCAGTGGAAGCCGCCAGTGCCCCGTTATCCGACCGGGGTGCTGGCCAAGTACGCGCGGCTCGTCGTGGGCGCTGAGCGCGGCGCCGTGACCGAGCCGTAGGTATTCCAAGAAATAGAGCGATCGCTACAATGTCGTGAGGCAAGTTGACGCGACTTTTGGATCAACCAGGGGTCCTCGTTCCCGAAGCGAAGGACTCCGAGGTTGCACCCGACGGGTTGCTCTGCAAGACTGATCGGTGATGTCCGCGAACAGCTGCCTCGTACTTATGCCCTAGCGCACGGCGCCATTCGCGTTGCTGCGCCTGCGACCTCCCCCGAAGGGGAGGTCGTTTCGTTTTCCGGAACCGGGCGCCGGCGTCCCGGGACGGACCCGAGCATCACCCAGCCACCGACAACCCAGACGAGAGGGAGAGGTATCCCCGATGGAGCTCACCGGAGCGCAAGCGCTCGTGAAGAGCCTCGAGATGCAGGAGGTCGAGGTCATCTTCGGCCTGCCCGGCGGTGCGATTCTTCCCGTTTACGATCCCATCATCGACTCGTCGATCCGCCACATCCTCGTCCGCCACGAGCAGGGTGCAGGCCACATGGCCGAGGGGTACGCACAAGCGACCGGCCGGCCCGGGGTCGCAATGGTCACCAGCGGTCCCGGCGCCACCAACATCGTGACCCCGCTCGCCGATGCGTACATGGACTCGATCCCGCTCGTCTGCGTGACCGGCCAGGTCGCCACGAGCGCGATCGGGACCGACGCCTTCCAGGAGTGCGACACGACCGGCATCACCCTCGGGGTGACGAAACACAACTGGCTGGTCACCGATGCCGCCGACATCCCCCGGATTGTTCGTGAGGCGTTCCACGTCGCCACGACCGGTCGTCCGGGTCCGGTGCTCATCGACGTCCCGAAGGACGTCTCGAATGCGACGATGGAGTGGTACTGGCCCGACGGCGTCGACCTTCCCGGGTACCGTCCGGCGTCTCACCCTGACCCGGTGGCGATCAGAGCCGCGGCCGCACTTATCCGCGGCGCCGAGCGGCCGGTGATCTATGCGGGCGGCGGCATCTTGAAGTCCGGTGCCTCGGAGGCCTTGCGCGAGCTTGCGGAGCTGACGCGGATACCAGTCGTGACCACCCTCATGGCCCGGGGTGCGTTCCCCGACAGCCACCCGTTGTGCCTCGGCATGCCCGGGATGCACGGCAACTACACCGCGGTGACCTCGATGCAGGAGGCGGACCTGCTGATTGCCCTCGGCAGCCGCTTCGACGACCGTGTCACGGGGAAGGTCTCGAGCTTCGCTCCGAAGGCGAAAGTGGTCCACGTCGACATCGACAAGGCCGAGATCGGCAAGGTCCGTCGCCCCGAGGTGGGGATCGTCGCCGACTGCCGACTGGCGATCGACGCGCTCACCAGGGTGATCAGGGAGTCGGGGCCGGTCGATCACAGCCGGCTCGCACCCTGGATAGCGACCCTCGAGCAATGGCAGACGCGCTACCCCTACACTTACGACCGCGCCGAGCCCGCTCACGCCGAGGTGCTCGCAGGCGGCGTCGGCCGGCGCCCGACGCTCAAGCCCCAGTTCGTGGTCGAGAGCTTGCGGGCCGCAACGCCTCCGGACACGATCCTGGCGTCGGGTGTCGGCCAGCATCAGATGTGGGCCTCGCAGTTCTGGAAGTTCGAGCATCCGAACACGTGGATCAATTCTGGAGGGCTCGGGACGATGGGCTTCGCCGTGCCGGCTGCCATCGGGGCCAAGGTCGGGCGTCCGGACCGGATGGTGTGGGCCGTGGACGGCGACGGCTGTTTCCAGATGACCGCTCAGGAGCTCGTCACGGCGAGTGCAGAACGCATCCCGGTCAAGATCGCGATCTTGAACAACGCCTATCTCGGCATGGTGCGCCAGTGGCAGCACATGTTCTACGAGGAGCGCTACTCGGAGGTCTACCTCTCGCCGGACCTCCCGGACTATGTCGGATGGGCGGAGTCGATGGGCTGCGTGGGTCTTCGTGTGGAGAGCCCGGAGGAGGTAATGCCCGCGATCGAGAAGGCCAACGACATCGACGACCGGCCCGTCGTGATCGACTTCCGGACCGACTCGATGGAGCAGGTCTTCCCCATGGTGCGCGCCGGAGCCTCCAACGATGAGATCATCGTGCATCCCTCCCAGCGGGATTCGGTGCCCGAGGTGCCGTCATGAGCAGCGAACGTGGGCCGAACGCTCCTCGGCACCACCTGCTCTCGGTACTGGTGGAGAACAAGGCCGGTGTCCTCGCTCGGGTCGCGGGGTTGTTTTCGCGGCGGGGCTACAACATCTTCTCCCTTGCGGTCGCACCGACCGACGACGAGCGGTTCTCCCGGATCTCGATCGTTGTGGACGTCGAGTCCTCGCCTCTCGAACAGGTTGTCGCGCAGCTCGACAAGCTCATCAACGTGGTCGAGATCGGCGAGCTCCACCCCTACGAGGCACGCGAGGCTGAGCTGCTGCTCGTGAGCCTTTCCGCCGATGCCGGTCAGCGATCACAGGTCATCCAGCTCGTCGGCGTCTTCGGTGGCCGCATCGTCGACGTCGGGCGCGATGCCCTGACGGTGATGGTCGCCGGGACTCCCGACACTCTCGACGACTTTGAGAAACTGATGGCTCCGTACGGGATCGCTGGCCTCCAACGGACGGGTCGGATCGCGCTTCCTAAGCTGGACGGAAGGTCGTCGGCGTCCGGAATGGCGGACAGGGCTGCCGAGATCGCCTGAGAGGTTCACGCCCGAGCCTCCCCGAAACGTCCCAAGCAGTAGTCCCAACGATCGACAATCGACAAAGGACAGGAGCGCCATGGCCAAGCTCTACTACGAGGACCACGCAGACCCTTCCCTGGTCCGGTCGCGCAAGGTGGCTGTCATCGGCTACGGCTCGCAGGGTCACGCGCACGCCTTGAACCTCCACGATTCCGGTGTTGACGTGCGCGTCGGGCTGAGGCCGGAGTCGTCCTCGCGCACCAAGGCCGAGGCCGCCGGCCTGCGGGTCGTCGGAGTTGCCGAGGCAGCGGCCGAGGCGGATCTCATCATGATCCTGCTGCCCGACACCGAGCAGGCGAGCGTGTACGAGGGGGAGATCGCGCCCGCGCTTTCCGAGGGGGATGCACTTTTCTTCGCTCACGGGTTCAACATCCGTTTCGGGCTGATCGCGCCGCCTCCGGGTGTCGACGTCGCCATGGTCGCTCCCAAGGGCCCCGGTCACCTCGTGCGACGGACCTACACCGAAGGCGGTGGCGTTCCGTCACTCATCGCGGTGTCGGCCGATGCCTCGGGCAAGGCGATGGCCCTCGCGCTCTCGTACGCGGACGCGCTCGGCGCCACTCGCGCCGGAGTGCTCGAAACGACCTTCGAGGAAGAGACCGAGACCGATCTCTTCGGAGAGCAGGTCGTGCTCTGCGGCGGGCTGACTGCGCTCGTCATGGCCGGTTACGACACGCTCGTGGAGGCGGGGTACCAGCCAGAGTCGGCCTACTTCGAATGCCTGCACGAGCTGAAGCTGATCGTCGACCTGATGTACGAGCAGGGCATCGCGGGGATGCGGTTCTCCGTGTCGGACACCGCCGAATACGGGGACCTGACCCGCGGGCCGCGGGTCATCGACGAGCGGGTCCGGGCCGAGATGCGGCGGATCCTCGAGGAGATCAAAGACGGGAGCTTCGCGAGCGAGTGGGTGGCGGAGAACCGCGCCGGCAGGCCACGATTCAACGAGTTGCGTGCTGCGGGGAGGAGCCACCCGATCGAGTCGGTCGGCGCGGAGCTGCGGGCCATGATGCCGTTCGTCACTGCCGGGCGGCAGCGCCTGGAAGACATCTCCGGGGGCTAGCCGTTCCCGACCACCCTCCCCGCGCCACGCCGGGCCCGAGGCCAGGTCGTCTCCGATCCGCCGACTTCCCGATCCTCGAATTCGACCCGGACCGCGCAGCGCTCATCGAACCTTCGGTTCACTTGTGTGCACCGTCACGAGAGGACGTCGACATGCCTCCGCGAGCGGTTGCGTGCTTCTTCGGCGATGTCGTCACAAGGATCGCCGCCGAGCGCGAGGCGCGCCAGGCCGCTCATCTCTACTCCGAGCACGGTGTCCACCCGATCTTCGAGCTGGAGCATCGCGACGAGAGGGTCGCGTTCTTCCAGCCCGGCGTCGGTGCGCCGCTCGCGGCGCTGTTCCTCGAGGAGGCGATCGACTACGGCTGCCGCGCCTTGGTCGCATGCGGAGGTGCCGGAGCGCTTGACGGCGACCTCGCCGTCGGCCATCCCGTGGTGGTGTCGGCCGCGGTCCGCGACGAGGGAACCTCGTATCACTATCTCGCGCCGTCCCGGCTGGTCGAGGCGGCCCCGCCGGTCGTCTCGGCGATCGAGGGCGTCCTCGGGCGCTCGGGAGTTCCCTTCACGACCGGGACCACGTGGTCGACCGACGCCGCGTACCGGGAGACCAGGGAGAAGGTGGCGCTCCGGCGAGCCGAGGGATGCATCACCGTCGAGATGGAGGCGGCCGCACTGCTGAGCGTCGCCCGGTTCAGGGGGGTTTGTCTGGGCCAGCTCCTCTACGCGGCCGACAGCCTCGCGGGTGACGCTTGGGACCACCGGGACTGGGTGCACGCCCACGACGCAAGAGAAGCGCTGTTCTGGCTGGCGATGGATGCCGTCGTGGAGCTTCCGCTCCCGTCGTGAGCGCCGATGGGCGGCCGTTGGACGGCGAGGTGGACCCCAAAGCGGCACCGGTGGCCGGTACCCTTCCCCCGGAGTGGGAGGATTGTCCTTGATGCAACGGGCGGATCAGATCGATCTGACGGTGGTCGTCCCCTACTACAACCCTGGCCCGAATCTGGTCGCCCACGTCGGGCAGGTGATCGCATTGTTGAGGGATCGCCGGGTCGGTTTCGAGGTCATTGCGGTCTCCGACGGCTCGACGGACGGCAGCGATGCGGGCCTCGAGCAGCTCGGCCCCGAGGTTCAAGTCGTCCACCTGCCGGTCAACCAGGGCAAGGGGCATGCGCTGCGTGTAGGCCTCGGGCTCGGCCGCGGCAGCTACCTCGGTTTCATTGACGGCGACGGGGACATACCGGCCCCGGTGCTCGGCGAGTTCGTCGATTGCATCCAGCGCGAGCGCCCGGACTTCGCGATCGGGAGCAAGCGCCATCCCGAATCGGAGGTCGTCTACCCGCGGCTGCGCCGCTTCTACTCGTGGGGTTACCAGGGTCTCACCCGCCTGCTGTTCGGCCTGGACATCACCGACACCCAGAGCGGGATCAAGCTCGCCCGGCGGGAGATCGTCACTGAGCTGCTGCCGGTGCTCGTGGAAGACGGTTTCACCTTCGACCTCGAGCTCCTCGCGGTGGCTCGGCGACGCGGCTACACGCTGGTGGTCGAGCTGCCCGTCGAGATCCGGGAGCGGTTCTCGAGCACGGTCTCGCCGAGGGCGGCCTGGGACATGCTCGTCGACACCGTCCGCCTCACGTGGCGGCTCAGGATCGCGCACCGCTACGACCGGGCGCTGTCCGCCCGCCGGCTCGCCGGGCGACCACCCCAGCCCGCCGAGGCCGAGGTGCCCGCCGCGGACGTGCCACCTGCCACGCTTCGGCCTTGACAGCTAGGCACTGAGCCGCTTCACCACCCAGTCGATGCACGCGGTCAGGGCGTCGACATCGCCGGGCTCGATCGAAGGAAACAGCGCGATGCGCAGCTGATTCCTCCCCAACTTGCGGTAGGGCTCGGTATCGACGACGCCGTTCGCACGCAAGATGGCCGCCACCTTCAGCGCTTGGACGGGCTCGTCGAAGTCGACGGTCGCGGTGACATGACTCCGCGAGGCCGGGTCCGTGACGAACGGCTGGGCATAGGCCGAGCGCTCGGCCCAGCCGTAAAGGATCTCGGCATTGCGGTCCGCACGCGAAGCGGCCCATTCCAGGCCACCCTTGCCGAGGAACCAGTCCACCTGCTCGGCGAGAAGCAGCAGGGTGGCGAGCGCCGGCGTGTTGTAGGTCTGCTGGAGGCGGGAGTTCGCGATGGCGATCTGGAGGTCCAAACAGGCGGGCACGAAACGTCCCGAGGCTGACAGCCGCTCCACCCGCTCGATCGCCGCCGGAGACAACAGTGCGAGCCAGAGCCCGCCTTCGGACCCGAAGCACTTCTGGGGAGCGAAGTAATAGGCGTCGAAGTCGCCCGGATCGACCCGGAGCCCGCCTGCGCCGGAAGTCGCGTCGACCAGGACGAGGCCGTCCGCATCGGTCCCGTCGGGTTTGCGGGGTCGGTGGACCGGTGCCTGCACGCCGGTCGACGTCTCGTTGTGGGTGAGGCAGTATGCGTCGACGCCGGGATTGGCGACCGCGTGCGGGTGGGTGCCGGGCTCGGAGGCGAGGACCTCGGGCTCCTCGAGGAACGGCGCGGCGCGCGTGCATTCGGCGAACCGGGCGGAGAACTCGCCAAACGAGAGGTGCTGGCTCTGGTGCTCGACGAGACAGAAGCTGGCGGCGTCCCAGAAGGTGGTCGTCCCGCCGTTTCCGAGCACGACCTCGTAGCCCTCGGGTAACCCGAACAGCTCTGCCAGGCCGGAGCGCACCCGCGCGACGACGTCGCGTACTGGCGTTTGGCGGTGGCTCGTCCCGAGGTACGTCGGCGCTCGGGCTTCGAGCACCCTGAGCAATTCCGGTCGGACCTTTGAGGGCCCGGATCCGAAGCGGCCGTCCGCTGGCAGCAGGTGCTCGGGAATCACGAGTCCGTTCAAGGCGAACCTCCAGGGAAGGGGGTGGGACGATCGACCTCGAGGCACGCCGGCGGACATAGCCGGCGGTTTGCGAGGTGCCAGAGTGCATGGCACAGCTGGAACCTGTGCCAGCATAGGCAGATGGCGACGCCCCCCCTACTTGCCGTGTCGTCGACGACGCGCCGCATTTCGCGCCGCATCGGAGGCGTGGCGCCATCGGCCACGCTGGCCATCGACGCGAAGGCAAAGCAGCTCCAGGCCCAGGGCCTCGACGTCGTCGGTTTCGGAGCTGGCGAGCCTGACTTCCCAACGCCGGCGGCCATCGTCGAAGCCGCTGTCGCCGCGTGCCGCGACCCTCGCAACCATCGGTACACCCCGACGGCCGGCCTGCCCGAATTGCGCGAGGCGATCGTTGCCAAGACGACACGCGACTCCGGCTACGAGATCGGCCCCCGGCAGGTCCTCGTCACCAACGGCGGGAAGCACGCGGTCTACAACGCCTTCGCGACGTTGCTCGATCCCGGTGACGAGGTGCTGGTCCCGACGCCGCACTGGACGACCTACCCCGAGGCGATCCGGCTCGCCGGTGGTGTCCCCGTCGAGGTCCGAACTGGGTCGGCGAGCCGCTTCAAGGTCACCGTGGACCAGCTCGAGGATGCTGCGACAGGCCGGACCAAGGTCCTGTTATTCGTCTCGCCCTCCAACCCCACTGGTGCGGTTTACAGCCGGGAAGCGATCGCCGACATCGGTCGGCTCGCGGCCGAGCGCGGCTGGTGGGTGCTCACCGACGAGATCTACGAGCACCTCGTCTACGAGGGCCACGCCCACCATTCGATGCCTGTTGTCGTGCCCGAGCTCGCCGAACGCTGCGTCGTCGTCAACGGCGTGGCGAAGACCTACGCGATGACCGGCTGGCGGGTCGGTTGGCTTATCGGGCCCGCCGACGTCGTCGAGGCCGCCACGAACCTCCAGTCACACGTGACGTCGAATGTCAACGACGTCGCCCAGAGAGCGGCTATCGCAGCCCTCAAGGGCGATCTGGCCGCAACGGCCGAGATGAGATCGGCCTTCGATCGCCGCCGCCGGACGATCCACAGGATGCTTTCCGAGATCGATGGGGTTACGTGCATCGAGCCAGAAGGCGCCTTCTACGCATTCCCTTCATTCGAAGGCGTCCTCGGACGAGCTCTCAGGGGTCGAAGGCCCGAGTCGACACTCGAGCTCGCCGAGATCGTCCTGGAGGAGTCACTCGTCGCCTTTGTTCCCGGCGAGGCCTTCGGAGCGCCCGGCTACGGTCGGTTCTCCTACGCCCTGTCGGACGCGGACCTCGTGCGCGGTGTCGAGCGACTTGCCGAGCTCCTGTCGGAGGTCGGCGACTAGGCGATGGCAAGGATCCTCGTCACCGAGAGGGTGTCGCCTCGCGGGCTCGAGCAAATGGCGGCGGCGGGTCACCAAGTCGACGTGCGGCTCGCGCTCACGCCCGAGGCGCTGATCGAAGCCGTCGCGGGGGCATCGGCTCTCGTCATCCGTTCAGAGACCCGGGTGACGGCGGACGTGCTGCGCGCAGGTCGCAATCTGGTGGCAGTCGGCCGCGCCGGGATCGGGCTCGACAACGTGGACGTCGACGCGGCCACGCGCCTCGGCGTGATGGTCGTCAACGCCCCGGAGTCCAACATTCTGTCGGCGGCCGAGCACGCGATGGCGCTCCTGCTGGCTCAGGCGCGCAACATTCCCCAGGCGCACGCTGCCCTCGTGGAAGGGCGGTGGGAGCGGGACAAGTGGGAAGGCGTCGAGTTGAACGGCAAGACGCTCGGAATCGTCGGCCTGGGGCGGGTGGGAGCCCTCGTCGCGCAGCGCGCCGCCGCCTTCGGGATGCGGCTCATCGCCTACGACCCCTACGTGACCCCGGATCGAGCACGCAAGATGGGAGTCGAACTCGTGGGCCTCGAGGACCTCGTTGCCACCGCCGACTTCATGAGCATCCACCTGCCCAAAGCTCCCGAGACTGTCGGGCTCGTGGGCAAGGAGCTTCTCGCCAAGTCCAAGCCCGGCATGCGCATCGTCAACGCCGCCCGTGGCGGCATCGTCGACGAGGAGGCGCTCGTCGACGCCATCTCGTCGGGGCGCATCGCCGGCGCCGCACTCGATGTCTTCTCGAAGGAGCCGTGCACGTCCTCGCCCTTGTTCGAGCTCGAGCAAGTGGTCGTCACGCCACACCTCGGTGCGAGCACGGCCGAGGCGCAGGACAAGGCGGGCGAGCAGATCGCTGAGCAGATCGTCCTCGCGTTGGAGGGCGAGTTCGTGCCCTATGCAGTCAATGTTGCGGCAGCTGGGGCCTCTGAGGGGGTTCGGCCGTTTCTCGGGGTCGCCGAACGACTGGGCCGCCTGCTGGCAGCGCTCTGTGGCGGCGTTCCGGGCCATCTCGAGGTCGAGTGCCAGGGGGCTCTCGCAGGCGAGGACACGCGAATCCTCACGCTTTCGGTGCTGAGGGGCGTGTTCGCCGCGGGCACCGAGGAGCCTGTCTCCTACGTGAACGCGCCGCGCCTCGCCGAGGAGAGGGGCGTGGAGGTTCGCGAATCCTCGACGACCACTGCAGGCGACTACTTGAGCCAGATGACGCTTCGCGGTGGAGGACACGCAGCCTCGGGGACCCTCGGACGGACAGGCACCGAGCGGATTGTCATGGTCGACGATCACGGAGTCGAACTCCCGTTCGCTCCGAACCTGCTGATCGTGCGCAACGACGACCGGCCGGGGATGATAGGAGTAGTCGGCGCGGCTCTCGGTGACGCCGGCGTCAGCATCACGAACATGGCCGTCGGTCAGACCTCGGGAGGCGGGACAGCGCTGATGCTGCTCTCGACGGATCGCCCAGTGCCCCGCGACGTGCTCGCCCGGCTCCGGGCTGCCGCTGGCATCCTCGATCTCCACTACGTCGCCGACGCCTGAGCACGGGCAACCTTTCGATCAACGACCGCCCGGAGGCTGGGTCGAACGGGCACTCGCGCAGTATCGACACGGGCACGCATCCTGAGGAGAATGTCGCGATGCCAGACCTCAGTGCTGAGCATTTCCGCCAGGTGATGGCGCACGTGCCGACGAGCGTGGCCGTCGTCGCCGGGGTTGTCGACAGCCGCCCCAAGGGACTTTCCGTGGGCACCTTCGTACCGGTCTCGCTCGACCCCCCGCTCGTCGGCTTCTTCGTGGCGACGACGTCGAAGAGTTGGCCGCCGATCAGCAAGTCGGGGTCCTTCTGCGTCAGCGTGCTCGGTCACGACCAGGCCGAGATCTCGTCGCGGTTCGCCGTGAGCGAGGCAGACAAGTTCGACGGCGTCGAATGGCGTCCCGCCCCCTCGGGCAACCCGGTTCTCGTGGGAGCTGTGGCTTGGGTCGACTGCGAGATCGAACGGGTCGTCGAGACCGGTGACCACGTGCTCGTCCTCGGCACGGTGCTCGATATGGGCGTCGAGACCGGCCAGACCCCGCTCCTGCACCATCGCAGCAGCTACCACCGCGTCGCCGAGGGAACCGACCGGGCCGCGGGAACCGACCGGGCCGCGGGTACCGACGGGGCCGCGGGAACCGACCGAGTCGCAGGCGCCGACTAGCGCAGCTTGACGGCCAGGGGCATGTCAACCACAATCACTGGTGACATGACGAACGAGCGGCTCACCCAGATCCTCCTCCTTACCTGACGGCGAGCGCACTCTTCGCGCTCGCCACCGCCTCCTGCGCCTTTGGCCAGGAGGTTTTTTGTTGGCCGAGAGCGGGTGGGGCGAATTTGCCGTAAGACGGTGAGAGCGGGACGCGGGTGCGCACCGAGGATGGAGCGAGCGATGAGCGACAAGGTGGTCATCTTCGACACGACCCTGCGGGACGGCGAGCAGTCGCCGGGGATCTCCCTCGACCCCGGCGAGAAGCTCGAGATCGCCGAGCAGCTCGCACGCCTCGGCGTCGACTACATCGAGGCAGGCTTCCCCGTCGCGAGCCATGGTGACTTCGAGGCCGTCCAAGCGATTGCCCGCACCGTTCACGGGCCCGTGATCGCCGCGCTCTCGCGGACTCAGCTCGCCGACGTGGACCGCTGTTACGAGGCGCTTCGCGACGCGGAACGCAGCCGCATCCACGTCTTCATCTCGACGAGTCCGAGCCACATGGAGCACATGTTGAAGATGAACGAGGCGCAGGTGCTCGGGGAGGTACGCCGCGGGGTTGCGAGGGCTCGTGAGCATACCGGAGACGTCGAGTTCTCACCTCAGGACGCGACGCGCACGCCGCTGGACTTCATGCTCGAGGTTCTCGCGGCGGCGGTCGAGTCCGGAGCGACGACGTTGAACATCCCCGACACCGTCGGCTACGGCATCCCGTGGGACTTCGGCGACCTGATCGCACACGTCCGTGACCAGGTCGCCGGCGACTACGTGATCTCTACGCACTGCCACAACGACCTCGGTCTTGCCGTCGCGAACAGCCTGTCGGGAGTGCGCGCGGGCGCCAGGCAGGTCGAAGTCTGCGTGAACGGCCTCGGCGAGCGGGCCGGCAACGCCGCGCTCGAGGAGGTGGTCATGGCGCTCAAGATACGGCCGGATCAGTTTCCTGGTCTCGATACAGGCGTTCGCACCGAGGAGCTGGCCCGCACGAGCCGCATGGTGTCACGCCTGACGGGCTACCAGATCCAGTGGAACAAGGCCGTCGTCGGCAAGAACGCCTTTGCGCACGAGTCCGGCATCCACCAGCACGGCGTGCTCGAGGAGCGTACGACTTACGAGATCATCGACGCAGCCTCGGTGGGACAGGTCGGTGGCCAGATCGTCCTCGGCAAGCACACGGGGCGGCACGCGTTCGCGGACACGTTGGAGAAGCTCGGCATCAACGCGCACGGCGATGCCTTGAACGCGGCCTTCGCCCGCTTCAAGGAGCTGGCGGACCGCAAGGTGCAGCTGACCGACGCCGACCTGGAGGCGATTGTCGCGGAGGAGCTCGGGACGGCCCTGGAGGAGGCGTTTGTGCTCGATGTGCTCGAGGTCCAAGGCGGCACGATCGGCGTGCCGCGAGCGAGGGTCGTGGTCAGCCGCGACGGCCGCAAGTCCGAGGCGAGCGCCGAAGGAGACGGCATGATCGACGCGGCCTGCAAGGCGATCAAGCAGGCGACCGGCATCGAGGCGAAGCTCACGGACTTCAACGTCTCGGCGGTCACCGGTGGTATCGACGCACTCGGAGACGTCGTCATCCAACTGGACTCCGACGGTGTCCGTGCATCGGGTCGCGGGCTCTCGACCGACGTCGTCGAAGCAGCCGCTCGTGCCTACCTCGCGGCGGCGAACCGGGTGGTTCGTGCCAAAGCCAGGATTGCCGGCGGCGGCCCCGGAGCCATTCGCCGGAGCGAGGCGACGCCTTAGGCTTAGGGACGCCCTTTCCGCCAGCTGTTGAGCCAGCTGTGACCCTCAGGCGAGGACGCTTGGGAGCCACGCTTCCCGGCGCGCCTCGTAGGCGTCGATGTCTGCTGCGTATTGGGAGGTGACACCGATGTCGTCGAGGCCGCGCAACAGCCGGTCGCGGGCGTCGTCGTCCAGCCGAAACGGCACCGAGATCCCAGCCGCGGGTGCCTCGACCAGCCTTCGCTCGACGTCGACGACGATCTCGAGCAGGGAGTCTGCACGAACCGCCTCGAGGATCTGGCGCCCGGAGTCGTCGGACACCTCGGCCGGCACGAGCCCGGAGCGGGTGGAGTTGTTGCGGAAGATGTCGCCGAAGCGTGGGCTCACGACTGCCCGGAAGCCATAGTCGACCAACGCCCAAACCGCGTGCTCGCGCGACGAGCCGGTTCCGAAGTTCGGACCAGCGACGAGAATCGTGGCCCCGGCGTAAGCAGCGTCGTTCAAGACGAAGCCCGGGTCGTCGCGCCACTCGGCGAACAGCCCGGCTCCAAAGCCCGTCCGCTCGATGCGCTTCAGCCACTCGCTCGGGATGATCTGGTCGGTGTCGACGTCCGAGCGGTCCAGCGGAACCGCCCGTCCCGAGACGATCCGAACGGGTTCCATCATCAGGACTCGAGATCGGCCGGGGTCGCGAACCGGCCCGCGATCGACGTAGCCGCGGCGACGGCCGGGGACACGAGGTGGGTGCGACCGCCACGCCCCTGGCGACCCTCGAAGTTGCGGTTCGAGGTCGAGGCACAGCGCTCACCGGGCGAGAGCTGGTCGGGGTTCATGCCGAGGCACATGGAGCAACCGCTTTCCCTCCACTCGAAACCCGCCTCGGTGAAAACCCGGTCCAGCCCTTCCGCCTCGGCTTGGTGCTTGACCCGCCGGGAGCCCGGCACGACGAGCGCACGAAGGCCGGGCCGGACGCGGCGGCCCTCGAGCACCCCGGCCGCCGTGCGCAGGTCCTCGATCCTCGAGTTCGTGCAGGAGCCGATGAACACCGTGTCGACCTCGATCGATCGGATCGGGGTGCGCGCCTCGAGGCCCATGTAGGCGAGGGCACGGGCGGCGGCTTCCCGCTCGGCGGGCGTTGCCAGGTCGTCAGGGCTGGGCACCTCGCCATCGATGGCCACGACCTGAGCGGGATTCGTGCCCCAAGTCACGTGTGCCTGGATTGAGGCCGCTTCGAGGAGCACTTCGGCGTCGAAGCGGGCACCTTCTCCGGATGCCAGCCCCCTCCAGTCCTGGACGGCCCGGTCCCAGTCGGCGCCTTTCGGCGCGTGCTCGCGGCCCTCGAGGTACTCGAAGGTCACGTCGTCCGGAGCGACCATCCCAGCGCGGGCGCCCGCCTCGATCGACATGTTGCAGACCGTCATGCGACTCTCCATCGACAGCGAGCGAATGGCAGAACCCCGGTACTCGATCACGTGCCCGACCCCGCCGGTCGTGCCGAGCCGCCCGACGATCGCGAGGACCAGGTCCTTCGCACTGACGCCGAGCGGGAGCTCGCCTTCGACGGTGACGGCCATGGTGCTGGGCCGGCGCTGAGGAAGGGTCTGGGTGGCGAGGACATGTTCGACCTCGGAGGTCCCGATGCCGAAGGCGAGTGCCCCGAAGGCGCCATGAGTGGAGGTGTGGCTGTCGCCACAGACGATCGTCATGCCGGGTTGGGTGAGGCCTTGCTCGGGGCCGATCACGTGCACAATCCCTTGGTTCTCGTGGCCCATCGGGTAGCAGGTGACCCCGAACTCAGAGCAGTTGGCGTCGAGCACCTCGAGCTGCTTTCGAGAAACGGGGTCCTCCACAAGCCCGCTCGTAGCGATCGTCGGCACGTTGTGGTCGGCAGTCGCGATCGTCAGATCCGGTCGCCTTACTCGTCGCCCGGCCATCCGCAGCCCTTCGAAGGCCTGCGGCGACGTGACCTCGTGGACCAGGTGCAGGTCGATATACAGCAGGTCCGGTTCGGCGGCGCCGTCTCCGGGACGAACGAGGTGGCGGTCCCAGACCTTCTCCGCAAGTGTCTCGGGCATTTGACGGGAGGGCTTACCCGCCGACGGAGACGATCTCGACGGCGAGGCGGCCGTTGGGAGCCTCGTACTCGACCGTCTCGCCCACAACGCGCCCGAGCAGCGCCTTGCCGAGCGGCGAGGCTGGCGAGACCACTGAGACGCCTTCGCCCTTCTCCTCGATGGAGCCGACCAGGAAGTGCTCCGTCTCGTCGTCCCCGTCGTAACGAAGCTCGACGACCACGCCGGTGGTCACGACGCCGTCTTCGTGCGTCGAGCCGTCGACGATCACGGCATCTTCCAGCATCCTCTGCAACTGGCGCACTCGAGCTTCCATCTTGCCCTGGGCATCCTTGGCCGCGTGGTAGTCGCCGTTCTCGGACAGGTCGCCCAGCGCTCGTGCGGCTTCGATCTGACGCGCGATCTCCACACGCCCACGCGTGGTGAGGTCCTTGAGCTCGGCGACGAGGCGAGCATGCGTCTCGGCAGTGAGATGAGTCTCGGTCACTCTCACGAGGCTATCGGCTGGCGCGACGCGGTCTCACCGGCGCGAGAGCGAAGTACCCTCCAGGAATGCTTGGAGCATGCGGGTCGCGAGCGAGCCGAGTCGGGTCGGCGGCCGTGTTTTTGACCGCGATCTTCCTGGTTGGCACCGGTGCGCGGGCTACCTCCCGAGCCGAGGCCGCGACAGTGGCAGGAGTCTCGACGGGTGCACCCCGCCGGTTCGTCTCGGTGGGAGCCGGGCAGGCCGGGGCGGTGACGCGAGCCGGGCAGGCCGGGGCGGTGGCGCGAGCTGGGCAGGCCGGGGCGGTGACGCGAGCCGGGCAGGCTAGGGCGGCGGCGGCCCTGACTTCCGGAGCCGCTGCCTCACGAAAACTCAGCCCCCACGCGGGAATCCTGCCGCCGAACAACCCGCCGAAGAATCTTCCTCCGATCCCGAACTTCTACGAGTCCTGCACCGGTGGGCAACTCGACAACTCGGCAAGGTGCAATTCGCAGGCGCTGAAGGCCATCGACCAGGCTCGCGGGACTGAGCCGGTCGGCCCGCTCGAGTTCAACCTGGCGAAGTTTCTCAAGCTCAGCGTCCCGGAACAGCTGTTCGCGATCGCCGACCTGGAGCGGGTGTCACGCGGCGAACCTCCCGTGGCGGCACTCACGACCCAGCTGGACAACGTGGCGCAGGCCGGGGCGAACGCGAGCACCGACCCCTACCTTTCCGCCAGCACGCTGTCGGGTGGGGCGCAGGTCCATGCCTGGGGATCGAACTGGGCGGGCGGCACTGAGAGCGCGCTCGGTTCGGACGACGGGTGGATGTACGACGACGGCCCCGGTGGTTTCAACGGCGACTGCACGCCAACGAACATGTCCGGCTGCTGGGGGCACCGTGACAACATCCTCGGCCTCTACTCGCAGGACCTCGCCAGCGGCGGCTGCTCCTCAGGGCAGTCCCAGCTCGTGATGGGAGCGGCGTACGCACTCACGTCCTCGGCCTACCTCACGTCTTTCGCCGAGATCTTCGTCGCGGCCTGCGGGGCGAAACCGACCGACGAGGTCTACACGTGGGCCCAGGCGGAGGCCGCAATCTCGGTGTCCCCGGCGACTGCCGTCGGGATCGCTTCCGGCACGAATGGCAAGGGCTATTTCGTCGTCAATTCCGCCGGCAAGCTCTCGGTTGCCGGTGACGCGCACAGCGCGGGCGACCTCTCCGACAGCCCGCTCGTGGCACCCATCGTCGCGATCGCCGTCGACGAAGCCGGTACCGGCTACTGGCTCGTCGGCGCGAACGGTGAGGTTTACCCCTTCGGGAAGGCCCCGGTCCACGGGGACCTCCGCCGCGATCACCTGACCGAGCCCGTTGTCGGCATTGCCGTCGACAGGGCGACCGGGGGCTACTGGCTGGTTACCTCGAATGGTGCCGTGTTCAGCTTCGATGCGCCCTACCACGGCGGTGTCAGCACCAAGAAGCTTCCCAAGCCGATCGTGGCGATCATCGCCGACCCGGTGGCTGCTGGCTATTGGCTGGTGGGATCGGATGGAAGCGTGTATCCGTTCGGCAGGGTGAAGAGCTGGGGGAGCGAGGCGGGCAAGCCCCTTCCCGCTGCGATCGTCGCTGCTGCGGTGACCAAGGACGGCCTCGGCTACTGGCTGGCCGGGGCCAACGGCTCAGTCTTCAACTTCGGCGACGCGCTCTTCAAAGGCAGCGAAGCTGGAAAGCGCTTGCCTGCACCCGTGACCGCCATGGCGGCCTTGCCGGCTTCGACCGGGTATTGGCTGCTCGGCAGCACGGGCGTCGTCTACCGGTTCGACGCTCCCTAGCGTGGGCCGGATCGCCTAGCCGCAACCGCGCTGTGCGCCCCGGTGCCGGTCGGCCATGAAGTACCGCCGCTCGAGGTAGCGCGACACCTTGAACAGCACGAGCAGCAAGCTCGCCAGAATCACGTAGCCGGGCCAGAACGCGCCGGTCCGGCCAGTGAACACCCAGATCAAGATGGCCGCGATGTCGATGGTCACCCAGCGGCGCACCTGCCGGAGCAGCTTGAGGCGAAAGCGCCTCGTCGGGTCGACCGGGACTTCGACCGGGCGTCGGAACGCGAGGGCCGCGCGGGGCTCCGCCGGCAGGTCGGCCGTGACGACGGCCAGCTCCCCGAGCGTCTTCGCACCGTAAGCCTGCTCGATCCGGTCTTCGAGCTCCTCGGTCGTGAGGCGTCCCTCGCCCGCATGCTGGCGCAGGAATTCGACCGTCTCGTGCCGGTCGAGGTCCGAAGCCCGCAGCTTCGACCGTTTGGGATGTGCCAGGTAAGGCAGCACGCCGCCAATCTTTGCAGACGCGTCTTGACGGCGATAGAGGCTGCGACAAGACTCAGGCCATGCCGTGCGAGCACGGGAGTGTAATTCTGGGTTAGACGCGCTCCCGAGCGGGTGCGCGTCGTCGGCCGTCCACTCGGTGGGCGGCCTTTTCGCTTCCCGGGGTAGGAACGCTCCGCGATCGCCGCTCGCGGGGATCTGCTGGGCGAGTCTGGCCGATGGGCTGGTCCGAAGGACTTGCGGCGACAGGAGAAGGTGTGCACCAGGTTGCAGTGATCGGCGGCGACGGGATCGGCCCGGAAGTGATCGCGGAGGCGCTGAAGGTCGTCGACGCCGCCGGGGTCGCTCTCGGGGCCATTCGCTACGACCTCGGGGCGGGCCACTACGAGCGCACGGGCGAGGTCTTGCCCGACTCGGTCCTCGAAGAGCTTCGGACCGCCGATGCCATCCTGCTCGGTGCCATCGGTCCGCCGATCGGGTCGACGGCGGTACCGCCGGGGGTGATGGAGCGCGGGTTGTTGTTGAGACTTCGTTTCGAATTAGATCTGTACGTCAACCTCCGCCCCTTCAACGGTGTCCCGGGTTCGATCGCCGAGGGCGCCGACTTCGTCGTGGTGCGCGAGAACACCGAGGGGCCGTATGTGGGCGAAGGGGGCGTGCTTCGGCGAGGCACGCCCTTCGAGGTCGCTACGCAAGGATCCGTCAACACGCGGCATGGCGTCGAGCGCTGCGTCCGGTATGCCTTCGAACTTGCCGAGCGCCGCACCCGCCGAAACGTGACGCTCGTGCACAAGACCAATGTCCTCACCTATGCCGGTGACCTGTGGCAGCGGGTGTTCGACTCGCTCGCGGTTGAGCACGCAGGCGTTTCCACCGCCTACAACCACGTCGACGCCGCGTGCATCTTTCTCGTCGAGAACGCTGATCGCTACGACGTCGTGGTGACCGACAACCTCTTCGGCGACATTCTCACGGATCTGGCCGGCGCGGTCACCGGGGGCATCGGGCTCGCGGCGTCCGCCAACCTGAATCCCGCGCGCACGGGCCCGTCGCTCTTCGAGCCCGTCCATGGTGCCGCGCACGACATCGCTGGTACCGGCAGGGCGAATCCGCTCGCGGCGATCCGCTCGGCCGCGATGATGCTCGAGCACCTCGGGGAGGCACAAGCGGCCGAGCGCGTCACGAAGGCGGTATTGGAGTTGCAGACTGAGATGGCCGGTTCTTCGGAGCCCTGGAGCACCGCCGGTCTCGGCGATGCAGTCGCTAGGAGGTTGTGAGCATGCCCATCACCCCGACAGACAAGATCTGGATGGACGGCGAGCTCGTGGACTGGGACAAGGCCACGGTGCACGTTCTCACCCACAGCCTGCATTACGGCATGGGGGTATTCGAGGGCATTCGTGCCTATTCGACGGCGAGCGGGCCGGCGGTGTTCCGCCTCCGGGACCACACCCGGCGACTGTTGCGGGGGGCACGCATCCTCCAGATGGAGATGCCGTTCTCCGAGGACGAGATCGTCGACGCGATCAAGCTCACGGTGCGTGCGAACGGCCTCGACAGCTGCTACATCCGGCCGATCGCCTACCTCGGCTACGGCGAGATGGGCTTGAACCCGCTGTACTGCAAGGTGCAGGTCGCGATCGCGGTCTGGTCCTGGGGCGCGTACCTGGGCGACGAGGGTATCAAGCACGGCATCCGCCTCAAGGTCAGCTCGTGGGCCCGCCATGACCCGCGCGCCATGCCGACGGCCGCCAAAGGGACCGGAATGTACGTCAACTCCCAGCTCGCAAAAGTGGAAGCGATTCGCTGCGGCTACGACGAAGCGCTGATGTGCACCACGGGAGGGATGATCTCGGAGGGCACGGGCGAGAACATCTTCGTCGTCCGCGACGGTCACATCTTCACGCCGCCGGCGTCCTCAGCCGGGGCGCTCGAGGGCATCACCGCGGACGCCGTCACTACGATCGCCCGCGATCTCGGCTACAGCGTGGCCGAGCGGGAGATGCGGCGGACGGATCTGTACATGGCCGACGAGGCGTTTCTCACCGGTACTGCCGCGGAGGTCGTCCCGGTCGCCTCGGTCGACGACCGCCTGGTGGGAACGGGCGAGCCCGGACCGATGACCCGCGCGATCCAGGAGACGTTCTTCGCGACCGTCCGCGGCGAGGTGGACCAGTACAAGGACTGGCTGGACTATGTCAGCTGAGAGCTGGCTCCCGGTCGCGGTCGACATCTACGACACGACCCTTCGGGACGGCTCGCAACAAGAGGGCATGTCGCTCACCGTCGACGACAAACTGCGCGTCGCCGAGCAGCTCGATCATCTGGGCGTTGCGTACATCGAGGGCGGTTGGCCCGGCGCGAACCCGAAAGACGAGGAGTTCTTCACCAGGGCCAGGAAGGAATTGCGGCTTCAGAGCGCGACCCTGGTCGCGTTCGGCTCGACGAGGCGCTCGGGCGTGCCCGCCAGCAGCGACGAAACGCTCCGCCATCTTCTCGACGCGGGCACCGAAGCCGTCTGCATTGTCGCGAAGGCGTCGGACCTGCACGTCACCGAGGCGCTTCGGACGACGCTCGACGAGGCGGTCGCCATGGCGGCCGACTCGGTGGCGTATCTGCGCCAGGCGGGCCTCCGCGTCTTCTTCGACGCCGAGCACTTCTTCGACGGCTACCGCCGGGACGCCACGTTCGCCCTCTGCGTCCTTGCGGCGGCCGAGGAGGCGGGAGCCGAAACACTCGTGCTCTGTGACACGAACGGCGGCACGCTTCCCGACGAGGTCGAGCGAGTCGTCGCGGACGTCCGGGCGCGCTCCTCTGCGATGATCGGGGCGCACTTCCACAACGACGGTGGTTGTGCCGTGGCGAACACGCTTGCGGCGGTCCGCCAGGGCGCGACCCAGGTTCAGGGCTGCGTCAACGGCTACGGCGAACGAACGGGCAACGCCGACCTCTCGGCCGCAATCGCGAACCTCACCCTCAAGATGGGCGTGAAGACGATCCCGGCCGACCGGCTCGAGCGTCTCACGTCGGTAGCGCATCACATCGCGGAGCTCGTCAACCTGACCCTCGACCCCCAGCGGCCGTACGTCGGGTCGGCTGCGTTCGCCCACAAGGCGGGCCTGCACACGAGCGCGCTCGTGCGCCGGGCGGACGCGTACGAGCACGTGCCACCCGATCTTGTCGGCAACGGCACGCGGGTGGTCGTGAGCGAGCTGGCGGGGCGCTCGACCCTTCAGCTGAAGGCGACCGAGCTCGGCCTCGCGCTCGACTCGCCTGCGCTGGGCCGGGTCCTCGATACCCTGAAGCGCCTCGAGCACGCCGGTTATCATTTCGAGGCGGCCGATGGATCGCTCGAGCTCCTGATGCGAGCTGCGGCCGGGGTCCCGGGTGCTCGGCTGGGTGACTTGTTCAGGATCGAGTCTTTTCGGGTGATCACCGACTGGCACGCCCGGGAAAGGATGACTGCTGGCGAGCTCGTCGCCGACAGCGCTCCCGGGTTGGTTCACCCTTGGTCTTCCCCAGGCGAGCTGACGACCGAAGCGACGGTCAAGGTCCACGTCGGCGACGAGCGGGTCGTGGCGACCGCAGAAGGAAACGGGCCGGTCAATGCGCTCGACGCCGCCCTCCGCCTCGCCATCGAGCCGCATTTCCGTCAGCTTCGGAACGTCCACCTGACCGATTACCGCGTACGCGTCCTCGACACGGCCAAGGGGACCGGCGCCGTCACGAGGGTGCTCCTGGACACGGCCGACGGCGAAGGCAACTGGTCGACGATCGGCGTTTCGGAGAACATCATCGAGGCCTCCTGGCAGGCGCTCGTGGACTCGGTGGTCTTCGGCCTCATTCGAGCAGCGGAGGGCGAGGCCAGGGCCGGACAGGCCAGAGAAGGCGAGGCCAGAGAAGGCGAGGCCAGCGAGGGCGAGGCCAGCGAGGGCGAGGCCAGCGAGGGCGAGGCCAGCGAGGGTGGGTCCGGGGCGGCTGGGGAGGCCGGCGAGCCTGCCACCGCTACGATCGAGTCCTCGCCATGACTCAACCCAAATTCGCCCCCATCTTGGAGCAGCACGAGGTTCGGGAGGTGCAGCGCATCGGTGCCCCGGCGGCCTGGACGCCCCATCGTCCCGGGGAGAATCGTCCCACCCCGCAGCTCGTGCGGCAGGCGGGCCTTGGCGTTCCGGGGCCGGACCAGGGGTACGCCCTCGAGCTGGTATCTCGGTTCGAGGATCGGCTGGTGCTCGAACGCGACGAGCGCGCCGAGGACGTGTTTGCCGGCGCCGTCGCCATCGCGTTGCGACGGGCCGCGAGCTTCGGCCGGGCTCCGGTTGCTGCGGACATCGAGCTCGCACTCGGCCTCTTCGGGTACCTCGCCCGCGATGACGGGGCCCCGGCGCCGAGCGACCTTGTTTCGCTGCGTCGGGAGCGGTTCGCCGGTGCCGAGCACGACTACTGGAGCCGGAGGGCGATCGCCGACGCCGTGCCTGAGGGCGCCCTCCGGCTCAGCCCTGCGAGCCTCGCCGAGAACATGGCCAGCGAACCTGGCAGCTGGCGAGAGCTAGTCGGCGCCTGACGATGGTGGCGTTCGACCTCTCCGAGGATCAGGCCGAGTTTCGCTCGGTGCTGCGCCGCCTCTGCGAGGAGAAGATTGCGCCTCGTGCTGCGGAGTACGACGAGAACGAGGCGTTTCCCTGGGAGAGCTTCCACGACTGTGTCGCGATGGAGCTGCCGGCGCTCGGGGTCCCTGCTGAGTACGGCGGCGCTGGTGCCGACCTCGTGACCCAGGCCCTCATGATCGAGGAGGTTGCACGCGTCTGCGCCTCGACGAGTGTGACCCTCCTCATCTCCAAGCTCGGGATGCTTCCCGTCATGAACTTCGGGAGCGAGGAGATGAAGCGCCGCTACCTGCCCTCGGTCGCGTCGGGAGCGGCACAGGCGAGCTACTGCCTCTCCGAGCCGGACGCCGGATCGGACGTCGCCAAGATGAGCACCCGGGCGGTGCGCGATGGGGACGACTACGTGCTGAGCGGCACGAAGTACTGGATCACCAACGCCGGCATCTCCAACACCTACACCGTGTTCGCGAAGACTGATCCGGATGCCGGGCATCGAGGTATCAGCTGTTTCGTCGTGGAGGCCGAGTGGGGTGTTCAGATCCCCAAGCTCGAACACAAGATGGGCCTGCGGGCGAGCCCGACCGGCGAGGTCCTGCTCGACGAGGTACGCGTGCCGGTCGCCAACCGGGTCGGGGAGGAGGGTCAAGGCTTCTACATCGCCATGCACACACTTGACCGGAGCCGCCCGACCATCGGTGCGCAGGCCGTCGGGATCGCCCAAGGCGCCTTGGACTACGCCCTCGGCTACGTCCAGCGCCGCGAGCAGTTCGGCCATCCCATCGCCGAGTTTCAGGGTCTTCAGTTCATGCTGGCCGACATGGCGATGCGAGTCGAGGCTGCGAGAGGACTCGTGTATCGAGCGTGCTCGATCGTCGACGCCGGAGATCCCTCCGGCGAATTGGCGAAGATCGGCGCGATGGCAAAGTGCTTTGCCTCCGACGTCGCCATGCAGGTGACGACCGACGCCGTCCAGCTGCTCGGCGGCTACGGCTACACGAAGGAATTCCCCGCCGAGCGCTTCATGAGGGATGCGAAGATCACTCAGATCTACGAGGGGACGAACCAGGTCCAGCGGGTCGTGATCGCCAAGAGGCTTCTCAGCTAGCCTTCCGACGTCACGAAGCGCCTGTTCGGCTGCCGGGACGAGGCGGTCGACTGCAGCGGCGCTGAGACCAAAGAAGTCGATGTCTCGAGTCTTACGGTCGATGCCGCCTCGAACTATGAGCGCTGCTGCGCCACGAGCAAGAGCGAAATTCTCAGCCTCCCTGAGTTCGGCAATGATTCTGGTCACCCGCTGCTGCAGCCGGGTCAGCTACCTGAGCCGGAGGGAACTTGCAAGCTATCTAGCTCTGTGGCTAAATAGTGAATATGGCAGATGAACAGTCAGGCGTCTTCCGGGCGCTCGCCGATCCCACTCGTCGTCAGATTCTCCAGGACTTGCGGGCGGGCGAGCTCGCTGCTGGGGAGATCGTCGCCCGGTTCAAGATCAGCGGGCCTTCCATCTCGCGGCACCTGACCGTGCTGAAGGCAGCTGGGCTCGTCACCGAACGCCGAGAGGCCAATCGCATCTACTACTCGCTCGTGGCGGAACGTCTGGCGGTCTCGGTTGGCAATTTTCTATCCGTCGTGTGCCCCGAGCAGGTCGTCTTACGTCACAAGCGCGAGAAAGCGTCAAGGGGGGAAGCCAAGCCGTGAAACACCTTCCGAATGTTGCCGCAACGATCGAGCGGCGTCTTCTCGTCAACTATCGAGTCGACCCGGGAGCGCTCCAGCGCATGATCCCCGCCGGGCTCAGGCCGCATCTCGTGCGTGGGGTCGGTGTGGCAGGGATCTGCCTCATCCGCCTCGGCCACCTTCGCCCGGTCGGGCTGCCCGAGATTGTTGGCCTGACGACGGAGAACGCAGCACATCGCGTGGCGGTCGAGTGGGACGGACCCGAAGGACCGCGCCACGGCGTGTTCATCTCTCGCCGGGACACCTCATCGCTCTTGACGACCATCATCGGAGGAAGCGTCTTCCCGGGCGAGCAGCACCGGGCCCGATTTCAGGTTCAGGAAACCGAGGAACGTTACGAGGTCGCATTCGCGAGCCTCGACTGCACGGCGGAGGCCGCTGTCGAGCTGAGGGCAGTCCGGGACTGGCCAGCTGATTCGGTTTTTGCCTCTCTAGCGGAAGCGTCTACCTTCTTCCGGGAAAGCCCGCTCGGCTTGTCAGCTGCTCGGCGTCCGGGCACCTACGACGGCGTCGAGCTCTGTTGCGAGTCATGGCATGTCGAACCGCTGAGCGTCGAGCGTGCCGAGTCGAGCTTCTTCGCAAACGCGACGGTGTTCCCAAGCACTGCGGTCGAGCTGGACTCCGCCCTTCTCATGAGAGACGTACGAGTCACCTGGAAGCAGTGGAAGGGGCCGACGATCTCGGGCAGCGACTCGTTCTTGCTGCCATGCGCCAGCTAACAGCAGCTCATGATGAATATCCGACGGCGAGCAAACTCCCGGTCCCATGGTCTCCGATGGGCGCCACAATGCGGGTAGCGATCACCGGCGGGACGGGGTTCGTCGGTGGCCACCTCGCAGCGGCGCTCGCGGCGAGCGGGCATGAAGTCGTCGTGCTCGCCCGCGGGATCGATCGCCGCCCGTTGGCACGACAGGTCACAAGCCTTCACGGTGTCAGCGTCGCTCAAGCAAGTATCCAGGACCAGTGCGCTCTCACCAAGGCGTTCGAGGGTTGCGACGCGGTCGCGCATTGCGCGGGGATCAATCGCCAGATCGGCGAGCAGACCTACGAGGCGATTCACATTCGGGGAACGGCGAATGTAGTGAAAGCGGCCGCCGAGGCGGACATTCGCCGGCTGGCGTTCATCAGCTTCCTGCGGGCTCGGCCCAATTGTGGCTCGCCCTATCACGAGTCGAAGTGGGCAGCCGAGGAGCTCATCCGAGCGTCGAGCCTCGAATGGACGGTTCTCAAGCCGGGGATGATGTTCGGTCGGGGCGACCACATGCTCGATCACCTGAGCCACGCGCTCTATACCTTCCCGATTTTCGTGGGCATCGGGCCTCGTCTCGTCCGACCGCTGGCGGTCGGAGATGCGGTTCAGGTCCTCACGGCCGCTCTCGTGGACGGGCAGCTTGAGCGCAAGACCGTTGGGATCGTCGGGCCTACGCAGATCGGCTTCGATGACGCCGTCCGACTTGTAGCGCAAGTGATCGGGAAGCGACGGCCCTTCGTCCGAGCACCTTTGGCGTTTCACCACCTCATGGCCCGACTCGCCGAGCGGCTGATGACGGTTCCTCTGATCTCCCTCGCGCAGGTGAGGATTCTGGAGGAGGAGGTGGTCGTGCCGCTGCGGGCGCCCGACCAGCTTCCGGATGATCTGATACCCGCTACACATTTCGACGAGGTGTCCATTCTCGACGGATTACCCGAGCCCGGCCCATTCCGGCTAGATGACCTGCGATGGTTCGCCGAGCGCCGGATCAGTTCTGCGAACCTGGACCCCGTGCCGAAATCGGCATAGACGTAGCGATGCTGAGCAGGGAGAGTAGGGTCTTCACTCTCACTGGTTGAGGCGCCAGTGACCCGGAGTACGAGATGTGCATGTCCCTCTTACCGCGAATGCACGGAGCGATCTACGAGTGCGCGTCCCTACTTTCATCCCTACACTCTTGCGCATAGAGGCGAATTTGCACGGACTAGCCCGGACACGACCCCTGATGAGCGCACGTGTGCGGACCCTCGCGAAAGCCGAAGATGATCACACAGATCTACGAAGGGACGAATCAGGTCCAGCGGGTCGTGATCGCCAAGAGGCTCCTCGGGTAGGGGCTTAGTGTGAGCATGCCCGAAACGGCGCCGGGAGCCTTCCCGATCAACGAGATCCTCGATCTCGAACGCTACCCAGTCGCGGATCTCGAAAGCGACCGAGGGCAGCGATTGCTCGATCGCTGCCGCGGCGAGCTACGTGCCGACGGAGCTTGCCAACTCGATCGCCTCTTGCTCCCTGGGGCCGTCCGCGCCGTGGTCGATCAGGCACTTGGACTGAAGGCAATGGCGTTTCGCACCGAGGCCGTTCATAACGTCTACTTCGTGGATCTTCCACCCCACGCGGGCGAGGACGACCTACGGGCGATTACGGTGCGGTCAGCCAAGCGGGCGCTCAGCTGGATGCACATCGACGCCGCGTCGCCCCTGCGGACGCTATACGAGTGGGACGGCCTCGTCTCGTTCTTGCGCGAGGTTCTCGAGCTGCCATCGCTCTACCGAGACGCCGACCCGGTCGGTGCCTGTTCGGTGATGTTCTACGACGAGAGCGACGAACTCGGATGGCACTTCGACAACAGCGAGTTCGCCGTCACGCTCATGCTCCAGGCGTGCGAGACCGGCGGCCTGTACGAGTACGTCCCGGCCATCAGAAGCGCCGAGGACGAGAATGCTGACGACGTCAGGGCAGTGCTCGCCGGAAATCGCCAGCTTGTCCGATCGTTGGACATCGAGCCGGGCACCCTGACGCTGTTTCGAGGCCGCTACTCGCTTCACCGTGTCACGCCGGTAGTTGGGCACACCGCCCGGCTGAATGCTGTGCTCACGTACGCCAGCGTTCCGGACCATCAGCTCGAACCGCTGACCCGCGAACTTTTCTATGGAACCCGGTAATCAGGCCTGAGGCGAGGGAACGCAGTCCGCAAAGCAATAGGTGCCTGGGGGGTGCGGACGCCGGCACATCAAATTCGCGGGGTCAACTTGCTTCCGGAAAACATAGCGAGCGCTCGCTATGTTTTTCGGAAGCAAGATTCGTACGAAAAGAGAGTATGCCCGGACCGGTCCGCCCTGACGGACCGTCGCCCCGGGGTGCAGCAAGCAGGGTGCAGCAACAGTTCAAGGGCCAGGCTGTGGCCGTACCTCTGGCGCCGCCGCAGACGCCGTCCGCAGGGCGGCGTCGACATCCCGCAGGTGATGCTCCCCCTCGTGAACAGAGTGCCGGCCGAGCCAGAGTACGGTGCGCTCGCGCGCATCAGGGAAGTTGTAGATGCAGCGCCGCTGCCACTGCGCGTCGTCGAGGCCCTCGAACGCCCACGCCAGCAACTCGGCTGCCACCGTGAGCTCCCGCCCGACATCCCTTGGCTCCTGTGCCGCATAGCGAGCGAGACTTGGCCGTTCGTCGCGGTACATCCGCGCAAAGCTCGGGCACTCTTCGACGAGGGTGAGGTACACGCGTTCGCGCTGGATGAGGAAGACGTCGCGCACATGGCACGCATACTCGAGAGCCGACCAGATTCTCGGGCCAGGGCGGGTCCGGATGGTCACTCCCAGAATCGGATCGGTACGCTCGTTCGAGATCCGCATCGCAAAACGACCGCCCAACGAGCGCAGCGCGCTCGGCACCGCACCAGCCCCGAGTGCTTCGAAGTCGAAATGGCATTCCGCGCAGCGCTCCACGACCACAATCGTGGCCCATCGGCAGACCGGGCGTGGTGGCGGTGTCCACAAGGAGGTAGCGTCGCGTCTTGACAGGGTCAGTTCCGGCCGTGAGCGGCCACGAGGTCATCGGAGGCAGTGCCGTGGGATTCATGGACAAGGTAAAGGCGCAGGCGACGGTGCTGGCTGAGAAAGCGCAGGAGGGAGCTAAGGCCGGACAAGCCAAGCTTTCGGACATGCAGGCAAAGAAGCACGCGGACTCGCTGCTTCTCGAGCTCGGCGGCATCGTCTACACCCAGCAAGTTGGTCGCGCGGCGCCCGACGCGGAGGCGAAGGCATCGGATCTCGTCACCCAACTCCGCCAGTTCGAGGCCGAGCACGGGCCGGTCAGTGTGACCTCGGCCACCATCGCGCCGGCCCCAGCCGACGGCACGTTCATCCCGGGGTCGAGCGGGGCGGCCGACACCCCGGAGCAGCCGTCAACTCCGGCTTCCACCCCCGTAACTGGTGGTGGCGGAATGCCGACGTCAACAGGCGGCATCCCGCAGTCGACGGGAGGCATCCCGACTGGTAGCTACTCGTCCGACACCGAATCCGAGGAGTCTTCGTAACTGCAGGGGCGTGGGCCGTCGGCCGCACGCAAAGGCGCAGAGGCGCAGCGGCGCAGCGGCGCAGAGGCGCCCAAGGCTCCACGTGAAAGGCGCGGGTCACATGCTGGCGGGTTTGGCCGGTAGCTGACGCGGTAGGCGGCTCGCCGATCATTGTCGGCATGGTCCGCCGCCTTCGCCGACCTGGCACCCGCAAGCTGCTCACCAGGGCAGTTTCTTGCGCGGCCGCGGGAGCCCTCGTGCTTGCCGCCGGCTCGTGCACCTCGCGGGTGTCGGGCCGCGGCGGGCCATCCATGGTCATGGATCGCGGGCCGAGCGGCGAGACCGCCGTTGTGGAGCTGGCCGGCGCCTCGAAAGTCCGATCCGTATCTCTGCATGGGGCCACGCCTTTCGCGGCCCGAGCCGGAATAGTGCCGACCGGGCCGTCCATCTGGTCGTGGGTGTGGTGGCTCGGCAGCCCGCGAGGGCCGGGCCCCTACACGGGGGGCGTGGCAGGGGGCCTCCAGCTTTGCGTCTGGCACGACGTCGGATCGTCCATGGAGAGCCTCAACAGTGCGCTGGCCGGCGCCGGACTGCCACCCACTTTCTGGACGCTGCCGCTGAGCGGCGGCCATCCCGGTATCTGGGCGGTCGACTTATGGGCTGCCGGCGTCCTCGAGGGCGCCGGAGCATCGGACGACCACTTCGACCTCGTTGGCTGTCCGCAGCTGGACGAGGTGCCCCCCACGGGAGGTGCCATCGAGTCCGGCTTGCCAGCCGTCCGGACCCCGGCGGGCAAGGTGATGCACCTGTGGGTCTTCTGGGACACGGTCCCGGACCCACCGTCTTCGAGTCTTCCGCCGATCATTCACACGGCCTTTGACAGAGCGAAGCTGCCGGCGCCGCTCATCTTCACCTCCCCGTCGTCGATCAACGAATTCACGGATGCGACGATCGTGAACTTCCCGACGTGGCTGTGGATCGATTCTTCGGTGTGGAAGACGGTCATCGCGACGGCGACCGGCGGTGGTCTCGTCGCCACCGTTTGGGCAACGCCCTGGAACGTGACGTGGCGATCGGCGTGGAACCTCCCGGAGGCGCAGGACGACCCGGAGCGCGGGATCACCCTTGTCCCCGAGAGCCTGGACCTCGTGTGCGAGGGCCCCGGCACGCCGTACGAGGAGTCGCTTCCGGCAGCGGTGCAGGCCTCGGCGTGCGCGGCGATCTTCACGCAGTCAAGCTTCGGCACCTATCAGCGACTCGAGGCATCGATCTCCTGGCAGATTCACTGGGCGCTCTCCGACACGGTCGGCGTCGTCGGAGGTGAGGGTGTCTTCGCCGACTCCGTGTCCAGCTCCACCAGACCCCTTCGAGTGCTGCAAGTCGAGTCGGTCATCACGCAGGGCTAGGAGCCAGTGCGGGCCAGATCAATGCAGATCGGCATGCGGCGAGCCGGGGGTCACGTCGTGTGAAGCCAACCCACACCGGGCAGTTTAAGAACCTGTCCTAAAATGACCCGGGCCAGCCAGCTGGGTGCGGCGCGAGACATGACGAGGGAGAGGCAAGGATGCCGAAGGCGGTCATCGTCGAGGCGAGCCGCACCCCGATCGGCAGACGCAATGGATGGCTCTCCGGCCTCCACCCCGCCGAGCTCTTGTCGGCGGTCCAGATCGACGTCGTTGAGCGCGCCGGCCTTGATCCCGGCGAGGTAGAGCAAATCGTCGCAGGGTGCGTGACCCAGGCCGGCGAACAAGCTTCGAACGTGGCGCGTAACGCCTGGTTGTCGGCCGGGCTGCCCTACCACGTGGCAGCGACGACCGTGGACTGCCAGTGCGGCTCGGCCCAACAGGCGAACCATTTCGTGGCCTCGATGATCGGCGCAGGAGCAATCGAAGTGGGTCTCGCGTGTGGGGTCGAGGCGATGAGCCGTGTCGGGCTCGGCGCGAACGTCTACAGCGGACCTGGCGTCCCACGCCCTGCGCACTTCCCGTGGGACCTGCCGGACCAGTTCGGCGCCGCCGAGCGCATCGCGGAGCTCAGGGGGCTCAGCAGGCGGGAGATCGACGAATTCGGTTTCGCTTCCCAGGCCAAGGCCGCTGTTGCCGTCGCTGAGGGCCGTTTCGACCGGGAGATCGTGCCAGTCGAGGCGCCAGTCCTGAGCTCCGAGGGACCGACCGGCGAGCGACTGGTCGTGAGCCGCGACCAAGGACCCCGGGAGACCACACTCTCGGGCCTGGCCGGTCTGAAGCCCATCGTCGAAGGCGGGCTGCACACCGCCGGCACTTCGTCTCAGATCTCCGATGGCGCGGCCGCAGTGCTCTGGATGTCGAAGGAGCGGGCGAGAGCCGAGGGGTTGCGCCCACGGGCAAGGATCGTCGCGCAATGTCTGGTCGGGTCGGATCCCTACTACCACTTGGACGGGCCCGTCGACGCGATGCAGCGATTGCTGGACAAGACCGGCATGACCGTGGACGACATCGACTTGTTCGAAGTGAACGAGGCGTTTGCATCGGTCGTCCTGTCGTGGGCGAGTGTCCACGGGCCTGACATGGAGCGCGTGAACGTCAACGGTGGTGCGATCGCGCTCGGGCATCCGGTCGGGTCGACCGGGAGCCGGCTGATCACGACGTTGCTCCACGAGCTCGAACGGCGCGATGCCGGGGTCGGCTGCGTGCTGATGTGTTGCGGTGGAGCGCTGGCGACGGGGACCATCCTCGAACGGCTCTCATGAGCGGTACGGAGCACTGCACCGTCGAGCGTTCCGGGCACACGCTCGTGGTGACTTTGAACCGGCCGGAGGTCAAGAACGCCTTCAGCCCCCAGATGCTCGTCGGGATGCTCGACGCATGGATCGAGCTCGACGCTGACGACGCTCTCCGTTGCGCCGTCCTCACCGGTGCCGGCGGGTCGTTCTCGAGCGGGATGGATCTGAAATCGTTCCTGGACCCCGCGGGCAACCCGTACCGATCCCGTTTCGAGGAGGATCCCGACCTCCACTGGAAGGCACTGCTCCGCCACCATCATCCGCGCAAGCCCCTCATCGCGGCGGTCGAGGGCTTCGCCGTGGCGGGTGGGACCGAGATTCTCGAGGCAACCGACATCCGTGTCGCCGGCGAGTCGGCAGTGTTCGGCGTCTTCGAGGTGCGGCGCGGCCTGTTCCCTCTCGGGGGCTCGACGGTGCGGCTCGCTCGGCAGATCCCGTACACCGTCGCGATGGAGCTTCTGCTCACTGGCCGGGAGATGAAGGCTGACGAGGCGCTCCGAGTCGGGCTGATCGGACGGGTCGTTCCCGACGGGACGGCCCTCGAAGCCGCCATGGCGCTCGCCGAGGCCGTCTGCTCGAACGGGCCGCTTGCCGTCGAGGCGGTGAAGGCCTCGGTGCGCGCCGCCGACTGCCTGGGCGAGGACGAGGCGCTCGCGCTCGAGCTCGAGATCGGTTGGCCGATCTTCTCGACCGAGGACGCCAAGGAGGGCCCGAAGGCATTCGCAGAGAAACGGCCGGCTGACTACAAACGGCGCTGAGTCCCCGCCTCAGATCCGCCGCTGCCGGCCCTCCCAGTACGGGTCGCGCAACTTGCGCTTGAGGAGCTTGCCGTTGGGATCCCTGGGCAGCTCGGCGACGAACTCGATCGAGGCGGGGACCTTGAAGCGCGCGAGACGCTCCCGGCAGAAGGCAAGCAGCTCGGCTTCGAGCTCGTCATCGACCTGGACGTCCTCGTCGGGCTCCACGACGGCCTTCACCACCTCGCCCCACTCGTCGTCGGGAATGCCGAAGACGGCTGCGTCGATGATCTTCGGGTGCGAGACGAGCACGCCCTCGATCTCGGCGGGGTAGATGTTCGTCCCGCCCCAGATGATCATGTCGATCTTGCGGTCGGCGAGGAACAGGTAGCCGTCCTCGTCGAGATAGCCGAGGTCGCCCACGGTGAAGTACTTGTCGTAACGGTTCTCTGCCGTCTTCTCCGGGTCTTTGTGGTACTCGAACTCCGAGATCGCGGCCGCCATGTAGACCGTGCCGATCACGCCCGGCGGCACCGCCCGGCGGTCGTCGTCGAGGACAACGACCTCGGAGATCGGCCACGCCTTGCCGACGGTCCCCGGCTTCGCAAGCCACTCCTCCGAGGTGACGAGCGTGCCGCCTCCTTCGCTAGCGGCGTAGTACTCGTCGATGACCGGTCCCCACCAGTCGATCATCTGGCGCTTCACGTCGATCGGGCACGGCGCCGCGGCATGGATCATGTGACGCATGGAGGAGAGGTCGTAGGACCTCCGCTCCGCCTCCGGCAGCGCCAGCATGCGACGGAACTGCGTCGGCACGAGATGGCTGTGCGTCACGCTGTACTTCTCGATGCGCTCGAGCATCCCCTGCGCGGACCACTTGTCCATCAGGACGACGCTGTGGCCGAGGTGCAGTGCGGCGCCGGAGAAGACCAGCACCGCGGTGTGGTAGAGGGGAGAGCCGACCAGGTGGACGTTGCCGTCTCGAGGCTGGATCCCGAAGAGGAACAAGATGCCGCCGAATCCCAGCCCGGCGTCCTCGGGGGAGACGCCCGGCAACTTGCGGCGGATGCCCTTCGGCCGTCCGGTCGTTCCCGACGTGTAGTTCATGACCGCCCCCGCGAGCCGGTCGAGCGGCGTCGTGTCCGGCTGGCCGTCAGTGAGCTCGGAGAGCGGCCGGAAGCCCGGCACGTTGCCGATCGCGAGACGACGATCGCCATCGAGGGAAGCCTCGTCGGCCGCCGCGACGCACGCCTGAGCGTAAAGGTCTTGTCCGATCAAGGCCTTGGCTTCGCAGTTCCCGAGGATGTAGGCGATCTCGGTCCCGACGAGGTGGTTGTTGATCGGGACCAGATACCACCCCGCCTGGAGACAGGCGAGATACGACACGTAGAACTCCGAGCCGTTGCCCAGCACGGTCGCGACCGTGTCCCCAGGCTGGATGCCGAGTGAGCGCAGGCCGTGGACGAGCCTGTTCGCGCGGGCGAGCAGCTCGCCGGAGGTGATCTTGGTGCCGTCGGGCTCGACGACGGCGATGTGCGCTGGGTCCTCGGCTGCCATTGCCCAGAAGCCGAGTTCGGCCATGTCTGCTCTCCCCTTTGACGAGTTGCCGAGAAAACTTAGCGGTTTCGCAGGTCCCGGCTCGGTGGGTCGCGGTAGTGTTTCGGCGTCGGTGGGACCGGTGTTCGGGAGCCGTGCGCGAGGGCACGGCCTCTCGTACGGTTTCGCCGTGGGTCGCCCGCTAGCCTCTCGAGACGTGAGCGCGGGTCATCCGGGACCGCGTTGGCTCCGTAGTCCAGGAGAAGTGCGACCGGAACTGCTCAACGCGAGCGATGCGAATCTCGCGCTTGCGATTGCCCGCTACCGGGAGGATGCCCTTGCGGAGGCCTACCGGCGGCACGCTGGCGCGGTCTTCGGCCTGGCGCGTCGGTTGCTGCACGAGCGGGCGGCAGCCGAGGAGATCGTGCAAGAGGTCTTCGTGCGTCTGTGGCACGCGCCGGATCGTTTCGACCCGGAGCGAGGGACGCTGCGGTCGTATCTGCTCGCGCAGGCCCACGGGCGCGCCGTGGATCAGCTGCGATCGGAATCGGCCCGCCGTCGGCGCGAGGAGCGCGAGGCACGGGAGACGGCGCGGGCCGGGTACGACGTCGAGCACGAGGTCGGGGACATCGTCCTCGCTGACCAGGTTCGTGAGGTGCTCGGCGCCCTCCCTGATGCCGAGCGCCGGCCGATCGAGCTTGCCTACTTCCGGGGCCACAGCTACCGGGAGGTGGCGACTCTCCTCGGGGAGCCAGAAGGCACGGTGAAGAGCAGGATCCGGAGCGGCTTGAAACGGATGCGCGGTCAGCTCGCCGTCGGCGGGCTGGATCTGAAGGGCGAACAGGCATGACGCACGACGAGATCGAGGAGCTGCTCGGCGCCTACGCGCTCGACGCCCTTGACGCGGACGAGCGCCAGGAGGTCGAAGCGCATCTTGCAACGTGCCCGCGGTGCCGCGCCGAGGTCGCAGCCCACCGCGAGGTCGCGGCACTGCTCGGTAACGCCGTAGCCGCTGAGGATGGTGTGGCGGGCGCGCCCGACGACCTCTGGGACCGGATCTCTGCTTCGCTCCAAGAGGAGCCACCGGCTCTGGCCCCGGTCGTGCGGCCCTCCAGCTGGCGCAGGCTCACGCTGATCGTGCCGCTCGGTGCGGTTGCGGCAGCGCTCATGTTGACCGTCGGGCTGCTTGCCGCGAAGGTCGTTGACCTCAGTCACCAGGTCAACAGTCTCAGCAAGGTCCAGAGCGTCCTCTCGGTCCTCAGCAACCCGCAGCACCGTACGGTGCGCCTCACGTCGTCGACGGCGAGCTGGGAGGCGGATGTCGTGGTCCTGCCTGACGGCGATGGCTACCTCATCAACCCGTCGATGCCCGTGCTCGGCCGCTCGCAGACCTTCCAGCTCTGGGCGCTCTCGAACGGCAAGGTCGTCTCGATCGGCTTGCTCGGGTCCCAGCCCAACGACGCGGCTATCCGAGTCGAACCCACGATGACCGTGCTCATGATCACCGCGGAGCCGCTGGGAGGGACGCCGACACCGACGACTCCGGTGCTGGTGCGGGGCAACCTGCCCGTCGGGTTGTGAGCGCCCGAGGCCGGCCGGGGCACGGGCCTGGCACCGGCCGGGCAGCGGCTGGCTCAGTCGGTCGGATCAGCTCAGAACGGATTGTTGGACGACGCGAACCCGAGCTCGTCGTTCACGTGTCCCTTCCAGCCCGTGGTGAGGGTGAACCCGTTGACGGCGAGCGCGGGGGTCAGGTTGGTGCGCGCCTGCGGCTCGAACTCCTGGGGCGCCCAGCTACCCCAGCTCGTGTAGTTCGGCCAGGTGCTGGAGTACCCGATCTGGAACGTCGACTTGCCCTCCCAGGCGACGTAGACGGCTTGGCCCATGGTGATGAATGCAGGCCCGGCGCCCGTGCTCGCCGAGGGAATGGTCCCTTGCGCCGCGGCGTCTCCGATTGGGAGGTAGCCGATGGTGCCGTTGGCGTTGGTCCACCCGACGATGACGTTGCCGGGATCGCTGAAGTAAGCGAGCGCGGGTCTGTAGGTGGTGTGGATCACTGCACCACCTTTGCCGGTCACCTGCGTCGGCGAGGACCACTTGTTGATGCCTGTGCCGTAGGAGGTTTCGATCTCGTCGTTGCCGCCGATCCAGGCGACGTAGGGATCACCGATCTGACTCGTGATCGCGGGTGCATCCACGGTCGTTGCGTAAGCGCCCGCTCCCCACGAAAGTCGCTCCTGGGTAGCCCATGTTGAACCGTTGAACGAGGAGTACCAGACATCGGCGATCCCGCTCTTGTCCCCCTTCCACACGAGCCAGAGCGAGCCGTGCACGTTCGCCATCGACGGCGCCTCATCGGAGAGAGCTTGGCCTCCGGTCCAGGCGACGGGTTTCGCCGCGGCCCAACTCGACCCATCGAAGCTTGAGTAGAACAGATCGACACCGCTCGTCTTGTCGACCCAGACCGCGTACAGCGTTCCGCCCAGATACGCGAGTGCCGGGCCGAGGACCGTGCTGGCGTTGCCCGGGTTGGGGCTGGTCCAGGCGGCGAAGGCCTGATCGGTCCATCCCGGTGTGATCGCGATCGCGTCCGGCGCCGTGCCGACGTCGATTGGGGTGCCTGGCTTGGAGGTCGCAGTCGAGATGGGCGTCACCCTGTCGGACCCCGAGTCGGCGACGTAGATGGTGGACCCGTCCGGCGTTACCGCGATACCCATCGGCGAAGTGCCGACCCTGACGGGAGTGCCCGGCGTCCCGGTGGAGGTGTCGATCGGGGTGACCGTATTGGTCCCGAATTCGCTCACCCACGCTGTGGTGCCATTCGGCGAGACCGCGATGTCACGGGGAAACACACCGACACTGATCGGGGTCTTCTTGGCTCCGGTGGCGGTATCGATCGGGGTCACGGTATCGGATGAAAGGTTCGCGACATAGGCCGTTGCGCCGTTGGGAGAGAACGCGAAGGCCGTCGGGTCGGCGTTCACGGCCATGTCGGAAAGGACCTTGTTGTCCGCCGTGGCGATCGTTACGGCGTTGCCCCAGTTCTGGCTCGTCACGTAGACGAGCTCCCCGGACGGTGCGACCGCGATCGCATCGGGGTGAGTGGCGGTGTTGGGGTGAAGGGAAGTATCGATCCCGATCGCGCTGCCGGGGGTGTTGGTCGCAAGGTAGATCGGGGTCACGTCGTTCGAGCCCCAGTTGGCGACGTACGCTTCCGCGCCGTCGGGTCTGATCGCGATCGCGTCGGGATGGATGCCAACCGCGATCGCCTTGCCGGGGACGCCCGTCGCCAGGTCGATCGGCGTCACGTTGTTCGAGCCCCAGTTGGCGACGTACGCGGTGAGCCCGTTGGGGGTAATTGCGATGGCGTCGGGCTCGGAGCCGACGTGGATCGCCGTGCCGGGCGCGTTGCTGTGGGTGTTGATCGGGGTGACGGTGTTCGAGCCCCAGTTGGCGACGTACGCGGTGCCGGCGAGCAACGTGGTCGCCCCGGCCTGCCCGCCTGGTGGGACGAGCGCGAGCCCGAGTGCTACGACGGGCGTGACGACGACGAGCGAGACCGCGGCGCGAGCGTGGCCGGTCCGCTGCCGGTGGCCGGTCCGCTGCCGGTAGCCGGTCCGCTGCCGGTGGCCGGTCCGTGAGCTGAGGTGCCGTCGCATGGGCTCTCCCGTTCTCAACTGATCGGGATGTGGCAGACGAACGGTCGGCGGTAGGTCGTGTCGACAACGCCGGGCGCAGTCGCCCCCGCGTAGAAGTCGATCTCGCTGATGCAGAGCCGGAGCGGTCCTGCCGGCGAGCCCGGGATCGGCACCTCGCCCGACCACGACACGAACGCGCCGTTGTCTCCAGGAGAAGGCAGCATCACGGGACGGGTCCCGTGGGCCGTCTTCCAGGCGAAGTCACCGCTGAGCCCGGTCGAGGTGTCTTGGACCTGGACTTCGACGATCATCGTGGGTCCCCCGTAGGTCTCGGGGTAGTCCTGGTTGGGGGAAATGCCGCTGTTGTAGTCCCCAGGGGAATTGAACACGGCGGGCCTCCACCCGGCGTATCCCCAACCTTCGACTTGCACCTGGACCGTGCCCGCCGTCGTCCCGTTCGTCACGAGCACGACCCGGTCCGGAACCGGCTGCGCGATCGTCGCGAGCACGACCGGCGAGACCTCGACGCCGGCGAGCGACCACGGCTGGAAGCGCGTCAACGCCAGGCGGACGAACATGGGGGGGTAGGCGCCGTCAGGGCCGGCGACGCTCTGATCCCCGAAAGCGAGCTGCACGTCGGCGAACCACAGTTTGGTGTGCGGATCGAACTGCACCTCGTAGGGCCAGATGAAGTATTTTTCGCCGCCCGTGTCCTCGGAGATGGCGAGCTCCGGCGGGTTCGAGTAGGCGGGCCGGCCCGGCACCACGGGTACGGGGGCGAGGTTGGTGAGCGACGAGATGCCCGTGAACCTCCCCCAGTCGGCGAATACTGCGTCGTAGATCGGATCCGCGCCGACAACGCTCGTCCAAGCCTGCTGGATCGTGTTCGGCAGTTGCACCACGGGCAGGGTGACGACGCCGAGCAGCTCGCCACCCCCCGATGAGTACCACGGCCGCTCGAGGTAAACGCGCAGGAAGTTGCCCGTGCGTGACTGCAGTATCCCGCCCGACTTGAGCGATCCGCTCGGAGCTGACAGCTGCCAGGCGGGCACGACGCGGGCGATCGTGGGTGCGATGGGGCGGGCGGTCGAGAGCACCGGGACGAGTGTGTCGGGTCCGGCCAGGGTGTCGGTCGGGATCCAGGAAACCTTGACGGCCCTACCGGCCGCGAGCGCGACTCCCGACACGGTCAACGCGACCGTCCCGGTAGCTGCGTCCACGACGAAGTCGTCGGTGGCGAAGTCGACCGCCTTCGTACCCGGGATCGTCAGGCGGACCGATGCGGTGTCGAGGCCGAGCGTGCTCACCGCAACCGGGGTCGTTCCGGAGAAGGTGACGGTCGTCGTCTGGCGGAAGTAACCGTTGAAGCGGCTGGTGCCCACGCCGTGATAGGCGACGAGGTGGTGGTGCGTATCGCCGAAGTCCTGGACCGCCGCTGAGCCGCCCAGGACGAAGCCTGGGTCGACGGTCAGCTTGAAGGCGTTCGCGCTGTGGCCCTGCAAGCCGGGAGCGGGCTTGGCGACGTCGTCGACGGGATCGATCCAGGCTGCGAGCACGTCCAGGCTGGAGGTGCTCTTGAGGTCGATGGAGAACTTCAGGTCGAACAGCTCCGCCTTGGTCGAGCCGATCGTTCTGATCGTTCCCGGCGCCACGAAGGTTGGCGGCGCGAGCGGTATCCGGACCGCGTGGATCAGCTCCAGGATGCGAAAAGGTGACAGCTCCCACAGGAGCCCGGCAACGGCCGCCGTCTCGAGGTCGCTGAGCAGTTTCGCACTGATACCCGACTGGGCGATCCACTGCCATACCCCGAGGATGTAGAGACCGAGGAGTCTGCCCGTTGGCGACTTCGCGCCAGGAAACAGCGCACTCGACATCGCGACAAACGCGGTCTCGCCGGGCGGAAGGGTGATCGTCTCGGTCGCCGAGTCCGCCGGCGTAGCGGGCGTGTAGCTCTCTCCTGCCGTGGCGCCCGCCTGGAGGACGAGCAGGATGGGCTGGGGGTCCGGCCAGACACCGCGCCAGAACCGGACGACCGGATCGGTCGCCCCCGGGATACCGACCATCGAGACTCCGGCCGAGAGCGGGTCGGGGATCCAGGGGACCGTCAGCTTCGTCGCGCTGGGGAAGTAGGGGCTTCCGACGCCCGGATCCCCCGCCGAGTTCGGGTTCGCACCGTAGAACTTCACACCGGGAAGGTCGTTCAATCGCGCGGGGTCTCGCTTTTCGAGCAGCTTGTAGGTTGCCGGCACGCCGCTCGGCGGCTTTGTCGGATCGGGAGGCTTGCCTTCCACGAAACCGTCGAGCATGCCGTGCTCCTCGGCCATCAGCTGCGAGACCTTCGGGGGGAAGATCCAGCGGCCGTTCGTCGGCACGGGGTGCACCTGGTCGTCCAGGATCACCATGAGCTGGGTTCCCTCGCCGGGCACCGGCGGCTTGGTGGCCGCGAGCTGTGGCGACTGGACCGGCTCGAACCGAAGGTGCGGTGTCGGTGCGGTCGCCGTCGTGTCGTCGGGCGAGCTCGCGTCGACGCCGTTTCCTGCAAGGTCGGCGGCGCGCGCGCGGAACCGGTAGAAGTCGCCAAGCCTCAGCTTCGGCAGGAGCTGACTGCCGGTGGTCGGCGCCGCAACGGTGACCGAGAGCAAGGGTGGGAAGCCGATCGCCCCCGGTTCGCGAGGCGGGACCGGGTTGTTGCCGTTCTCTTGCAGTTGTGTGCCAGAACCTACGCCCGACTTGCCGGGGCGCTGGGCGACGAGGCTCCATCCCTTCCAGCGCACGACGCGCTCGTGCGCGTAAAGATCCGGCGGTGCCGGCACCGCCGCGCCGAATGCGCCAGTACGACCGTCGTACTTCACGAGGTTGCTGGGCTGGCTGAGAGCAGCGGAGACGGCTCCCTCGTCGTCGATCGTGAGGATGTGCTCGGGCTTCGGGCCGAGCCGGTAGGTGCCGATCCGGTAACACAGCGAGCGCCAGGCGGGCGTGGCCTCCGAGGCGGTGAAGACGTCGAAACGGTGGCCCCGGATGACGTCCTCGGCGTGGAACGTCGGAAGCGGGCCCGTGCCGCCAGAGGTGATGTAAGCCTCGATCTGGGCGTTGTTGGCCTTTTGGTTCGTGAGCAGGTCGCTCAGGTCGAGGCCCGGCCCCTTGGAGGGCCGCTCGGCCCAGCCGCTCCAGATCACCGTGAGACCCGCCGAGCGCAGCGCCGGGGTGCCGTGGGTGCTATCGATGGGTGGCGGGTTCGTCTGCTGCATCGTGGTGGCGAGCAGCGAGACGCGATCGGCAGCGCCGTCGGTGTCGAGCTCGACCACCGAGAAGCGCTTGGAGTCGTTGAGACCCAGCATGCCGTTCGCATAATCCGGGCCCCGGGGCTTGGCGCGAAACGAGCTCCCGGTGATGTGACACGCGGTCCACGGCGACACGTCGATTGTGCCGGGCACGGTCGGCTTCGGGCTCCAATCCGGCGTCACCTTGACCTTCGGCGTCGCCGAGAGTCCGCCCGGGATCGTGACCTCGAGGTCGAACACGAGGCCGAGCCGGCGCATCAGCGCCGGGTACGAGTGCAGAGCGCTGAGGGTCGCATGAAAGTCGAACGTGGGCACCGGCGGCTTATACCTCGGGTCGTGCACGGTGCCGGCGGGCAGGGAGTGCGGAAGCTGGTGGAACGAGATCGCAGCCTCCACGTATTCCTTCCAGCCGGGCGGGTTGTGGTTGTTCGCGTCGGTTGGGAGGTACTTGTAGAGAAACGAGGCGGGTGGGAAGACCGTCGGGTACGCCGTGCCAACGGCGGTGTAGAAGCTCTGGACGAACTTCTCGACGCCCGTCACGCTGAAGGACTGCAGCGGTGCGCCAGAGAGATCCGTGAACTTCCATGGATCCACTCTCGTCTTGGAGGGCAGGAAGATAAGGGACCAGGTCGTCGCATCAGGTACCTGGGAGGTGAGCTGTGCCGTGATCGGGGCATGACCCTCGAAGGTGACGGAGAACTTCAGGGCACCGCCATGCTGGTGCGAGAGCGTCGTGGGCCAATTGGCGAAGTCGAAGGGCGTGAGCAACGGCGGTTTTGCGGAGTTCGAAAGTCGCGGCGCCACGAACACCGAGAGGGCGAGCTTCTTGCCAGGCGATGCCCAGCCGTTCGGCAGCGCGGTCCACACGATGGCTTGGTGGAGGGTCACAGCCTTGCTCCCCCACGGTCTGCTGCGAAGAGTCTCATCCGGCGAACGCCGAGCAGTAGCTCGACCAGGTGGTCGCGGTCATGACATCCCCGAACGCAGGATATGGCCTGGGGGTCTCGGGCGGTGACCCATGTCCGTGCAGGCCCGGGCGTTCAGCACGCTCGATCGCGGGGTCGGCCCCCGAGCCGCCCGCGAACTGCTTGTGCACGGTGATCGGCACCGGGATCGAGAACATGAAGACGGGGACGTCGACGATCATCTTCGCGGTGCCGCTGAGATAGCTCTGGCCGCCGATCGCGGCATAGGTGAGCGAAATCTCGAGCTCGAGTGAGATGTTGATGATTGCCAGCACCTCTACATTGCCGCTGAGCTGGACAAAGGCCGTTAGCATCGTCGAGCCGGGGGGCATCGCGCTGCTTGACGCGTAGGAGAACGTGAAGCCTGCTGCGAGCGTGATGCCGCCGGAGGCGACGCCGAGGTCGAGTGCGAGCTGCCCCTCGAACTGGATCGAGACGGTGAGGGTCTCCACGCCGTGTAGCCCGAAGCCGGCGAGAAAATAGCCGCCACCGCCGAACATCATCACCGTGACGGTGAAGGGGTTGTCCGCACTCGCGAACCCGAAGTCGAGGAGCATCGGCCCGCCGAGGAACGGGATGTCCAATCCCGCCGTCATGCCGAGCCCTTGGATGTTGACGACGCCGACCCCGATCGACGGGAGGCTGATCGAGAAATCCGCCATGACCCCGCTCGGGGTGACCGAGATCGTGAAGCCGTTACCGCCGAGGTCGTTCAGGAACTGCTCCAGGGTGTTCAGGAACGAGAGCGGCCCTTCGAAGGTGATGTTGCCGATTTGCGTGTCCACGTTCGGCTTCGTGCCCGACGACGACGTGAAGCTCATCGACGTGAACGGGACGCTGAAGACCGAGACGTCGACCGTGAACGGGTCGACGTTCCCCTGCACGGTGTAGCTCGACGGACCCGACGTGGGGATCACCGTGACCGCGTTCATCGTGAACATGCCGTTGCCGCTCGGGTCCACCGTGAAGTTGATCCCGTTGACCGTCTGGTCCATCAGCTGAGCCTGGAGCATGTAGGTCACCGTGCGCGTCCCAGTGCTCGCATTGAGCTCGTCGGTGATGAGTGGTGTCCCTTCCGGGTTCACGAAGTTCTTGAGGATCTTCGAGAGCGGGAGGGCACCGAGGATCTGGCTCAGCAGCGATCCGAAGTACTTCGCAGGAGGGATCGATCCCTTCTTGGCGTAGGTGTCCAGCCCGCCGGGGCCGCCGACGGCGCCGGCATGAGCCGCGAGCCCTGTGAGCGTCGCGTTCGGCGTGCCGATGCCCCCCACCGCGTCGGTGTGCCCGAACATCATGTTCGGCGGCGAGCTCAGCGCTGCGTACACGAGCCCGAGGTTGGTGCTCCCGTACCCCGTAGGGGTGGCGTTCTCCACATAACCCGAGTAGGGGTGGATGCCGATGCCACCGAGGTTCAAAGGGTCGACCGAGTCGTCGAGCGCGCCCTTGGTGAGTGCCTCGACGGCGGACAGCCGGATACGGGCACTCGCGATCGTCGGGTAGAAAGCTGGCTGGTCGATCGCCTTGAGCGTGTCGGCTGTCGGCGGCGACGGGGAGTCCACCGTGGCGTTCGGGTCGTTGACCGTCGTCGCCGCGCCGAGAATGACCGCGATCGTGGGATGGGTCGTGGCGCCCGCGTGGCCGCCGGCCTCGGGGCCGTACTTCACTTTGCGCCCACCGAGCAGCATCACGCGGTTGTCATCGGTGAGAGCGAGACCGTTGTAGGCATCACAGAGGTACTTGGTCGTGCCCCAGGCGTACTGAGTCTCTCCAAAGTGGGGCTGGGCGTAGAGGTTGCTGGCACCCTCGACGAAGACGAGGGGGATGCTCAGCGACGCCGAGTTGCCGGCATCGTCCGTGAGGATGAGCGGCCACAGTACGTCCTTCTTGTTCACTTGCGGGAAGCCCCAGTTCTGGAACGGCAATGTCACACCTTTAGGGAGCGGGAGCTGTTTGCAGGGGGGCGAATCCAAGTGCGGCGAAGTCTTCGTGGCGATGCGAACGGACGAGAACGGCCACCCGTTGCCTCGGAACGCCTGATAATTGGCCGGGTAGGTCTTCACGAGCTCGAGGACCCTGATGTAGATGATCTTCTGCAGGTACGCGACGACGAGCTCCGGGTTGCTCGGATCCTGAGCGAAGACGCGCTCGACGATCTCGATGAGGGCCGCCCGATGGCCTGTCGGGAACAGGTACCCGCGGAAGACGAGCTTGACGTACTGATCGCGTCCTTGGCTCGTCTCCTGACGCCAGTAGACGAGGTCGGAGGCATTCGGCCAGACACCCTCGAGCGACAGCGTGGCGCCGAGCGCGCTGAGCTCGAAGTCCTCAGCGTTGACGTATCCGCCGCCCGGGATCTTGAGGTCGGCCGAATTGGTGACGATCTCCCACCGGTCGTGCGGCTCGAGGCTCGTGACCTGGAACGGTGGGCCGACCGGTGGAGTCGTTCGTCGCCTCATCACTCGTTCTCCGGGATCTTTGACGACGTCGGAGTCGCGTAGTACTTCCCGGTGGGCTGGCCCTTCGAGTTGACGGGGTTGAGATGCCCAGAATCCCAGTTGACCCAAGTCGAGATGCCCGTTCCCGAAAAATCCGTGTAGAGCTGGAGTTCACGGCACCATACTGCCGATACCTGCGGCTCGAGCCTCTTCGTCGACTCCTTCGGCGGCGTTCCTCCATGGGCGGGTAGGAGCGACACCTCGGTGAAGGTGAGCGACGCTGCCCAGCACTCGGTCACCCCGTCAGATGTCTTCGGTTGGATTGTCCCCGAGAACGACGTCACATAGCTGGTCGTGATGACACCCGAGTGCACGACGGTCGGGTTGACCACCGGGGAGAGGTAGAGCCCGTACGGGCACTCGACCAACGTCACGTCGCCAGATGGGAACGAAGGCAGCGGGGGTTTGTGGTTCACGATCGCGACGTCGTCGACAAGCAGCGTCCAGGCGCTCCAGTCGAGTATGTCGTCGAACGTCATCGTCTTGAGCGGGATCGTCGAATGGGCTGGGAACGAGAACACGAGAAAGCTCGGTCCGGAGATCACCGACAGCACCGGAGGCGAGTCCAACGTTCCCGCCGGTGGCGGGTCGGTCTTCTCCGGGTAGACCGCCTCGCCGATCGCCTGGGGCGGGAACTGCACGAAGATCAAGGGGGCGCCGATCGTCGGGACGAGCGCGACCGGCTTGCTCGAAGTGTCGAGCTTGAAGCCGTAGAAGTTGAAGTCCAACAGCAAGAGGTCCTGGTCCCGCTCGGCTTGGAACGCGACGCTGCTGACCTTGGTAGCGTGCGGCTGCCGCGGGACTTCGTCGACCATGCGGACGGCCACGCCTTCCAGGTACCGCCCGACGGGCGTCGTCTTGAGGCTCGCGACGTACGCGGCCGCTGCCGCCGCGGCGCTGCTGCCAAGCAGCGTCCGGCGGCTCATCGTGATTTTTTCGGCGCGATCGGCGGGCGCGGCCGACGGCTCGAGCCCTGGCAGGGGCGGGCCCTGGCCGGCGGCGTGCCGTTCCACTGCCGCAAACCTAGGTCCACTCCCTTTGTAGGTCAACGGGCCGAGGCGCCAGCCCGCGACAGGCTCGGGAGTGAGAGACTTCTCGAGCGATACGGGAAGGCGGCCAGCCATGGCAATCGAAACGGCACTCAGTTATCCGGACATCAGCGCACAGGGATTCGCCCATCCTGCGGATCGCGCGGCCGCCGCCGCGCTCCACACGGTCCCCATGCTCGATCGGGTCATCAAGAAGCTGAGCGAGATCGGCTACGAGCGCAAGCTCCGCCAGCTGATGATGGGTACCGCCGTCCGTCTCGGCGAGGACCAGTTACCCGAGGTCTGGGCGATGCAACGTCGGGCTGCCCACACTTTCGACATCGCGAAGTGTCCTCACCTGTACGTGACCCAATACCCGGTGGGCAATGCCCTCACCATCGGTACGAGCGACCCCATGACGCTGGTCTCCTCCGGCCTGGCCCGATCATTCGACCCCGACGAGTTGCAATCGGTGCTCGCCCACGAGATGGGCCACGTGCTGGCGGACCATGTGAGCTTCATGACGACGTTCCAACTCCTGCAGCTCGTGATGAACGGCGTGCTTCGCGGCGCCCCGTTTGCGGGCCTTCCTCTGAGGGCCCTCTACTACGCGCTCCTCGAATGGTCGAGGGCCGCGGAGCTGACCGCCGATCGGGCGAGCGCGCTCGGAACCGGCGACCCGTTGCTCACCTGCCGGACTCTGATGCGCATGGCTGGCGGTCCGGTGCCGGGCCTGAACCTGGACGCATTCATCAGCCAGGCCACCGAGTACGAGGGTGAGGGCGACCCTTTCGCCCGCTACTCGCGTTTCTGGTCGGAGATCGGCACGACCCACCCGTTCCCGGTGCGGCGGGTCAAAGAGCTCGTTACTTGGGTCGCGTCCGGGGAGTTCGACCGGCAACGCTCCGGTGGCTACCTTCGGCGTGGCCAGGAGCCACCACCGTCGGCCGAGTTCGACGCGGCGCTACGACACTACCGGGAACGTTTCTCGAAGATCGTCGAGCGCGCGGGTGGAGGCGTGCAGCAGGTCATGAGCCGCTTCGCCACGTGGCTCGACAACGACGTTGCCGACGACCGTGATGCGGAGGGCGGCGAGGGCTGACCGCCTCAGGTACCCGCCTCAGGTACCCGCCTCAGTTACCCGCCTCAGGTACCCGCCTCAGTTACCCGCCTCAGGTCAGGAACGAGCGGGGAAGCGCCTCGAACATCTCGGCTGACAACGCGAGCGACTCGACGTCGACTCGCTCGTCGTCGCCATGGAACATCGCCAGGAACTGCTCGAAGTTCAGCCGGTCGGAGAACATTCCGAAGCCGTACGCGACCGCCCCGCGCCGGCGGAAGAATCGCGCGTCGGTGGCACCCGCCGTGAAGAACGGCACGCTCTCGGCGCCAGGGTGGTAGTGCTGCACCATGGCGTCGAGCTCGTCCCAGAGGGGAGTGCCAATCGGCGACTCGCTGGCGGGGTCGTCGTGCATCGACATGATCTCGACTTTGTCGCCAAGGTCGCCGATGGCCTCGGCGAGGAGGGACCGCACGTAGGTCTCGGTCTGCCCGGGCAGCGTCCGGATGTCGAGGTCCAGTTCGACTCGATCCGGGATGATGTTCACCTTGGTCCCTCCGTGGACGATCGTCGGGGCGATCGTCATGTGCGTGCAAGCGTGTGCCTGGCGAGCAAGCCCGACGTCGGGAAGCGACTCGCAGAGGTCGTCGATGGCCGCCGGGTCGAGCAGCAACGGGCCGATCTCCTCGGGCAGCGCCATGCCACCGACGAACCGACGCCAAGCGTCGTGCACCGTTGCTTGTGGCTTGAAGGCCGCAAGACGGCTGACCACCTGAGCTGCGGTGACGAGAGCGTTGTCTGTGCGTAGGGGTGTCGAGGCATGACCCGCTTGCCCCCGGACCCGGAGGCGGCACCAGCAGCTGCCCTTCTCGCCGACGTCGATCAGGAGCCGCCGGCCGCCTGGTGTCTCGATAGGGATGCCGCCCGTCTCGGTGATGACGTAGTCCGCGCCGACCGCCGAAGCCGCATGCTCGGTCAGCCATCCCGCGCCGTGCGAGCCGAGCGCCTCCTCGTCGGCGACGGCTGCGAGCACGAGGCTGCCGCGAGGACGGAAACCGCTTCGAGCGAGCCGCTGGAACGCGATGGCCATCGAGGCGGTGATGTTCAGCATGTCGACGGCACCCCTACCCCAGACCTCGCCGTCGACGAGGTCACCGCAAAACGGGTCGCGGCTCCAGGTCTCCGGGTTCGCTGGCACGACGTCGGTGTGCCCGAGGTAGCAGAGCGCCGGAGCGTCGGGATCGCTTCCCTCGATGCGAGCGACGAGTGAGGCACGACCCGGCAGCGGTTCATAGGTCTCCAGATCGCAGCCCGAACCTTCGAGCCCGGTACGCAGCAGTTCCGCGTTCGCGATCTCGTGCCCGGATGCCTCGGTGCCGTCGTTGACACAGGCGTTGCGGATCATCTGTTGCAGGAGGTCGACTACCTCGGGGTCGCGCAACTCGAAGTTCTCCGTCATACCGTCTCTCCCTGTTCGATTGTCCGTTCCGTTCGCCATGTCGGGACTCCGGCGCGGTGTCCCGGCGCGGTGTCCCGGCTGTATTCCGCCAAGTCAGGGCTCGGTCGCGATCGCCCGCCACATGAAGACGTGCGGTCCGCTGAAGGGAACGACCCACACGGTGCCCCGGGTCCTGAAGCCTGCCCGCTCGTAGAAGGGTACGGCTCTCACTCGAGCGTTGCACCAGACGAGCTTGCCCCCTTCGGCCGCGACGTAATCCAGAGCGGCAGTGAGCACCCGGGACCCGATGCCTTGGCTGCGCGCGTCCTCACGTGTAGCCATCCCGCGCAACCGCCACGTCCTTGCCTCGTCACCCGCACCGAGCAGGGCCCCCGCACCGAGCAGGGCTCCCGCACCGAGCAGGGCCCCCGCACCGAGCAGGGCTCCCGCACCGAGCATGGCCCCGGCCTCTGCCTCGGCCTCGGCCCGGGCCCCGGCCGCGTCGAGGGGCGCCTTCTCGCGAAAAATGGTCGCCACGCCGACGACGGCGCCGTCGGCCTGGTCTATCGCGGCGAACGTGACCGTCTCGGGATCGGCGTCCTCGGGGAAGGCGACCTCGTCGACGCGCTGATGCGGTCGGAGGACTGCTTGGCGAAGCGGGTAGCTGGCGGCAGCCGGGATGCGCTCGATGTCAACCTCCACGCGGGCGAGCGTACCGAGCAGACACCACCGCGCGACGATGGAGCATGTCGGTCAACCGGTCGATCCACCTGTCGGGCCAGCTGTCGGTCAACCGGTCCGTCCCGTCGATCCACCGGGAAGCGATCGGGTTCTCGAAGGTCGCTGACGCTTACGAGCGAGGTCGCCCGGGCTACCCGCGGGAGGTCGTCGACTGGATCGTCGAGACCGGCAGTCTTGGCCCGGGACGAGTCGTCATCGACCTCGCGGCCGGGACCGGCAAGTTGACGAGGGAGCTCGTCGGGAGCGGCGCCGAGGTCATCGCCGTCGAGCCGATCGCGGAGATGCTCGCCGCGCTCGCGGCAGCTGTTCCCGACGTCCGGTTGGTCACCGGCACTTCGGAGGCGACCACGTTCCCGGCCGATTCAGCCGATGTCGTGACTATCGGCCAGGCGTTCCACTGGTTCGCAGGCGAGCCTGCGCTCGCCGAGATCGCCAGCGTCCTGCGCCCCGCGGGCGTGCTCGTGCTCGTCTGGAACCGGCGTGATCTCGGCCAGAGCCTCCAGGCGAAGGTGACTCGGATCATCGAGCCTTACCGGTCGGACACGCCTTCGCACGTCTCGGGAAGGTGGCGGGACGTCATGGAGGCGACGGCGCGCTTCGACATGATCGGCGAGATCCATGTCGCGTCCGAGCAGGTCGTCGACCGCTCCGGCCTCGTCGACCGAGTCCGGTCAATCAGCTTCATCGCGAACCTTCCCGACCGGGAACGCTCAGCAGTTCTCGCCGAGATCGCCGAGCTCGCGCCCGAGGAACCAGCCGAGATCGCCCTCCGCTACGTCACCGACGCATACGCCTACCGAGCGTCCTACTGAGGCGCGCTCGAGGGCATCTCGAGATGTTCGCCCGCTTCGACCCGTAACCGCGTCCCATCACCGTCCAGGCGCCAAACGGACTTGTTGCCGAGGACGGCGAAGCTGCCGTCCGTGCCGACGAGGGCTGTCTCCTCGTCGATGCCGACCAGCATCGCGTCCTCCGGGGTCCGTGCCAACATGCGGTCGACAAGCCCCGGCGCCCAACGTTCGATGCGATCGAAGTGCGGAAGCACGACCAGTTGCGGCACGACGGCGAGGCCTTCGCCTCCGAATCGCCCCGGCCGGGTGAAGTCGTCCGCGATCCTGCTCAGAGCGCACGCTCCTGCCGAGCAACCTGCCAGGGCGGCGCCCGCGTGCCAAGCGTCAAGGATCGCCTGCCAGACGGCGGTCCCTGCGAGCGTGTGGGCGAGATAGCCCGGATTGCCGCCGGAAAGATAGACGAGACCCGCTCCGGCCACCCGGGACGCCAGCTCGGAACTTGCAGCGTCCTCCCGGTCGAGCACCTCGAGAGGCACGGGTTCGACTCCCATGGCTGCGTAATGCGCGGTGCCGAGGTCGATCCAGTACTGCACCCGCTCGCGTCCTTCCTCCGCTGAGGCCGTCGGAAGGAAGACGGCCCTCTGCCGGCGCCCCGCGAGCAGTTCGGCATCGACGGGAACCATCACGTCGAGAAACTCCCCGCTTCCCACCAACGCGACCGGCCCCGGTCTGGCCCTCTCGCTCACCGCCTTTGGACCTGAGGGGTCGGCATCGGGCTTACACTACTGGCCCGACACGGTGGGGCTCGCGGCTGTGCGCTTTAGCGTCGGACCAAGGAGTTTGACCAGGGCCGATGAGCCTTAGTGCCGCCGTTATCGTGAGGTTACACTTCTACGGTCGGTGCGCCGGGCCTTCACCCACTGACGAGCCCTGCCGGGCAATCGTGAGCACGCCGAGCTGCGCCCATTCGCCGAGCCACAGGAAGGGCGCTCAGTCCCCGTGCTTGTTGCAAGTTGGCATGGAGCCGGAGCGTACAATGTCATGTCTAACGAGGGAGTCGTGATGCGACAGTCAAACAACGTTGAGACATCTGCAACACGGAGGGCACTTCTGTTCGGCGCGGCGGCCGGGCTCGCTGGACTCGCGACCGACTCGGTGGTCTCTACGAGACCCGCGGCTGCGCAGCCACCTGAGCCGGGACCACTTCCGCTGCCAACCATCGATTACACGGGCCAGGCACTCCCAACTTTGCCCGGCAAGTCGGGCAAGGGAGTGCTCACTGGTTCGGCCATCGCGACTGGCCTACCCCCCCAAAACATGACCGGTTGTCTCTACCTGGAAGCTGGCCAAGCCCGGTACATGAACGACTCGGCACACAACTACAACGTGGCCCTCGTAGTCGAGAACTTTACGACCAACGGTAGTGGCGTCGGCGTTCGTAACCGGGCTCATGGTGATGGCATCTATGTCGTGACGACGGGAAGCGGGTATGGCATCAACGTTTGGCAGGGCGACCCAACGCACTCCGGCGCATCACAGGCCGGTGTCCACGTCGCCGTTTGTGGTCGCGGCCAGGGCATCCTCGTCCAGGACAAATCGGGTGCAGGTCCCCAGCCCTTGATCGAGGTCGTCCGTTCCGAGCCGGGGGAGGCGATGTGGGTGCGGGCCGGGGACAACGGCACAGCTCTCAGGATCACAGGCAAGGTCGCCTTCTCGCGGAGCGGTATCTCGACCATCCCAGCAGGGCACCGGAGCGTCAAGGTCCGACTGGACGGCGTCTCGCGCTCCTCCATGATCCACGCCACGCTTCAAAGTGACGCCGGCTCGATCGCGGTGGCGAATGCCGTTTCGTACGATGGGTCCTTCACAGTCAACCTGACCGCGGCTCCCTCACGCTCGGTGGAGATCGCATGGTTCGTCATCGATTAGACGAGGCCTAGCCTCTCCCCAGCGCCGGAGTATCGCCCCGCCAATCCCGCCAGCTTCATGAGATCGCCCAGCGAGCGCCTAGAGTCGATCTCAGCAAGATGCAGTGCTGGTCCGGTACTCAACACGGGCCGGCACAGAGGCGCTTGGCTCCCGACGTCAATCGGCGCCGCCGCAGCCGCCCCGACCGAACGAAGTCCGCACCGAACTGAATCCGCACCGAACGAAGACTGCACTCTCTCATGATCACCGCCACTGACCTCGAGCTCACCGCCGGCGGTCGCCAGCTCCTCGAGCCGGTGACCTTCCAGGTCGCGCCCGGCGATCGGATCGGTCTCGTGGGGCGCAACGGGGCTGGCAAGACCACCCTTGCCAAGGTGCTGGCCGGTGAGTCCCTCCCCGCGTCGGGGTCCGTGCGCCGTTCGGTGCCGGTGGCGTACCTGCCCCAGGATCCCCGAACCGGTGACCTGACCGTCGTCGCGCGCGACCGGATCCTCGGCGCCAGAGGCCTCGATCACATCGTCCATGAGCTGCAGGCAGCCCGCACGGACATGGCGCACGGAGACATCGAGCACCAGAACCGGATCCTGAGGCGGTACTCGCGGCTCGAGGAGCAGTTCCACCTGCTCGGTGGGTGGGCCGCCGAGGCCGAAGCGGGATCGATCGCCTCCAGTCTGGGCCTCCCCGACCGAGTACTCGTCCAACCGCTCGGGACGCTCTCGGGAGGCCAGCGCCGCAGAGTGGAGCTGGCCCGGGTGCTGTTCTCTGGTGCTCCCACGCTCATCCTGGACGAGCCCACGAACCACCTCGACGCGGACTCGATCGCGTGGCTGCGCAACTTCCTGCGCGCACACGACGGGGGCCTCATGGTGATCAGCCACGACGGCGACCTCCTCGACTCAGTTGTCAACAAGGTGTTCCATCTCGACGCGACACGCTGCCAGCTCGACGTGTACCGCCTTGGCTGGAAGGCGTACCTCGATCAGCTGGCCACCGACGAGCGCCGGCGACGCCGCGAGCGAACCAACGCCGAGCGCAAGGTCGTGGAGCTCAAGGCCCAGGCGGACCGCATGCGCGCGAAGGCGACCAAGGCACGTATGGCTCACAACCTCGACCGGCGGGCCGCTCGTCTCACCGAAGGCCTCGAGGAGGTCCGACGTGCGGACCGGGTAGCCAGGCTGCGCTTTCCCGCTCCGGCGCCGTGTGGCAGGACCCCGCTCAGCGCGACCGGCCTCACCAAGTCGTACGGGTCGCTCGAAGTGTTCTCGGGCGTCGACCTCGCTGTCGACCGCGGTAGCCGAGTGGTCATTCTCGGACTGAACGGCGCGGGCAAGACCACGTTGTTGCGAGTGCTCTCTGGTATCGAGCGGCCGGACGCCGGGGAGGTCGTGCAGGGGCACGGCCTTCAGCTCGGCTACTACGCGCAGGAGCACGAGACCTTGGACCCGGGCCGCAGCGTGTACGAGAACGTCCGGCACATCGCACCGCCGACCGTCAGTGACGCGGAGCTCCGGCGCATCCTCGGGTCGTTTCTATTCGGCGGCGCGCGCATCGACCAGCTGGCAGGCACCCTCTCGGGCGGCGAGAAGACCCGGCTCGCGCTCGCGACCCTCGTCGTGTCGGCGGCGAACGTGCTGTTATTGGACGAGCCGACGAACAACCTCGACCCTGCGAGCCGAAGCGAGGTACTGAAGGCACTTCGCACCTACGCTGGGGCGATCGTTCTCGTGACCCATGACCCCGGGGCGGTGGAGGCTCTCGCTCCCGAACGGGTCGTGCTCATGCCCGAAGGCGTGGAGGACACCTGGAGCGACGAGCTGGGCGACCTGGTCGCGCTGGCCTGAGGCGATCTGAGCGATCTGAGGGGATCTGAGTGCCGGCTGCAATCTTCCTGGCCCATGGCTTCGGCTCGTCTTCGAAAGCTTCGTGGGAGCGCACTGGTTGGCTCGGCCTCCTGGCCGACGCTGGCCGTGAGGTCATCGCGCCAGACTTGCTCGGTCACGGCGAAGCAGCCAAGCCGCACGACCCCGAGGCGTACAGTGCCACCGAGGAGCTCGCCTTTTCCCGGCTGCAAGGGATCGCGCCGGTGGATGCCGTCGGCTTCTCGATGGGAGCACGTGTCACGTTGTTGATCGAAGCGGACCATCCCGGCACGTTCGGGAGGATCGTCGTGGGTGGCCTCGGGAACAATCTCTTTTCGCCGCACGACCCGGAACCAGCCGCGCTCGCGATCGAGGGCAAGGGCGAGGCCACCGACCCGCTCGTTCGGGCGTTCGCCTCGGCCGCGTCGACGCCGCCGAATGACCCGCTCGCGCTCGCCGCCTGCTTGCGCAGGGCCCACCGCAAAGTGTCGCCCGACGATCTAGCGGCCGTGCGCTGCCCGGTGCTCATCGTCGTCGGGGATCGGGACTCCGTCGTGCAGCCGGTCGAGCCTCTCGCCAAGGCGCTCGTGAATTCCGACATCGTGACGATCCCGGGTGTCGATCACCTCGGGACGATGAAGGGGTACAACTTCTTGGAAGCAGCGTTCGACTTCCTCGGGGTGGAGCTCGGCTAGATGCGGATGAAACGACATGTGCGTAGCTTTGTCAAGGGTTTCAGCGACGGGAGGACCGAGGTGGAGAGCGAAGTCGTACCGACGCCGACTGATGTCATGGCCAAGGCGACGAAGATGCTGCAACGAGTTATGTCGCTTCAGCTCGCTTGGTTCCTGTGTTTCTCGGCTGGCGGCCTGCTTGGCGTATGGACGGCATGGAAGAACCACCACCTGCCCGCTAACTGCACCATCGGTAGCTCCCTGATCCAAAGGGGCGTTTCGACAGCTGCGACTCGCTGTCCGCACCACTCCTACGTGTTGCCCGGCATCCTTCTCGCCGTTGGCATCGTCGGGCTGCTCGTGACCGGGTATGTCGCAACGCGACTTGCCGTCAAGTACCTCGGTGCCGGGGCTATCGCGTTCCTGCGCCAGGGGCGCCAACGGATGGGACCGATGGGCCCGCGCACGGGTGGCCAGAGCATGGGTGGCGGATTCCCGGGGGCGGGCTCAACCGGCGGTGTGCCCCCTAATGTCAACGCCCGCCTACCGCCGGGCACTCCCGGATCACCGTCGGGACCCCCTCTTCGGTGACCGCACTCTCGCCGTTCGGAGCGGCTCCGGCTCCGGACCCGAACCGGACCCGAATCCGATGATCCGCGGCATGGCGAGGGCCGAGCGTTGGCACCGGTTCTTGATGCGCCCAGGTGCTCTGGTCAGCCGTCCTGACCGGACTTCCGGAGCTCGTAGGCATTTTCGCAGCGTTCCGATCGAGTTCTTCCTGCTAGACGCGCGATCGAGG
>Ga0209415_10000153_pt1 | contig 110817 bp, 107 predicted proteins | sample PeaSoiSIISIP2007_FD_187696 | JGI IMG/M metagenome (GOLD analysis project Ga0209415, IMG submission 187696) | Peat soil microbial communities from Weissenstadt, Germany - SII-SIP-2007 (SPAdes) (version 2) | ecosystem: Environmental > Terrestrial > Soil > Wetlands > Peat | place: Germany...
CGATGGTGGAACTTCGTTTCCGGGACGGGATCAGCGCGGGAGAAATCCCGTCGGACTTTCCTGTAGCCGCGCGGGCGGGCCAAGTCACTGACCTTGTCCGTGGTTTGACCGTGCGTGCGAAAATGGGCACGGCGCGGAAGACGCTTCTCAGGGAAGCAGAGGAAGCGGCCGACTTGGTGCTTCTGCCGCGGGGGACTAGCCATGGGCCGAGCGGAAGTGTCCGGAAAGCCCGTTCGCGGCGAGCGTAAGGGGTCTGAAACGGGCTCGTTTCTAAGGGGGAGGCAATCGGGTCGCCCGTTCCCACCCTTCTCTCAGGAGGGGGTTGTGTAACAGGGGGGTCCCTCGATCAGGAGAGTGGGTCCTCTCAGAGAGCGGGTTTAGAATCGGAAGAGTCCTTCCGTGCCTGGCATAGGCACCGTCGTTTTCTTCGGAGCCGGGGAAACGGTCGTTGTTGCGGGCTAACCATTGCACAAGCACAGAATCCGAAGATACGTTCCAGGCGTGGCCCCGGCACCTTGGGAGGTTCGCGTGACCCCGACTCGATGGTCTTTCCGGGCCAAATGAAGGCTGCGTTCGGAGAACGCGCGAGATCGGCCACGAGCTCCCGGCGAACTTGGAGCCGACGCAGCCCCGACCCGGATCCCCGCGGGCAACCCTCGCGTGGAAATCACTCGGTCGCCCGGACGGCTTCGGCAGGAGGCAGTCGGGCCGCGCGCAGGGATGGACCGGCGATCGCGACCAGCACGAGCAGATAGGCCACGATCACGATCTCGACCACGGTGAGCCAGGGTGCGCCGAACGTGGTGATCCCCGAGGTCGCGGCATTCGGACTTGTGGTCAGATTGTAGACGATGAGGAGCCCGAGGACGGTACCGATCCCCACCCCTAACAACGTGACGAAGGAGTACTCGAGCACGAAGGACTTCAGCACCATCCGTTGCGTGAAGCCGGTGGCGCGCAACATGCCGATCTCTCGGCGGCGCTCGACGACCGCCCGGAGCGCGAGGATCCCCATCGCCGCGATCCCCACGCCGAGCCCGAGCCCCACGAAGATCTCGAGCAGACCCACGAACCCTTCGGTGACGTTGATGGACGTGGCGAGCAGGGCCTTGATGTCGAAGAGGATCAGGTCGTACGAGAAGAACGCGATCTTGGCCTCCTGCGCGGCGTGGGTGGTCGAGACCCCCGGTTTCACCGTGAGAAAGTAGGCGGTCGCGTTGACGATCCCGAGCGTCGCCGCCGTCTGCGGGCTCACCCAGATCCCGCCGACGATCGATTGCTTCAGGACCCCGACCACGGTCACGTTTGTGGAACGCGCACCGTCCGGGGTCGTGAGACAGATGGTGTTTCCCACCGACAGCGTGGGGTGGGGCGCAGACGACCCGCCACTAATGCTGGCGGTCGGGGGTGCGTAGTTCTGGTCTACGATGGCGAACGAGCCGTTTCCCGAGATTTCTTGGAACGTCTGAGCCGCGGTCGTCCCGTGCCACGTGGAGGAGAACGCGAACTGGTTGGTCATGTAGAAGTTCGCCGAGGGACCCGCACCGGACGGAGCGGCGAAGAGCGAATCGGAGTACGGATTCGGTCGCGAGCCCGGGACGTCGGCGTGGACGGAGCCGGTGATGAGCGGGACACTGTTCTCGAAGAGTGGGGAAAGGGTGCTGTTGTTCGCGATCTGTCCGGCCAGATTCGGGATCGGGGCCTGCGAGATGCCGAAGAAGCTGTACCCTCCGGACTGCGTGGCCACGGTGTTATCGAGGTTCGCCTGGATGGTCGAGCCAAAGGTAGCCGTAGCGACCATGGTGAAGACGACGAGGGAGAATATCGTCAGACTGACGGCCGTCCGGGTGGGCTGACGCGTGGGATACGAGAGACCGACGCGCATGATCGGGTTCGCATCGGCTCGTCGACCCAGCGATCGGGTGAGGACACGGGCCAATTGGGGAGCGTTGAACAGGAAGGCCATCAGGGTCCCCCCCACCATGATGATGCCCTCGACGAACACGATGAAAATCCCGCCGGTGTGGCTCGACCCGAGCAGGTAAACGTGGAGGGGCTCCCATCCCGCCCAAACGGCGAGAAGGATTCCCACGGCGGTGAACACCGGCCGATTCTTGAGAAAACGTGCGGCGATGAGCCCGGCACCGAGGATCGCCATCGCCCCTGCGGAAATGGGAAGGGAGAAGTCGCTCGACCCGCGGGCGGTCGTGAGGAGGACGAGGAGGCCGAGCCCGAGGAGAAGGCCTCCCAGGTAGGCGAGGAAGGTGTAGGTCCGCACGGGAGGACGGGGCTCGGGGACGTTTCGGATGGCGCGCACGATGTTGAGCCGGCTCGCGCGGCGACAGGCCACGACGACGGTGACCAGCGTGAGGAGGAAGCCGGCGACATAGGCGATCACGAGGCTTTGTTCCGTGACCGTGAACGACTGGACGATGGCGTTCGCCGGTAGTCCTTCGCCGGACAACACGAACCCGGCGAGATAGACCAGGAAGTATCCTACGCCAACGCCGAGGGCGGTGCCGGCCAGGGCGCTTCCGGCGGCGTAGGCGACCCCCTCGAAGAGGTAGGCGTAGACGAGCTCCCGACGCCGGAGCCCGATCGCCCGTAGCATGCCCATCTCGCCCTTGCGTTCCTCGGCGAGCATCACGAAGATCCCGATGATGAGCATCGCTCCCGCGACGATCGAAAACAGTCCGAGGACGAGGAAGATCGTGAGGGTGCTCTGAGAGCTCTGGGTCGCCTGGTTGAGCTGGTTCTGGAGCGGGCTATAGACCTGTAGATGGTTCGCGGCGAGGAGGCTCGCCAGGGTGGAGTTGAGGTATGCGCTGACGGTCGACGATGCCGCCGCTCCGTCGGCCTGAGACCCGGTGTTAGTAACGGCGAGGTAGTTGATCATCCCCGGGGTGTTCTCCAGTTGCTGGGCCCCCGAGAGGGTCACGAAGAGATCGCCCGGGGTGAGCCCCGCGGTGAGGAACGCGCCCCGGAGGTTTTCTTGAACCACCGCTTGCACCTGGAATAGGACCGGAATCTGTGCCTGACTGTAGACCACCAGCGTGTCTCCGACGGTCGCGTTGAGAGCGCTCGCGGTCTGGTCATCGATCAGGACCTTGCCGGGGGCCGGTCCCGTGATCGAGGTCCCGTTATCCGCGACAAACGAGCCCAGGCTCGCGCTCTGGTTGCCGTTGACTCCGATCAGGTTGAGACTCGTCTCGGGGACTCCGGTGTTTCGATCGATCGCCGATCCGGACGAAACTATCTCCGGCGTGATGCCGGCGATTGATGAATGGCCGGATACGAGCGCGGACGCTTGCGAGAACACCGCGTAGGGGAAGAATGTGAAGCTGGTCGAGAGGGAATATGGCGTCTTCGAATGAATGGCCTCGTCCGTGTACCCGAGAGCAAGGTACGAATAATGCAGGCTCAACTGCTGGACCGAATCTCCGACCACCAGGCTCCCGGAGATGATGGTGGTTCCGACGAGCAGTCCCGCGATGAGCAGCGCGGTTCGGGCCCGACCGCGGCGCACGTTTCGCATCGCGATCCGGAATGCCAAGCGATGACGGGCGGCCAGGACTAGGGTGACACCCCCGACGGCCACGAGGACCAGAAGGAGGAGCCCGACCGTCGACCCCAGCGCCATCGCTCGCGAGTCTCAGCCCACGAACTGTCCGTCGCGCATGCGGAGGGTCCGGTCGCAAGCGCTCGCGACCTCCTCGGCATGCGTCACTACCACGATCGTTTGCTGGAATCTCTTGTTGAGCTCCCGGAGAAGGTCGGTGACCTGCCGCGAGCCTTCCGCGTCCAGATTTCCCGTCGGCTCGTCCGCCCACACGATGGCCGGCCGTGCGGCGAGCGCACGGGCCAGCGAGACCCGTTGCTGCTGGCCGCCCGAAAGTTCCGCCGGACGTCGGTCCAAACGGTCGGCGAGTCCGAGCTGGGTAAGGATATCGCGAGCCTCCCGCCGGGCCTCCTTGGAGGAGCGCCCCGCGATCAGCAAGGGCATTTCCACATTCTCTACGGCCGAGAGGATCGGAAGGAGGTTGTACGATTGAAACACAAACCCCATCCGGCGGGCGCGGTACTCGCTCTTCTGGGCGTCGCGCATCGCATGGATGTTGGTCCCCTCGAGCGTAACGCTCCCCTTCGTGATGTCATCGAGGCCGCTGAAGCAGTTCAGGAACGTGGTCTTGCCGCACCCGGAAGGACCCATGACGGCGAGCATCTCGCCCCGCAGGATCTCGACCGAGATCCCCTGCAGGGCGGGGACCGCTGTCTCACCCTCGCCGTAGACCTTCCAGACATCCTGGCCGACGACCACCGCCTCTACCATCGCAACCTCCGGTATGGGCCTGACGTGCGAATCCCACGCGGCCCAAATAGTTTCGCTCCCGTGAGGGCGCGCGCCCCTCTCAACCGGGGTCTTCGCCGCTCCCGCCCGTCGCCTCCTCCAGAAGCTATCGAAGGACGCGACCCCGATGGTGAATGAGGCATCTCGCGCGCGCATCCGACACAACGTTCATAACCTGAAATCGCGAGACCCCCGCGTCCGCGGAGCCACCTCGACCCGCGGGCGCGGAGAACTGGATCGTGGTAGTTTGCGTCTCGTCCCCGGTTGTGGTCAATTGCGACTCGGGCGACATTGCATGGGTGATTGCGGCCACGGCGCTTGTGATGATCATGACCCCGGGATTGGGGTTCTTCTATGGCGGGCTGGTCCGGCGCAAAAACCTCGTTTCGACGATCGTCCAGTGCATGGCTATCTTCGCCATCGTGAGCCTCGCATGGGCGCTTTGGGGGTATACGCTGGCGTTCGGCCCTTCGACGATGGGTGGGTTGATCGGCAACCTCCAGTTCTTCGGTCTGAACGGGGTCGGTAGTGCGGCCGACACGGCCTATTCTTCCACGATTCCGGCGCTCCTTTACTTCGCGTTCCAGCTGAAGTTCGCGGCGATCACACCGGCGCTGATCATCGGTGCGTTCGCCGGACGGATCCGGCTCAAGCCGCTATTGATCTTCATCCTCGCTTGGGTGACGTTCATCTACTTCCCGGTCGCGCATTGGATCTGGGGGGACGGTGGGTGGCTTCACGTGATGGGGGTCGAGGATTTTGCCGGCGGAATGGTGGTCCACACGACCGCGGGGGTCAGCGCGCTGGCCGCCGCCCTGGTCATCGGGCGGGGGGTGGACTTCGGCAAGGAGGCTCGCCCGAACAACGTCCCCTACGTGATCCTGGGGACGGCGATCCTCTGGTTCGGTTGGTTCGGCTTCAATGCGGGGAGTTCGCTCGCGGCGAACGATATTGGCGTTAACGCGCTGGTCACGACGAATCTGGCGGCCGCCGCCGCCGGAGTCAGTTGGATGATGCTCGATTGGTTCTGGAAGGGTAAGCCCTCCGCAGTGGGCATGTGCGTCGGCTTCGTGTGTGGACTGGCCGCCGTCACTCCGGCGGCGGGATTCGTCAGCCCCGCCTTCTCCATGGTGATCGGGGTCGTGGCGGGGGTAGGGTGCAACTTCGTGTGCCGGTGGAGGGCCCGGAGCACCCTCGACGACTCGTTGGACGTCTTCGCCTGCCATGGCGTCGGCGGGATGTGGGGAACGGTCGCAACCGGGCTCTTCGCGTCGGTAGCGATCAATGCCGCGGGCCAGAACGGCTTGGTGTACGGAAACGTCCACTTCGCCCTGCTGCAGATGTTCGCGGTGGCCGTGGTGGCGGCGTTCGCCTTCTTCGGCACCTACGCGATCATGCGGATTATCAACTACTTCTCGCCGTTGCGGGCGAACTCCGAAGAACAAAAGCTCGGGTTGGACGAGACCCACTTCGGAGAGGAAGCGTACTACCCGACCTCGGAATAGCCGGGTCCTCGCCCCGAGGGACCCAAAGGCACCACGTCGTGCTCGCCGAGCTGGGCATCCCGAAGGTTCCGGGTCGATTGTCGGCTCACCCGAGCCGCCTCGCGGGACCCCCGCCTCGTTCCGATTACGCGGGCGCGGGGCCTAGTCGCGAAAGCATGCGAACGGCCGGAGGGAGGCCCACGGGTGGCGCGTACTCCGAAACGGGGCGTCCGCCTATTCGAAGCACTTTCGCCGCGACCCCCCGGCAGTACCCGCACGCCTGGCACGTCGTGTGCTCACAATCCACGCCGGCGATGTGTCGGAGAAAGTCGGCCGGGAATGCCCGGTTGTCGATCGATAGCTCGGACAGCGACATGAACGCTCCTGCGAGGGTACGGGCATCCTCCCCGTCCGGACCTCGCGCGATCCGCTGGAGGGCGGCCGAAGGCCCCTTGACCTGGACCAGGCTCAGGATGTCCGCGAGGTTGCCGGGATACGACCGCTGAGCATACGCCCGGGCCGAGCGCACGAGCCAGTCGGTCGATCGATTCCGGCCCGAAACCTTGAAGCGGGTCACTCCGACCTCCTCGAAGACGGAGAGGTCCTCGGGGCGAACGAAGATCCCCGAGATGAGTTTCGCCGGGTCCTGAACATACTCCAGTCCGCATTCCAGGATCGGATACTCGAAGGCCGGGCAGACCGCTTCCGGCTGCGAAGCGAGCGAGCTCGTGTTCAGATGATGTCCCCGGTACGGGCAGGAGGGCAGACAGCTCTGGTTCACCAGGATCTCCACTTCCGCCCCCAGACGGACGAGTCCTCGGATCAGCCGGAAGTCGCGATTCGCTTCTTCCAGGATGATCGTCCGTGCTCCGAGCTTGAGGAAGTACTCCGCCTGGGTCACCGTTCGGATCCGGGCGAACGTGGAGACGGAGATCGGGATGTCCGGCCAGGCGCTCCGGATCGCTTCGATCAGAGCAGGGAGGGCGACTACGAATCCATCGACCCCCAGGTCGATGAGGTCACCGACCTCCCTCAGAAGTCGGTCGACATACCCTGCACCGTACTCCTTCAGTCCGAGGTCGTTGCTGTTGAGGGTGGCGAAGAACCGGCGCGAATGTCGGTGGACCACCTCGAGATGCTTTCGGAATCGTTCCGGGTCGACCGGGGGCAGGATCGTGGGAGGCCGTCCCCCGCCCGTCAGTTGTACCGGGAATCCACCGAAGAACGTGGAAATTGGCAGATCGGAGGTTTCTTCGACCAATCGGTCGTCGAAGTTCGAAGCGAGAACGATCTCCATCGGCCGGTGCACGGCGCCCCGTATGTGAGCCGGCCACCGCACCGGTGCGGTCGAAGGAACTTGGCCCCGCGGTGACTCCAACCCACCGAATGCCGGTGCCGCGCGAGCCGAATCCCTCGCTTACCTCCCTCCGCGATCGCCTCGAAGAGATCGATCGGGCCATCGTGCTCCTGGTGGCGGCGCGGGTGGAGGCGGCCGGTCTCGCAATCGCGGTGCGTTCCCAAGCAGATGGGTCCCTTACCGATCCCGCTCAGGAGGAGGTCGTCGTGCATCGTGCCCGTCGGTGGGCGGAGCAGCAAGGTCTGACGCCCGCCCTCGTGGAGAGCGTGTTCCGGATGATGATCGAGGCCGGCAAAGCGCGTTCGGTCATCCCGCTACGATCGCCAACGAAGGCGGCCGCCCCCAGCCCGACGTAAACGTGACCGGCATCCGGCCTTCGGGGGCGGGGGAATCCTTCAGGGAGGACGATCGAACGGCGGCTGTGCCTGGAATCGCTGTCCGGCGAGCTTCGAGGTGGCCTTCCGCAGCAACTCGAGAGCGGTCGAACGGCCGACGCCGAGCCCGGCGGCGACCTCGGAAAGGGGTGCCCGACGCGGGTAGTCGAAGTACCCCAGTTGGAACGCCAGTCGGAGCGCCCGCTCCTGCCGTCCGGTAAGCCCCCAGCGCCGTCGGTATGCCCCTGCCCGCGTCAGCGTGGGCCGGGACCTCCCCGGGCGAAGCGACGCCCGAAGGAGGCGGCGTGCGTCACCGATACGGGGGACGAGCACCTTCCACGTGGCCGAATCCAACGGCTCCGGGCCGTGGAGGTACGGGCAGCTGAGACAAAAGTCGCCCAGGTCGAACGCGGTCGAACAGTTGGCTGGCATGGGTACGGCTACCCGCAGGAGCGTCCGATCCGGTCCGACGCCTGCGGTGGAAATGTCCCGCGCGGCGACTCGACCCCGCAAGCCGCGAACGATCGGTCCGATTCCCCCGCCGTTGGTCTCTATCTCGAAGAGTCGGAGCAATCTACGTCGGCCGCGGTCGGCGGGGCGGCACGCGAGAAGGCGGAACGCAACGCCGTGGGACCGGAGCGTCTCGGTGACCCAGTCATCGTTGGAGACCCCGCTGAGGACCACCTCGACCATGGGCAGGGAGGGGTTCAGGTCGTGACCCGCTCGGAGACGAGGGTGCGTTCCGGGGAGTTTGGTTCGACCGGCGGAGGTGGGCAATTCGAAACCACCGGACCGGCCTCCGGAGGGCCCGGTATAAGGGCACCCCGTCGGCTCCGGTTGACGGGGGATAGCGCGGACCTTCGAGAGCGCTAACTCACGGGGGTCGCGAACGACGGCCGATAATCCTCGGGCAGTCGCCCTACGATCGGGATCTGGGTGCCGCACTTGCGGCAGCGATTCTCGGCATCGAGCCGCCAGGACTGTATCGTGAATCCGAATCGTCGGACCACGACGTTCCCGCACCCCGGACAATACGTGTGCTCGAGCGGATGTCCCCAGACGTTTCCCAGGTAGACGTAGTCCAACCCCTCGGCCTTCGCGACGCGGTGGAGCTTCTCCAGGGTCGCGACCGGGGTCTCCGGGAGGTTCATCATCTTGTAATCGGGATGGAAACGCAACAGGTGCAGCGGGGTCGATGGGCTTAGTTCGTCCCGAACGAATCGAGCGAGCTTTTGCGTCGCCTCAACCGAATCCCCCACCTCCGGCACGATGAGGTCGGTCACTTCGACATGGACCCCCCGCTTGTGGAGGTCCACCGCGGATTCGAAGATCGGGTCGGGGCCTTTCGCCGAGACGTACTTCCGCAGGAAGCCGGGCTCGCCGCTCCCCTTGAAATCCACGCTTACGGCGTCCAGGTGGGGGCCAATGAAGCGGACCGCTTCGGGGGTCATGTAGCCGTTCGTGACGAAGTTCGCGAAGAGACCCGCCTTGTGCGCCTCCGTGATCACGTCGAGCGCGTACTCGGCGAAGATCGTCGGTTCGTTGTAGGTGAACGTAACTCCACTGCATCCGAATCTCTTCGCCTCCGTGATGGCAGCATGCGGTGGGAGCGAACGCCCCGTGACCTCGTGCTCCTGAGAGATCTCGGCATTCTGGCAATACAGGCAGCGCCAGTTGCATCCGACCGTCCCGATCGAATACACCCGGGTGCCCGGATGGAAGTGGGAGAGGGGCTTCTTCTCGACCGGGTCCACCTGGACCGCGGACGCCTTTCCATAACTCAGCAGAACGAGGTGACCTCCCACATTCTTCCGGACGAAACAAAACCCGTGGGATCCCTCCGGTATCGTACAGTACCGAGCGCACGCGGTACAGCGAACCTTCTGGTCGGAGAGGGGTTCGGACAGGGTAGCCGGATGCGCCACGAGGACCGCCACGCAACCCCTCCGGGTTTCCTAGGCGGTCCATGACGATAAGGGTGGCTGCGTGTCGGCGGTTCGAGCCGAAGGTTCATCTGCGCCGGAACGTCCTCGCCGAGTCGATGGCGGGCACGGAACGAGGTCCCCCGAGGACCGCCGACGCCGACTCCGTCGAGCGCGAAGTGGGCGCTCGGATCACTCCGTCCGCCGAGTTCCTCGCCCGGGTCGCTCGGGTGAGGGCAGAACTGGTCGAACGGGTGACCGCCGCGGCCGCGTCGCGTTCGAGCCCGCTCGTGCGGGCGCTCGTCGCGGGGAGCGCCGCCCGAGGAACGTTCCTCCAGGATCGTTTGGACGTCGACCTGTTCCTGCTGTTCCCTCCCGACCTGTCCCGGGACCGCTTGCGCGAGGAGGGGCTCGCCCTGGGACGTGCCGTCCTCACGGACCCGGAGACGCGGTACGCCGAGCACCCGTACTTGCGGGGGAAGTTCGAAGGCTTCACCGTGGACGCCGTGCCGGGCTTCGCGATCACCGACCCATCCCGTCCGCTCTCGCCCGTCGACCGAACCCCGTTTCACCAGGAGTACCTCGCGGCTCGGGAGAACGCTGACCTGGTCGGGCAGGTCCGTCTCACCAAGCAGTTCTCCCGCGCGCTCGGGGTCTACGGCTCGGAGGCCCGAACGGAAGGACTGTCGGGATACCTTGTCGAGCTTCTCGTGATTCGCTTCGGCTCGCTGCGCAAACTCCTGGTCGCGGCACGGGATTGGCGCGTGCCGGTCCGATTGGCCGAACCCGGCAAGGAACCCCCCCGCCTTCCGGCCGATGTCGCCCTCGTTCTCGCCGACCCCGTGGACCCGAATCGGAACGTCGCGAGCGCGCTTTCGCGCCGGAACCTCGGGCTGTTCATCCTGGCAGCGGGGGCGTACCTGGACTCCCCGTCGGCCCGATTCTTCGAAACGCGGGTTCCCCACCCGCTCGCCAAGGCGGCCGCGAGCTCCCTCGTCCTCGCCCGCGGAACCCACGTGGTGGTCGCGGTCCTCCCTCGACCCGACCTCGTGGACGACACGCTCTACCCCCAGGTGCGCAAGGCCGCGCGGGCCGTCGCCGAAGAGCTCTCCCGGTCCGATTTCACCGTGCTGGGTGAGGCAAGCGCCGCCGATTCGACCAGCGTCGTGATCACGGTCGAGGTCGCTCACCCTCGCCGACCCCAGGTGCGTGTGCAGGACGGGCCGCCGGCCGGAATCGACCGGGCCGGGCACTTTCTCGAGAAATGGGGGTCGAAGGGCGCCCAAGTGCTGCAGGGGCCGTACGTTCGGCCCGACGGGAGCCTCGGGGTCGACGCTCACCGCGCCGAGCGGGACGCCGAGTCGGTCCTGAAGGCCGCCTTTCCTCGTCTTTCTCTCGGCAAGGACCTGACGCCCAAGGAAGCGGGCGGGTGCGACGTGCGGCCCCTCGGAGAGGCGCACGAGACCCCCGCCCTCGGAGAAGCGCTTCGGGAGCTCTTGGGAAAGCGGCTCCCCTGGTTGGACGCACCTTGACTCAGAGAGCGTGCGGCGAGAGGTTCAGAAGGACGAACCACATCGCGAGCCAGCCGAAGAATTCGAGGGCGATCAGGCCGGCCCAGTCTCCCTTCGTGTAGATCGACGACCTCGTACGGAGCCGCCGGATCAGGAACGGACTGAGGGCGAGCAGGGCGATGCCGAGTGGGAATACGACGAACCAAGGTAGCCCGGCGACGGTCATCCCCCAGGCGAGGGCCCCGAGGAGGACCGTGAACAACCCCGCAAGGGTCAGCGCATAGGTGAGCTCGAACTCCTTGTTCATGAACGCGACCTCATCAAAGACGGGAAACTCGAACGCGGCCGCCTCCTCCTCTTCCAACTTGCGACGGACCTTCTTCGCCATCTATCCGCCTCCTCGGGACGCACGAGCTCCCCGGTAGAGTTCCTCGGCTCGATAGGAGCTCCGAACGAGGGGTCCGCATGCGGCGCCCCGGAAACCGAGGGAGAGCGCAGTGCTCTGCCAGCGGGAGAACTCCTCCGGAGGCACGAATCGGTGGAGGGCTCGGTGGGCCGCGGTCGGTCGAAGGTATTGGCCCATGGTAAGGAGGTCGACGTCCGCCGACCGCAGGTCCCGAAGCGCCGTTTCGAGCTCGGCGTCCGTCTCGCCGAGGCCCAGCATGATGGAGCTCTTGGTGACGATGTCGGCGCGTCCCAGGCGTCGAGCGGACCGAAGAACAGAGAGCGAACGGTCATACCCGGCCCGGTGATCTCGAACCTCCGGACTGAGCGAGCGGACCGTCTCCAGGTTATGCGCGAGGACGTCCGGAGGCGATTCCATGAGCCGCCTCAGAGACTCCTCCCGCCCGCCCAGGTCTCCGATCAGCAGTTCCACAAGCGTGCTGGGTGACTCGCGTCGGATGCGACGAACGGTCTCTGAGAGCACCTCGGCGCCCCCGTCCTCGAGGTCGTCGCGGCAGACCTGGGTCAGCACGACATAGCGGAGGCCCCAGCGGCGCACCGCTTCGGCGACCCGCTCCGGTTCCGTCGGGTCCACCACGCCCCTCGGCCAGTGCGTCGTGACCGCGCAGAACGTGCACCGGCGAGTGCAGTCGGTTCCGAGGAGCATGAGGGTCGCCGCCCCGGCCGACCAGCACTCGGCCAGGTTCGGGCAGCGCGCCTCCCGGCAGACGGTGCCGAGCCGCAGTTCCCCGAGGAGGGCCTTGACCTCCGGGTAGACGGCTCCGCGAGGGGGACGGACGCGGATCCATTCGGGGAGCGCGGACGACTCCGTCGCGAGCACCGACACGGACGAGCTCGCCACGTCCGTCCGACTCGCGAGGGCACTTTAGTCTTTGCGAGCGCGGCGTCGACCGAGCCGTTCCTCGAGGAGGGTCGTGAGGAAGCTCGCCGGAACTTCGTCCATGGAAACCGAGTTTGACTCTCCGGTGGAACCGCTCTCCAAGACCACGAGTCCGTCACGCTCGAGCTCCTTCAAGGTTCGCCAGAACGTCGTGCGGCTCATCGCCGCGGAGCCGAGCTCCTCCAAGAGTGCCGTGTGGTTCGATCGAAGTTTTTGGCTCGCGACCGAGGCGCCTCGTCGCTTCAGGGTGCGCGAGAGTGCGAGGAGTACCCCGAGCTCGTGGGTGGAGAGCGATTCCAACTGAGTCTCGGACATCGTGGGGAGGAGCGAACCCTTCGCTCGGCGCACATGTTCCGACCCGACGGAATCCGCTCCGGCTTCCTCGGCCACGTGCGCGGCGCCCGAAAGGATCTCCAGCGCGAATCGCGCGTCCCCGCTCGGCGCCGCGATGCGGGCGATCTGGTCGAGCACCTCCCGGTCGACGCTTCCCGGGCGAAGGGCGACCTCGGCCCGGGCCTCGAGAATATCCGTCAGGGCGGCCCGGTCGTACGGCGCGAGCGAGAGTCGGTGCGTGACGCCAAAGCTCGAACGGCTCGCCGGGTCGAGGTACGGGAACAGGTCCTCGGCCGCTACGAGCACGAGGGAGATCGAGCCCAGCTCGACCTCGCGCGAGCGCGACAAGAGGTACACTAGCTTGGTCTCCTGGCGCACGAGGCTCGAGGCTTCGTCAAGCAGCACGAGGAGGTGGGAAGGACTCTTTCGGATCCCCTGTTCGAAGACGTCCAGCATCTCCGAGAGAGAGTACCCCCGGTCCGGAAGCGAGACCTGGACGTTGCGGAGCAGGTCGAGCATGACCGTTCGATCGCTCGCGCGTCTCCAGCAGTTGACATACGCGGCCTTCACCGGAAAACCGCCGAGTCGGCCTCCTCGCTCGAGGTCGGATGCGAGCCGCCGGACCAGGGCGGTCTTCCCGCTCCCCACCCCGCCGGTCAGCATGAGATGGTACGGGAGACCCTTGGCGAGCGCTTCGCGATAGCGACGGCGGAGAAGCTCGACCTCCTTGTCCCTCCGTACCAGACGGGCCGGAATGTACGATGGGTCGAGGGTCTCCTCCCGGGCCAGGATCGAAGTCAAGGGACTCACTGCTCGAGCGGGGGGACCCGGGCCGGGCTTATCATCTTCGCCGTCGCGCGGGTCGCTTCCTCGGACGCAGGACGGTCCGAGGGAGCGCGTCTAGCACCTGACCGAGGAGGTCCCGAGGTGGGGCGCGCGCGTCCAAGACCTGCCAGCCCCCCGAACGCGCCAATTGCCGGTACGCGCGCGCAACGCGCAGCAGTGTGCGTCGGCGTTCGAGGGGGCCCCTCGAAGCGGCCCGACCGCCCAGACGGCGAAGCGCCACGGACGGAGGAAGGTCGAGGAGGACGACCCGGTCCGGAGGTCGGACCGCTGACCGTTGGAGTTGGACAAGGCGTCGTCGTTCCCGGGGGGGTAGAGCGCTCCCCTGGTACGCGAGGGTCGAGTAGAAGGACCGATCTTGCAGGACGACGTCGTGGCACCACAGATCCCGCTCCACGTCCGGGGCCGCGAGGTGTCGGTCGACCGTGAAATAGACCGCGCCCGTCCATGGGTCCTCGGAGGCCGCCGATTGGGCGAGGGCGCCGAGACGGGCGTCGGCGGGCTCGCGGCGGACGGCCACCGAAACTCCTCGACGGCGGAGCGACCGTGCGAGACCGCGAAGCAGGGTCGATTTCCCGGCCCCGTCGATCCCCTCAAGCACCAGATAGGTCCCTCGACGTGCGCGCGTCATTTCGCCCCCGTGCCATCGACCTCGGGCCGCCATCCGTACACTCGCTCCACCGATTTCACGAAGGGAGTCCACAAGAGCTCGGCTCCTTGATCGGCACTCTCGGCGATGGCGGTCGCCCGGCGTGGTACCGTCGCCAGGTCGAGCACGGCCCCCGGGCGCTTCAGGTCGTCGAGATAATCGGTCTCGAGGAACCAAGGACTGGAGTCGTGCGAGACCTCTCGCACGAGTTCGCGTCGGGCGAGGTACGACGGGACGGGTCCGCCGGTCGACCCCGAGACGACCCGATGGCGGGCGTAGTGCTTCACCACCCGATCCGGGCGGAGACCTACCTCCTTGGCCCGGGCCGCGAGCTCGGCGAACCCGTCCTCGGTAAGGTCCGCGGAATGGACGACCACCGGACAGTCGGAATCGCGCGCCACTTCGAGGGCGTGATGGAACGCCGCCTCCACGGAGGTCGCAATGACCGCGTCGACGGGAAAATGGGGGCGACCGACCTCTCCGAGGGCGACTGCTTTCTTCTCCCGAACCCAGCGACCGGCGAGGTCGAGCGCCGAGAAGTGCAGCTCGAGGGCCGCCTCGGGTCCCAGCGTTGCAGTGGCTTCTACCAGGTCGATGGGGTAGGGGGCGAGCACCGGATAGGCCCGGACGCCGACTTCGTCGTAGGCTCTCTTCGCCATCATCCCCGTGACCTCGAACTGACGGGCGTACGCCTCGAGAGAGCGAGGAACGCCGGGCTCATAGTTCTGGGTCGCCAGAAAGAGATGGGTCCCGCCCGCCGCCCGGAATCGCTCGACCGCCCGGACCCCGTCCCCGTCGGGCGAGAGATGGCAATGATGGTCGACGATCGGGAGGCCCGAGGGGAGTGGCATCCGGGCCTACCTCAGGGCGCTCAGCGAAGGAGGCCGGCGCCCTGGAGCTCCTTGGTGATCTTCTTCACGGCGACCTCCACATCGGAGGGTTTGCGGGCACCGGTGCACACGAGCTTGCCGCTGCCAAAGAGAAGCACGACCACCTTCGGCACGTCGATCCGGCAGACCAGGCCAGGGAACTGCTCGGGTTCGTATTCCACTCGGTCGAGCCCCAACGTGACGGCGATGGAATTGAGGTTGATCTCGCTTTCGAGGTCCGAGCTTGCGACGATGTTTTGGACCTCGATCTTCGGGTGCATGTTGATCTTCTGACCACCCTTCTTGATCTGCGCGCTCACGGTCTGGATAGACTCCTCGACCTCGTGCATGCTCTTCGCGCCCGTGCAGACGACCTTGCCGGACCGGAACAGCAGGATGGCCGTCTTCGGTTGCTTCAGACGGTAGATGAGGCCGGGGAACTGCTCGGGCTCGTACTCCGCCCCGTCGAGACCGAGAGCGATCGACTGGAGGTCGAGTTGGTCTCCGAGAGACGTGGACGCCACGACGTTCTCGATGCGAATCCTGACCAACGGAATCCCCGGCGGGCGGAGTATTTAAGCCACTATTTAAAAAGTGGCTCATCGGAAACGCCTCCGCTTCGAGGTGGAAGGGGTACCGTCGCTTCCGGTGAAAGAAGAGGCCCGGTCGTCGGCTTCCACGTCGCCGGGTGGACCATGCACTTTGCTCGAAATCACCCCTCTGCTCGCGGCTCCATCGAGCTCCTACCGTCTCGCACCCGGGGTCTGTCTCGGTGTCGCCCTAGGGTGGGTCGAACCGATGCTCCACGAAGACCGGCCCGATGGCTTCGTCCTCCGTGGCCGCTCCGAAGAACTGGCAGAGTACCCGTCGGGTGAACCCCCACAACACGTGCCCTTCGAAGACCGTGGCGCGGACGTCGGCCAACCCACGAGTGGTCTCCCGAGTGATCGGACGGGACTGTGCGAGGGCCGATCGGGGCAGCCAGAAGACGTGGGCCACTTCCTGGGCGCTGCGTGCAGTCGGGGTGTTCGCGTGGGGGGCGAGGGGCGCGGCGAAGACCGCGACTCTGAGGCCGAAGCGAACGGCGAGCAACGTGTTGACGTAGCGAAGCTCGCCCATCAAGTCCGCCCGGGTGAGGCCCACCTCCTCCTCCAGTTCTCGTAGTGCGGTGTCGGCGAGGGAGCCGTCGCCCTCCGTCACATGGCCCCCGGGGAAAGCGACCTGTCCGGAAGCAGGATCGTCGGAACGCTCGGCCCGCTCGATCAACAACGTCTCGACCTCCGCCCGGCCGTCGCGCAGGACGATGACCACCGCGGCGCCCGCGGTCGATACCGGAGGCGCGAGAGGGGGGAACCGCGAGACCAATTCGACCAGCTCGGCCGGGGCAGTCCCGGCGAGGGGTCCGCCGGATGGGGTTGGACTCATGCCTGCCAGTCGTACGAGACTTTCTTGCGGACGGTCGTCTGATCGGTGGGATGTTCTTCTCCGCTCCCCATGAGGCGCTCGAGCGCGGCCAATCGTTGTCGGAGTTCCTTGAGCTCGCGTTCGACCTGAGAGAGGCGCGCAGCAAGGGCGTCAGCCTCCGAGGACGTCATCCAGCCCGGATTCGGTTTCGGGGTCATAAGCTCGCGGTCCGAGCGAACCGTCGGAGACCTAGGAGGGAGCCGTGCCGCTCGGCATCTCGACCGAGCGCACAAGGTTTGAGATCGCTTCGGCGAGCTCCTTCGGCCTTTCGATCGGGATCATGTGGCCCGTCTCGGCCAAGATGCGGATCTGGGCCCCGGGGATCGATTGCCGAAGGATCCGGCCATGGGAGGCGTCCACCACCGCGTCGTCCATCGCCTGAACGATGAGGGTGGGTCGCGAGACCGTCGCGATCCGCCCACGCTCGTCGAACGTGGCCATCGCTCGTCCCCACCGGACCGCCGGAGCGAAATCCTGATGTTTCACCTGCTCGCGCAACGCATCCGCGAAGTCGAGGTTCGCCTCGATCCAGTCCGGATAGTACAGGTCCTTCAGGAGTCGGAGCGCGAAGCGGTCCGGCCCCTCCTTCGCATACGTTTCCGACCACCTCTCCGCGACGGCGCGGGTGTGGGCGTCCGTGTAGACCGCTCCGCTCACCATCGTCAGACTGCGCACCCGGTCCGGGCGCTCTAACGCCGTGCGCAGGGCGAGGAGTGCACCCCCACTGAGGCCCACGAAGTGGGCCGAGGAGACTCCCTGGTCATCCAAGAGGCGGAGCACGTCTCCCATCATCTCGGTAAAGGTGAACTGCGAATCCGATGGGGCCACGCTCCGACCGTGACCTCGGAGGTCAGGGGCGATGACGAGGAATCCCCGCGAAAGGCCGGAGACCACGTCGTTCCAGACCGTATGGTTCCCGCCGATGCCGTGCAGGAGGAGGATCGCGGGTCCGCTTCCCTCGACTCGGCACTTGAGTTCCGTCGGAGAGCCGGCGGCTTCCTCAGGCATTATCGAATGGACCCAGGCTCGCTATTTACCTCTCGCGGAGGGGCCGGGGCGCGAGCACAGTCCTAAATATCACGGCACGGTGGATGAGTCCGATGGCGCGCGGAGTCATGTTGATGAGCGGGGGGATCGACTCTCCGGTCGCATTGCATTACTTGCTCCGACAAGGGCACGAGATGGTGACGGTGCACATGGACAATCGGCCCTTCACCGACGACTCGCCGCTCGCGAAGGTGGTCGACCATCTCACTATCCTGCGCGAGCGCTACCACCAGCCGATCCCGATGTATCTGGTGCCGCACGGCCCGACCCAGATCACGCTCATGCGGTCGACCGACCGGCACGTCGGGTGCGTCATGTGCCGCCGATTCATGTGGCGCTCGGCAGAGAGGATTGCCAGCCGGGAAGGAGCCACCTTCCTCGCGACCGGCGAGGCCCTCGGCCAGGTGGCGTCGCAAACCCTGTCGAACATGCGGACCGCGACGGCGGCCGTAGGACTTCCCGTGGTCCGACCGCTGATAGGGTTTGACAAGCATGAGATCGAGGCCGTGGCCAAATCGATCGGGACCTACGAGATCTCCACTCGCCCCGGGGTGTGTTGCCAAGCCGTCCCGGATAAGCCCGCAACCCGTTCCAACCTCGTTCAGATCCTCCAGCAGGAAGAGCGGATCGACGTCGACCAGATGATCGACGACTGCGTCCGGAAGGCCGTCATACTGTAGCCGCCCGACCTCGGGCGAAGAGCGGGTCAATCTCCTCCGCATCGCTTGATATATCGGCCGTTGCGCTTGTGCCTCGATGCACACCCCTTCGTATGGGTCGATGTATCCGGCCACCGCCTACGCCGTCGCGCTGGTCGGCGGTGGACTGATCCTGGCTGAAGGGCTTGCGGTGGTCGCCGAGGCCTTCTCGTCGACCCCCTGGGTCTCGCGCGTTCTTCCCGGCGCGAACCGCTTCCCGTTCGCGCTCGGAGCGGTCGGGGTCGTTCTCGGGCTCGCCATCCTCGCGACGGCCTCTCGACTGAAGAGCCATCCGGCGTCGTCTCGGATGTCGGGGGTGCTGATCATCGGCATATCTTTGGTCAGCGTCCCCTTCGGGGGTGGCTTCTTCCTCGGCCTCCTCATCGCGGTGATCGGCGGGATCCTGGCCGCGACGTGGAACCCGCGCGTTGTGCCGCAGCCGGCCTACGGGCATCCCGCCTATGGCCTACCGCTGGACCAACCGGTCGCCACCACCCAGTGGGGTCCGCCGGCCGCCCCGCCCTTCCGGTTGGGCAGCGCCCGGCGGGTCTGTTCCACTTGTGGCTCTCTGAATCGGGCGACATCCCCGACATGTGAGATGTGCGGCGCTTCCAGGTCGTAGGTCCGTTCGAACGACGGGGCCCCCTCGAACGGGCCGATCGCCGGCGTTCCTCGAGGTCGGAGAAGGGCTATCTGTGCGGGCGATACCGCGGAACCGGGCGATGTACCGTCGATTGCGGCTGTGTTCCAACAATGGAGGCTTCGAAGCCATCCCCGATCCGCCGAATCCCCTCGACCTCCGAGCGGTCAAGAGGACCCTGGAGACGGAAGGAATCTCGGTCGTCGACGCACGGGTGATGTTGATCGCCTCGCTCGACCCGGAGGTGACGATTAGCCGAGCCGGCCGCCTCTTGTTCAAGACGCAGGACGCCGATGCGGCCGAGCGCGCCTTCGAGCGACTTCGGGGGTTGTTGGGGCTTCCGGACGTGGAGGAGGACCACCCCGCGGACAGCGCGGGGGGTTAGGTTAAGCGCGCTCTCGCCCTGAGATATCCGGAGCAGGTTATGCGGGAGACGTGGGTCGTCGGCGCCGCCGCCAATCGCTTCGGCAAGATGAAGGAAAGCTCGCGCGAAGCGGCGACCCGGGTCTCGATGGAGGCGATCCGGCAGGCCGGCCTCGAACCGAAGGACATCGGCTACACGTTCGCGGCGAACTGCTTCGGGATCTCGGAGCACCAGGGGCACATCGGCCCGCTCATCAACAATGGTCTCGGCATCCCGCACGTTCCGTCGGTGACCGTGGAGTCGGCGTGCTCCTCCTCGAGCGCCGCCCTCCACGAGGCGTTCGTCCACGTGGCCGGAGGATTCACGGATGCCGCGCTCGTGGTCGGTGTCGAGAAGCTCTCGCACCTCGACACGCTCACCGCGACCAGTTATTTCGCGATCGCCGCCGACTATCCGTTCGAGACCAAGAACGGCGCTACCTTCCCCGGGCTCTATGCCACCCTGGCGAGCGCCTACCGGGAGGCGTTCTCGACGACTCCCGAGATGCTGGGGTCGGTGGCGATCAAGAACCACGCGAACGCGGCGCGGAATCCTCATGCCCATTTCCAGAAGGAGATCTCGATGGAGACCTACCTGGCTTCGCCCATCATCGCGTCGCCCCTCCGCCTCTACGATTGCTGTCCGTTCTCCGACGGAGCGGCGGCGGTCGTGGTCGCGGCGAAGGAGTTCGTGAAGTCTCCGGTCACCGAGCCCCTAGTGGTGCGAGCTTCGGCTCGCGCCGGATCCGTCACGGACATGCAGGACCGCCCCGACCTGCTCGGGCTACCGGCGACCCGGTTCGCGGCTGAGAAGGCGTTCCGGCAGGCACACCTGGAACCGAAGGACATCGACTTTCTCGAGGTCCACGATTGCTTCACTATCGCGGAGGTGCTCGCGCTGGAGGACCTCGGCTTCTTCCCGAAGGGCACCGGAGCGAAGGAAGAATCCGAAGGGGTGACCGCCCGGGACGGCAAGCTCCCCGTCAACTCCTCCGGCGGCCTCAAAGCGAAGGGCCACCCGGTGAGCGCCACCGGCGCGAGTCAGGTCGTCGAGATCTTCGAACAGATGAACGGACTTGCGAAGGGCCGCGAGGTCCCTCGGGCGGAGACGGCGCTCGCGCACAACGTCGGCGCGACCGGGGGCTCCTGCTCCGTCCACATCTTCTCGCGCCGGTAGGGGGGATCGACCGCGTCCGATTCGCTGCCCGCCGCCTCCCACACGATCGACGAGTTCGTGAAAGGGTACGAAGAGGGTGGGAAGCTCCGAGGGTTCCGGTGCACCCACTGCGGGCTCATCACCGCCACGTGGGGTCTCGCGTGCTCCCGATGCGGCCACCCCGAGCTCGTGGAAGCCGAACTGACGACGAAGGGGAAGGTCGTGGCGTTCACCATCCTCACCGTCCCCAGCGAGGATTTCCTCAACGATGCGCCCTACGCCTACGTCGTGGTCGAACTGGACGGAGGCGGTCGAGTCACCGGGTGGATGCCTTCCGTGCGAGCCGAGAACCAGATCCGGATCGGCGACCGTGTCCACTACGTGGCGGGGTACAAACCGGGCGTCCAGTTCGAGAAGGACGCCGCCGTCGGGTCTCCCTAAGGAGTGAATGAACGCCACTCTTGGGGAGGTTGGGGACCGGGTCTGGTTCCGGAAGTACCCGCCTCAGGTCCCACGCCATGTGACCATTCCCGATCAGCTGCTGCCGGAGTTGATCGGAGAAAGCGTCCGACGCTGGCCGGACCGAACCGCGATCATCTACTACGGAGCGAAGTGGAGCTATCGTGAATTCTGGGAGCAGAGCGAACGGCTGGCCGCTTCCCTCTCCCGGGAGGGAGTCCGGGCCGGAGACCGGGTCGCCCTCTACCTACCCAACTGTCCGGCCTACCCCATCGCGGTCTTCGCCATCCTCCGGCTCGGTGCCGTGATCGTTCAGGTAAGCCCGCTCTACCTCGGGCAGGACCTCTCCCGACTGCTGAAGGACGCTGCGCCGAAGGCGCTGGTCACGCTCGAGATCCTCTATCCGAATCTCGCCAAGGTGGCCGGCGAATATTCGGTCCCCACGGTCGTCGTGGCCCGGCTGAAGGAGTTCTACCCGTGGTACCTCCGCCCGTTCGTCAACGGGGTCCTGCGGAAGCAGAAGATGCCCACGGCCTTCCCCACCGACCCGTCGGTCCGACCCTGGAAGAAGCTGATTCGTGCGCCCGGGACGGTTCCCCCGGTCACGTCGGACCCCCGGACGACCGTGGCGGTCCTTCAGTACACGGGCGGGACGACCGGTCGCCCGAAGGCGGCGATGCTGACGCACCGCAATTTGGTCGCCAACATCACCCAGGGGAACACTTGGAATATCCGCCTCGCGCCCGGGGAGGAGGTGGTGATGGGGGCGATCCCCATGTTCCACATCTACGGACTGACCGTCGCCCTCTTGATGGGATTCTCGGCCGGAGGGACCGTCGTGCTCCAGACCCGACCCGAGATCCGGGAGCTCCTCAAGCTCATTGACCGCTACCAGCCGACGCAATTCCCGGGCGTGCCGGCCCTGTATCAGGCGTTCAATCGCCAGCCCGACCTCGCCAAATTCCAGATCCGATCGATCAAGTACTGCCTCAGCGGCTCTGCACCTCTGCCGGGCGAGGTCCAACGCCGTTTCGAGGAGCTCACCGGCGCGAGCCTCGTCGAGGGGTACGGTCTTTCCGAGACCTCCCCTGCGACGCACGTCAACCCGCTGTCGGGCGACCGGCGGGTCGGATCGATCGGGGTTCCGCTCCCCGACACCGACCAGCGCGTGGTCGACCTCGAGACCGGCACCCAGGTGCTCGGCGTGGACGAGGTGGGAGAGCTCGCGGTCCGGGGGCCCCAGGTGATGCTGGGATACTACCATCAGCCCGAGGAGACCGAGGCCGTCCTGCGAGACGGATGGTTCCGGACCGGGGACGTGGCTCGGATCGACGCGGAGGGCTTCGCGTACATCGTGGACCGCAAGAAGGACATGGTGAACGTCGGCGGGATGAAGGTCTATCCGCGCGAGGTCGAGGAGGTCCTCTTCCAGCATCCGGCGGTGGGGGACGTGGCGGTGGTCGGAGGTCCCGACCCCGAGCGTGGAGAGTCGGTGGTCGCGTTCGTCGTGAAAAAGCCCGGCGCCGCGGTGACGGCGGAGGAGCTCGTCGGGTTCGTTCGCGAGCGGATCGCCCACTACAAGGCGCCCCACCGGGTCGAGTTCCGCGACCAGTTGCCGCGCAGCGGGGTCCAGAAGGTGCTGCGACGCGTGCTGCGCGAAGAGGCCGCGACGTTGCCTCCGCCGAAGGACTGAGCGTCCCTACAGTCCGCGCGTGAGCAGGTCCCGGGAAACGACGAGCCGCTGGATCTCGTTCGTCCCCTCGTAGATCTCCGCGATCCGCGCGTCGCGGTACGCGCGCTCGATCGGCGTTCCGCGGATGTAGCCGAGGCCCCCGTGGATCTGGAGCGCCTCGTCGATCACCTCGCTCGCCCACTCCGACCCGAGGCACTTCACGATCGCGGCCTCGCGGGTCTTCGCGACGCGTTCGAGCCGGCTCCAGCCCTTGGGGTCGTGGCCCATCCGGTCCTGGTGCTGGGCCGCGTGATAGACCATGAGCCGCAGCGCGTGGATCTTCATCCCCATGTCGGCCAGCTTGAACTGGATCGCCTCGTACTCGCTGATCGGCAGGCCGAACTGGGTCCGGTTTTTCGAGAACTCGAGCGCCTGATGGCAGGCGGCCTGCATTCCGCCGAGGGCCCCCGCCCCCAGCGAGACCCGCCCGACGTCGAGGGCGGTCATGGCGACGTGAAACCCCTTCCCGACCTCTCCGAGGACCCGTTCGGGTCCGGCGCGGACGTGGTCGAAGATCAGTTCGGCCGTCGACGTCCCATGCAGACCCATTTTCTTCTCGCATCGGCCGACCGAGAGCCCGGGGAGGTTCGAGTCGATCACGAACGCCGTGACACCGCCGTTCGCGCCGAGCTTGATATCGTTCCCCGCCAGCAGGATGATCGTGTCCGCCTCCCGCCCGTTGGTGACATAGATCTTGTTTCCCGTGATGACCCAGTCGTTCCCGTCCTTCTCGGCGACCGTGTGAACCGCGCCGGAGTCGCTCCCCGACCCCGGTTCGGTCAAGCTGAAGGCCAGCAACTTCTCCCCCTTCGCGGCGGGGGCAAGCCAACGCTTCTTCTGATCCTCGGTACCGTAGTACAGGAGCGGCGATGTGCCGAGCGACGTGTGGGCGCCGACGATCGTCCCGTGCGATGCATCGACCTTGCCGAGCTCCTCGAGAAAAATGCAGTAGCCGACCTTGCCGAGGCCCAAGCCTCCGTACTCTTCGGGGATCGGGATCCCGAAGTACCCTTCCTCCTGCATGCGCCGGATGCTCGCTCGGGGGAACTCCTCCTTTTCGTCCATCTCGGCGACGACCGGCGCGACCTCTTTCGCGACGAACGAACGAACGGCCGAGCGGAACGCCTCTTGGTCCGCGCTGAATTCGAACTCGATCGCCATCGTCCTCACTCCCCTTTGAACTTCGGCGGCCGCCGTTCGACGAACGCGAGAATCCCTTCGCCCAGGTCCTGGCTCGAAAGGACCTCGCTCTCGAAGAGGAGCGTCTCCCCCACGATCCCTTGGGCGAGCGGGAGTGCGAGCCCCTCCGTGATGGCGCGCTTCGCGGCTTGCACGGCGCGGGGTGCCTTCTGAGCGATCGTGTGCGCGAGGTCTCGGGCCGCGCGCAGTTCCTGCCCGGCGGGGACGGTCTTGTTGACGAGGCCGATCCGGAGCGCCTCCGCGGCGGAGATCATCGCTCCCGTGAAGATGAGCTCCTTCGCCTTCGGCACACCGATGAGGCGAGGGAGCCGCTGCGTCCCGCCGTACGCCGGCATCAGCCCATAGTTCACTTCGGGAGCGCCGAGCTTTGCCGATTCCCCCGCGAGACGAAGGTCGCAGGCGAGAGCGAGCTCGAGGCCTCCTCCCAGAGCGAGGCCGTTGATCGCGGCGATCACCGGCGGTCGGAGGTCCGATAGACGCTGAAAGAGCGCGTGGCCCTTGCGAACCACCTCGGGAGCGGTCGAGAGGTCCAGGGTCGCCATCTCCTTGAGGTCGGCTCCGGCGCTGAAGTACTGGCCGTCCCCCGTCAGGATCACCGCCCGGACCTTCGGGTCGCTCGCGATCGCCTCGACACGCTTCGATAGGTCGGCGAGAAGGGCCGTGCTCAGGGCGTTCACCGGCGGGTTCTTCAGGGTCAGGATCTCGACGCCTTCCTCGTCGTTCTTCCGACCGACCAACTCGTTCTCGGGCATCAGCCACCTATCGGAGCGACGAACCTCGGGCGGGTTCATAATAGGTCGTCGGCCGGACGCCTTCGCGGGCCTCTCTCCGGCGCTCAACGGTAAGTAAGCGGCCGGAGTGGAGCGCCGATGCCCTCCCGCGAACTTCTCTCGCTCTCGCTCTACTCCCTGCTCGCCAGCAATCGAGGAGGCCTGTTCATCGTCTTCCTTCCGCTCTACCTGGTCGAGGTCAAGGGCGCCTCGCTTCCGATCGCCCTCACGATTCTGACGCTCGCCTGGTTGCCGGCGAGCCTCATCGGGCCCTGGGTCGGCCGGCTCTCCGACCGGGTCGGTCGGCGAAAGCCGTTCCTTCTCCTCGGCGAAGCCGCGGCGTTCCCGCTGTTCCTCGCGATCGTCTTCGCCCCCGGGTATCTGTTCGCGGGGGCCCTGTTCATCGCCGCGGAGCTCGCCCTCGCCATCGGGGGCCCGGCGTACAACGCCTTCGTCGCAGACGTCACCCGGGTCAACGAACGCGGCGAAGGATACGGCCTTCTCAACGCAACCTCGAACGCGGGCGCGGTCGTCGGGTTCGTCCTCGCGGGCGTGGTGACCTACTGGTACGGGTTGCAGGCACTGTTCCCATTCGTGGTCGTCATGATGGTCGGAACGCTGGGGGTTGTCCTCTTCCTCGTTCCGGACATCCGGGTGGCGATACCGTCCGAGCGCCGGCCGATCCGGGAGATGCGCAAGGTCGTTACGTTCTCCTTCGCCGTGTCGATCCGGGCGATCGGGTCGGGGGCGATCGCGGCGTTCTACGGATTCTTAGCGGCCAGTCTCGGAGCGAACTCGATCGAGGTGAGCATCGTCGCTATCGCTGGTCTCCTCACCGGCGCGCTGACGGGCCTGCCGTTGGGACGAGCGATCGACCGGTTCGGGGAGATACGGGGGATCTGGTACGGGACGGTCCTCACGCTCGCATCGTATGGAATATTCATGTTCTCGACCGTGTGGGAGGAGGCCGTCCCCGCCCAAGCCGTCCGCAACGGCGGACTCTCCCTGCTCGGCCCTGGGATGAACGCATGGGTCGCCCGGATGGCGCCCGAGGGCCAGAGGGCCGAGTACCTCGGCGTCTTCGCGCTCATCAATTCCTCGCTGTGGAGCGTCGGCCCGCTGGTCGGCGCCGTGGCGATCGAACTCTCCGGATACCTCGGATTGTTTGTCATGGCGATCGGAACGACCGTGATCTCGCTGATCGTGATGGAATTCCTGTACGGCGAGATGGGGATCCGGGCCCGTCTCCACCGTGCTCCGGTCGAGCCCACGGCGGGCTAGTGCCTCGGTCGAAGGCACCGTCTTATAGAGCACGGCCGTCCGCCGGTCGTGCAGCGGCCGACCACGTTCGCGGACGCTCACGCGACGCTCGATGACGCGGAATTTGTCATCGTCGGGGTCCCCTTCGACCGGACCACATCCTTCCGCCCGGGGGCCCGGTTCGGACCGGATTCGATCCGAATGCACTCCTGGAACTTCGAGTCGTACGACCTCGAGACCGGGATCGATCTCTCCGAGGTCGCGGTCCATGACCTGGGCAACACCGAGGATTTCGGGAGCTCGGAGGACATGGCGAACTCCCTACGCGAGGAGGTCCGTCCCCTCTACGCGGCCGGGAAGGTACCGATCGTCCTCGGAGGAGACCACGCGTGCTCGCCGCCGGTCGTTGAGGCGTACCCCGATTCCGCTCCGAGCGTCGGGGTGCTGTACCTCGACGCGCACATGGACTTCCGGTCGAGCTATCTCGGCGATCGCCGCAGCCACGGGTGTTCCTCCCGCCGGATCCTGGAGAAGGTCGGGGCCCGCAACATCGTCGTGCTCGGGGTTCGCTCGGTCTCTCGGGAGGAGATCGACGACAACCGCGACATCGGCATGTCGTACGTGACCGCGGCGGACATCGCCCGCGATGGGATCGAGGCGGCGGTCCACCAGGCGCTGAACATGCTGAAGACCGAGAAGATCTACATCTCGCTGGACATCGACGCGATCGACCCGGCGTACGCGGGCGGGACGGGGACTCCGGAGCCGTTCGGGCTCACGCCTCGCGATGTGAAGTTCATCATCGGACAGGCCGCGCCCCGCCTCGCCGGCCTCGACATCATGGAGGTCAGCCCTCACTACGACTCGGGAAACACGAGCCTCCTCGCCGCCCGCCTCGCGCGCGAGGCCATCGTGCGGAGTGTCGCCGCCCGCAAGGGTCGATAGGGCCCGCTCCGACCATGTCCCCCGAAGCGGCCGAAGGTCCCCCGGTGTCCCGGGGCGCCGAAGCCTCCCTCCGAAAGGTCGACTGGTGGGGGTTCCCCGCCCTCCTGAAGGAACGGGACCTGAAGACGTATCGACCGAAGGCGCTCGATGAACGGATCCGCCGGGAAAGGACCCGGAACGAGGCTCGCTTGCTCGTCGACGCGCGGCGCCTCGGGGTGCGAACCCCGTTGCTCTACGATATCGACCTGACGAAACACCGGTTGATCATCGAAGAGCTCCCCGGCCCGACGCTTCGCCAGCTGCTCGAGGACCCCGACCTACCCGCGGACGACCTCACCGTCGCCGTCCGCGGTTTCGGCCGAGGGCTCGGCGTGCTCCACGCCGGGTCGATCGCCCACGGCGACCTGACCAGCTCGAACGTGCTCTTTCCCGACGGGCCGCGCGGCGCGCCCGCGTTCCTCGACCTTTCGATGGGAACCCGAAGTCCGGGGCTCGAGGAACTCGGCATCGACCTTCACCTGGTCGAGGAGGACATCAAAGCCCTCAGCCCGAAATCCGACGCCCTCTTGCGAGTCTTTCACGAAGGATATGCGGACGGCAATCCCTCGGGCGCCAAGGACGTGCGCGCTCGGGCGAAGGCGATCCGGGGCCGGGTTCGCTACGCCTGAGGCCGGAGCCCCGATCAGCTCGAGCGTTCGACCCGCTGCAGGCCCGCCACCAGAGCGGCCGGAAGCTCTTCGATCACGTCCGTCGCGACGATCCCGAAGCCCCGATGGGCCGCGGTCCGGAGTCCGGCTTCTCCCGTCCAGAATGTGGCGAGACGCGCGGCGTGGAAGGGATGGACGCCCTGGGCGAGGAGGCTCCCGAGCACTCCGGCCAGCACGTCGCCCACTCCTCCGACGGTCATCGCGAGGTGGTGATGCAGGTTGCCGATCGTCGTTTCCCCGTCGGTGATGAGATCCGGAGAACCCTTCACGACGAGCGTGAGGTGTCGGTCCCGCGCCACCTGCTCGGCGATGGCGCTTCGCTCTTCGAACGACCCAGCGGCCGGACCTCCGAGGACCCGCTCGAACTCACCTTGGTTGGGGGTCGCCACCAGTCCGGCGTACGGGGCGGCCGCAACGTCGACGGATTTCGCGAACAGAGGAGCGAGACCATCCGCATCTACCACGAGCGGGAGCTCGGGCGAAAGGGCCGCGATGACGGCGCCCAACGCCTCGGTCGTCTCGGAGTGAGTCCCCGCCCCCATCCCGAGCACGACGGCGCCGGTGGGCGCCGACCGGACGACCTCGAGGATCGCCGGCACGTCGATCGGGCGGAATCGGTCCGACCCGATCGCCCGGACGATGAGGTTCGGGTTGTACGTCCGGATCGAACCGGCCGCGACCTCGGGGGCAACCACCGTCGCTCGCTCGGCGCCCGATCGAAGGGCCGCCATCGCGGCGAGACCGGGAGCCCCGACGTAGGGGCCCCCACCGATGACGACCAGGCGGCCATTGCGGCCCCGCGGCTCCTTCGGCACTGGAAAGAATAGGAACTCTCCGGGCCCAGTTCGTCGCCAGGCGTTCGGAGGGATTCCGATGTCGCGGACCGTGATCTCCCCCGACCTTCCCTCCCCCATCTCTCCCTTGGGGATCGTGAACGTGACCGTCCAGGCCGGCTTCACCCCGTCCGGGTCGGTGATGCCGGTCGGCACATCCAGGGAAAGCGTCGGCGCGCCGCTCGCCCGGATCGCCAGCACGGCCTCCCGGATCGGCGGTCGAAGTATCCCGGATTGACCGGTCCCGAGGAGCGCGTCGACGACGAGCGGCATGGTGGCGAGGTCCTCCGGATGCGGAGCTCCGATTCGGACGGGGACCCGGTTCTTGATCCGGTCAAAGCACCGCTGCGAGGCTCGCGACTGGATCTCCACCGGCGCCCGGATGAGCCAGATCTCGGGCGAGTACCCCCACTGCTGAAGATAGAACGCCGCACACGTGCCATCCCCTCCATTGTTCCCCGTCCCCGCGACCACGGCGACCCGAGCAGGCGGAGGCGGAAGGTGGCGCGTCGCCTCTTCGGCGGCGGCCCGACCCGCGTTCTCCATCAGGGCGTCGATGGTCACGCCGAGTGCGACCGTGTTCTGTTCCACGACGGACATCTCGAGGGACGAGAGCGCCCGGCGGGAGGAGGCCCACATCTCGCCTCCTACGACGTTGAGGGAGACTCCAGCGACTGAAAGATGTTGACCGAAGCCGGGAGCAGGTTCTTGCGGGCCAGGTATTGGGACTGCGTGCGGCTGTACCGGAACAGGATGTCGGCCTTCCCTTCCTGGAATCCCCAGGGCCGCAGGATCAGAAGGTCCCCTTCCCGGATCCACATCTTCTTCTTCATCTTCCCCGTGATGCGGCCCATGCGCGGGACGTTGTCCTCGCACATCACCCGGATCCGGGCGGCGCCGAGCAGCTGATTGGCGATCCCGAACACTTCGCCGCGGTTGCGACGCGGCAGCGGGAGTCGTCCGACCTCCTCTCCGCCTTCGACGACCTCCACCGTAGGCGCCGGCTCCTCCTCAGTGGGAGGGGTGGGGACCTCTTCGGGACGCTCGGGGCTCTCGGCCACGTCAGTGAGAGCCGAACGCAGTATTTCAAGAGGGCGTTCCTCGAGGGAATACGCGCAGCGGATTCTCCTCCAGGATCCGACGCTGATCGGCGGGGGAGAGGGGAAGCGCGCGGAACGCTTCCACGTTCGCGCCAATGTCGCGGACGCCGGGACCGGGCCAGTCCGTCCCGAACAGCACCTTGTCCACGAACCGGGAAAGTTGCGGGAAGTAGTCCAGCACACGCGCGGGGGGCATCCCGGAAACCTCGAGCCACACGTTGGGGAAGCGACGCGCGAGGAACATCGCCGTCTCCATCCAGATCGGTCGTCCTCCGTGAGCCAGAACGATGGTGAGGTCCGGGAAGTCGGACGCGATGTCGTCGACAAAGATCGGGTCCGCGAACCGATTGCGCGCTCGTGGGAAGATCGAGGTTCCCGTGTGAAATATCACCGGGAGCCGATGCCGCGAGCAGGCATCGTACAGGGCGCGCAGGCCCGGGAGCTCGCCGTCGACGTACGCGTTTGGACGAAACAGCTGATGCGGCGGGTGAAGCTTGAGCGCGCGGATCCCGAGATCCTCGACGAGGTGCACGATCTCCCGCTCCGGGTCGGGGTGGTCGGGCCGGATCCCGCCGACGGCGATCAGCCGCTCCGGGTCGGCTCGGACGTACTCGGATACGAACGTGTTCGCCGCTTCGGTGTATCCGATCACTTCGGGAGCGACGTAGTTGATGAGGACCGCCCGTTCGACGCCCGAGCGGTCGAGGTACTGGAGGAACTCCTTCGGGTCGGTCAGGTACCGGCTCACGGAGGGCTCGACTTGGCTGAGGAGCCGGGCCGCGTCCGGCCGCATCTCCCAGAGCGGATTGATGTGCACGTGGCAGTCGGTCACTCCCATCGATCGCCCCGACGAACCGGGGCATATAAGGGAGGAAGCGGGCTCACGCCTCCGGCCGAGAGTTTATCTCCCAACCGGGTCCATTCCCCTCGGAACCGGTGCTATGTCGACCGCCCCTCGAACGATGCCGAAGCTGTTGAAAGCGACGTACCTCGGCGACCAGGAGTACCTTCTGGAAGAGACGCGCGCGACCAAGCTGTTCTACTTCCCGGGTCCGCTGCTGTTCACGTTCATCTTCGGTCTCTTCACCTTGTTCTCCGCCCCCGCGATCACGTCGGCGGTCCCTACGTTCTCCTCGACCGTCTATCAATGGTTGACCCTCTCCAATTACGTCTCGTCCAGCGACCAGATGTACCTCGCCGACTTCTGGCTCATTCTCTTCATCGTGGGCCTCCTCTGGCTCCTCATCCGGTACTTCCGGTGGATCACCACGGTGTACGCGGTCACGAATCGTCGAGTGATCGTCCAGAAGGGGATCCTCGGGAAGGATTTCGATGAGATCCCCGTCACCCAGGTCCGCGGTGTCGATGTCCATCAATCGTTCGGTCAGAGGATCCTCGGCTACGGCACGGTCCGGGTCAGCTCGGAGGGCGGCAGCCGGCTCGGGAACGAGGACTGGAAGGGGATCCCGAAGCCGTTCCGGTTCCAGAAGCTGATCGAGAACGCCACCCAGAACATTCAGTCGGCGTCGGGGCCAGTTCAGTGGACCGCGCCGGGGCACTGAGCAGGTCGCCGAGCGGGCACCGTTAAATCGGGCCGGCCGCGTCACCGGCCGGGCCATGGGCGACGATTTCGACGTGATCGTGGTCGGAGCCGGCATGGCCGGCAATTCCGCGGCGATCCGGCTCGCCCAGGGGGGCGCGAATGTGCTTCTCGTCGAACGGGGCGCGGAACCCGGTACGAAGAACCTCTCCGGAGGGATCCTCTGGGGGCACGACCTCTCGCGGATCCTGCCCAACTGGTGGCGCGAGATGCCCGTCGAGCGCCACATCGTCCGGAAACGGTTCGGCATTCTCACGGCGGACAGCGCGGTCTCCTTCGACCTCGCGGAGGGTAGCTGGAACCAGGAACCGTACGTGGCCCATTCGGTCCTGCGCTCTCGCACTGATAGTTGGCTCGCGAAGAAGGCCGAAGCGGCCGGCGCGACCGTGGTCCCTTCGGTCCCCGTCGAGCGGCTGAACTGGGAGGGGACGAAAGTCCACGGGATCGTCCAGGGCGGGGAGAAGATGACCGCCCCCATTACGATCCTCGCGGACGGGGCGAACTCTCGACTGTCGGTCGGGACCCCGATCCGTCCCGAGCCTCGGCTCTCCCCCGAGACCACCGAGCTCGGGATCAAGGAGGTGTTCCGACTCGACCCATCGGTCATCGACGACCGGTTTCAGGTTAGCGGGAGCGAGGGGCACGCGGAAGAGTGGGTCGCCGGATTGTTCCCGCCCGGAGTGATGGGCGGCGGCTTCCTCTACACCAATCGCGACACCCTGTCGCTCGGGATCATCGTCCGTCTGCAATCTCTCTACGGCCGGAACGCCTACGCGCAGAAGCTGATCGAGCAGTTCAAGCTCCACCCCGCCATCGCGACGCGCCTTCGAGGGGCCGAGCTCGTCGAGTACGGCGCGAAGCTGGTGCCGGGGGGTTGGGCGAGCCGACCGGCGGCGTTCCACGGGGACGGATGGATGGTCGCCGGGGACGCCGCCGGGTTCGTCTTTTCGAACGGGATCATGATCCAGGGAATGAACTACGCCGTCCGATCCGGTCTCGAGGCCGCGGAAACGGCTCTCGCCGCCAAGACCGCTCGGGACTCTCGAGCGAGCCAGCTCGCCGAGTACGACCGACGACTCGAGTCGACCGGCATCCTGCCGGACTTCCGGGACTTCGCACGTCTCGACCGCGTCAAGTGGAATCCGAGGATCTACTCGGTCTACCCAAAGTTCGCGACGGAACTGCTTCGATCGATGATGGGCGAGGCCGGCTCCCCGAAGAGGTCGGCCCGGAAGGTGCTCCGCGCGGCCCAGAAGGCGGCGGGCGTCCGGACGACGTCCCTCCTCCTCGATGGCGTCGAGATGGCCTGGGACCTATAGGAAAATCCGCGACGCCGCGTCGAGCGAAATCTTAGGCGATGCCACGGACGCGGCGGATCTCGCTCGTCAGCGCCGGAACGATCTGGAAAAGGTCGCCCACCAGGCCGTAGTCCGCGACCTTGAAAATCGGAGCGGAGGCGTCCGAATTGATCGCGACGATCACCCGCGAGCTCACCATGCCCACGAGATGTTGGATAGCGCCGGAGATCCCCACGGCGACGTAGAGCTGCGGGGAGACCGCCTTGCCGGTCTGGCCGACCTGATACCCCGGAGGCCGCCAGCCGGCATCGGTCACCGCTCGGGAGGCTCCGACGGCGGCCCCGAGCGACGCCGCCAGTTCCTCCACGAGATGGAAGTTCTCCGCCCCGCGCACTCCGCGTCCTCCCGATACGACGATGGACGCGTCCGTGAGGGTGGGGCCGGCGCCGCGTTGCGCCACCTCGACGCTGAGTCGTTTCGGGGTCCAGAACGAGGGAGGGATTCCGTCCATCGGGATCTCCGTGAAAGAAACGGCTTGAGGGGACTCCTTGGGGGGAGCGAAGGCGTGAGGCCGGGTCGCGACCGCGACGTGCGCTCCTTCGAGCCGCCGGGTCTCGGTGGCACGCCCCCCGAACACCGGACGCCGGACCTCGAGCGTCTCTCCCGTCCGGGTCAGGCTCGTCACTCCCGTCGCCACGGCGGCGTTCCACCGGACCCCGAGATGGGCGACCAGATCCCGCCCGAGGGTCGTCCCCCCGACGATCACCAATCCTGACCCGACCAGTTCGGCCGCCACACTGACGAGGTGAGCCAGGACCGCCGCGACGGATCCCTCCAGCCGAGGGTCTTCGGTCCCCAGGACACGAGCCAGGCCATAGCGACCGAATTCGGCGGCCGGCCCTCGGGCCGAGGCACCGGAGAGGAACCCGACCACTTCCCCCGCTCCCGCAACACTCTGGGCCACCCCGAGGGCTTCCTTGGTCGCGTCGGAGAGGGCACCGTCGTGAAGCTCCCCGACGACCAACGCGGGTCCGGTCATGGGAAGACCTTCGCCTCCTCCTTCAGGATCTTGACGAGCTTCTGAGCGGCTTCCTCCGGCGTCTTGAATTCGATGAGCTTCGCTCCCGTCCGAGGCGGAGGGAGTTCGAACTTCGTCGACCGCGTCGTCCCACTCGAGGCCGGCGGAGCCTCGAACGCGACTTTCGTGATCGGCAACTTGCGTGACTTCAGGATCGCGGGTAGCTTCGCGGTTCGCGGGTCGTTCCAAGCCTGCTGCAGGGCAACCACGCAGGGGGTCGGCGCCTCCCACTTCTCAAGGCCACCCTCGACCGACCGTTGGAATCTCAAGCGGGAGGTTCCCGGGTCCCAGCGGAGGTCGAGGACGGCGCTGAAATCCGGGATGGAAAGGAGTTCGGCCAGCGCGCCGGCAAAGAGGCCTGCCTCGTCGTCCCCGGCCTGCTTTCCGCACAGGACAAGGTCGTGCGGGGCGGCCGAAACGGCTCGGACGACCGCCCGGGCCGTCGCGATCGGGTCGGGCGAGACTCCCGCGGGAAGCTCGACCCAGGTGGCGAGGTCGCAGCCGAGCGCGAGCGATGCCCGCAGGACCTCCTCGGTCCTCGGCGCCGGACCGGCGGAGATGACATGGACCTTCGACCCGGGGTTCGCCTCCTTCAATAGGAGCGCCTGCTCGACCGCGGACTCGTCGTATCCTGCGAGGACGAACTTGACGGCCTCGATGTCCATCGTGCTCCCGTCGGCGCCGATCCGGAGCCGGGTCTCGGCGTCCGGAACCGGTTTGACGCAGACGACGATCTCCACGAACCGGACTCCCGGTCAGGCGTACCCGCGTAACAGCTCGCGGGCGATCACGGTCCGCTGGATCTCGTTCGCGCCCTCGTAGATCTGCGTGAGCTTGGCGTCCCGCAGGAGCTTCTCGACCGGATACTCCTTCATGTAACCGTACCCGCCGAACGTCTGGATCGCCTCGTCCGCGACGTGCAGTGCGGCGTCGGAGGCGTAGCATTTCGCGATCGACGACTCGAGCGTTCCCTTCTGGCCACGGTCGATCGTCCACGCGGCGTGCCAGGTGAGGAGCCGAGCGGCGTGCACGGCCTGGACCATGTTGGCGAGCTTGATCTGGATGGCCTGGTGTTCGGAGATCGGCTTGCCGAACGTCTGCCGCTTCAACGAGTACCCCGCGGCGTGGTCCAGGGCCGCTTGGGCGATCCCCGTGGCGAGCGCGCCGATCGGAGTTCGGGTCTGGTCGAGGGTCCGCATCGCGAGGGAGAACCCCTCGCCCTCCGCCCCGAGGCGGTCCGTGGCCGGGACCGAAACGTCCTCGAACCGGATCGTGCTCGTCGACGACGCGCGGTGCCCCATCTTCTCCTCGTCCTTGCCCGGGAGGACGCCTTTCGCCGATCGAGGAACGACGAACGCGGTGACCCCCTTGTGCCGGAGGCTGGGGTCGACCGTCGCGAACACGGTGTAGAGGGAGGCGTGCGGTGCGTTCGTGATGAAGCACTTTTCGCCGGAGAGAACGTAGTGGTCGCCTTCCCTCCGGGCGAGGGTCCGCATGCTACCCGCGTCCGACCCACCGGACGGCTCGGTAAGAGCGAACGATGCAAGGTGGTACTCCGCGCAGAACGGGGCGAGGAACCGCAGCTTCTGCTCGGCCGTCCCGCCGAGCAGGATCGGCTCGAGCGCGAGACAGTTCGCGATGATCGAGGTGGTCATTCCCCCGCACGCGTAGGCGAGCTCTTCGACGATCAGGCATTGGTCGAACGAACCGAGGCCGCTTCCGCCGAACTCCGCGGGAACGTTCAAGTTCATGAGTCCGAGGTCGAACGCCTTCCGATAGATCTCCTCGGGGAAGCGGGGGGTCCGGTCGCATTCGGCCGCGTGCGGCGCCATCTCCGTGCGGGCGAACTTCCGGGCGAGGTCCCGCAGGCTTTCCTGCTCGGGTGTGAGAGCGAAATCCGGCATGGGCCGCGGAACAGGCGTGCAAGCGGAATCCGCTATATCACGGCTTGGGTGGTCCTCGGCGTGGCGCCGCGAAGGTTGGGGCCCGGTGGACCGCGGGAGCCGAGGGCGGTGCGGGTCCGGCATTATGCCCGGCTCGACCGAGATCGGGGGCGGCGGGTAGGAGTTCCTGAGGTGATCCTCGGCGAGGGGAAGAGCGTCGAGCACCTGATCGGCATCGTTCGGGCTCTCGCCGACCGGGGCCTGGGTGCGCTCATCTCCCGACCCACCCGGGCCCAGATCCGAGCCCTTCGTGCCTGGCCCACGCCCGCCGGGGGGAGGTCACGATTGAGATTCCTGGCCGAGAGCCGGCTCGTCCGATTGTCGGGGCCCCTCGGTCCCCACTATCGACGTGGTGTGGTGGCGATCCTGACGGCGGGCACGAGCGACGTTCCTCTCGCCGAGGAAGCGCGCGCGGTGTTGCGAGAGCTCGGGATCGAAGTCGTCCGGGCGTACGATGTCGGCGTCGCCGGCCTCCACCGGCTGCTTTCGGTCGTCGGTCGGCTCGAAGGGAGCCGACCGGAGATGTACCTCGTGTTCGCCGGTCGAGAGGGCGCGCTTCCCACCGTGGTCGCGGGACTCGTGCGCGCTCCGGTGGTGGGGATCCCGACCTCCACGGGATATGGCCGAGGGGGTCGAGGGGAGGCTGCCCTGAACGCGATGTTGCAGTCGTGCGCACCGCTCGCGGTGATGAATATCGACGCAGCCGTGCCCGCCGCGCTCTTCGCGGCCCAGAGGTTCGCCGAGAGGCCTTCCGATCGCCCGCGTCGTCGGTGACAATGAGGGGATCGGACTCCCTTGGCGGGAGGTTCGGGTCCGTCCCGGCCCCCGGCCGAAGAGAAGGGCTTTTGTGACCTTCGACGCCTCGGTGCGCCGTGCCTCCCCGAGCCCTGCTCTCCGACGAGGAAGAACGCGAGGACCGCGATGAGCGGGACCAACTTCGGTCGATCGACTCGAAGCTCCGCGGACTCTTCGATCGTCGCGAGGACCTGATCGTCGAGGTCCGTCGGATCTCGGCCGAACAGAAAGCGCTCTACGACCGACGACTCGTCCCTCAGAACGAGGTCGAACGGCTGTACGAGGAGCACAACGCCCTCGGCAAGCGGATCGCAGAGCTTCGGAACGCACGCGAGGCGGCCCGGCGGAAGGTCGAGAACGCCATCGTCCGTCTGCGCGAAGTGCGTCTCACGTTCGCTCCGGGAGAGCGGGTGCGCCCCGACCAGATTCGTAGGGAGATCGTCGAGCTCGAGCTCCGGCAACAGACGCGCGCCATCCCCCTCGACGAGGAGAACAAGCTCATCGCCGTGCTCCGCCAGCGTTCCCAGGAGCTGAAGCAGGCCGAGGCCCGCACCGCCGTCGTGGCCGAGCACCAACGCAAGCTCAAGGAGGCGGAAGCCGCTTTGGCCGCCGCCCGCGAGGAGTTCGACCTCAGCGGAAAAGGGTTGGCGGCCGCGAAATTGGAACGGGACGCCAAGATGACGGCGGTCCGGGACAAGTTGCAGGTCGCGGGAGGGTTGATCGCATCGCTGCGCGAGAAAGGTCGCGCCCGGGCCGACGCGGTGGCGAAGGTGGATGCCCTCAGCCGGGAGATGGACGAGCTCGAGCATGAAGCTCGGAAGCTGATCGCCCGGGCCCGCTCGCGCCGGGACCAGGCGCGCCGCATGATCCGTACCTATTCACATGGGAGGGGAGCCCCCTCGGAGGAGCTCCTCGCGACCACCGCCGAAGCCCAGCTCGAAGAACTCCTCAAGCGCGGGAAGATCACTCTGGGCGGGTGACGGCGCCTATCCCGGGAAGATGTCGACGACGGTCACGATGAACTCGAGGGACTGGCCCACGACTTCCGGGTTGAAATTCTCGGTATAGCTGCCCATCGCCGGGTCGACCGCGCTCACGATGAACTTGGACCCACCGCACAGCCCACCCGTGGCGGCGTGGCCCAGGACCTTCCCTGCGCTCGCGCTGGTCAGTTGGCTCGAGAGCGTGATCCGGGAGGAGTTCAGGTTGGAGACGACGAAGGGTAGACCGTTCGGGTGGGCGACCCAGCCGGAGGTCGCCAACGCCTGGACGGTGACCGAGGTCGAGTTCACCGCGAACACGGTGTCGTTCCAGCCGTAGCTGGGGTCGGAGAACTGCGTTCCGACGGTGGCGGTGACGTTGGGGTAGACGGTCGCGAACTTCGAGGCGGGGACGATCGTGAGGACGGGCACCGAATAGACGAGGGGAGCCGTGCCGAGGCAGCTCGCGTTCAAGGCGCCGTACCCGAGCGCCGCGGGGAACGAGATCGTGCGAGTCTCGTTGCCGGCCATCCCGACCATTCCCTGCCAGAAACCGGTGACGACGGGATGGAAGGTGAGGTTCCCCACCGTGTAGCCGGCCGACGGGGCGTTCCCGCCCACAAAGACCGGAAGGACCGTGTACGCGGAGGGCGGCCCACGCGATTGGTATTCGAGCGACTTTGGGTAGGAGATGTTGCTCGTCGCCACGGAGTAGAAGGAGGTGTCGAACACCCGACCGGACTGCGCTCCGCCAAAGAACATCCCGATGTAGTTCACGGTCGCGTTGTCCCCCACCTGGATCGTGAGAATCGGGGTGGGCGACTTCGGTTTGTTCACCTCGTAGACGTACGCGGCGGCCCCACTGGCCGCGGCGATCACCACGACGACGAGGATGACCAGCAGGATGCGGGACGGTTTGTCGGCGACCATGACTACGAGTTGAAGAATGTGGGGGTCAGTTTGTCGCTGGTCTCGTCATCGATTCGGAGAGACAGGTGTTCCTCATTCCCCCGCCCCCGAAGAGGCCCCCGATATAAACCCTCGGGGAGGGACTTCAAGCGCGACGCAGCTTCCCGACGATCGGTTCCTCGATGACGCCCTCTTCCTCCAGGCGGTTCAGGACCGTCTCCGCGCGCTCTCCCACGAGACCGTGGGAGGAGACCCGAGATAGGACCTCCTTCAGGTCGGCGTACCCGTCCGCGGAGACATCCGCGATATCGTCCAGCTGGTCGAGGAAGAGGGACTCCTCGGCTCGCTCGGCGGCCGAGGGGGCGGGGGGCGGCGCTCTCGGCGGGGGAGCCCTGGTAACGGTAACGTTCGGCGCGGGGGGCATCGTCGAGCGGGAAGGGCCGCTCTCGCCCGCGACCCGCCGTACGGCGTGGCGAAGTTCCCGACGGAACGCCCCCCGGTCCACGTTCGGGTACCGGACCCGGGATTCCTTCGCCGCCCGAAACCACGCCGGGGGAATTCCCTCGTTACGGAGCGATTCCGGCGAAAGCTCTCCCTCCTTCTCGACCCGCTCGAGTAGGTCCAGGCGGTCGAGGGTTTGCCGGACGATGTCGGCGAGCGCGGCGCGTTCCTCCGCTTCCCCGACCGATCGGACCGCCTCCGCACGGACCGAGACGTAGCCGACCCCGTCCCGTCCCCGGAAGAGATGGACCTTTCCCACCACGATAGCCGGCCGGGGGACGGACGCGGAGCGTAACTGGGCCATCGCCCGCGGTTGGAACGAACCGGCCGTCACGGTCACCGCCCCCGTCGGGTCGCTCAGTCGAGCGCGCCAGAAGGCCTGCGACTCCTCGCGGCCGATCGATTCGGCCGGCGACAGATTCCCCGCCATCAGGACGCGGTTCATCCGCGCCGCGAACGGGGATAGGAGGTACGTCGCGGGGCGCTCGCCCTCGCCCTTTTCCTCCTCGAGCGAGCTTTCGAGCTCACGGGCCGTGACCCGCCAGGCCGGCTCGCGGAGGGACATTATCCTCCGCCCCCGAGCCGGGCCAGGAGTTCCTCGGCGGCGGCGTCGAGGTCGATCTCGGCCGGCTCGATCGATTCCGGGGTGAGGGTGACTCCGAAATCGTCCTTCGTGCCCTGTCCTCGCACTCGCAAGCGACGGCCCAAGAGGGATTCTAGCATCTGCTCTTCGAGCAGGCTCGGGTCGGGCTGGTTGCGGAGGCGTTCGTGCGCCTGCTCGAGCGTCACCCCCCAGAGCCGCTCCGTGTCGGCACGGCTCGCGTTCACCGTGAGGGCGCCGGTGCCATCGTCCAGAACGATCCGGGCCCGAAGGTCCGCCTGACCTTCCACCTGACCGTGCACCCGGCAGATTCCGCTCCGCACCGAGCGGTGACACGTGGGGCAACGGTAGACGAGGCCGCTCGGGGGCAGTAGCCCGACGACGATCCCTTCCACCGCGACCGCCTCCCCACCCCCGTCGTCCTCGACATCGGCGATCGACCGAGGGGGCGCGCGCAGGAGCTGCGCCGGGTCGGGGAGGTCGGTGCCCTCGATTCGGACCACGCTCGAACGCTCGTCCAGGACCAGCTGGGGCCGTCCCCGGAACGCACGCACGTATCCGCCCGCGATCCGGATGGCCTCCCCCGAGACCAGCCCAAAATCACTCCACGCCGAGAGGGCGATCGCGCCCGTGCGGTCCGCGAGAAGGCCCTCGTGCATGACGCGCCGCTCCGTTCCGACGGTGACGGTCTTGGGGGCGATGCGTACGACGCGCACCTCGAGGCGGAACCCCTCTTCCGCCGGTTTCAGCTCCTGGATGGTCCGGAAGGGGATCTCTTCCCCGTCGACCCGAGGAAGTTCGGCGGGGCTCGCGGGTCCCACCCGCGTCTTCCAGGAGAAGGTCACTTCCGCGCGGCCTCGGTATTCTCGAACCTCGGCCCCGACTGCGCGCAGCACGACTCCGCGCTCGACGCCCTCGCGCGGGGGGTCCCACCACGTGAACCGCACGGTCGCGGTCCCGTCGCTGAGGAGTCCCGAGAGCAACGGCCGACGGCTCCCATCGGCCTTCCGTGTGACTTCCCGCCGCTCGCACGTGACCACCCGAGCCACGAACTCCACCGGAGAAGCGTCGGGACGCAGGTCTCGAAGCCGGATCTCTACCGGTATCGGAGGGGTCGGATCAGCGGTCATCGCCCACCGGTACGGGCCGGCCACCCTCACCGGCGATAAAAGTCCCGACGCGCCGAGCGAACGGTGAACGGTGAGAATGAGCGGCGGCGGCCGAGAGCTCCCGCGACCGGCCCTCCTCCCCGGTCATAATCCTTTTCCCCCGAGCTTCCTCCCCGCGAGTAGTGCCCGCGAAGTTCTCCCAGCGCTTCGACCGAATCCTATCTGCGAGGGACTCTCTCGTGTGCGTCGGGCTCGACCCGGACCCGGTGCTCATGCCGAAGAGCCTTCGGCGGTTGCCGGCGCGGACCCAGCTCGACCGCTTCCTGAACGGAGTGATCCAGGCGACGTTCCCGCACGCGGCCGCCTACAAGATGCAATTCGGGTCCTACCTTCAGTACGGGGTTCCGGGTATCGAGGTCCTGTCGAAGCTCTGTCGCCGGATCGGCCCTACACGGTTGCGGATCCTCGACCTCAAGGCGAACGACATCCCGAATTCGCTTCGGATGATCCGCGACGGCGCCTTCCGTGAGTTCGGCTTCGACGCGGTCACGCTCACGCCCTGGTTCGGATGGGAAACCCTCCAGCCGTTCTTGGACGACCCGGCCCACGGAGTGTTTGTCATCGCCCACTCCTCCAACCCCGGCTCCCTGGATTTCCAGGAGATCCCGACCCCGCGGGGACCCCTCTGGCTCGCGGTCGTGGGAGAGGTCCGGCGTCTGGCCCACGCCCACGGAAACGTGGGAGTGGTGATGGGCGCTACGTTCTCGGACGCGTTCCACGCGGCACGCGCTACTCTCGGAAACGGCATCCCGATCCTCGTTCCCGGCGTGGGCGCCCAGGGCGGCTCGCTCGCCATCGCGGTTCGGGAAGGGGTGGACGCTCACGGTCGAGCGCTGCTCGTGAACGCTTCGCGCAGTATCCTCTATGCCTCGAGCGGTCCCGATTGGAAGAAAGCGGCCGGGGCCGAGGCCGCACGGCTCAAGCTCCAGATCAACCAGCTGCGCGCAAGCCTTCGTACAGGTTGAGCAGGGACCGGGCGACGACTGGCAGGGCGTATCGGGCCTCGGCCCGCTCTCGGCCGGCCCGCCCCATCCGTTTCCCGAGCGCCGGGTCGTCGAGGATCGTGCGGATCTTCTCGGCGAGGTCGTTCGCGATCAGGGGCTCCGCGAGGAGACCTTCCCGTCCCGGCTCGATGACCTCGCGCACGCCGGGCATGTCCGCGATGACGACCGGTAGCCCGGCGGCCATCGCCTCGGCGACCACGAGACCGAACCCCTCGAGCCGGTTCTGGGAGGGGAAGACGAAGACGTCGGCGAGCGCGAGGTACCGGGGGAGGTCCTCATCCGAGACCGCGGGACAGAACCGTACGCGGTCGTCCACATCGAGCCTCCGGGCCAACCCCACGAGGCTGGGGAGACGAGGTCCGGCGCCGACCACCACGAGCACGACGTCCGGCGGGAGCTGCTGGAGCGCTTCCAAGATGACATCCACCCCCTTGTGGGGAACGAGGCGTCCGGTGAAGACCGCGACGCGCTTTCCGACCAGTCGGAGGTCCGCGCGCAGCCCGCTCGCGTCGATCCCGGGCCGGAATCGCTCGAGGTCTACGGCGGACGGGATGACGCTCAGCTCCCGACCTCGCAGCATGGTCGACGTGCTGCCGTAGCTCTTCGTGTGGACCACGATCCGGTCCGTGCGCTCGAGGGTCGACGGTAGGAAGACGGTCTGGTAGAGTCCGGCGAGCAGTCGGCCGGCGTACCCCGGCAGGTAGAGGTCGCAGTGGTAGGTGAGGACCACCGGCACCCCGCGCTTCGAGAGCTCTCGCGTCGCGAAGTAGGAGGTCAACGGAGGCGGGTAATGCACGTGGAATACGTCCGCGTCGAGGGAGCGGACGGTGCGGCGGGTGCCGACGTCGAGGGGGGTCCCGAGCAGGACACCGAGGGTCCGGGTCCGTAGAATCCGATACCCCTCGAGCTCCTCCTCGAGCGGCAGCGTGCGGTCGAACCGCGACGTCACGACCGTGACCTCGTGGCCCTCCCGGGCGAACTCTCGGACGAGGCCTCGGACGTGCGACTCCACTCCGCCCGCGTGCGGGTGAAAGAAGGGAGTGACCTGGACGATCCGCACGGGGTCGCCCTAGGACGCCCGCCGCTTTACGGGCATCGCCGGCGGGTCCGCCGCGTCGTCAGGCCTCGGGGACCGCGCGGCGGGCCGGAGAGGCGATCGGTTCGGATTCGCGGAGCTGAAGCATGGCATCGGCGGGGAGGGTAGCGATCTCGACCCCTTTCATCGCCTCCCCGAGCCCGGAGGAGACTCGGGCGAGCACGTCCGGTTCCTCGAAGTGGAGCGAAGCTTCCACGATCGCGCGAGCGACCTTCATCGGGTGCTGCGCCTTGAAGATCCCGCTGCCGACGAACACGCCGTCCACGCCGAGCAGTCGACAGAGCGCGGCGTCCGCGGGGGTGGCGATCCCGCCGGCGGCGAAGTTCACGACGGGAAGTCGACCGAGCGACCGGACCTCGTGAACGATCCCTTCGGAGACCCGCTCCCGTTTCGCCCAGAGCCCGACGTCCTTCTTCGGGAGCTTGGAGACCTCGGCCAGGTCGTAGCTCATCTGGCGGATATGGCGGACGGCCTCGACCACGTTGCCGGTGCCGGCCTCGCCTTTCGTCCGGATCATCGCCGCCCCCTCCTCGATCCGACGGAGAGCCTCTCCCAGATTCCGGGCTCCGCAGACGAACGGGATCTTGAAGGCCTTCTTGTCGACGTGCTGGAACGGGTCCGCCGGGGTGAGCACCTCGGACTCGTCGATCATATCGACCGCCAACGACTCGAGGATCCGAGCCTCGGCCGTGTGGCCGATGCGGCACTTCGCCATGACCGGGATCGAGACCCGTTCTTTGATCTCGCGTACCTTGACCGGGTCGGCCATCCGCGCCACCCCGCCGGCGGCGCGGATGTCCGCCGGGACTCGCTCGAGGGCCATCACGGCCACCGCGCCGGCTTCCTCCGCGATCGCGGCCTGGTCCGCGTTGGTGACGTCCATGATCACGCCGCCCTGCTGCATCCGGGCAAATCCGCGCTTGACCAGCTCGGAACCGAACCGGAGCTTGAGGATCGGGTCGCTCATGGATGGACGCCAGCCGCGTGAAGAACGACGCGCGTATAATACGGTCGGCTGCCGCCCCTCCGAAGTCTTAAAGTCCCGCGCATCCTCGGTGGCCTAGGTAGGGGGAGCTGGGCACCGGCTGAGAGGACGAGGGGGACCTCGTCGACCCCACGAACCTGCACGGGATAATGCCCGCGAAGGGAACGAAATGCAGCAGTTGAGGCGACTCTCCGCCGGCCCGCGGAGGATGTGACGGGCTCCCCGATTCCCACACCCCCCCATCGACGTCGGGTCCGCCGCCCCGGGCGTCTGCGCACGGCCCTGCTCGCCCTCGCCATCGCGCTCGTGGTCGTAGTGACCGGATTCGGTGCGTACGAGTACTATGCCTCCGGTGCCTCCGCCGGGGGAACCACCCTCGTCGTCTACACGTATTCGAGCTTCTTCGGAGGGAATTGTGGCGCCGGTGCGGCCACTCTTTCTTCGCTCCTGGGCCAGTTTGAGCGCGCCCACGGGGTCCGGGTCGAGCTCGTCTGTCCCTCGGGAAACCTGGTCAGCGCTCTTCAGTCTCCCGCGGAGTACGGTCTTCCAGCCGCCGACCTCGTTGTGGGCCTCGACGAAGTCACGGCCCCCGAGGCGGAATCCCACGGCCTTCTCGCCCCGTACTCCCCCTCCGAGCTCGCGTCGATCCCTCCCTGGATCGTTTCCGAGCTCAGCCCCGATCACGGGGTGGTGCCCTACGAGTACGGGTTCCTCGCCATCGACTATTCACCGGCGTTCCTGAACGAGACGGGCGGTGCGGTGGCTCGCGCCTCGTTGCCCGAGCTGGTCGGCAACGCGAGCTGGTCATCGCAGCTCGTCGTCGAGAGCCCTCTCTACGACATCACGGGAGAGGAGTTCCTTGCCTGGCAGGTGGAGTACTACGAGACGGTCCTCCACCAGAACTGGCAAGGGTTCTGGCAGCGATTCTTCGCAGAGCCGCACCCCAACCCCGCCCCGGATTGGTCGACCGCCTTCGGCGAATTCGCCACCCCGGCGGGAGAGCATCAGCTCGTGGTGAGCTACGCCACCGATCCGGCGTACGCCCTGGCCAACGGGGGGGCGGGAACGCTCAACGCGACGGTATCCTGGTGGAACGGCACCGCGTACGGTTGGAGGACGATCTACGGGCTCGGCGTAGTCCAGGGATCCCGACATGCGACCCTCGCCCGCGAACTCGAGGACTGGATCTTGGGGGGACCGTTCCAATCGAACATCGCCGAGAACGAGTGGGAATACCCGGCGAACGGGACCGTGGCGCTCCCCTCCGTATTCTCGGCCGCCATCGACCCTTCGTCGGTCGTCGCTCTCAACAACGCCACCACGCCCGCCGCGGTCGCCGCCAATCTCACTGCCCCGGGGGGCTGGATCGATACTTGGCAGAACCTCGCCGGGAGCAGCGGATGAAGGCTCGCGGTGAAGGGATCGGATTCCTCCTCCCGGTCGTCGCGTTCATCGGCCTGTTCGCGCTTCTCCCCGTGGCCCTCCTGTTCTCGAACGCGCTCCTTCAGGTAGGTGGGGCCGGCGGATTCGTCGCAGTCCTATCCGCGACGCAGAACGTGCGCGCCCTCGAGAACTCCCTCGAACAGGGCGCGCTCTCCGCCGTGCTCGCCGTGGCGCTCGGGTATCCGGCCGGGGTGTTCGTCGGTCGGTATCGCTTCCCGGGTCGTTCATCGCTGCGCTCGCTCCTCCTCATACCGTTCCTGCTCCCCAGTCTCGTGGTCGTCCTGGGCGTCCTCGACCTGTTCGGACCGAATGGGGTGGTCTCGGCCGCGGTTCCGGCGACGGCGTTCTTCGGACGCGGGATCCCCGCCATCATCGCGGCGAACCTGTTCTTCAACGTACCGATCGTCCTTCTCCTGACCGCGACCGGGTGCGAAGGAGCCTCGGTGGAGCTCGAAGAGACGGTCGCGACGCTCGGAGGGACGCCGGTTCGGGCGTATCGAGAGGTCTGGGCTCGACCGACCTGGGTGGGCGCCGCCGCGGGCGGGTTGCTGACGTTCCTGTTCTCGGCCCTCTCGTTCGCTCCTCCACTTCTGCTGTGCGGGCCGAGCTCTCGCTGCTACACGCTCGAAGCGCAAGTTTACGCGCTCGACCAGACGTTCCTCGAGCCGAACTCGGCGGCCGTGCTCGCCCTGGCGATGGTACTCCTCCTCCTCCTTCCCACCGCGGTCTACCTCGGCTTGGTGAGTCGCCTCCGAACCAATCCAGGTCGCCGGCGGGCCTCGCTCCGTCCGGTCGATTGGCACGCACCGTCGACCTGGGCTCTGGCCCTCGAGACGATGATCGTCCTCGCGGCGGAGGCCGCGCTCATCGTCGCGGTCCTCTATCGCACCGTCGCCCCGACGGGGCGGTACGGTGCGGGTGCGGCATGGACCGAGCTGTTCTCCGCCTCGACGACGGCTCACCTCGGCGTCTCCGCGGTCACCGCTCTCGGCAACACGCTCTTCTTCGCCGTGGTCGCCGCCGCCGTCGCGCTGCTGCTCAGCATCGTGAGCGGCTACGCGGTCGTCCGTCGACCGGACCGCACCGTGGCGCTCGGGTTGCTGCTGTTCGTCCCGCTGTTGCTTTCGCCCGTGGTGCTCGCCTTCGCGCTCGCGTCGTTCTGGAGTCCGTTCCTGGGCACGAGCTCGAACGTCTGGACGCTCGTGATCGTGAGCCAGGCGATCCTCGCGCTCCCGTTCGCCCTGCAGAGCCTCGAGATCCCGCTCGCCGGCCTCTCCGCGAACGCCCGTGACGCGGCCCGAACCCTTGGGGCGAGTTCGTTCGGCGCGTTTCTGGACGCCGACCTGCCTCGCGTTCGAGATGGGCTCGTGACGGTCGGATTGTTCGCCTTTGCCTTTGGTCTGGGGGAGTTCACCGCCACGAACTTCCTTGTCCCCCCTCAGCTGACGACTCTCCCGGTCGCGCTGTACGCCCTCTCCGAGGTGCGGCTGTTCCCGGTGGCGGATGCGGCGGCCGGCCTCCTCCTGTTGCTGAGCCTCGCGGTTTTTGCGGTGATCGCGGTCGGAGGTCGACGTGTCGAACTTTAGGCCGCTCCTCGAAGTGCGGGGCCTCTCGGCGGCGTGGGACGGGGTGCCGGTACTCCAGGAGGTCACGTTCGACCTCGCCGAGGGGGAGCTCCTCGTACTGCTCGGGCCGAACGGGAGCGGGAAGACCACCCTTCTTCGCTGCCTCGCTGGACTCGAGCGGCCGAGCGAAGGAACCATCCGACTGGGAGGGGAGGAGATCAGCCGCCGCCCGCCGCACCAGCGGGGGGTGGTACTGATGTTCCAGGACCCAGCGCTGTTCCCGCACCGGTCGGTCTACGAGAACATCGCGTACGCGCCGCTCTTGCAGCATCGGCCGATGTCCGAGGTGGAGGAAGAGGTGGGGCGACTGGTCGAGTTGCTGCATCTCTCGGGGTTCGAGGAGCGCTCGCCCGACCAGCTCTCGGGCGGAGAGTTGCAACGGGTCGCGCTCGCACGCACCTTGGCCGCCCGCCCTCGGCTCGTGCTCCTGGACGAACCGTTCGCTTCGATCGATGTCGAGCTCAAAGCCGAGCTGCGGTCGGAGTTCCGCGAGGTCTTGAGAGCATCGCGGACCTCCGCGATCCACGTCACGCACGATCGCGAAGAAGGGCTCTTCCTCGGGGACCGGGTCGGCCTCCTCTTCGATGGTCGGCTCCGACCTCCGGCGGATCCCTCTGACGTGTTCGGCAATCCCGGGACCGCCCGCTCAGCCCGTTTCCTCGGCTACAATGTCCTCGATGGTCCGGGCGGAACCTCCGCCGTGCTTCCCTCCGACCTACGGGTCGTTCCGGCCGGAGCCCCGGGCGTCGACGCAACCGTGCTAGTGGCTGGCCCGGTGGGCCGAGAGAACGAAGTGGTCCTGCGGACGGACGATCGACAGCGGCTCGAGATGCGGCTCGCCCGGTCCGAGTCGGTGCCCCGCCCGGGGACCCGCCTTCGGATCGGGTGGGAGCGGGCCGTCCGGTTGCCGCCGGATTAGCCGGGCGTCGCCAAAGAGCCCAAGAGCGAGCGCCCCCTGCTCCCCGCATGAACGTCTCCGACCCGCTGAGCGTCACCGACTCGCTTTCCTGGGGCTCGCAGCTCGCGACGATCTACCGGGTCGAACGACTCGCGGGGGTCGACCCTAGCCGCTGTGCCCGCCGGCCGAGGACCGTGCGGATTCTGCTGGAGAACGTCCTGCGCCACTACGACCCTCGCGTCACCGACCCGAAGATGCTCGTGGCCCTCGCGAACGGGAGCCCGACCGCGGAGGGTACTGAATTCGCCTACTACCCGGAGCGTGTTCTCCTCCAGGATTTCACCGGGATCCCGGTGATCGTCGACCTCTCCACGTTACGGAGCGCGGCCGCACGGCGAGGACTTGACCCGACCCGGGTGAACCCCATCGTCCCCGTCGACCTGATCATCGACCATTCCGTCCAGGTCGATAGCTTCGGGTCGACGCGGTCGCTCGGGCTCAACCTCGATCGGGAATACGAACGCAATGGCGAGAGGTATCGGTTCCTTCGTTGGGCAAAGGGGGCGTACGCGAACGTGCACATCGTGCCCCCGGGGAACGGGATCTGTCACCAGGTCAACCTCGAACACTTGTCGACGGTCGTCCAGACTCGTGGGACGAACGGCGGGGTCGTCGCATTCCCGGACACGCTCATCGGAACCGATTCCCACACCACGATGGTCAACGGGGCATCGGTCTTGAGCTGGGGCGTGGGGGGGATCGAGGCCGAGGCCGTCATGCTCGGGGAACCGTACTTCCTCGCCCGTCCCGAAGTGGTCGGGGTCGAGCTCACCGGAGCGCTCCCCGAGGGCGCGACCGCCACCGACCTCGTCCTGACGGTCACCCGGAAATTGCGAGAGAAAGGCGTGGTCGACAAGTTCGTCGAGTTCTTCGGACCGGGGGTCGGCCATCTCTCCGTTCCCGACCGGGCGACGGTGTCCAACATGTGCCCCGAGTACGGGGCCACGTCCGCGCTGTTCCCGATCGACGAGGCCACGATCGCGTATCTTCGCGGGACCGGAAGAAGCCCCGACGTCGTCGCCCGTGTCGAAGCGTATGCGAAGGCCCAGGGACTGTGGGGTTCGCCGGCCCCCGGCTCGATCGACTACGACGACCTTCTCGCGATTGACCTCCGCAAGATCGTGCCCTCGGTCTCCGGCCCGCGCAACCCCGAGGAGAGCGTCGCCCTCAGCGACGCACCCGCGTCGTTCCGTACCGCGCTCGAGTCGTATCGAAAAGGTCGTCCCGCCGGTGTGCCGCCGCCGACGGGAGTGCCCGCGGTGGAAGACGGGTCGGTGGTCATCGCCGCGATCACGAGCTGCACGAACACGTCCAACCCGAGCGTGATGGTCGGGGCCGGTTTGATGGCCAAGCGAGCGTCGGAGCTGGGCCTTCGCGTACCGACCCACGTCAAGACCTCGCTCGCCCCCGGGTCCAAGGTCGTGACCGCGTATCTGGAGAAGTCTGGGTTGCTCCCCTACCTCGAGAAGCTCGGGTTCGAGGTCGTCGGATACGGATGCACGACGTGCATCGGGAACTCCGGTCCCCTGCCCCCGGCGGTCAGCCAACAGGTCCGCGAGCGGGACCTGTTCGTCGCGGCCGTGCTGAGCGGAAACCGGAACTTCGAGGCCCGGATCCATAACGAGGTTCGAGCGAACTACCTCGCCTCCCCCATGCTCGTGGTCGCCTATGCCCTCGCCGGCCGGATGGACCTTGACCTCACTCGCGACCCTCTGGGCAAGAGGCCGGACGGCACACCCGTGTACCTTCGCGACCTCTGGCCCCGCGGCGAGGAGGTCCGGCAGCTCGTGGAAGCGAACCTCGATCCGTCCATGTTCCTCGACAAGTACCGGACGATCGAGGTCGGAGACCATCACTGGGAGTCCCTCGACCCTCCGACCGGCGCCCAGTACGCATGGTCCCCCGACTCGACCTATCTCGCGGTCGCGCCGTACCTCGACCTCCCCACGCCGTGGCTCCCGAAAGGGCGTGTCCTGGTGGACGGCGCCCGAGCGTTGGTCGTCCTCGGCGACCGCGTCTCGACCGACCACATCTCTCCGGCGGGCGAGATCCCCGAGGACTCACCCGCCGGGAAGTACCTGGTGGCCCACGGGGTCTCCGTTCGTGAGTTCAACACCTACGGCGCCCGCCGCGGCCACCACGAGGTCATGGTGCGGGGCACCTTCGCCAACGTCCGTCTCAAGAACCAGCTGGCCGGAGGCAAGGAGGGCGGCTACACGGTCCACGTGCCCACCGGCGACCCGATGACGGTCTTCGAAGCGGCCGAGCGGTACCGTACCTCAGGGACGCCGCTCATCGTCCTCGCGGGCAAGAACTACGGGCAAGGAAGTTCGCGCGATTGGGCGGCCAAAGGGCCGCGATTGCTCGGAGTCGGCGCCGTGATCGCCGAGAGCTACGAACGCATCCACCGGGTCAACCTGATCGAGATGGGTGTCCTCCCCCTCGGATTCCGGCCCGGGGAGGGCTGGAAGCAGCTCGGCCTCACCGGTCGGGAGACGTTCCGCCTGCGAATTCCGGACGGCGGCTCGATCGGCCCTGGGGCGCCCGTCGAGGTCGATGCGGTGGGCGCAGAAGGTACGGTCCGGACGTTCCGCGTCGTCTGCCGGCTCAACTCGACCACCGAGCTCGAGTACTATCGAGCCGGAGGCGTGCTCCCGTACGTCATGGCCCACCGGTTCGCGAAGTAGCCGGTTCGCCGATGGTCACCCTTCGCGGGCCGAACTCGGCTCCGTGGGAGGAGGCCACCACGCGACCGCCTCCACCCGTTGGTACGTGACGGTCCGATCGCCGAGCGTTTCTCGAGCGACGGCGACCGCGCGCTCGAGGACGTCGGACGGGACCCGGAGCAGCTGTCGATAGGCCCTTTTCTCGATGAGGTTGAGCCCTTTGGACAGCGGTTCGGTGATCTCGCGATCGCTCAGGACGCGGACCTCGACCGGGGGATGGGTCCGAAGGATCTCTTGCTCCTTGGCGCGGGGGCCGGACCGTAGGAGATCCGGGTACCCCGCCCCCGTCAGCAGCTCCCGGACGATCCGTCGAGGCTCCTGCTCCGGCGGCCGATCCACCGAGCTTCCTTTCGGAGGCAGGTCCAGCACCGCCAACGCCCCGTGCCGGCTCACGCGGGCGGCCTCTTCGAGACCGGCGTCCGGTCGGTCGAGGATATGCAGGACGTGGACGAAGAGACAGACGTCGAAGGCCGCGGGCCGGAACGGCAACCGGTAGGCATTCCCCCGGACGAGGTACGGGAGATGCTTCGCCGATGCGCGGCCGAGCATCCCCCGGGAGGCATCGACCCCGACCACGTGGACCCCCAAGTCCAACAGCGGTCGGGCCACCCGACCCGTTCCGACTCCGACCTCGAGGACCGCATTCCACTGATGCTCGTGGAGGAACTCGTGGAGACCGTGGATCGTCGCGGGGTCGAGCGGTTGGCGCGTCTCGTCGTAGACCGCGGAGAGAGTGTCGAAATCCCGACTTACATTGGTGATGACCATCGGGATCGGGCGAGGGAGTGGGTTGAGGTATTTGGGAGCGACCCCGGTGGGGACGCGGTCGGGATCGCCGTCCACGGTCAGAAGCGAAGTCGCCACACGAACGGGACCGACGCGATCGCCGCGCCGGCGAGCAACAGTCCCAGCACGATCGCGTAGCCGAAGGAGAGCGGAGGCAGGACGGTCGACAGGGCCCCGAAGCCGACCGCGCCGACGGCGCTCGCGATGCCCGGGAAGATGTAGAGGTTCGAGACCGCCCTTCCGAGAGTTTCGGACGGCGTGGTGCCTTGCAGGAAGGCATAGATGATCGTCGAAGGCACACTCGTCGCAACCCCCACGACGAACCAGGCGGCCGCGTCGAGCGAGGTCGTCGGCACGAAGAGGAGGGCGAGGGCGAGCCCGGCGGCCTGGAGCGCGACCGCTCCGACCAGCAGGGTGCCGATGTGCCGCTTGGGGTTGGCCTGCCCGATCGCGAGCCCTCCGACGAGGATCCCCACGACGTAGGCGGTGAACAGGATTCCGTAGGTCTCGCTCGGGTTGGAGAACAGACGGTTCGAGAACGAGGTGATCAAGAGGGGGGGTGCGGCCAGAAAGAGGCCCTCGGCGGCCAGTACGGCCCCCAGTTGAAGGAGCGGGCGACCCTCTCCGCGACCGAGGAATGACCACCCTTCGAGGAAATTGGAGAGGAGGCGTCGTTCGGAGGTAGTGGCGGACCGTAGCGCCACGGGCGCGATGAGGAGTGTGGCCGCGACGAGGAGGAGCGCGAAGAGGAAGGCCCCTCCGCTCGGGCCCACGATGATGAGCAAGACCGCCCCGATGGAGTATCCGGCAATGGAACTCCCGCCTCCCGAGGCCGTCATCAGGCCATTCGCAACGAGGAGCCCCTCCTTCTCGACGAGCATGGGGGGCACCGTGTTTTCTGCCGTCCACCAGAAATCGTCGAGGAGAGCCGTCACGACCACGGCGGAGAGCAACAAGACGATCGTGAGGGAGCCCGAACGGATCGCGAGACCGACGACCACCAGGGTGGCGGCCTCGATTGGATACACGAACAGGTACACCCAGCGCTTGTCGGCCACCCGGTCGATGAACGGTCCGGCGATGAACGTGACCGCGTAGATCACGTACTGAACCGAAAGCACGAGCGCGGTCACGACCAGGTTGCCGGTGATCTGATAGGCGAGCCACAGCACCGAGATGCTCCACGCGGCGTAGCCAAGGCCCCCGCAGAAGCCGGAGGCCAGCCAGAGGACGAACCGACGATTTCGGAGGAGGGAGGCGAAGCCCGTGGATGGTTGCGGACCCACCTCTTTCGGTAAAGGTCCGAGCGGATGAAGGTCCGGTCCAAGCCGCTCCTAGGCGGGGGCGCGAGCCGGACGTATCGCCCGGTGGGAGTGAGGGGAGTCGGCGGGCCTGATTTTCCGCCCGAACCACCGAAAGCTAAGAATCCCCCCTCTTCCTCCCGTCAGCCATGACGACGATCCGCGACCTCGACCGACGGGTGGCGCGACAGCACTTGCTCCGGCATCCGTTCTACAGCGCATGGTCGAAGGGGGAGCTCCCGATCGAGACGCTGCGCGAGTACGCCCGCCAGTACTACCACTTCGAAGTCAACTTCCCGCGGTACGTCGCCGGTGCCTACGCCCGCGTGACGAACCCTCGCGACCGGCGGGTTCTCCTCGACAACATCGTCGACGAAGAGGGCCGGTCTCCTACCCACCCCGAGCTCTGGCTCGACTTCGCCCGTGCCATCGGGGCCGGTGCGCCAGCGGGCCGGCCCTCGGGACCGACGCGTCGTCTCCTGCAGACCTACGAGCGACACACGCTCGAGGGGAGCGCCCCGGCGGCGTTGGGGGCGCTCTACGCGTACGAATCCCAGTTCCCCGCGGTCGCGGCGGAGAAATCGCAGGGTCTTCGGGCGCACTATGGTATCCGGTCGAAATCGGCCCACGAGTTCTTCCGTGTCCACACGTTCGCGGATGTCGAACACTCGGCCGCCGAACGCCGTCTGTTGAGGAGCTACTTGCGGGGGAGCTCCTCGGCCGGACAAGACGCGGAACGGGGACTCCGGGATTCGCTGGGCGCTTGGTGGGGCTTCCTGGACGGCTTCCCCGTCGGATAGGGCGCACGGTACCGCCGACCGCACCCTGGCGGAGTCCGGCGCGTGAGTACCCCCTGGCGGGGGTCGACTAAGCCCGGATTGACCGAGGATTCATAACACTACGACCGGGTCAGCGATTTCGAGGGACCAAGTTCCCTCGGGATCGCCAGGAGGACGCGATGAAGCTCTGGTCGACGCTCTACCAGGTGATCTGGATCGTCCTCCTCGAATTCCTGCTCGGCACATGGCCCAACCCTCCCTGGGTGGTCCCCTATCTTCACCTGGTCCTTGGATTCCTGCTGATCCTCGTCCTCTACAACAGCTTCACCCAGCTCCGAAAGACGCGGGTGCCGGGACGAGTGAAGCGAATCGCGAAGGCCTCGTACGGGATCTCGATCCTGATGGCGGTCCTCGGGCTGCTTTTGTGGTTCAACGTGGGCAGTGACTGGGTCGTACCCTTCGTGAACGTCTCGGTCTATCGCGGGATCCTGGTCCTCCACATCGTGAATGCGCTCGCGATCATCACCCAAGCGGCCGCGGTCGCGATCGCCTTTGATATGTGGGAAGACCGCGAATGGGAGAAGGAGACCGAACCGGGCGAGGTCCCGGCCGCCCCGGCCCCTTAGTCATGCGTATACGTGGCGGGTCCTCTCCTTCCGCCATGCGATTCGAAAACGTCGGCTTACGGGTGACCCATCTCGCACGATCGGTCCGCTTCTACACCTCGGCCCTTGGGCTCCGGGAGGTTCGACGTGGCGACACTCGGAGCTGGGGCGGAGGGATCTGGGTGCTCCTCGAGGACCCGCGCTCCCGTCGGAAGGTCGAATTGAACTGGTATCCGAGTGGGTCGACCTTCGGCGGCCGATTCCGAGCCGGAGACGCCGTGGACCACCTCGACTTCACCCTGGGGGTCGCGACCCGCGCCGAGCTCGAACGGGTCTATCGTCGATTGCTGGAGCACGGCGCCCGGGCGACGGGGTACGAACCGTCGACCACGGAAGGTTGGATGGCCAGCGTGACCGACCCCGACGGGATCTGGATCACGATCGGTCGCCGTCCCACGCGCAGCGAACGAGCGTAACGTTTCGTTCCCCGACTGCCGGCGACCCGCGCCACACGGCCTCCCTCGTGCTAGAGCGAGCACGCAGACGACTGGAGGGGAATCTCCGAAGTCAGTGGTCCCTCTCGGATTTGATAAACTACGGAAGGGACAGCGGGTTGGTCGCTCCGGTGTACTGCCCCGTCCCGTGAACCACAAAGGTCAGGCCCGACCCTGCCGGGGAGATCGGCCCGACGTCCACGAGAATCGTGTAGAGGGATGTCAGGGGGGTCGAATCGGAGGTCCCGCTTCCGAAGCTGGAGAACGGGGAAGTCATCGACATGGAAGCATGGCCTGCGACGGACGCCTGCGCTGCCACCGACGCCGTGATCGACATCACCGAGAATCCGCCCGGGCCCCCGGGAGCATAGACCCCTGCCGCGGCGTTCAGGACCTCGAAGAGAACGCTCCCGAACGTCACGGTGGACGCCTCGATCGTGAGGGTGTAGGTGTAATCGCCGGCGAGGCAGCCGTTGAGGGCGAAGGTCGAACCGGTGGGGCAGACCGACAGCACCGGGTTCCCCGCGGCGAATGCGGAGCCGATGGGCGTCGAATTGCGCGGCCCAGGGTTCGGGGAAAATGTGGTGCAGTTCTCTGCCGCCGTGTACATTGCGCCCGTCAAGGTCCCCGTGGAGGCGTTCACGCCCGCACTCGCGTAGTTTCCGACCGCAGGGCCGGCGGAGGGGTTGAGGAAGTCACACGTCGAGAATTGGAGTATCCACGAGGCTCCCACGCGGAGCGTGGGGAACCCCGGAAACAGGATGTAATCGGCGTTGGCGGCGGAGTGGTTGTTTACAAACTCGGCGATGCTCGGACTCGCGAGCGCCGCTTGGGCCGCGCCGACGCTATCCACCATCGAGGCCGGGAAGGAAACTCGGGTCCCGATCGAACAGTGGGGACCGGTAAGCAGACCGAGCTCGGTCGCATGGCCGTTCGTCACCTGCACGATGAGCTCGGAGGTGGCCGCGGTGTCGACGTACTCGACCAACCAGGTCCCCAACTTCCCGCTCGAGTAACCTGCGGAGTAGGCCGGTATGGACAAGCCCGAGAAGCCGGAGGCGGTGCAGTTTGTCCCCGGGGGAAGGGTGCCGTTCTGGTAGGGAGACGTCGCGTCGATCCCGGCGAGCCCGGAGAGGAACCACGGTCCCCCCGGAAAACCTGTCGCAAACGCATTGGCCGCCGTGAGTGCGCTGGAGGAGGACTCAGCGGTGAGGCTACTTCCCCCGCCGCCGGTGGGTATCGCTCCGGTGACAAGAAGTGCAGCGAGCACGACCGCGAGACTGACCACCACGATGAGGATTTCAGGTCGAAGGATGCCCTTGCGGGCGGGTGCGGAGAGGATAGGCGGAATCTGGGTCGTTGCGCCTGCACTGCCGGGCGGAGGGGAGGGATTGTTGGGCACGGTCGAGTCCGGAACCGCCATCGAACTACCCTCCGAGTTCACTCCGAGATCGTATTTCACATCTCATCCGGCGAAGCCGGCACGCGGACCCGGGCGCCGGCTCCTTCGCGAGGCTGGGCCGTTAATACCCCAGGGCGCTCGGCCTCACAGTGGCCGGTAGCCCCCGCAGTCCTTTCCCGGATCCTACGGAGGTCGATCCCCTCCAGCAGCTCCTCCTTGACCCCGCTGGGAGGGCCGCGACCCGGCGCAACAAGGTCTACCTGTTCCACGAGCTCGACCGGCTGGTACGTCGAGGTGCCGGGCGGAAGCTAGGCCGGTTCCGATCGAACGAGCGGGCGCGGTTCCGCGAGCTGGCTCCGCGATTCACGGAGGTCTTGCGGAGCCTACTCCGTAGCTTCCCTTCCCCCTCGGCCGACTCGGCCTGGCGCGCGTACAACGCGGGTATCGCCCAGCAGCTCGTACCGAGCCCGCCGTTCGATTTCCTACGACGCCCACCGCTGACGCCGAATGTGTACTGGGACGCGTACGACTCGGTGATCTCGTCGGAATTGCAGGGGGCCGTCCGACAGCTACGGTCCATGAATCTCGACCCTACCTCCTTCCTCCGCGAGAACGCGGTCGGAGGCCCGTGGATGTACGACCGGAAGTATCTCACCTCCAGCGTCCTCATTCACCACTTGATGCACGTCCTGTTCCTCTCGGACTCCACCGGTGTGCACCCGGCCCAGGTCCGTCGGGTGGTCGAGTGGGGAGGGGGGTACGGTAGCCTGGCTCGGATCCTCTTCCGGTTCCATCCCGACGTCGAGTACGTGATCCTCGACACACCGCTGATGATGGCAGTCCAGTGGCTGTTTCTGTCGACTGTTCTAGGCCCGGACCGGGTGCTTCTGCCGAACACAGGAAGCGAGACGAGCGCCGCTGGACGTGTCCGTCTGCAAGACGCGAGCTCGTACGAAACCGAAGGAGCGCCGGTGGACCTATTCATCTCCACGTTCGCGCTCAGCGAGAGCCCGCCGTCCCTCATCGAGCGAGTCGAGGAACGTAATTGGTTCGATGCGAAGCACCTGTGGCTTGCCTACACCCCGACGAACCCGGGGTTCCCCCAGTGGAAGGATGTCGAGTCGGGGGCGGTGCGGTCCGGCGCGAGGGTCGTTCCGCACCCTTACCGGAAAGTCGATCGATACGCCTGGCGATGAGGAACGATTCGTTGTCGCCGGGCCGGGGCTCTTGACTAGGTACGACCCGTGGAAGCGCCGCAGCCGGAGCACTTGGGGCTCAACTGGTCGTTGAGCTGGCCACAGAATCGGCAGGGAATCTTGACGACCTCTCGGACGACCTCCCGTTCCTTGTAGATGACCTGACTCGAGCCCGAGGGCGACGGAAACGACGGGGCCGAGGCACCAGCAGCTGCGGGGGCTTCCGTCAGAGCGGCCCCCGCCGGCATCTCGCGCTTGCGTGCCCCCGCGGTTCCCACGGCTCCCATCGCCGAGGCACGCTGAATGGCGCGAGCCGCCCGGCGGGGGGTGAACTTCCCCTCGATCGTGAACGTGCGAGGTGCCGCCGCGGCGGTCTTCAGGACCAGCTGGCCACGACCGTCGCTCGCCGCGGAGGGCTCGACGGCCTGCAGCTCCTTGAGCCCGATCCCCTCTCGCGTGGAAAACGAGCTCCCGCCGACGAAGTCCTTGCGGTCCAGGAGGATCAATCGTTGGTTCGAGAGCAGCAGGCCGCCGGGGGACCCGTCCCAGTTGCCGGTCCAATACCATCGGAGCATTTCGGCGGGTTGGCGCAGCACCGAATCCTTCACGTCGCTCGGAGGGCGAAGCCCGCCGGCTGGGACCGCGGCTCCGGCGACCAAGGCGATGGCACCGATGACCATGAAGAACAGGCCGAGAAGGCCGCCGAACAGCGGGCCATTGTATGCGATGTTCACCGAGATGATGCTGCTCGCGTACACTTCGTAGCCGTTACCGGCGATCCCGTTGAACGTGAGGGTGCCGATCGCCGAGGCTCCCTGCGCTACCAATTGCGCGGGAGTCTCATAGGCCGATCCCGCCACGCAGGAGGTGTCGGTCCCACATGAATAGACCGACACGTTCACCGGTATCGAGTACGCCCAACTGACCGAGAAGCTGATGGCGGCGGGGGTGATCGACGGTTCCCAAAACGTCGCGGGAGCGTTGTTGCCCGCAACTTCGGAGCTCGAGCTCTGGTCGGAGAACGAAGTAACGCCCTGGCCCGAGATAGGGACGAAAAACAGCGCGGCCCCGAGAACGAGGAGCACAGCGCCCGCGACGATACCCCGGAGGATCATTCGGTAATCGGGCTTGAACTAGGGCGGAATCCCCTACTTAGGCCCTCTCTCAATCAAGCACGCGCGGTGCGTCCGGGAACCGAAGCCGGAAATCTCTTGCGGGTCGATCGGGAATGCGGGCAACGCCGCGTTCGGCACCGGGGGGCACGAACGGGGCCGAGATTCCCCAAGGCGTGCGGAGCGAGCCCCTGGAAGAGGGCCGGGCGACCGACGCCCCTCGATCACGGGCTGGGTGTCGATGAACCGACGGTAAGGCCCCGCCAGGCCGTGCTCACGAAGTAGTAGCCGATCAGCAGAAGCCCCGCCACCGTGACGTACCCCGTGGCGTAGACGGCCGTGGAGAGGTAGATCATCACGCCGGTGAAAGTGAGTAGTGAGCCGGCGGTCGCGGTCCATCCAATCCTCAGCTGGTACCGGTCCCCGAGCATACGCTCGGCCAAGAGGACCACGAGCACCACGAGCATCGTGAGATAGAAGGCGATGAACAATCGCAGCCAGGCGAGCGTAGGACCACCCAGGGCGCTACCGTTCGTGGGCTCGGTGGCGGCCGTGACGACCACGAACATGACCAACATCAGGAGCGGGAGCACACGGATCGACATGCGGGAGGGGATCTTCCATCCCTGCAGACGCCCGCTGGCGACCACGAGGGACACGAGCACGAAGACTCCGCCGAGGACCAAGAACAGGAAATCGACCGCGTCGTTCACCGCGACGAAGCTCGGAAGGAGCGGCATCGCCGCAATCTCGGTGGGGAGGTTCCCGGGCCAGTTCGAGAAGCCCACGAGGAGCGCCATGCCCATCTGCAGGACGAGGTCGACGCAGACGAGCGTGAGCCCGAGCTGCGCCAGCTTCTTCGTCCGCCCCTGGAGTCGGTAGTAGCCGAATCGGACGGCCACGAGCGACACTACGCCGGCGGGGACCGCCGATGTCATGAGGTACGAATGCGCAGCGATCAGGTTGCGAGCGAAATCGCTGAGCGACTCGCCGACTTCCTGGGTGGCGTATTCGCCGAGGAAGGACGGGTTGTTTCCGAACCCCAGGATCGTCCCGGCGATGTGTCCCATGAGGGCGGCGAAGAGCATCGCGACGCCGGTCAGGGCCGCGGTGACAAAGGGAAGGGTCCGGCTCCGAGGAGCCCCGGCCCTCCAGACCTCCAGCATCCCCCAGAGGAAGAGGACCACAATCTCGTCGAGCGCTAGGAATGCCACGACCTGGATCCAAAGTCCCGCGTTCGTCCAAGGCGCGGAGGTGTTGAAGATCGCACCGATGGGAGCCAGTACGCCAGCGACGAGGACGCCGCCCATGATCCCGCGGCGCACGTGCAGGGAGGGCAGCTCGAAGAAGTCGCACGCCACCAGCGCGGCGAGACCGACGAGCCCGGAGTTGAGCCCGTGCAGGTACATCACCACCCAATAGTAGTTGGGCGAACCGGCTCCGATGTCCCAGTTCGTAGCCCCCCCGGAGCCGGTGAACGGGTTGTTGATGAACAGGCTGCCGGCGAAAAACACCGAGATCCAGAAGACGAGGAAGAACGCGAGCCGTCGTGGGGTCAGCCACTTCAGGCGGGGAAACATCGTCCCTTCGGGTTCATCCAGGAAGGCGGTCGAACTCTCGGTCGTCGGGGTTCCGTCTACCATTCCTCGGTTTCTCCGTTCATCCCCCGACTAACCGACTCCCCCAACGCAGGCATCCAAGCGCTCCGCGTCGGCAAATCGCCCGGGGAGCTCGGAAGAGGGTCCACGGGGCTCGAAACTCGGACACCACCGCGAGCGGCCGCACCGTCCCGCCTTCAATACTGAGTAGCGGAAGCTTCTCCACCGCGGACGACCCCAACCTTCCCCCAGCCCGCGGTAGAAGGGCACTATAAGTCGTGCGTCAAGCCTGCTTAACGAGTCTAGAGCAGAACCGGCTCGTAAGAGCGCCCCACTCCGGCACCTCGCGTCCCGCATACGGCCAGGAACAGGTCAATGAGCTCGTGGGCAAGCCGACAGCCGAGCTGGACTCCGCGCGGAGTAGTAGAGGCGATTTGGCCGACGCGGCTGCTCCCGCTTCGGGCCAATCCCCAGCCGGGCTTGGGATGCTCACTTCCGATGGGAATCGCCCGTGCTGGGATTCGAACCCAGGTCTGAGGCTCCGCAGGCCTCTAGGATAATCCACTGCAGCGGAGGGGGGTTGGTGCCCCCGCCCCGTAGCTACCCCACACGGGCATCATGGGTCTTCGGTCGTTCCCGGCGCCGCCGAGGAGGGTGGTCTATAAAAGCCCGGGGACGCGCGCTCTCCCCTGCGCACGACACTTTATACCGGCCGCCGCTCCGTCGCCCACCGGAACCGATTCGAGTGCATGAACGGCCAGGCCGACCACGACGCATGGGTGGAGCTGAGCGACTTGCCCACGGGCCAGCGAGTGGAGCTGTCGAATTCCCAAGGGCAGCATTGGACGGGAACCGTCGTGCCTCGTCACGATTTCTCGGGCGACCGCGTGCTTCAGCTCAAGCTGGAGAGCGGATACAACATCGGCGTTCACATCGAGCCGACGTTCCGATTTCGCCTGCTCGGGCCCGTCGGAGCCGGCGCTGCTCCACCCACAAGACCCGCCGCCCGGGCGGCGACCGATGGCGGGGACCCGTGGATCGCCCTCCTCACGACGGGCGGCACGATCGCTTCGCGCGTGGACTATGAAACGGGGGGAGTTCGCCCCGTGAAGGAAGAGCGGGAGATCCTCGATTTCTTCCCAGAATTGGAGTCTTCCGGCCGGGTCCGGATCGTTCCGGTCTTCGACCGCCTGAGCGAAGATCTCGTCCCGGACGATTGGCGAGTGTTGGCCGAGAAGGTCGTGGCCACATTTGCCGCGGGGGCCCGCGGCGTGGTCGTCGCTCACGGCACCGACACCCTCGGATTCACGGCCGCCGCCCTGAGTTTCCTCCTCGTCGACTTGCCCGGTCCCGTGGTGCTCGTCGGCGCCCAACGTTCACCCGACCGACCGTCGTCCGACGGATCCTCCAACCTCCGCGCAGCCGTGGAAGTGGCCCATGATTCCCGCATCGGGGAGGTCGTCGTCGTGATGCACGGAGGGCCTTCCGACGACCGATTCGCCATCCACCGGGGAACCTGGGTGCGGAAGATGCACTCGAGCCGCCGCGATGCCTTCCGCAGTCGTAACGGCGCTCCCCTCGGAGTGGTCGAGGGGGGAAAGGTGCTGCTCCACCTTCCCGTGCGTCCTCCCTCGAAAGGTCCGGCCCGGATGGACGGCCCGATCGACACACACGCCGCGCTCCTCTGGTTCTACCCCGGCCTTGCCCCCGAACGCGCGTCCCGATTCGTCGAGGGCTGCCGGGGCGTCGTCCTCGCCGGCACGGGCCTCGGCCACGTCGGAGCGGACCATCTTCCCTGGATCCGCGCGGCGACCGAGCGGGGAGTGGTCGTTGCGATGACGACGCAATGCCTCGAGGGCAATGTCGAACCGTACGTCTACTCCACCGGTCGCGAGTTGTTGCGAGCCGGAGTGCTGTACCTCGGCGACCTGCTTCCCGAGACGGCCTACGCGAAGATGCTCTGGGCCCTCGGACACGCTCCCGACGCGGCCGGCGTGGGCCGGCTCCTCACCCAGGACCGCGCCGGGGAGTACCACGACCGGCATGATTCGAGGGACACGGCGTGAAGGCCGGTTTGGAAGTCCATCAGCAGCTCGCGGTGGGAAAGCTGTTCTGCGCCTGCCCGGCCGAGCTGACCGAAACGGTGACGGACTCGTTCGCCCGAAGTCTCCGCGCGGCGGGCGGGGAGAGCGGGACGGTGGACGTCGCCGCAGCCCTTCAGGCGTCCCGTGGCCTTCTCTACCGATACGAAGCCGGCCCCTCCTCGTGCCTCGTGGAGATGGATGAAGAGCCGCCCCACCCGTTGAATGAGGAAGCCCTGGACACCGCCCTCACCCTGGCGCTGCTGCTACACGCCCATCCCGTCGATGAGGTCGAAGTGATGCGGAAGATCGTGGTCGACGGTTCCAACACGACGGGGTTCCAGCGAACGGCGCTCATCGCGGTCGATGGCGAACTGGAACTCGGCGGACGTCGCTACTCCATCCCCACCATCTGCCTCGAGGAGGACGCGGCGAGAAAGATCCGGGAATCCCCCGGGGAGGTCACCTACCGACTCGACCGGCTCGGGATTCCGCTCGTCGAGGTCGCGACCGGCCCGGAGATCGTCTCCGGCCAAGAGGCCCGGGAGGTCGCCGAGGAGATCGGGGCGCTTCTCCGGGCGACCAAGCGGGCCCGCCGCGGTATCGGCACCGTCCGCGAGGACGTGAACGTCTCCATCGAAGGGGGGCACCGCATCGAGGTGAAGGGGGTCCAGGAGCTCCGTATGATCCAGGAGTACGTCGAGCGCGAGGCCGCGCGGCAGAAGCTCCTCCTCGAGGTGCGCGACGAACTTCGACGGCGTAACGCGGGGGTCCCACCCGTCGACCCGCTCGACGTCACCGAGCTCTTCCGCGCCATCGTCTCCGGCCCGTTTTCGGGGGCCGGTCGGGGAGGCCAGGTCGTCCTCGCGCTGGGCCTCACCGGGTTCGCCGGACTATTGCGGTCGCCGCCCAGGAGCGAGGAACGGCTCGGCCGGGAGCTGGCCGACCAAGCTCGCTCCGTCGGACTGCGCGGCCTGGTCCATTCCGACGAGCTCCCGGCCTACGGAGTCTCCGAAGCGATTGTAGCCGCACTTCGGGATCGACTGAGCTCGGGAGAGATGGATGCGTTCGTCCTGGTCACGGACCACACCCGCGAACGCGCCCGGGCCGCCCTCAATCGTGTCGCGCGGCGCGCGCGGGCCGCGGTCGAAGGAATCCCAGGCGAAACCCGAGACCCCCTGCCCGACGGACGCACCCGGTACTCGCGGCCGCTCCCGGGTCGCGACCGGATGTATCCCGAGACCGACATCCCTCCGATCGCCATTCGCGCCGACCGGCTCGACCGTTTGCGCGCGCAGCTCCCGGAGCGTCCGGCGGAGCTCGAAGCGCGGCTCGCCCGCTCGCACGGCATTCCGATCGAAGTTGTCCAGCAGATCGTGTACGGAGACCTCCTGGAGCCGTTCGAGCAGTTGGCGTCCCGCGGGCACGCGCCGGGGCTAGTAGCTCGGCTTCTGACCCAGGACCTCCCGGCGGTCCCTCGCGCCGGACCGGACGCGCCTCTCTTCGAACCATCCCTCGATACCCTCAGTGCCATGCTCGCGGCGATCGAAGCAGGACGCCTCGCGAAGGAGGGAGTGCCCTCGATCCTTGCGGCGCTCGCCTCGGGCGCGTCCACGGTCGAGGTCGCGATCGAACGTGCGGGACTTTCGGGGTTCTCGCGCGACGACCTGGTCTCCCTGATCCGACGGGTCGTGCAGGCGAACTCCGCGATGGTCCGGACGCGGGGCGACGCTGCGTTCTCCCCTCTCATGGGGGACGTGATGCGCGAGGTCCGGGGACGTCGTGACGGGCAGGAGATCTCCGAGACCCTCCGCGCCGAGATCGCCCGGGTGCGGGCGGAATCGGGTAGCTGACCGAGGCTCGGGGGCAGTCGTGGCACCTTCCTCCGGCGTTCGAATCGCACCGAAGCGGCCGCCCTTCCGGGCGGTAGTGACCGATGTCGACGGAACGCTCACCGATGGGGACCGCCATCTCGACACTCGCGCGGTCGAAATGGTTCGCCGCCTCGAGGGTCGAGGGTTCCCCGTCATCCTCGCGACCGGCAATGTCCTCCCGATCGCGCTCGCCCTTCACCGTTCGCTCGGGCTCTCCGGACCGATCGTCGCCGAGAACGGCGGCCTGCTGTACCGTCGAGCCGACGGCGGGAAGGAGGTCGTCGAACGGTTGACCGACCGATCGGTAGCCGTCGCGGCGTTCCGCAAGCTCCGAGCGGCGGGCCTTCCCGTTCGCCGCCTGTTCACCGACCGTTGGCGGCAGAGCGAGGTCGCCCTCGAGCCGAACGTCTCCGTCGCGCGGGTGAGACGGGCGCTCGGGTCGAGCACGGTCGAGGTAGAGTCGACCGGGTTCGCCCTCCACCTGATGGCCGCCGGCGGGGGGAAATTGCCGGCGCTCGTGCGCGCCCTCGCGTACGAGGGGATGACCCCGGCGGATTGCGTCGTCCTCGGGGACGGGGACAACGATGTCGCTATGCTTCGCGCCGCCGGGTTCGGGGTGAGCTTCGCTTCGGCGAGTCCGCGCGCCCGGCGGGCCGCCCGATACGTCGCGAGAGCGAAGTTCGCGGTCGGGTTCGTCGAAGGGCTTAAGGCGAGCGGAATCCTCGACTGACCGGTCCCGCCGGGAGGGGCCGAACTTGCTCGTAGGCCAGTGCGCTCGGTGCGGGACGCCCGCCAGCCTCGGTTGCACGGTGTGCGGACGCACTTTTTGCCGGAACTGTCTCGATTCGGACGAACGGACCTGTTCGGACTGCATCGAGGTCCAGAAGCACCAGAAGAGCCCCGTGGAGACGCGGCCTCCGCCGTCCCGTCGTGTCCATCGCGGACCCCCACGTCCGGGTCGGGTTCAGTAATCGTACCCGGGGAGCACGAGCGGGCCTTTCGTCGCGGCCCGCCCCAAGGCGATCAGCACCACGCCGAACGCCCCGGTGAAGGCCCCGAAGGCGAACGCCGCCCAGGCATACGACCCGAGCGTGGACGTGAACTCGTGGCCGGCCACTGTCATTCCGCCGGTTCCGGCCATGGAGTGCAGGAGCAGGTTGAGTCCCACGGCGAGTCCCCAGCCGAGGAGGATCAGCGTGCCCCCCGCCACGAAGTACCCCGTGCGCTCGTCGCCCCCATAGTCCGTCGGGGGGACCGCCGGGGTCTCCTGAAGGTCGACCACGAGGAGCGCACCGGCGACCCCTGTAAAGGCGTTGCGCCCGCGCCGGTCCTCCCGGCCTTCGGGTACCGCTCAGGCGAGCGCGCGGAGCTGCGGCAATGCCTCATTCGCGGCGTCCAAGGAACGCCGTGTGTAGGTCTCGAGGGCGCGCGCTTGCGGCGAGGTCAGCGACACGGCGGGGTGGCTCCAATGGACTGCGACCGTGTCGCCTTTCGTGAGTCCGGGAAGGATCGCGGGGTCGTAGGGCAACGACCGCTCCGCCGACGCGTCCAGATTCAGTCGACCGTCGGACAGGCTCAGCTTCGGGCCGCCCAACCGTACGGTAGGGCCCTCGATCGCCGTCACGCGAGCCCACGCCGGGCGACAGGCCTCCATGTTCGAAAGGGTCGTCTCCACGTGCCCGGTCACTTCGCCGACGCCCACGAACGCGACGTGGAAGACGTGGTGCGGGATCGGATGTTCGGGGAGCCACCGCGTGAGGCGGGTCGCCGTGGATCGTGGGAGGCCGCGCCGGACGAGCCCTTCGAGCAATTCCCCGAAGTCCTTGCGGTCGAACGAGTCCAAAAGGTCGTTCCCGATCCAGTAGGCCTCGACCACCCGTGGGTCGAACGGGTCGAGCCCGTGCTTCGCTCCGATCGCCTCGAGGTACGGGTTCAACGCCTCGAACCGACGGAGCGCGTCCCGGGCGCGCTCGAGGTCGGCGTTCTCGGTGATCGCTCGGTAGAGCGCGGGTTCAGCGTCCCGGGGTCCGCAGTATTGGAGCCGGTTCGTGGCGATGCTGAACCGTGCGCACAGGGCGACCCCGTCCATCTCACAGGAACCCGGGCTGAGGTCGACCGAGTCGGTGGAGGAACAACCACGCTTCGCGCAGTTGGGTGAGTCCGATGACCGTCCCGACCCCCGCCACGATCGCGAGCACCCCGGCGGCCTGGGCGAGGGTGAACGAGCTTCCCTGGACGAGGACCGCGAGCAGCCAGGTGACCGGGAATCCGAGCACGAGCGCCGAACTGGCGGTGCCGAGGTCCACGCGCTTCAAACCGGGGTAGAAGGTCGCGACGAACGCGCCCAGGAGGGCCGCGCTGATCCCGACCCACTCCCACTGTCCGCCGGTGAACCCGGCCACCGTTCCCCACTGGGTCGTGAGCGTCAGGTAGCCGACCAGGAACATCGCGCCGAACCCCATCCGCCCGAGCACGACCGTCGCGGACGGGATGTCCTTGAGGGTACGCTTCGAGATCGTGTATTCGGCCGCCCAGAGGACCGTGGCCGCGAGGACGTACGCCGTGCCGTCGGTCCAGATCGGCGAGGTCAGGGAGAGCAACAGCACGTTGCCCGCGAGCAAGAGCGTCGCTCCGAGAGCGATCCTCCAGTGGAACTTCTCGTGGAGGACGACGATGCCGAAGACCGTCGCCCAGAGGAACAGGGTCCGGTAGCCGAACGACGCGGTGGCGGCGCCACCGGCGGCGGTCGCGATCTGGAGCCCGTGGAAGAAGAGGAGGAACGGGATCGCGCCTCCGATGAGACCGATCACCACGAGTCGGAGCCAGTCGACGGACCGCAGCGCCGGGGCTCGCAGCGATCGAGTGGCGGCGAACGCGACCGGCACGAACGCGGCGGCGACCATCACGTTGCGGACCGTGACGAACGCGTCCGAGCTCGTTCCCTTGACTGCGTAGAAGTTGACGAACGTCGATATCCCGCTGATGAACGCTGTGGCGAGGACGAGCAGTAGTCCGGGACCGACCCACGAGCTCCGGGCGCTCATGGGGACGCTCCCGCGGGGACCGAAGGTTCGATGGACGCGGCGGCGAGCTCTCGAGCGTACGCGAGCGCTTCGAGGGCTTCCGGCTCGGCGAGACGGCGGATCGCAAATCCGGCTTGAACGATGATGTAGTCTCCGACCTCAGCCTCGGGAAGATAGACAAGGCTCACCTTGCGGAGCGCGATACCGAAATCGACCTCCGCCGTTCGGAGCTCGGGCGCCGGCGAGTCCACGCGAACGATGCGACCGGGGGTCGTCAAACACATGGGAGCGCCTCCCGTGGGAACGTCCTACCGAATGGTCGTACCGCTTCGTTCCTCTTCAGCACCACGGCATAGCTCGAAGAGTTCGGCCCGCCGCGTTCGTTTCCCTCATTCCTGCAGTGTCCTTCCGTCATGAGCTTCCCTCTCCTGGATCCACGTCGAGGCTCCGTAGCATCACTCGTTCGGCGTTCGGGTCTCCGCCATCTGTGGAGGCTTCGATATCGACCTCGGCCCCCGAAAGCGAGGTCCCGGTCACCGCGTCGGCCCACCGGTCGCGGAGCTCCGGACCGGCGAGGTGCGAGCGCGCCCCGACCCAGATCCGCACCCGGGTGACCCGCGAGGCGCCCTCCGTGCGTGCGACCTCCGCGGCCTTGCGAACGACGTCCCGCAACATCGCTTCCTCATGCATGCGAGGACCTCGAGATGGCGGCGGGCGTCGGCGTATCCGCTCGCAGCTCGGCGAGGATACGGGCAGCTGCTTCCTGAACTCCGCGAGTCACCGGTGCGGAGCAGCCGACGCCGACCTCGAGATTGCCCGCCTCGATCCCGTACACTACGAGATGCGCGGGGAGGCAGCCGAGGCCGCTCGCGAGTCCGACCGCTTCGGCGAGCGAGAGCCCATGGGTGGAAGTGGCCGAGGAATGGCCGGAAAGGGAACCGTTCCGCGGCTCGATCCGGTGGACCGTGCCGGGCGGGGCTCCCGAGCGGACGGCGTCCACCACGACGACCCGCTCCACGTCCCGCCATAGGTCCAGCAGCGCGATTCCCCCGGAGGTGCACTCTTCGACCCTCGCCGTGCCCTCCAGGCGGCTGCGCAGCGCTCGGACGACCTCGAGGCCCGAAGCGTCGTCCCCGCGATGCTCGTTGCCGAGACCGATGACGAGCGGGAGCGACGCCGGGGTCCGAGGGTCCGTCGAAATCGCCTCGCTCATCCTCGCCTCACTGCCGAACCATGTCGAGCTTCAGGAAGTGGGTCGCGCACGAGATGCACGGGTCGTGATTGCGGATCGCCCGCTCGCAGGCGTCGGTCAGGGTGGCTTCGTCCAGCGAAAGCGAACGCTCGACGAGGTGCCGAAGGTCGTCCTCGATCCGTTTCTGGTTCTGGGAGGTCGGCGCGACGATCTTCGCGTGCTCGATGAGACCGCCTGCGGCGATCTTGTACCGATGGTAGAGGACCCCTCGCGGAGCCTCCGTGGCGGCGGCGCCGGTCCGGGCTTGGGTGAACGGCGGCGGCTCGACGTAGGAGCGTTCCGGGCGGTGGTATCCGTCGATGATGCGGAGCGCCTCCTCGATCGCGAACACGACCTCGACCGCACGGACGATGACACTCCGGTAGGGGTTCTTCACGACGTCCGGCAGGCCGACCGAACGGGCCAGCTGGGCGGCCCGAGGGGTCAGACGGTCCCGATTGATCGCGTACCGAGCGAGCGGACCGACGAGGTACGAACCCCCGCCCTTGCGCACCGACTGGAGAGCGTTCGAATGCGGGACCTGGACCTCCTCGAAGACGTCCTCCCAATGGTCCTGGGGGACCTTGACCCCACGGCTCGAGACGAGGTCGCCCTCGTTCAACGGATACTCGGTCTCGTGCCGCAGGGAAACGAACTCGTAATCCTCCTCGATGTCGGGGAAGTCGAGGTCGGCCGCAAATCGGACCGTCTCCTCCGCGAGCTTCAACGCTCCTTCGAGCTCGGGCCGGAACGCGCGAAGCTCTTGGACCGTGGGAGCACGGTAGAATCCGCCGATCCGCACATTGATCGGATGGATCTCGCGGCCCCCGAGCAGGGTCATGAGCGAGTTGCCGACCTTCTTCAGCGCGAGGCCATGCTGGACGGCCTCCGGGTAATCCTTGGCCATCTGGATCGCATCGGGGTAGCCGAGGAAGTCGGGCGCGTGCAGGAGGTAGATGTGCAGGACATGGCTCTCGATCCATTCCCCGCAGTAGAGCAGTCGGCGGAGCTCCCGGATCGGGCCGGCGACCGTCATCCCGAGGGCCCGCTCCATCGCGTGGCAGGAGCTCATCTGGTAGGCGACCGGGCAGATCCCACAGATCCGGGCGGAAATGTCGGGGGCCTCCGTGTAGGAACGTCCGCGCAGGAACGCCTCGAAGAATCGGGGCGGTTCGAAGATCTTCAGCTGGACGTCCTCCACCCGGTCGTCCTGGATGCGGACCTTGAGCGCGCCCTCGCCCTCGACGCGGGCGAGGTAGTCGACCGCGATCGTCCGCTCCGTCATGGGGCGCTCGCCTCCGCCGTCGCCGCCTCGCTCGCCGCCTTGAACGCCGGAGCGTTCGCGTTGAACGTCCGGAACAGTCGCTGGACCGCGATGGGAGCCATCCCGAGCCTCCGGAGCTCGACGATCAACGAGCTGGTGTTCGGGGTCGCCTGGGGCCCGAAACACCCGTAGCACCCCCGAGTGAACGCGGGGCAGATCGCCCCGCATCCCGCCTGGGTCACTGGGCCGAGGCAGGGGGTCCCGTGGGCGACCATCACGCACACATTGCCCCGACGCTTGCACTCGATGCAGACGCTCTCGTTCGGAAGGTTCGGCGCGCGGCCTTGCAGGAAGGCACCGACCGCCTCGAGCAGCTGGAACTTGCTGATGGGGCAGCCTCGGAGCTCGAAATCGACCTTGACGTGGTCGGCGATCGCCGTCGAGGTCGCGAGGCTCGAAATGTAGTCGGGCCGGGCGTACACGACGCGGCGGTACTCTTCCACGTCCGCGAAGTTCTTGAGCGCCTGGATCCCGCCGGAAGTCGCGCACGCGCCGATGGTCACGAGGGCCTTCGATTGGGCGCGAACCTCCTTGATCCGCGCTGCGTCGTGTTCGGTCGTCACGGACCCTTCGACCAGCGAGAGGTCGTACGGCCCCTCGAGCACCGCTCGCGACGCTTCGCGGAAGTCCGCGATGTCGACGGCGCCGGCGATCGCCAGAAGCTCATCCTCGCAGTCGAGGACGGAAAGTTGGCAGCCGTCGCACGAGGCGAACTTGAAGACCGCGAGGCGCGGTTTGCGGGGAGGGGGCATCGTCGCTAGACCTCCTTGAGCGCGAGCAACGGGGCGAGCGTTCGGTACGGGAGCACGGGACCGTCGCGACAGACGAACGAGGGTCCGTACTGGCAATGGCCGCAGAATCCGAGAGCGCACTTCATGTTCCTCTCCATCGAGAGCCAGATCGCGTCGGAGGGCACCCCGCGTTGGGCGAGCGCTTGCGCGGTGAACTTCATCATGATCTCCGGACCGCAGACGAAGGCGCTCGTGTTGGGCGCATCGAACCGGGCGTCGGGGATCCGGGTCGTCACGACGCCGACGTCGCCGTACCAGTCGCGCCCGGCCGCGTCCACCGTCGTCTGGAGGTTGAGGTCGGTCCGGTGCCTCCACGTTTGGACCTCCTCGTAGAAGACGAGGTCCTTCGGGGTCCGGGCGCCGTAGATGATCTCCACGCGTCCGAACGCCTCTCGCTGTCGGAAGATCTCGTACAGGATCGGACGTAGCGGAGGAAGGCCGAGGCCCCCCGCGACGATGACGAGGTCGCGTCCCTTCGCGGAATCGAGCGGCCACCCCCGGCCGTACGGGCCACGGACGCCCACGACCGCGTCCGGAGCGAGCGCCGCCAGAGCGTTCGTCACCTTTCCGACCGCCCGAACGGTGTGGACCAGTTCTTCCGGGTGGCCGGGGTCGCCGCTGATCGAGATCGCGCATTCCCCCACCCCGAACACGTAGACCATGTTGAACTGACCGCCGTGGAACGAGAGCCGGTCCCGGGCCTCCCGAGGTAGAAGCCGTAGGGTGACGGTGTCGGGAGTTTCCTGCGTGCGCGCGCGCACGACGAACGGTCGGGGGGCGTAGGGGTGGGCCGCGCCGCTCGCCATGCCGTGCGAATGCGAGGTCCTTAGGTGGCTCTCAGCCGCCATGGATGTCCAAGAGTTGCACCCGCGTGTTCTCGAGCCGCTCGGCGATCACCGGAAGGAGCTTCATCAGGAACTGGTAGCCGAACGCCGGGTGCGCCGCGAGCGCGTACCGGGCCGACGCGGCGTTGATCGCGATGACGCTCGTCGGCTTGATCGCGCGGGCGTCGAACCGCCAGCGGTGCGGGGAGACGAGCCACGACCAGCCGAGGATCTCTCCGCGCCCGATCGTCTCGACCGTGATGCCGGCCCGGTCGGACGCCCCCACCTCGAGAGCGACCTTGCCCTCGAACACGAGGAAGAACTCCTCGGCGGGCTTCCCCTCCCGGACCAGCATCTCCCCGACCTCGTAGGTCCGAAGCTCGGCCTTCGAGGCCATCGCGTGGACCAGGGTCGGGTCGATCCCGACGAAGAACGGGTGGCTCAAGACTCGGTCGCCGATCGCTTCACTTGCGCTTGCGCTCATTTCTTTCCCTCCGAGGTCGCTGGGGCGGGCGGGCTCGTCCGGATCGCCGCGACCTCCTCCGTGAGGTCGATCCCGACGGGGCACCAGGTGATGCATCGGCCGCAGCCCACGCATCCGGAGGTGCCGAACTGGTCGTGCCAGGTCGCGAGCTTGTGCGTGAGCCACTGGCGGTATCGAGACATCGTCGACTTGCGCGCGGCTTGGCCATGCATCTCGGTGTGGCCGAGGTTGAAGCACGAATCCCACCGGCGCCAGCGTTCCACCGTCTCCACCGAGAGGCTGGGGACCTCCTCCTGGGTGCTGCAGAAGCAGGTCGGGCAGGCCATCGTGCAGTTCGTGCACGAAAGGCAACGCCGGGCGACGATCTCCCAGCGAGGGTGCTCGAGATTCGTCATCAGGAGGTCGCGGATCCCCTCGGTATCGAGCGTCCGCCCCATCGTCGCCGTCGTTCGAGCGACGATCGCTTCGGCCTTCGCGCGGTCGTCGGGGGCGGTGGCCGTGAGCGGAACCCCCGCGAGCACGGCGGCGCCCTCCGGCGAGCCGACTTCGACCACGAAGTAATGCCGGTCCCCGCCTAGCATCTCGGTAACGATGAGGTCCGCCCCGTGGGAGACGCCCGGGCCGGTCTTCATCGAGACGCAGAAGCAGGTGCCGCCAGCCTGGCCGCACTGCACGGCGATACGAAGGATCCGGCGACGCCGGGCGGCGTATCCCGGGTCGGCGACGGGTCCTCCCATGAACACGCGGTCCTGGACGGCGACGCCGGCGAGCTCGCACGCCCGCATCCCCAAGAAGGCGAGAGGCGCGCCGTCCGTGGGCTCCGCAGCTACCGAGAACGATGGCCCGTCCCGCGCCGCGGTCCAGAGGCGCTCGCGCGCCGGGAACAGGAACTTCTTCCACGAGAACGGCCCTACGGTGTAGCCGAAGAGCGCCTCGTCGGTCCGGCGCTCGAGACGATACTGGCCCGCCTCCTGGCGGTCCGTCCAGCCGATCGGCAGGTCGTCCACCCCCGACAGGTGGTCGTAGACGATGGCGCCGTCGCGGACCGTCGGGCCGACGACGTGGTACCCCTGTACTTCCAGAGCGTGGAATAGCGCGGGGAAGTCCTGCCGCTCGAGGACCCGACGGTCACCGACGTTGAGTGGATCCATGGTTTGTTCCGGAGGTGAAGGGCGCGCCTGCGTTCCCGCGGGATGGGCCGGTGGCGTCAATTCCGGGTCGGTCCGTGACCATCGACATTCCCGCGGGTCCGGCGTGCGCGTGACCGCTCAACTCCGTCCCCAGACACAAGGGAGCGCCGGGGCGGATGAACGAGCGGTCAAGCGACTTTGACGTGACGAGCCGGTTCGGGGCCGAACTCCCCCCGAACCCGGTTCGACGTGCCGGGACCCGGGCACTCCTCCGGTAGGTGCCCTTCCCGGATCGGACGAGGCCGCTAACCGAAGCCCGGGATCGACTTCCCGTCGCGCCCGCTCCCGGGGCGCAGCGGCGCCTTGCGGAGCTCTTTCGGACACTCGACGAGGCGCACGAGCGGGGCGGACTGGACGATGTACGCCGGAAGCCCGGTGTTCGGGTCGTTCCCGGCGCGCAGGATGTTCATGATCTCGAGGCGGATCTCGACGACCGACCCGTCCTTGAGCTTGAGGCGGACCTTTCCGTCCCCCTCGATGATGGAGTAGTCGACGATCTCCGCATTGGATAGGTCGGGCGGAGGCCCGCCGGGTGCGCCCATCATCGGGCGCCCCGAGCGGCGATGCGGGCCTTGAGGAGGGCGCGCGGGTCCTCGCCGTCCACCGTGATTCCGAGCGAAGTGCAGCTTCCGATTACCTGGTTCATCTTCTCCTCAATCGACCGTCCGTGGAGGTCGTCGCCTTTCGCCTCCGCGATCCGCTTCACCGCGTCCATCGACACGTCGCCGACGACCTCCGTCTTCGGTTTCCCCGAGCCTTTCTCCTTCTTGGCTTCCTTGAGGAGGAGCGCGGCGACGGGCGGGCGACCGACGATGAGCGTGAACTCACGGGTGTTCGGGTCGACCCGTACGATGACGGGAACGCGCATTCCGGCGAACTCCTTCGTCTGTTCGTTGATCTTCGTGACGACCTGACCCACGTTGACGCCGAGGGGGCCCAACGCCGAGCCGAGGGTCGCCCCGGCCGCGGCCTTGCCGCCTTCGACGAGGATGCTTACTTCAATTGCCACTTTTACCGCCTCCCCTCTCGAGCATGCGCACGTGGTCGCCCCGCACCGTTACGGGGATCGGAACGACCGCCTCGATGAGCTCGACCGTGATCTCTTCCTTCGCCTGGTCGATCTTCTTCACCCGCGCCTTCTCGCCCTTGAACGGTCCGGAGATCAGCTCGACGATCGCGCCTTCGACGAACCCTTCGACCGTGATCTTCGGGACGAGGAGGGGTTCGACCTCCTTCAACGTCGTCTCCCCGTCGACCAGGCCCCGAGCCTTGCGGATGCCCTTCAGCATCTCGCGGACGCCTTCGAAGCTCATTCCTTCGGCGAAAACGTACCCTCGGAGCGAGGACGGGACGAGGAGGGAGAAGACCACGTCCGCTTTCTCCTCCGTCCGGGCGAGCAGAGTGTCCGCCACTTCGCGTTCGTAGCCGCGAGAGGTCTTGATCGCGAGCACGGCCTGGCGCGCCACGCAGGCAAGGGTCAGGCGTACCGGCGCCCCTCCTTCCGGAGTGGTCGCGGCCAGGCGAACCTCCACGCGGTCTCCGTAGCGCACCCCGACGGGGGCCGTGATCGTGTAGGAGAGCGGGACGCCCGTGTTGGGAGCGAGCGACACCGAGTAGGTCTCTTTGCGGGGAAAGAGCTCGATCGAGTTCTTCTTACCGGGCGGGACCCAGGTGACCGGCCACTCGGCCCCTTCCCCGGAGTACGTGGAGGTGTACCCGACCTCGACCGTGACCGTGGCCGTGAGGGGTTCGACGGCCCGGCTCGTGAGCACGGCCGACAGGGTCGTGATCGTGCCGGCGGTGACGTCTCGGGAGGTGTCGTCGGCCGCCCGGAGCGAGAGGACGGTGGCGGCCTCGGGTTTCGGGGCGGCCGGGGCCGCCATCGGCGCGGCGGCGGGCGAGCCCGCCGCGCCCCGCGCCTCCGGCTTCTTCGCGGCGGGTTCGGCGGGACCGCCGGAGAGAAGACCGATGCCTTCGTCGTTCCCTTCACTGCCCATCGTGCCAGCCCTCCGGCCTACAGTCCGCTCAACACGTTCGACCAGATCCACGGCCCGGCCTGGGTGAAGAAGATGTAGATGGCGAACCCGGTCATGCCGATCAGGACCGCGCCGAGCCACGTGACCTCGAGGACCTTGACGTACTCCTCCGACGTCGGCCGTCGGGCCATTCGGAGGATGCGCCCGTACTTGCCGTGGCCGACGTTGCGCAGTCGGCCGTCGAACTGGTCCTGGACGCGACGCGCCCGGTCGAGGAATGCCATGGGGTTACCTAGTGTACCACGTCGAGGTCGGGACCGGGCTTGCGACCCGGACCGTTTCCCTTCGGCTCCCCCGCGAAAATCTGGGGGGATTTAACTCCGGTCACTACCAGCATGACCCGGATCGTGCTCTGCATGGTGGGGTCTACGGCGGCTCCCCAGATGATCCGGGCGGTCGGACTAATAGTCTTCTGGACGACCTCGGCGGCCTTCTGTGCCTCGCTCACGGTCATGTCTGGACCGCCGGTGACGTTGATCAGCGCGCCGGTCGCGCCGGCGATGTCGACGTGCAGCAGCGGGGAATTGATCGCCTCCAACACGGCGTCCTCGGCCCGGTTGTCGCTCTCGGATTCACCGATGCCGATGAGGGCGACGCCGCCGCCCTTCATGATCGTCCGAAGGTCGTTGAAATCGAGGTTCACGAGGCCCGGGCGAGTGATGATCTCCGTGATCCCGCGGATCGCCCGCGCGAGGACCGAGTCGGCGACCTTGAACGCCGTCTGGATCGGGAGTCGGGGAACGAGCTCGAGGAGGCGGTCGTTCGGGATGGTGATGACCGTATCGATCACGCTGCGCAGGCGCTCGAGGCCCCACATCGCGTTCTCCTGCCGGACGAGGCCCTCGGAAGCGAACGGGAGCGTACAGACCGCGATCGTGAGCGGGTTTCCGCCACCCGCGTCCTTCGCGCACTGGGCGACGACGGGCGCCGAACCCGTGCCCGTGCCGCCTCCCAGACCGAGCGTGATGAACACCATGTCGGAGTTCGCGAGCGCTTTCTTCAGCTCGTCCTCCGCCTCGTGCGCGGCCTGTTCGCCGACCTGGGGAAGGGCTCCCGCTCCGAGGCCGCGAGTCAGTCGTCGCCCGAGCAGGATCTTCTTCGGGGCGTGGATCGCGAGCAGGTGCTGGGCATCGGTGTTGCACGCGACCATCTCCGCGCCCGCGAGGCCCTCCTCGGCGAGGCGGTTGATGGTGTTGCAACCGCCGCCTCCACAGCCCACGACCTTGATGTTGGTCTTGAGCGAGGCCAGCACGGCCTCCAGCTCGGCATCGTCGTTTGACGGCGGAGGTGCCTCCGGCGCCCTCTTCGCCTCTCCGGGAAGGTGCGAGAGGATCTCCTGAGCGAGCGGTCGCATCACAACTGTTCCTCTGTCGGTGGCAGCATGGTCTTCATTATAAAGCGTTAGTGCGAGATGACGAGGTGCCGGTGGAGTACAGCGAGTGGGCCGCACGGTACGACCGGATCCGGGCGGAGTTCGGATTCCCGTTCGAGCGCGAGGTGGCTTCGGCCGACCTTCTCGAGTCGCTGCTCCCCGCCTCGGCGATCGGTGACCCCCTCGCCCGTCTCAGAGCTCGGCTCGAGGGCCGAGTGGTCGTGGTGGTGGGGCTCGCTCCGCGCACGGGTCCGCCGCCCCTCTGGCGCCTTCCTCCGAGTTCGCGCGCGCCGGCGCTCATGGCCGCGGACGGGGCGACCGCGACCTGCCTGAACGCGGGGCTCGTTCCGACCGTGGTCGTGACCGACCTCGACGGTCCCGTGGCAGCAGAGGTCGCGGCGAACCGCCGCGGGAGCATCGTGGTCATCCATGCGCATGGGGACAACCAGCCCGCGCTCCGCGAGTGGGTCGGCCAGTTCCCGGGCGAGGTCGTCGGGTCCTGGGCGGGACCGCCGCGCCCCAACCTCCTGAACGTAGGAGGGTTCACCGACGGCGACCGGGCGGCGTACCTCGCCGACCATCTCGGTGCCGAGAAGGTCCTTCTCTGGGGGTTCGATTTCGAGCGGACCGCCCCCACCGACCCGGCCGCCCACGAACAGAAGCTGGTGAAGCTCACCTGGGCCGGTCGCATGCTCGGAGAACTCGCCCACGACGGGCGCGCGCCGCTCTTCCTCTGGCGGTCGGACGGGACGCTGGTTCCCTATCCCCCGGCCAGATACGAAGAGTCGACCACGTAGACGACCTCGAGACCGTTCTCGTAGACCGGGACGAACGGCAGTTTCTCGAACCATACGACCGCGCTTCCGCTCAGCGGGGATGCGAGCTTGGAGGGGTCGAGCGCGACGCCGGCATGCATGACGGAATCGACCGCGACCAGGTCGACCGGATGGCTCGAATACGGGGTGCCCGAGCTGCGAAGCTCGGCGGCGGCCGCGAACCAGCTGTCGCCCGTGAACAGTGCCGGGGTCGTGAACCATGTCGACGGATTCCCGTCCACGCCGAAGATCATCGAACTGAGACGATGGTCCGTGGCGACGGTCCAGGTGGACGGGGCGGCGATACCAACCCACATCCAGAGGGCGGAGTCGCCGTGCGTGAGGCCTTCTTCGAATCCCCCGAAATCGTTCTGCGGTGGGTACACGATCGCCGCGTTGGCGGCGAGCAGGACGACCACTCCGACGCACCCGGCCACGAACGCCCGTCGGCCGGCGCGGTCGCCGATCCGGGTCACCAGGCGCCCGAGCCCTACCGCGATGAGCAGCCCGATCGGGATGAACAGGTACTCGACGTGGCGGTAGGGAGACAGGGTCGAGGAGACCCCGGCGAGCGGAGAGGACGGGAACGCCGGGGCGGCGATGGAAAGTGCGATCATCGCTCCCGCCGACAGTCCCAGCGCCCCCACCCAGGTCAACGCGAACGGCCCGGTCCTCGACGGGGAAAGGACCCGTCGGCTCCCGGCGCACACGATGCCGAGGAGGAGCACGGGCGAGAACCAGAGGATGGCGGCCGGGGTCGTCGATTGCGCCGTGCCGGGCACCGGCACGAGCACGAGGAAGAAGATCCCCGTGAAGATGATCACCGCGAGGGCCACGGCGTCCCGGAGGACGCTATGGTCCGTCGGAAGGCGGACCCAAGCCCGGGACGTGGTCGGACGGCCCCGTCGCCAGCGGATGAGCACGGCCGCGAGGAGGACCGTCCCCAGCCCGAGCCCCTCGAAGAGGCTGAATCCGATGTACGGACGGTTCCCGAGTGCGAAATCGAGGACCTTGGAGGTGAACGTGCTCGTCCCGTAGAACCAGAACGCGAAGGTGCCGGTCAGGAACGCCGCCACGAACGCGAGCTCTCGGGTGGGGAACCGCCGGCTCCACAGGCCGGGCTTCCATATCTCGAGAAGAAAGACTCCGCCGAGGGCGCTCACGACGAAGAAGTACGAAGAGAGGTGATGGGTCACGATGAGCGCCCCTCCCACGATCGAGAGCGGGGCGAACCAACGCGCGTCCCGCCGACTCTCGACGAGCATCCACAGCGCGCCGACGCACAGGAAATCGCCGAGCGCGAGCGGGGCCGGGTGCGCGATCGAGAACAAGCGCGGCATCGCGACCGAGGAGACCGCGGCGGCCAGCAGCGCCACGGTGTCGTGCGGGTAGAGGCGGCGGAAGAGCAGGAACAGGGGCACGACGGAGAGCACGGCCACGACGGGGATGAGGATCGACAGCGCGCTGAACGGGTCGACTCCCAGGGCTCCCGCCCCGCCCCCGGCGAGCAGGAACATGCCCGGAAAGTCGGGGTACGCCGACCCCCAGCCCATGTACGCATTCCCGTGGGGGAGCGAGCCGGTGGAGACGAGATTGGCCGTCAGTCGGTAGTACTCCCCCGTGTCCGACCCGAACACCGCGTACGAAAGGAACGGCTCGAGCGCGAGGAAGACGAGGAGGAGCGATAGGCCGGCGAGCAGCAGCAGCGTCTCGGGGCGAATCGGTGGGGTCTCGCTCGCCTCCCGACCCGCGGGAGCCCCGGTCGTCGCCATCGGGTTGGCGGTAGGCGGGAAGCGTCCTAAAGCGGTGACCCCGGAGCGGCGGAAAGCGGGAATCGCGGTGCTCCCGCTCCATACTCCTAAATAGGAGGGGTTGGTGCGCCCGACTCGAGGAACCTCGAGATGGCCGGCCCTCGCCGTCAGAAAACCAAGGCGAAGCGACCGCCCGCCCGAGCCCGGCCCGCCCGCGCGGCCCCGGCCAAGAAGCCTGCCCGGTCCCTGCCGAAGAAGGCAAAGCCCACCGCGAAGAAGCCGTCCACCCCGGCGCGCCGGCCCCCGACCCCGCCCTCCGCCAAAGCGGGCGCGAAGTCGAAGGAGCCCGAGCCGGAACTCCAAGTGCCCTTGCCCGATGGGCGCCGACACGTTTTGTCGCTGTCGTTCGTGCGCGACGGGGACGAGTTCCTCGCGCGGATCGAGACCGACAGCGGGCACATCACCGAGTTCAAGAACCGTTCCCTCGACCAGCTTCTGACCCTGGTCGCGGGCGAGCTCGAAGACCTGGTCGAGTAGGGTCCGTTTCCTACGTTCTTTTCGGCAGCGGGTTCGCTCCGGCGAAAAGGTCCTCTTCGACCAAGTAGCTGCGCCGGGGCATGTCCTCGCCGTAGACTTCCACCATCGCGACGGGGCCGCTCGCCAACAGACCTTCCGGATACTTCCGGACGACCGCCACCGATAGGAGCCCGAGCGACGAAAGTCGGCGGCGACGACCCCATCGCCCTACGACCGTCACCGCATCCTCCCGGATCTCGATGGCCCGGGGAGCCGGAGTGAGGGTGACGATCACGCCTCCGATGGCGAAGAGGAGAAAGAGCCCGGTGAACAGAAGGACCCCGTTCCCCTGGGCCGGGGCGGTACCTCCGGGGGTCGTTCGATCGTACAGCACGAACCCGGCATAGATCGCGACCAAGGCGACCACGAAGACGAGCGACAGGCGGACCGCGCGCTGAGTGCCGGCGACGTTGACCCTCCGCTCGTGGCCCACCCCGACCGGGGGGGCGCTCCGATCCGTCCGCACGGCGGGAAGTCGAACGGCGTGCGGAAGTGCCGGTGTGCGCGGTATCTTCACGGCGCGGGGGGTCGCCACGAGTCGGCCTCGGCCCGATTCAGGGTCGCTCGACCAGCTTAAAGCTGCGGTCGGAGAATCGGCCGGCCATGGTGAGCCGGACCGAGTACTTGGTCATGCAAACCCAGCGTCCCCGGGAGTTCGTGAACATCACCGACCGTGTTCGCACTGTCGTCCGCGCGAGCGGCGTGACGGAGGGATTCGCGCTCGTCTCCTCGATGCACATCACGGCCGCCGTCTACGTCAACGACCACGAGTCGGGCCTCCTGAAGGACATCGAGCGATGGGCCGACCGTCTCGCGCCGCCGGGAGAGTATGACCACCACCGGGCGGGCGAGACGAACGGGGACGCCCATCTGAAGAACCTGCTCCTCGGACACCAGGTGGTCCTGCCCGTGTCGAAGGGGGACCTCGACCTCGGCCCTTGGGAACAGGTGTTCTATGCCGAATTCGACGGCCAACGACCGAAGCGAGTGGTCGTCAAGGTCCTCGGCGACCGCTGAGGTAGGGTACGTTCCATTCGGACTCGGTCGCGCGAAAACTCGGTTCAGAACCGGGCCCCTCCACCCCGATTCGCTCGCGCCGGCGGCTCACGCTTCGAGGTGGGGGTCGTCCCCCGGAGCGGACGACTTGGGCCGTGGCAGCGGAGCACTGAGATCGACGAGCGGCACCTTGCGAGCGATCTCCTTCGCCATCGCCGAGCAGGTCGACGGGGGTACCGGTCGGGCTGTGTAGCCCGGGAGCGCGAGGTCGTAGGTGACGAACTTCTTCTCCGCGATCGTCTCCCACACGGCACGGAAGACCCGGTCGGCCGCCTCGGTTTCCCCGAGCTTTCGGAGGAGCAGCTCGACGCACAGGATCTCGGCGACCGGGTCGGCCTTGTCCTGGCCCGCATACTTCGGCGCCGAGCCGTGGACCGGCTCGAACACGGCGAGCTCGTCCCCGTAGAGGGCGCCCGGGGCGACCCCCAGGCCGCCGGCGAGGCCCGCGCACAGGTCGGAGAGGATGTCGCCGAACAGGTTCGTCGTGACGAGGACGTCATACTCCTCGGGTTTCTTCGCGAGTTGCATGCACATGTTGTCGATGAGGCGCTCATCGGCGACGATGTCCGGGTACTGCGGCGCGATCTCCCGGAACGCCGTCTGGAAGAGCCCGCCCGTGGTCTTCATGATGTTCGCTTTGTGCACCGCGGTGACCCGGCGCCGGTGCTCTCGACGCGCGAGCTCGAAGGCAAACCGGATGATCCGGTCGGAGGCCTTGCGGGTGACGATAGCGATCGTCTCGGCGCCCGTATGCTCCCGGTCGACCCAGTGCTCCACGCCCGAATAGAGCCCCTCGGTCGCCTCGCGGACCACGATAAGGTCGGTCTCGGGGAATCGGGTGCCCTCGCCGGCGATCGCTCGGGCCGGGCGAACGGAAGCGAAGAGGTCGAGCTGTTGGCGAAGCGCGACGTTGACCGAGCGGAAACCGCTCCCGATCGGGGTCGTGATCGGCCCCTTGAGCGCGATGCGATTCTTGCGGATCGAACGGAGGACCTCGTCGGGGAGGGGCGAGCCGGTCGCCTGGATCGCCTTTTCTCCCGCCTCCACGACCTCCCAGTCGAAGGAGATGCCGGTCGCGTCGCCCACGAGGCGTGCCGCGTTGGTGACCTCGGGTCCGATCCCGTCCCCGGGGATCAACGTCACGCGGTGACCCATTCACGCCCTCTCGGTCGCCGAGCTTCGAGGGGATTTAAGGAATGGGCCGGCGCGACCGGCTAGACGACGGGCCGGGCCGACGGGAGACGAGCGATGACCGAGCGGAGGAGCTGGTCGCGGATCCCCCCGTCCTCGTCCGCGGTCGACCAGATGATGACCACTCCGTCCCAGGTCTTCTCCGAGATATCCGTCACCTCGAGACGGGGCGCGGGGAGCCGGGGGGACGCTCCCGGAAGCGGTGCGGCCAGACCCGCGAGAGCCGTTTCGACGAGCGGAACCGGCACGGTCAGGGGGAAGGTCATCCGGATGCGGAAGGCGCGCGCACTCCCCGGGGTCCGATGCAGGGTGAGCGCGCTGAGGACGATCGAGTTCGGAAACTTCGCGTGGCCCCCACCGTCGAGTTCCACGATCGTGTAGATGAGCCCGACGTCCCGGATGGTTCCCGAATACCCGGGATACATCATCTCGTGCGGGTAGCTGGGGGCGAGCGCCCCGTAGCTCGACGTGATGAAGGAGACTCGGTCCCCCGGCCGGTACGGGTCCGCGAGGACGATCAAGAGGCCGGCGAACACGTTGGCGAGGACGGTCTGCGCCGCGAGGCCGATGACGATCCCGGCGAAGGCACTGCCGAGAAAGATCGACTCGGCCGACACCCCCGCCAGCTTGAACAGGGCGAGGACGGCCCCGACCGCGACCATGAGGTTGAGAAAGAGGCGCACGGCGTGGCCGCGCGAGGCGACGCCCCGCCGTTCGAGGACCGCGTTGGTGGCGCTCGTGACGGAAGCCGCCACGACATAGGCGACCAGCACGATCGCTCCGGCTTCGAGAGCAAGGAACTCGGGAGGGCTGAAATTCCCGAAGAAGCGGGCGTTGAACTGCGTGAAGAGAACGAAGAGCCCTACGGCGAGAAGCGCGGAGAGGAGGAGGTTTCTCAACAGGACCCGGAGCGGGCGCGCCGGCGATGCTGCGGCCATGGCCCCCGCGAACCCTGGTACAACATAGCACTTTTCACTCGGTGGGAGAGCCGGTCAACAGAATTCTTATAATCCATAGTTATACCACAGGGTGATGCCGACGACCGCACATTCCGAGGTCCTCGCCCGAGATTGGCTCCCGCCCGTGGTCATCGGACGCGCACGGGAGGTGGACGAAGTGGTCCGCCGCCTCGACCCGCCCGCCCCCCGATCGCCGGGCCCGTGGATTGCCGGTGTGGCCGGACCGTCCGGCTCGGGAACGTCGACCATCGCACGATGGGCCGCCCGGCAGGTGGCCGACCGCATCCGGGCCGCCCTCGGGGAGCCGTTCCCGCGAGTTCTCACCGTTCGCACCCCGTTTCTCCGGGGTCCGCATGGGGTCGCAACGGCGTTGCTCCAGCGCGTCGACGAGGGGTTCGATGGGCGAGGGTTCCCCGTCTCCGAGGTCCTGGCAGGGCTTCTGCGCCGGCTGCGGCGCGAGGGGAGACCCACGATCGTCGTCCTGGACGACATCGGCGTGGCCGGCCCGGACCTCCTTCCGGTCGTGCGCGCGTTCGCGGAGCCGGACCGATTCCTTCCGGAAGGCGAGAGTGGGCTCCCGCCGATCTGGATGATCCTCGCGGGAACCAGGGAGAGCCTCGCCGGGCTCGACCGTGCGTTAGGCCCTCGATTCCCCGTTGGTCCGTTCGTCCATGTTTCCGAATACGACCCCGAACTGCTTCGTGCGATCGCCCGAGACCGCGCGGAGCGTGCGTTGGGTCATCCGCCCCCGGCAAAGCTCGTGGAGCGTGTCGTCCGCCGAACGATCGAGGACGGTGGAAGCGCGCGACGAGCGGTCGAGCTGCTCCGGCGGGAAATGCTCGGTGGGAGCGTTCGAGAGTTGAGGGATGGAGTTTCCCCCGGTCGGTCGCGGGGTATTTCCATCGAACCTTGGGTCGTTCGCGCGATCGGCGTTGCTTCCCAGGGCCGGGCGGCTCGCGTGGCCGAAGTGAAGCGCATCGAGGCCGAGCTGGCGCTTGCCCAGGGATCGCGCCCGTTGCCGACCACGACGTTGTGGCGTCGGATCGTCCGACTCGAACAGGCCGGTTACGTACGCCGGGAGATCCGACCGGGAGGAAGTGGCGGAACGCTTTCGGTCGTGAAGGTGCTGACGCCCGTCGACGAGTGGGTCACGGTGTCTCGTCGGACGGGAAGTCGTCCAACCGCCGGACCTTGGGTCGCCCCGGAGCCGTCTCGGGCCGGGGTGAGCTTGGGGTTCCTGCGGGCGGAGCTCGGACGACCTCCGGACGACCTTTGAGCTGGCTCGCGACCATTTCCGCGAGCCGCCGGGAGCGCAACGCCTGCTCGATGCGATCGAGCGGAGCGTTGCGTAGGGCTTCTCGGTCGGGGTACCCCGCGCGGTAAAGCATGCGGGCCCGGACCCGGCCGACGCCGCGCAGACGAACGAGGTCGAGGAGCTCCTCGCGCACCCCGTACCGGATCCGGAACGACAGGTCGTCGATCGGTCGATTGACCCGTCGCTGGAAGACACCGGCGAGCCGGCCCGCGGCGAACAGGAGCCAATCTGCGTCTTCCACCTTCGAACGGAGGTCGCCCGCCCCGATCCCGAACCGCTGGGTGATCTCCACGATCGGCTGCTCGCTGACCCACGCTTCGAGGACCGAGGCCGTCTTCAAGGTCGCGAGGAACACGTCAAGCGCCAGCTCGAGCGGAGGTTCCTCGGGCTTGACCAGGAGCTCCTCCGCCTCGTCGGTGAACCGCGCGAGCAGGTCGGCCTCCTCCCCTCGGCGCAGGAACATGGGGGGGAGGTCGGGGGTGGCGGCGATTGCGGACAGGAGCGGGAAGACCCCGACTCCGATAGGGGCGCGGGAAAGGATGTCACGCAGGACGATCGCGCTCACCGGGTCCAGGTAGAGCTCGCTCGTCAACTGACCGAATCGCGTCGCTCGGAGAACCTCGCCGGGGGTGAGCAGCTCGTTCTGCTCCAGAAATCGACGGACGGTCGCGACCTTGCGGTGGAGCTCCGGGAGCGGTAGGGTCCGGCCGTAGAAGGTGGCGGCGAAGAACGACTTCAGGTCCTGGTCGCTCGAGACGGCACCGCTCGCAACGAGCGCGAGCAGATGCATGCGAAGCGCGGGTTCCGCCGCGAGACGGCTCTGGATGGGTTCGGGCGGGGCGGACAGATACCGGTCCAGCATCCGGTCCTCGTCCTCGGGAGTCCGGGCGAGAAGGAGCGCCTCGCCGTACGGGTCGAAGCGCGGTCGACCGGCCCGGCCCAGCATTTGGTGGACCTCCAGGACCGGGATCGGCGCCTGGAGCCCCAGGCGGTCATCGTAGCGGTTCGTGTCCCGGACGATCACCCGTCGGGCGGGCAGGTTGATCCCCGCGGCCAACGTCGGCGTGGCCACGAGCGCTTTGAGCGCACGATCGCGGAAGGCCCGTTCGACGACCCGACGCTCGGGGTTGGTCAGGGAAGCGTTGTGGTAGGCGACCCCGTTCGGCAGGAGCCCGGTCAGCCGGCGTACCCCTTCGGTTTCCTCGTCCGAGACCGTGGTGAGCTCGGCGGCCGCGGCCTTCGCTCGGGTCTTCTCCTCCGGCGATAGAAGTCCCCGGACCGTCGGGATCAACGCCTCGGCGAGCTGTTCGCTCCCTTTTCGGCTGTTGACGAAGACCAGGACCTGGCCCCCTTCCTGCACGGCCGTTCGGACGAGCCGAGGGACCGCCTCGCCGGGGGCCGGGATGTCCCGGACCGAGAGGTCGGTGAACGTGATCCTCCCCTCGTAGTAGACGCCGAGCTTCAACGGGACAGGCCGGAAGTCGGAGGCGACATGGTGCGCGTCCAGCCATTCGGCCACCTCCTCCGAGTTCGCCACCGTGGCGGAGAGCGCGACGATCTGTAGGCCCGGGTAGTTGCGTCGCAGGCGGGTGAGGCTCACCTCGAGCGTCGGGCCGCGGTCCGGGTCCCGCAACAAATGGACCTCGTCGGCGACCACCACTCCGAGCCGGTCCAGCCAGGGACTCCCCCGACGCAAGAGCCCGTCCGCCTTCTCGCTCGTGGCGACCAGCACGTCGAGCTTCTCGAGCTTCTCGGCGGGCAGGTCGAAATCGCCGATCGAGATCCCGACCTTGAGACCGAGCTCCTCGAACTTCTCGAGCTCCTCGACCTTTTCCTGGGCGAGCGCGCGCAACGGGACCAGATAGAGCCCGGTCTTCCCTTCTCGCGCGGCCCTCAGGAGGGCCAGGTACGCGACGAGCGACTTCCCGCTCGCCGTCGGACAGGCGAGCAGCAGGCTCTCACCCGCAAGGAGCGGCCCGAGGGAAGCAGCCTGCGGGGGGTACAAGGACGTGATCCCATCGGCCCGGAGGACCGCTTGCCACGCCGGGTCGATCACCGTCTCCGAGAGGAGCACCGACTTGTGGGGTCCGCCCTTCGGGGACGGAGCGGACGACGCCGGTCGACCTCGAGAAGGCACGAAGCCTCCGAGCCCGGGTCGCTACAAAGGGTTTCGTTCGGTCCCCGCGGGGAGAAGGCTGCGAGCGAGGATAAGTTCCTGGATTTCGGTGGTCCCCTCCACGATCGGGAAGACCCGGGCATCCCGCAGGAGTCGCTCGGCCGTGGCGCCGGAACGGACCCCTGACGGCCCGGCCAGGTCCACTCCCGCGGAGGCGATCTGAACCGCGACCCGAGCCGCCACGAGCTTCGCGACTGAAGCGTCGTTCACGTACGACCCTCCGGCGTCCTTGACCTCAGCCGCTCGGGCGACGAGCGCACGGGCCGCACAGAGGTCCGCGAACGAACGAGCGAGGATGCTGCGCTTCCATTCCGCATCCTCGGCGGAGACCGACCGAAGCATTTCGGCGAACGCCGCTTCGGCCACTCCTAGGGCGCAGCTCGCGATGCCGACCCGGCCCCCCTGCAGAGCCCCGAGCGCGACGCGCAAGCCCTCCCCCTCCACGCCTAGCAGGGATTCCCGCGGCAACCGGACGTCCGTGAGCACGAGCTCGGTGGTCTCGCTCCCTCGCAGGCCGAGCTTGTCGAGGCGCTGGGCCACGGAGAACCCGTCCGTCCCCGGTGGGACAATGAACGCCGAAATGCCCTTGTGACCGAGTCCGGGGTCCGACGTGGCGAAGACGAGGACCAGTCCCGCGCTCACTGCGTTCGAAATGAACGTCTTCGTGCCCCGAAGGATGAACCCGGTATCATCCTTCTGGTAGCGGGTCGCGAGGCTCGCGGTGTCCGACCCCGCGCCCGGCTCCGTGAGGCCGAACGCCCCGATCCGCTCGCCTCGCGCGAGGGGGCGCAGGAACCGTTCCCGCTGGTCGTCGGTACCCCACTGGAGCACCGGAGCGGCGCAGACCGAGAGGTGGACCGCCACAAGGACCCCAACCGCAGCACTGGCGCGGGAAAGTTCCTCGAGGACGGCGACGACCGAGCGTGTGTCTCCGCCGGTTCCGTCCCATTCGGTAGGAACCCCCAACCCGAGGAACCCTTCTTCCGCCAGGCCTCGAACGACCGTATCGGGGACTCGGTCGTCCCGGTCGATCTGCTGCGCCACGGGTCCGACCTCGCGGGTGGCAAACGCCTGCGCGCGTCCCCGCCAGCCGCGGGCGTCCGTCGGGAGAGCCCCCCTCACGGGTCCGGCCAGCACGACGAACTCTTAATGCGTGGCGGCGGGTCGCGACCCTCGTCTCCGAGGTTTTGGGCGATGTCCGGCGTTCCGACACCGAAGGACCGGTTCACGTCCCTCGACACCCTCGCCCTGGTGCACGAACTCCGGGCCGTGCGTCACGCCCGGGTCGACAAAGCGTTCGACCTCCCCGGAGGCGGTTGGTCCCTCACCTTTCGAGTTCCGCGAGAAGGCAAACGCGAGCTCCTCCTCGTCCCCGGGCGGTTCGCTGCATTGCTTTCCGAGGCCGTCCCACATGGGGAGGAGCTCTCCCCGTTCGCGCGGGAACTCCGTCGATTGCTCGAAGGGGCCGTGGTCGAGGACGTCCCCGACCCCGGAGGCGAACGATTCCTCGAGATGACGCTCCGGCGCAGCGACGAGCCCGACCCAACTCGTGTCGCGCTCGAGATGTTCGGCTCGGGCAACCTCGTGGTCGCGCGGGGGACGAAGATCGCCGCGGTGGCCCAAACCCACCGCTGGGCTCATCGGACGGTGGCCGTCGGAGCGGAGTACGCTCGTCCTCCCTCGCGCGCCGACCCCTGGAGCATCGGGGTGGCCGAGATTGAAGCGGAGCTGTCGCGATCTCGAAACGACCTCGCGAGCACTCTTGGCGCGCGCCTCGCGCTGGGAGGACCTCTCGCGGAGGAGGTGATCGCTCGCGGCGGGTGGGACGGGGCGATTCCCGCCGCTCCCGAGGCCGGACGTCTGAGCTCCGGGCTCCACCAGATCCTCCAGGAGCTGCTCGGGGAAGTCGGCGAACGACCGTCCGGCTATCTGTACACCCGGGAAGGGATTCTGGTGGACGCCACACCGTATCGGTCGCGACGTTGGTCCTCCGTGGCCGATGTCGAAGAGTCCCCCCAGGCGACCTTCTCCATGGCGGCCGCCCAATACTTCCCGTCCTTGGTGGCGGCCCCGGTCTCCGCCGGTGAACTCGAACGCTCGAAGGAGGTCCACGACCTCGAACACCAGCTGGAGCGTCAGCGGGCGGCGGTGCTCGAGCTGCGACATCGGATCGAAGAACTCAAGGCCGATGCCTCGGCCGTCTTCGATCACTACGCCGAAGCCGAGCGGGCGCTCGAGGAAGCGGCCCGCGCCGGAAAGACCGGTCCCGGCATCGAGGTCCTCCTCGGAGGTCGAACGATTTCCCTGCTTGTAGGAGAGAGCCCTCGCTCGACCGCTCAGGGGCTCTTCGAGGAGTCAAAGCGGATTCAATCGAAGCTCAACGGGGCGGTTGCCGCTATCGCGGATTCCGAATCCAAGCTACGGAAGAGCACGCTCCCACCGAAATCCTCCGGGTCCGGAACGAAGCGCGCCGAGGGCGGTGCGCCTCGCCGGCGAACGAACTGGTTCGAACGGTTCCGTTGGTTCCTCAGTTCGGAGGGGGGGATCGTCATCGCCGGCCGGGACGCCTCCTCGAACGACCTCGTGGTCCGAAAGAACCTGAAGGACGGGGACATCTACGTCCATGCCGACCTCCACGGCGCCGCGAGCGTCGTCGTGAAGCATGCTCCGCCCGGGGAGCCTCCGCTCACCGAGGCGACATTGCTGGAGGCGGGTCAATGGGCCGTGACGTTCTCGAAGGCCTGGCGCGCCGAACTGGCGTCGGCCGAGGCATTCTGGGTGGAAAGCGAGCAGGTCTCTAAGAAGGCGGCGAGCGGGGAGTTCGTCGCGCGAGGAGCCTGGGTGATCCATGGCACCAAGCACTTTCTGCGCGACCTTCCGCTCGAGCTCGGGGTCGGCACCCTCGACTACCGCGGGGAGACGCTCTGGACGGCCGCTCCGCCTTCGGCCCTGCGAACGCGCGGAAAACTCCTCGTCCTACTTTCGCCCGGCCCGGAACGGACCCGGTCCGAAGTGGAGGTTTCCCTCGCACGGGAGCTCGGCCTGTCGCGGACGGTGCTCCAGGGTCTCCTGCCCGCCGGTGGACTGTCGGTCCGGCGCGCGTAGACCCGCTGCACCTCGACCGCCGCGAACCCATCCTCGGGCAAGCGCCAGGTCCTCCCCTGTGCCCGGAGTCCGACGATGCGCAGCGCGTTCCCCTGCACCGTGAGAGGGTCCCCGACCGTGAGGCGCGAGTGGGGCGGGAGGATGAGACGGTCGGTCCAGGTTCGAGCCCCTTCGACGACCGAGACCGGTACAACGGTCCCGAGATTTCGGGTCAGCCACACGGTGGCGATTTGTGCGGGGCGCGCGGACGATACCGACCTTCCCGATCGGGTCTCGATCCGCTGCACCTGGACTGGCTCATCGCTCCCCGGGACCCGGCCCCCGACCTCGACCCGTCCACTGGCCGGGATTGAGACTCGCCGGTGGGTCGACTTGGGGCCGTCCGAAACGACCTCGGCAATCTCCACGTTGGCCGGTGGAACCACGTCAAAGCGGTGGGTCCAGTCGCACTTCCGACACCGCGCCGTCCCGGTCAGGTGCCCGCGGGTCGGCCGTCGTACAGGTGCCAGTCGGAGTATGCGGTGGACGGTGTCGGTCCCGCAATTCTCGCAGTACAGGACTGCCGCCCCGAGTCGAAGCGGCGTGGGGGCGACCCGTGCGTCATCCATTGCTGCAGATTCCTCGGCGGTCACACTGGGTTCGGATGACCTAGGGAGTCTTTGAAGATTCCTCGGATTCGAGCGGGCGGGTGGAGTGGGGAGACGCTAGAGAGGGGTGGCCGGTTCGGCCGATTGGCGCAACGAAGCGTGTCGACGGGCCCGGTAAGAGTGAGAGGCCGCCTTGGGCATCAGCCAGCGATACGGGCAGTAACTCCAGAGCACGAGGAGGTAGCGCTGACGCCTCCAAACGATCGTTCGGGCGAGCGTGATCCAATCGGCGAATCCGAAGTGGCGGTCCGGGTCCATCACGAATGCCGAGGCCGTCGACTCGAGACGGTACGAGGTGAGGAATCGGTTGGAGAGCCGAGCCTTCCGACGCCCCTGGTACATCTCTGCCATGCAACGACCGGTAGCCACGTGCCGGGCGAGTTCCCGTAGGTCGGCCGAGTCCTGACCCTCGGAGACGGCGGCGTGGCTCGAGCTGCCGTGGACCCGATAATCGTTCCAGTGCCGTGCATCGATCCGGAGCTTCGCCCCCGACGTTAGCGCGTTAAAGAAGAGGAAGATATCCGACGTTCCTTCGATGCGTTGCATCCACGGAAGAGCCGACCGAGCGATCGAAGATCGGATCGCCATCGAGGAGAGGTTGATATGCGCCCCGAACTGGAACACCCAAGAAAGGGTGCTGCCCGGTTCGGACTCGGGATCGATCGTTCGGGACGTCGAAGGTTGTGGACGATACTGCTCGAATTTGGGGAGTTTTCTTCCCTGCGCGTCAATCGCGTCGAACGAGTTCCGCACGAAGCCCAGCGTCGGGTCCTGGGAGAACAGCTCTCGCAGCTCACTCAGCTTCTCGGGGCGTATGCGGTCATCGTCATCCAGGAAGCAAATCACCTCGCCCCGTGCGAGGGTCACGCCCCGGGCCATCGCTTCGCCGAGGGTGTGATCTTCCGTGACGACTCTAACCCGATTCCCCAGACCGGAGAGCCAACTATCCAATTCGGGGTCGGCGAAGTCCTTGACGACGATCAACTCGATCCCGCGGGCCGGAAGGGTTTGGGCGAGAACGGAGCTCACGGCTTCGGCCAAGAACTTGCGTCGGCGGTAGGCGGTCACGATCACGGAGAAGAACGGTTTCGGTGCAGGATCCTCGGTCAATAGGGAGCCTCCGCTTGGTGTCCCGTCCGGAGGTGGACCCAGGCCCGGGACGTGATCGCGCACTTACGTTCCCTCCTTCGCAACGCCTTTCGGAACCGGTCGAGGAGGGCAGAGCCGCCGGCCCCACGCAGTCCCCGGACGATCCATCCGGGTCCGAACCGAAATGTCTCTTTAGCATGCCGCCCGCCCGAACCGATGTCTCGACCCACGCGACGGCTTTCCTACCCGTCGCGGTCGGGGGAGACTGCCGGAGCGGACAGGTCCTTCGCGGAGCAACGAGGGTCGCCATGAGCGGGTGCTCGATGGCGTCCTCCCGACCGCGAAGTTAATCTCAGCGCGATGGCCCACGTGTGCCGGATGCCGGAGAAGGCCCAGGTTTCGTTCTGTGCCACGAACCTGAACACCGTCGACCGACTCTCGGCGTCTCTCGACAGCGTCGAGCGGCTCGGACGGGCTCTGCGAGTACCCTTCGAGATCGTCGTCTCGGATGGTCCGAGCGATGACGGCGCCCGAGGAGTTCTCGAGGAGCGAGCACGTGACCCCGCCCGGTTGAGGCTAGTGGTCCACTCTCGTCGGAATCGGGGATTCGGGCGTCGCCTCGCGTACGAAGCCAGTCAGGGCTCCACAATCGTGCCCTTCGACACCAGCCTCGCGTACGCCCCCGAGTACGGTCAATTGCTGGGTTCCTATCTCGCCCAAGCGACCGACCGGATGCTCTTCTCGGAGATCTGCGCCCTCTCCCGTCGCAGCATTGAATCCGTCGGAGGTTGGCGCGACCTGGTCGGCGGAGAGGACATTGATCTGTACGCCCGGATCATCTCGAAATTCGGCGTGATTGCCTGGCCGACCGCGTCGCGAGCCTCGCAGGCCGTCCGGATGAGCTCATTCGATCGCCAGATGCGCTATGTGAAGGGACCTGCAACGCGGCGCTTTCGACGGATCTACGAAGTGCAGCGAGACCAGATCATCGGTGCGAATTTCGGGGTCCGCGACCTGATGCTATTCAACCGGTCGAAGCCGATGGGTCAGCGTGCCTTGCTACGACTGTTCTTCGCGGTCGCCTTTGTGGGATCCCGGATGCGATCGATCAAGCCCGCGAAACTGGGGCAGAACAACTACCTGATCTTTCGCGAAGCGATCCTCCAGTCGATCCGAACGGGTGATTTCTCCGCTCTTCGGTGGGATCGCCCGACGCCCGTTCTCCTGTTAACGCCGGACGAGATGAGCTATCTTCGGGTCGCCCTCCCGCGCTGGGCCGAGTACGAGGCAGCATCGCCGCCGATCGTTGGGGCAAAGTGAAGTAAGATGTTCGGTCGAGAGAGCGCGACCGAACCTGCGCCCCGTTCCTCCTCGACCCGTCTCGCTGTCATCATCGGAGCGTATCGACGCGAGACCTACCTTCGCGACGCGATCTGCTCGGTCCTAGCGCAAACCGTTCCCCGAAGTTGGCTCGAGATCATCGTCACCAAGAACTTCCTCTCCCCCACGCTGGACCCCTGGCTCGCCGGGGAAGGCATCCGGCTGCTCCACGACGAGGACCCCCACATCGGACCCTGGCTTTGGCGGGCCGTCTCCGCGACCACCGCGCCGCTCGTGGCGTTCCTGGACGACGACGATGCTTGGGAACCCGATCGGATCGCTCGCGTGCTCGCCACCTTCGACCGCTATCCGCAGCTGGGATACTATCGCAATCGAGTACGCGTCGTGGACGTCCATGGCGCACCCCTTCCCGCGGCGCGCTGGGCGAACCACGAGCTCGACCGGGAACTCGATCGCACCGGTCCAATTCTCATCGGTCCCGCCGAGAAGGCCGCCCGTCTGCCCTTGGTTCGACGAACACACCCGTTGTTCAATTCGAGCTCGATCGTGGTTCGGCGGAAGGTACTGGAGGGGCCTGTCCTTGATCGGTTCCTGGAGACGCAGAATCCCGACCCGTTCCTGTTTCTCGCGGCGGTGATCTCGCCGTTTGGCCTGTACTTGGACGACCAGCGCGCGACGCGCTATCGACGACATCCGGAGAACATCACCAAGACGCTCTGGGCGGTTCGACACGGATTCGACGACAGCCTGCGCCTCGCGGAGCTTGCCGAACGGAGCGCGCCAACTCCCTACGCCGAGTGGCTGCGGGCACGGTCGGTCGCGATTGAGAAGCGGCTCTGGACGGAAACGATTGCCGAGCGGGTCGCCGCCCGGGCTCCACGAGGGGAAATGGCTCGGCTCGGTGCCGGCTACATTCGATTTCTTGCCCGGCATCCCGCGGTGATCAGGTTCAACGGTTCGACCTGGGCCGCACCCGCGTACGCCTCCGCCTACCTCGTAGTTCCCGGGGCGGTCCGACAGTTGCGAGCCGGGGCCGCCCGAGCGCGGGTGACGGGCTGAGCCGGGACGCCCCGCGGAGCGGGCCCGGTCGCTCAGCGGAGCCGAAGGAATGCGTGGGGCTGCCCGAATTTGAATCGGGGTCCCGGGCTCCCAAAGCCCGAAGGATGGACCAGTAGAGCGGACGGAGGGAAATGCCTCACTTCCGTAGCTACCCCACAGCCCCGCACGCCGAACTAGACCGCGTCCACCCGTTTCAACGTTCGGCCGATCCGGCACTCCGCGACCTCGTCATCGACCCGTTCGATGCGGTACCGTTGTTTCGGGGGCAGCGATGGCCCGGCGCAGATCGACCAGTTCGGGCAGTCGAGCCGGCGACACGGGTAGCGGCCGGTTTCGACCGAGCTCCCGACCACCGCACTGCGGGCGTCGACCACGAGCTCTCGCGCCACCGCCCTCACCTCCACGACGTGTGCGTCGCTCTCTTGCAGAGCACACGGGTGGGTGACCGGCCTCACCTTCGTGACGGTGTACTTTCGGCCGGGGTCGAGGGTGAGGCATGCGTGCCGGAACGCGCAGGTCCGGCATATCGGGGCCCCGCCTTGGTAGAGGAAATCGTATCCTTCGCGGGCTTCCGAGACCGCGAGCAGCGTGATCTCGGCCATCTTAAGCGACCACCCCGGTCACGGTCGCGAGGCGTTCGGCGGCCTCCCGAGTAAGCCCGTTGTCGCCGAGGATCGTGTAGCGATCGGGGCGGATCGTGTGTGCCATCACGAGAGCCTTGACGACCTCTTCGTTGCGCACCCCGAGCTCCCGCGCGGTCGTCGGAGCTCCGATCGTGAGCAATGAGTTCTTGAGGCGCCTCCAATCGCCACCATGAAGATACATCATCATGATGGCACCGACACCGCACTGTTCCCCGTGCAGGCTCGGATGCTCGCTCACCCGGTCGAGGGCGTGGCTGAAGAGGTGCTCACTCCCGGAGCACGGTCGCGAAGAGCCCGCCACGCTCATCGCGATGCCGGCGACTAGGATGGGGCGGATCGCGATCCACACCGACTCCTCGAGGTTGGGCTTGATCGAAGCGGCATGGTCCATGATCTCTTGGGCGGCGTACTCGCTCAGGGTAGCCGCCGTGCTCGAGTACTCCTCGTTACGGAGCCGGACGGCGAGCCTCCAGTCCAGCGTCGCCGTCAAGTTCGAGATGACGTCCGCGCATCCCGAGGCCAGCAGGCGGAACGGCGCCTGAACGATGAGCTGGGTATCGGCGATGACGCCGATCGGTACCGCCCCCTCGATGCTCGTGATGCTCGTCGCGCCGTGGAGCGATGCTCGCGGCGAGGAGATGCCGTCGTGGGCGGCCGAGGTCGGGAGGCTCAGGAACGGGATGTGCAGGCGAGCCGCGACCACCTTCGTGATGTCGATCTTGCTCCCCCCTCCGACACCGACCAGGAACTCCGTTCCAGCGGCCTTGACCTCCTGGGCGACCCGCGCGACCTCGTCCTCAGTGGCCTCGCGGGCAATGAGGGTTGTGACGGAGAAGCCCCCCTCGTCGAGGATGGTCGCCGCACGTCGTCCGGCGATCTCCGCGGTCTTGGGACCCGTGACCACGGCCCCACGGTTGGGGAAGCCGAACTGTCGGCACGTCGTCGCCAGTTCCTCGAGGACGCCATGCCCCACGAGGACGATCCGAGGGAAGACCATCCCCTTCGCCTTGCCGAACACCGATTCGTAGCCGGGGGTCGAGGTGCGGGAGGAGGGTTCTTGCGATGCCATTGGTCGGAGATGCGGACGACGGAACGCGCCTCATTAGGCTAACTGTGGCCTCGGGCGGCGGGAGACGTCAGCGCCCGGGGACCTCGCCCCAGAGCACCTTGTGTTCCTGGAGCATGACCCGAACGTCGAGGTGGTCGTGCAGCACCCAATCCGCGAGTCGACCCGCATCGCTGCCCCACACGGGCTGGAATAGCAGGGTGGCCGGACCCGCGTACGCTCGGACGACCCGGCGAGCGTAGAGGAAGTCTTCGCGATCGGCGATTACGAACTTGAGTACATCCTGGGACCTCAGACGAGGGAGGTTGGCCCAGCGATTGTGACCCTGCATCTTCGAGGAAGGGCACTTCACATCCACGCTGAGGACGACCCGGGGGATCTCCAGGTACGGGCTGACGTCGAGCGACCCACCGGTTTCGATCACCGTGGTGATCTCCTTTTCAGCGAGGCGCCTCACCAACGTCACGGAGTCGCTCTGGAGCAGTGGCTCGCCTCCCGTGAGGCACACATTTCGGGTCCTGTTGCGAACGACCTCCGCCAGCAACGACGGGATCGATCGACTCCGGCCCGGACCGAACGAGTACGGGGTATCGCACCAGGTGCACCGAAGGTTACACCGCGCCGTCCGGATAAAGGTCGTGCGGACCCCGGTGAGGGGTCCCTCGCCCTGAAGAGAGTGAAACACCTCGATGATCCGCATGACCGGTGGAAGAAGTCGGGGCGTCTAAAGCCCCTCGGGTTCCTATCGAGGCGCCGCGGGTCCGAGAATCCCTCAAATACGGTGGCCGTGTCGATGGCGTTCCATGGACGCCTCCCGGGTCCGACACTGGCAGGAGGCTTGGGCGAGGTCGGGGATCTCGACCGGCCGGCAGGTGGCCTCGCAAGGGAAGTTCTACGCGCTCAACGCCTACCCCGGTCCCAGCGGCTTTCTCCACGTGGGACACCTGAGGGGCTACGTCTACACCGACGCGCTGCACCGTTACCACCGCATGCGAGGCGAGTCGGTCCTCTTCCCGTTCGGAATCCACGCCTCCGGGCTTCCGGCGGTCACCCTGGCCCAGCGGGTGAAGGACCGGGATCCGTCCATCGTCCAGCAGCTGGAAGAAGCCGGCGTTCCCTCCTCCGATTGGGGACGGCTCGAGGAGCCTGAAGCCGCCGTCCGATTCCTCGGTGAGTCCTATCGCTCCGTGCTTCGATCCATCGGCGCGCTGTTCGATGAGACCACGTTCCTCACGACCGTCGATGAGGACTACCGGGCGTTCATCCAGTGGCAGTTCCGTGCGCTAGAACGGTCGGGGTCGCTCGTCCGGGGAACCTACACGTCCTCCGTCTGTCCGGTGTGCGGCCCTGTCGCGGTGGATGCGTCCGAGACGGACCTCTCGAGCGGCGGCGATGCCGAGATCCTCCGCTTCTCCACGGTCCCTTTCTCGCTTGGCGACGGTCGAATGCTCCTGGCCGCAACGCTTCGGCCCGAGACGGTCTATGGGGTGACCAACCTCTGGTTGGCGCCCAACGAGACCCTCGTCGTGTGGCACCAAGGAGACCGGTCATTCCTCGTCGCCCGACCCGGCGGTGAACGGTTGGTCGAACAGCACGGCGGTCATCTGGGTCACGAAGTCCCCGCCTCCGAACTCGTGGGACGCGAAGTGGAGGTTCCGCTGCGACACACGAAGGTCCCGATTCTCGAGAGTCCCATCGTGGTTCCCTCGGTCGGGACGGGGATTGTGATGAGCGTCCCCGCGCACGCGCCCGCGGATGCCGCGGCCCTTCAGGGCTTGCCCGAGGCGACTCGAGCCTCCCTCGGGCCTCCCCCGGTTCTCCTGGAGATTCCTCCCCGGGCGTCCTTGACCTCATCCGAGACCGAGCTTGCGACCGGCGAGGGAACCCCGGCCGAACGTGCGCTCCGTGTCGCCGGCGCCCAGGGATTGTCGGATGTCTCGGCGGTCGAGCAGGCCACGGAGCGGCTCTACCGGCTCGAGTTCGTCCGAGGAGTGATGACTGTGCCTCCGCTCACCGGAGTTTCGGTTCGGGACGCGCGGACGCGGGTCGCGGAAACTCTCGCGCGCGAGGGGCCGGCCTTCGAGCTTCAAGAGTTCTCGAAACCGGTAATCTGTCGGAACGGCCACGTCGTCGTCATCCGCAAAGTCCCGGACCAGTGGTTCCTCGCCTACGGAGATCCGGATTGGAAGGAGCAAACGCGAGAGTATGCTTCTCGACTCGTGACGTGGCCGGCCGACTACGCGCGGGAGCTCCCCGGGATCCTCGATTGGTTCGGGGACCGACCGTGTACCCGCAAAGGTCGTTGGCTCGGCACTCCGTTCCCCCTCGACCCCGAGTGGGTGATCGAGCCGATCGCGGATTCCACCTTCTACATGGCCTACTTCGTGGTCCGCCGCTACGTCTCGACGGGAAGGCTGTCGGTGGCCCAGCTAACCCCCGCGTTCTTCGACTACGTGTTCCTCGGTGAAGGCCCGGGGGAGCCCCGGGTCGACCCGTCTCTCCTCGAGGAAGTGCGGAAGGAGTTCCTCTACTGGTACCCGCTTGACTTCAACCTCGGCGGTAAGGAGCACAAGCGCGTCCATTTCCCGGTCTTCCTCTACACCCACGCGCGCCTCCTCCCGCCCGAGCTCCAACCTCGAGGGATCTACGTGAACGGTTGGCTCACGGGACCCGGTGGAAGCAAGGTCTCGAAAAAAGAGACCTCGAGCAAGGCCGGTCGAATCCCGCGAATCAGTGTGGCTCTCGAGACCTGGGGACCGGATGCCCTTCGACTCTTCTACGCGATCGCGGCGTCACCGGCCCAAGACATCGCGTGGGACCCGGCCCTGGTCGAGTCCGCGTCCGGCCGTCTCGCCGAGGTCGAGCGACTGGTCCGCGAGGCCGCCGGGGATTCTCGCGGGCCTCCCGAGCTGGATGCTTGGCTCTACTCCGCGATGCACGGGGTCATCGTGGAAGTGACCTCGGCGTACGACCGCACCGACCTCCGAAGCGCGGCCGAACTCACGTACGTCGGAATCCCCGCTATCCTTCGCCGGTACTACGCTCGAGGCGGAATTCCGGGCGAGGCCACGAGCCGCCTCGCGCGGGCTTGGGTTCGGCTCATCGCCCCACTGACGCCCCATCTGGCCGAAGAGTTGGCCGGGGGAGACAGCGCGGGATTGGTCGCCATGGACCGGTTCCCCACGACCGAAGACTTCCCGCGGTCCGAAACCGCCGATGCGCACGAGGCCTTTCTTGACCGGGTCGAGGAGGATCTCCGTGCCGTCCTCCGACCGGCACAGGATCGAAGCGAGGCTCCCGTCGAGGAGGCGATCTTCTACGTCGCAGAACCGTGGAAGGCGAGCGTCGAACGATGGATGCGCGACGCCGTCGACCAGGGGCAGGAGCCGAACATCCGGGACGTGATGGCACGGGCAGCGTCGGACCCGGTGGTCTCGGCCCATCGGGCGGAAGTAGCCAAGTACGTTCAGCGGAACGCCTCCCTCGTCCGTTCGGAACCCCCGACCACGGCCTCGAGGGTCAACGAGGAAGCCGCGTTGCGAAGCGCGGAGGCGTACCTGATCCGGCGTCTCGGGTTGGGCTCCGTCCGGGTGGTTCGAGAGAGCGAAGGCTCAGAACTGGACCCGTTGGGACGACGGGACCGGGCTCGGCCCGGTCGCCCTGCCTTCTACCTCCGGCGACGGGCCACTTAGCAAATCTGAGCTGCTACCGCCGGGCCGGCGGGTCCGTGGCCAGTCGCGAGTAGAGCAACGTGGCACGCCAGCGGCCATCCTTGCTCACTTCGTCCCGCATCCGGCCCTCGTACCGGAAACCGCAGCGCCGGACAACACTCCGAGAGGAGAGATTCCCCGGAAAGACCCGGGCCTCGATGCGGTGGAGGGCTAGCTGGTTGAATCCGGCCCGCACAAGAAGATCGACCGCTTCGGCTGCGTATCCGTGACCTCGGTGCTCCCGCCCGACCCAGTACCCGACCTCACCCGTACCGCTCCCCGGTTCGAGGCGGTGGAGCCCCACTCCGCCGATCAGGACTCCGTCGGACCGACGGAGGATGGTCAGTCCGATCGAGCTTCCCGAACGCCGATTCTTGGACGCCCTGCGCACCCATTGGCGGCCGTCCACGACTCGGTACGGAAACGGGATGTGGAGCGTCCACCGGGCGACGGAGGGTTCCCCCAGCAACCGGACCACCTCCGGGATGTGCCCGAGGGCAGGAACGACCAATTCGAGACGGCGGCTACGGAGAGGTAGGCGGAGATGCACGAAGCGCCGCTCCAAGGCGCGTGCGGGCCGCGCCACGGCCCTACCTCCGACCTCGGCGCCGCGAGCGGCCCTTCGGAAAATTGAGGAACATGCGCGACGGCATCGGATGGGGAGAGATCTTGCGATATTTCGCGGATTTCTTCTTGGAATAGCTCCTTTCGACCCGGCCGGAGATCTCGAAGTAGATCAGCTGACCGACGGGCATTCCCGCGTAGATACGGACCGGCACCTTGACGCTCATCTCGAGCGTCCAGAAATTGCAGAACCCCTCGTCGCCCTTCCCGGCGGTAGAGTGGATGTCGATGCCGAGGCGTCCGACGCTCGACTTTCCCTCCAGGAACGGAACGTACCCGTGCGTCTCGGTGTACTCCTCGGTCACGCCCAGGTACAGCTGGCCCGGAATGAGCACGTATCCGTCCCCGGGAATGCGGAACTCCCGCACCGGGTTGTCCTCGCGGGCGTCGAGAGCGGCATCCTCGTACACGGCGAGGTAGGGTCCAAGGTGGACATCGTAGGAGTTGGTGCCCAAGCAATCCGCGCGAAACGGCCGAATCACGATGCGTCGGTCGCGCAACGCGTCCCGGATCTTGACATCCGAAAGGATCATCGCCGGCCGGGCGCGCCGAGCCGCCCGTGCTATTTAACGGCGGAGCGCGGCGAGGGACTCTCGAAGACGATCGAAGCGTACCCGACGACGTCTCGCATTCGCTCGACCTCCCCCGAATGGCCCCACCGCAGCAGACGGGGGCGAGCGTCCGTGCCGGCGAGCGCGGCGAGAAGGACCGTCGTCGGAGCTACGCCGCACATGGAGATGTCGTTCTCACGCACCGTGTCGTACAACCCCTGGGCGTCTCCCGCCAGGATCCGGTCGATCGCCAGCCGGTCGAGGCGCTCCGCGACCGCCGGCGGGACGTAATGGGAGAAGTCGGTTGATGCTATCAGGAGAACATCGCGGTCGCGCGTCGCCTCCCGAACCACGCCGGCCACCTTTTCCAGGAAGCCGAACGGGCCGTATCCGACCTCGAGCGGCACGAACCGGGGATGGGGGAGGACGTACTCGAGGAAGGGAAGCTGGACCTCGATCGAGTGCTCGCGGCGATGAGCCTCCTCATCGACGGTCACCGGAGGATGAGTGAGTGAGGAGACGAGGTCCGTGTCGACCGGGGTAGGACCGAGCGGGGTGAGCCACGGCCGTTGGGAGAGGGAAGCCCCCTCGCTGGCTCCGTAGTGGTCCACTCCGAGGATGAGGACGCTCTCGGGCGGGCGGTCGGTCGCGACCATCTGGTAGGCGTGCGCGGCGATCGGGCCGGAGTATACCAGTCCCGCATGGGGTACGACCACGGCCCGGACTCGTCGGACATCGGACCGTTGCCGGGTCGGAAGGGCGCCAGGTCCACGAGCATCCGTGAAGCACGCCTCGACCTGATGGGCGAGTGCCGCCCCCTCACTTTCGTAAAACTGTCCGGCCACCGCGGGCGGTCGAGGGGGGTTCGCCATGCTCGCTCAGGGCGTGGAAAGCTCCGAGACGAGGGTCCGGGCGTCCCCCTCCTCCAGCTTGGGGCGAGTGGACGCCCGGAACGGATTCGCTTCCCCGTAGCGCGGGATGATGTGGAAGTGGACATGGAAGACGATCTGGCCGGCCTTCGCTCCGGCGTTCAGAGCGAGGTTGTAATCCGGCGAGAGCCGCTCCGCCCTACGGCAAAGCTCGTCCAGCGTGCGGATGAGCGTCATCTGATCCTCGAATGGGATGTCGGTGAGGCGGGCTCCATGCCGCTTCGGGATCACGAGCAGGTGGCCTCGCGTGAAGGGAAAGATGTCGAGGAACGCCATGGTCGACTCATCCTCGTAGACGATGTAGGCGGGAGCGCGCCGCGCCACGATGTCGCAAAAGACGCAGCGAGAACTCCCTTCGGTCGCTGCGGGCGGCATCGACGGGCAAGACCCCGAGACGGACTAAAGGGTTGCCCGAGCGCGGGCCAAGTCGACCTCATTAGGAGTACCCCGTTGAGTTTCTACGATGCGTTGGCCCACCGTTGCTCTCGGCGTGCTGGTCTCCCTTCTGGTGGTGGCGAGTCCGGCCGTCGGTTTCTCGACGAACCCCGAGCCGGCCCTCCTGGGGGTTCCAAGGCTCGTTCCCCTCTGGACCGATGAGTTGCCTTTGCCGAACGGAGGCCCCGACGTGCCCCTCGCTCCTCACACACCCGTGTCGCTTACCTTCACGCTGAGCAACCCTCGCGCTCTCGCGTTGAACGGTTTCCTGATGCAGGTGGAGAATCCGGCTTCGCCGTCCTATCGTCACTTCCTTTCCTATCCAACGTTCGTCTCGGAATTCGCTCCCCCTGTTTCGAGCGTGGCACGGATCGAGGCAGCTATCGGAGGGATGGGGGGGCAGGAGATTTCGGTCGCTCCCGACCGATCTTCGGTCACGGCGGTCTTGTCCGCCGGATCCGTCGAGAGTCTCCTGGGGGTCCACCTGGTCACCTACGGATCGGCGAAAGGCCTGCCTCTCTACACCGCCGTGGGGACCGCGACCCTGCCTCCCTCATTGGCGGGGACCGTGGCGTCGGTGAGCGGCCTGTCCGACGCATCGACCGCGGCGATTCGGGAGTTCTCCCCCACGAACCCGACCTCGCCCCGGCCGTGGGCGGCGGACCGAGCTCAGTTCATCCACGACAACGCCAGCGGAGAGGATTGGTTTGTGGGGTCGGACTACACGCAAGCCTATGGGGCCATTCACCTCTTCCCGGGAACCCACAGCGTCGCGAACGCCACGTACCCGAGCTCGGTCGCGGTAGCTACCCTGCTCGCGAGCGCCTACAACCTGTCGACGCAAACGAACCTGCCGCCTTGGGACCCCGCGGTAATCGTCCCGTACCTCAACGGAACGCTCGGCCCCGGTTGGCCCATGCCGAACCTGACGGGGGTGCCGGTGACCGTGAATGGAGTAACTCCCCCGTTGCCGGGGTCGTTCCGAACCTACAACGACTCGACCGCGTATGAGTTCGAGAACTCGCTGGACCTGGAAATGGTCGGAAGCCTCGCACCGGGAGCTTCGATCTATAACTTCTACTTCGGAGGCAGTCTGCTCACTGGCACGTCGACCGTCGGGGACGCCGCGAACTACCTCACGGCCGACCTGGCTCAGGCGCTGGCCCACAACTATTCCCCGGCCCATCTCACGGTGGTCAGCTGCTCCTTCGGGCTACCGGACCTCGATAACGGAGGTTGGGATGCCGAGCTGCTCACGGCGGCCGCGACCGGGGTGACGATCACCTCGGCGAGCGGCGACCAGGGGAACGCCCCCGACTCCCTGACGGGGCGCGGCGACGGACAGTGGCCGATCTGGCCGGCGACCGCGGCGTCCAACGCGTCGGGTGCCATCTCGGTCGGCGGCGTAACCCTTGGACTCTCGGGGAGCCCCGCCTCGTACAGCAATGTCTCCGGTGTCAATCTCACGTATGATGCCACGGCGGGGTCGTTCACGAATGTCACCGCGTGGTACGACACGCTCGGAGGTCAGGGAACTCTCGCCGGGACCGAGGGAGGGGCGAGCACGGTGTTCCCGGAACCGACCTGGCAATCTCGGTCGACCGCCCAGCCGGCGGTCGTCAACGCGACCGTTCGCCAACAGGCGACCTCGCTTGGCCGGGCCGGACCCGATGTGGCCATGCCCGGGAACGCGACCGCCGTCACGGTCTTCGCGAACTCCACCGGGGTCGTGTACTTTGACGTCCTGGAGGGGACCAGCATCGCCGCGCCCGTCCTCGCCGGATTGCTCGCCGATGTCGTGGCCGTGGAGAACCACGGCGCGGTCGGCCCCTGGAAGGGGCTGGGGTTCATCGACCCCGAGATCTACCGGATCGCCAGCTACTTCGCCGCGCACGCTTCCGCCGGAGGGGACCCGTTCCTCGACGTGACCACGGGCTCCAACTACGTGTTCACCGCGGCTCCCGGCTGGGACCCTCTCACGGGCTGGGGCGGCGTCAACGCTCCCGCGTTCCTCGCGGCCGATGAGAACTCGACGTTGCAGCATTACAACTACACCGGTCCGACCATCGGACTCCCGTCCGCCAAGTCCAATCCCCCGGCTGCGCCGGTTCCGTGGACGTTCATCTATGCGATCTTCGGCGTGGGACTCCTCGTCGCGATCATTCTCGTCGTCGTCGCCGCCCGCCCGTCGCGCCGGACACAGACTCCGCCGGGCGTTCCCTGGGGAGCCCAGCTGGGGGGACCGGCTTTCCCGACCGGGCCGGCAGCTCCACCGGGCACGCTTTCGGGTGCCACGTTCCTGTGCCCCTACTGTGGGGCGATACGCCCCTCGGAACCGGTCCGGTGCCCCCGATGCGGGGCTTTTTAGGACGGTAGAGGAGGTTCGGCCGGAGGCTCGGGGGCCGGACCGTCATCCTCCGGCACCACGCGCGGCGGAGTTTCGGGGGACGGTGGGGGGGGCGCAGCGACCGAGTCGGTTTCCGGACCCTCCACGGGTACGATGGAGGGCGGCACCCCGAGCTTCTGCTCGAGGAACCGTCGGATCTCTTCCGGGCGAGTGGATGCGATGCCGAAGTACTCGGCGAACCGGCGGGTCGTCGTGAGTTCGAGGGTCGAGCCCTTCGGCTCGGTATGGACGAGACCGATCCCGCGCAAGTGTCCGACCTCCTCGTAGGCCAGGTCCCCGATCATCCGAACGAGGTGGCTCTGGAGGATCGGTTGGTGGTAGGCGATCAGCGTCAGGGCGCGCAGCGTGCGAGGGGACATCTCGACCGGAGTAACGGAATGGACCGCCGGGACGTACTTCTCCTGCAGCTGGAGGGCGTAGCGGTCCCCCACCCGCCGTACTTCGAGCGCGGACTGGCGATTGCCGTAGGTCTGTTCGAGGGTGCGGACCGCGCGCTGGACCGGTCGATAGTCGTCGAGGGCGAGGGCCTCGGCGATCTCCTTGACGGCGAGAGGCTTTCCGCTGGCGAACAGGACCGCTTCGACTTGGAATACCAGGTCATCGAGCTTGGACGGCATCGACCCTCTCACTCCTCCACCGCGACCGCTTTTCGAGTCTCCGCGGTGCGCACGACGAGGACCGGGGATTCCCCGAGCACCTCTTGGCGCAGCTCGACGGAGCGTTCACGGGCGAGGAACAGGAGCGCGAGGAAGATCGCCACCAAGTGGTCGCGGCCGGTGAGGGGACTCCACAACTCCAGAAGCGGGAACGGTTCTCCCACCGGGTGATGGAGGGATGCGGTCCACGTGTCTTCGAGGTCCCGCTCCGGGATCTCTCCGTGGACCAGGACCTCGGGGGGGGCTCGCTGCTCCTCCCGGAGCCGGTCCCGGAGCTCCTCGATCCGCAGCGCGCGGCGCGCGTCGACCTCGGCTTCCCCGAACGCTCGCACCAGTTCGAGCAGCGAGACCGGACGCGTCTCGGGGTGCCGGACCATCTCAAACAGGGGCGGGGGGTCGGTGGTACCGAGGACCGCACTCGTCACGTCCACGGCCTCGGGGGTCTCGAGAAGCGGTAGGTACCCGTCATCCGTCCCGTCCAGCAGGCCGGGGCCGGCGTTCAGGGCCGGGTCGGGCACTTCTCGGATCTTGAGGATCTCTTCGGACTGGAGGTACAGGATGTTCCACGCCATGTAGACGAGCCGGCCGGCGATCGCAAAATTGACCGCCCCGTCCTCTCGGACGCGCTCCAGGTACGACTCGGTGAACTTCACGAGGTCGATCTCCCACGGGTCGAACTCCTCCTCCATCACGAGCTCGAAGAGGAGGGCCACCGCCTTCTGAAAGGGGTCCGGGATAACGATGTGGACCCCTTCCTTGAGGTTCTCGACAAGCGAAAGATAGCGCTCGAGGAGCGGCGTCGCGGTTTCGCTCTCCCCGATCAGCGAGCGATGGAACACGAGGTACCGGAGGACCTTTTCGGCCGCTTCCCGGGGGACCGCGCCGGCCGGAAGGAGCTCCGCGGCCTCCGTCCCGGAGATCGTCATCGCGCCTCCATCGGTCCCGCCGCCTCCGGGGCACGGGCATTCTCCCGACTCTCGACATCATGGATGTCGTCGAGGTCGATGCCGACGACGCGGGAGCAGCCGTCGCCCCGCATCGTCACGCCGAGCAAGTGGTGGGCGAACTTCAGGGTCACCTTGCGCAGCGAGATCACGATGAACTGGGCTCGTTCGGCGTTCCGCCGAAGCATCCGCCCTACGAACTCGGCGTTCAGGCCGTCGAGAGACATGTCCACTTCGTCGAAGACGTAGAGCGGGCTCGGGTCGTAGCGCTGCATCGAGAAGATGAAAGCGAGGCTGGCGAGGGACTTCTCCCCACCCGAAAGTTGCTCGAGCCGCGCGACGGTCTTTCCAACCGGACGCGCCTTGATGAGCAGGCCGCCGGCGAGCGGGTCGTCGGGATTCTCGAGCGCGATCTCTCCCTCGCCCCCGGCCGAAAGCTCGCCGTAGATCTCCTTGAAGTTGGTCCCAACCTGGCCGACGACCTCGGTGATCTTCTCGCGCTTCTTCTTCTCGATCTCCCCTACGAGGGAGAGGAGCTCGGTCTTTTCGGAGCTGAGCCTACCGGCCTCGGATTGGAATTCTTCCGACCGGGATTTCTCCTGGTCGTACTCCTCCACTGCCCGGAGGTTGACGTCGCCCATCCCCTGGAGCTGCTGGTCGAGGGCCGAGATCTTTCGCTTGAGCTCCTCGATCGAGATCGGCTTCTCGTCGGGTTCGGGATCCGGGAACTGCTTGAGCGCCTCATTCAGCTCCTGGAGGTGAAGTTCGGCCTGAGCGAGCCGCGTCTCCTCTTGGGTGAGCATGCTGCGGCGGGTCTCGAAGTTGGCCTGCGCCTGAGCGAGCTTCGCGGTGACGTCCAGGCGCTCGGTCTCGAGCTTCTTCTTCTTCTCCGACTGGACGCGGGCCGACTCGCTCTGCTTCGATTCGACTCCTTTGACCGCCTCGAGGGCCTCGCGGGATTCGCGCAGCGTACGCTCGGTCTGGGCGATCTCCTTCTTCTTGGCGGAGATCTCCTTCTGCGCTTTCGCGAGTTCGGCACGTCGGGAGTCAAGATTCATGGATAGGGCCGCGAGGGAGGCCCGGACGGACTCGAGCTCCCCGTTCACCTGAACCCGTTCCTCGCCAATCTTCTGCGCGGTCTCCTGGAGGGCGCGCAGGCGAACCGAGACGGCTTCGGGCAACTGGCTCAGGTATTGCTCCTGCGCCTTCTGGGCTTGCTCCTTCAACGCGGCGATCTCCTCGGAGAGGCGTCCGACGTCGGTCTCCGCAGTCGCGAGGGCGGATTCGACCTTCTTCTGCTCGGCGCGGGCGGCCTCGATGCGGGAGCGTGCCGCGGAGAGGCGATCTCGGGCGGCGGTGAGGTCCTTGTCGAAGACCTCTCGGGCCGATTGATGGGCCTGATCCTGGATGGAGCGGGTCGAGAGCTCCTCGGCCACCGCCCGAATCCGTTCGGTCACCTTCGCGATCTCGGTCCGGGCCGCGGTCTCGGCCGCCCCCTTGGTCCGAAGTTCGTCGCCGAGCCGCTTCAATTCGACCGCCGAGTCGCTGCCGCGCCCTTGGCTGGTCGGGTCGACGTAGCCGCCTGATATCGCCCCGGTCGCTTCGATGAGGTCCCCGTTGAGGGTCACCAGTCGTACGCCACCCATTTGAGCGCGGGCTCGGGCGAGGTCGTCCATGACGACCGTCTCCCCGAAAACGTACCAGAATGCGGAGCGGAGGGATTCGTCGAACTTGACGAGGTCGAGCGCGAACCCGGTCGCGCCCGCGGCCTTCGAAACGACGAGGGACTTCCCGTGGGCACGGCCCGGAAGCATCTTGTTCAGGGGAAGGAAGGTCGCGCGCCCACGCTTCTCGTCGCGTAGGAGCTTGATGCACTCCTCCGCTACCTGGTCCGTTTCGACGACCAGCGCCTGGAAGCGGCTTCCTCCCGCCACCTGGAGCGCCGTCTTCAACTTCGGTTCGAACTCGGCGAGCTCCTCCACCGTCCCGCGGATCCCGGCGATCTTACCGAGGTTGCGTTGAGAAAGGAGGTAATCGACTGCGGCGAGGGCGGTGGGCCGGCCTCCTCCCTCGGCGCGCGCCTTGAGCCGAGCATCGAGGGCGAGATAGCGGCGGTTGAGCTCGAGCACTTCTTGGCCGAGCCGGTCGCACTCTGCTGCGAGACTCTTCTCTTTGGTCTTGAGGGAGTAGAGCTCCTTCTGGAGGTCCCCGGTCGAGCCGGCGCTGCCGTTCTTCCCCGGGGCGGCTTCCTTGATGCGGAGCTCGAGGTCCTTGACCTCGACCTCGCGTTCCCGCAGGTCGTCCTCAGCCTGAGCCTGCGCACGCTCCGCAGCACGGAGGGCTGCGTTCGCGGCTTCACGGGCCTGGACCGACACGGTCCACTTGGTTTGCTTGACCTCGCTTTGGCGAGCCAGCTCGAGCTGTTGCTTTCGGGCCTGAGCTAGCTTGTCGTGGCTCTTCCCCGGTGTTCCAGTGGCCGTTTGGATCTCCCGAGCGTTCTCGTCGGCGGTCTGAGCGAGAGAAGCGACGTTGGCGGCGAGCTTCTCCTCTTGGGCGCGTAGGGATGCGTCCTGGCCTTCGTCCGCGTGGACCACCTTGGCGAGCTCGTCCGCCTGGCCCGCTACGGCCTCGAGAGCCTCCCGAAGATGCCCGAGGCTCTGGTCGAGCCGGGCGAACGCCATCTTCTTCTCGTCGACCTCTTGCTTGAACTTGACCGCGGCGGCGCCCCCGGCTTCGGCGATCTCGCGGTCCATTGCGTCGATCGCCGACGCGAGTTCCTGGGTGCGCGCCGTGAGCTCCGTGCGGGACGATTCGAGTCCCTCAATCTCGGCCCGCACCGAGTCGACTTGCTTGCGGCAGGTCGCGAGCTCGTGTTCGGCGAGCCGATGACCGGCCCGCGCGAGGCGCGCTTCCGAGTGCTTCCTGTCATCCTGGAGTTGCTTGTACTGAATGGCGAGCAGCCGCTGACCTTCCAATCCGGACAGGCGGCCCTTGATGTCGGTCAGGAGCGTTTGGATGCGGTCGAGGTTCGCGTCGAGGTCGGCTCGCTTCGTGGCCGCCCGTTCGAGCTCATCATCGAATTGGCTGATCCCGGCGAGGCGTTCCACGAGTCCGCGCCGGGGCACGGGGCCCATGGTCACGATCTTGTTGATGTCCCCCTGCTGGACGAGGTTGTACCCGTCTCCAGAGAGGCGGGCGTGCGAAAGGAGCGAATCGATCTCGGTCTGGGTCGTCCTCTTTCCGTTGACGTAGAAGTACGAGTAGTAGCCGTCGGGGTCGTTGGGGGCCAGCTTGACGTACCGAGTGACCTCGACTTCGGCGGTCTCCACCGGAATCAGTTTGTCGGAGTTGTCGAAGACGAGGGAAACCTCGCACTCCGTGGCCGGTTTCTTCGACGAGCCCCCGTTGAAGAAGAGGTGCGTCAACCGTTCTGCGCGGAGCGCCTTCGAGCTCGTGGGGCCGAGGACGAAGAGTATCGCGTCCGAGATGTTCGATTTACCCATTCCGTTCGGGCCGGCCACGCCGGTGAATCCGGACTGGAACGGGATTTCGGTCGCGCCGGCGAACGACTTGAAGTTCCTCAGCTTGAGACGTTTCAGGTGCATCCGGCGCTTCCTCCGATCCCTCGACCTGCCGCCACCGTCGCCGAAATCCGCCCGTTTGTCGGACGGTTGTCAGCAGCGCTCTCCGAGCCCTGTCCGCCATATTTAACCGTTGGCTTGCTCGGGTACTGTTGCGGCATCGGGTGGAGTAAAAGAGGGTTCCACGGCCGTTTCAAGTCGGGTGGTGAGTTCCCGTAGGTCAGATGAAAAGGTCAACCAAGTTTCGGACCGCGATCTACATCGCCAGAATCGGTCTGATTCTGATCGCTATCGGCATAGTAGGTTCGCTAGGGCTTCTGAATTCGGAGAACATCGTCCCCGGGATTGTGTTTCTCGCAGCCTTCTTGGCGGTGGTAATCCCGGTGTTTAGATACCTCTTGAAGCCCCGTTTCCAGGTCTCCTTGCACCCGGAAGACCCAGGGGCTTACAATAGTGCCACGGTACCCGACGGGTTTGGTTCCGAGGGGCCGGGGTTCAGGACCCGAGGGGACTGGCCAGGAACATACCCGACAGGTACAACAGACAGTCGAAGGTTGCTGAGCGTTTGGGAGCACCCCGAAGGAACTCTGCTGCTTGGAAATCGTCGCTTCCGAACGCTACAGTTCAAGTTCGCGACTCTACACGTGGAGGCAATCTGGGATTCTCTCACGGGTTGCAAGGCGACTGCCGAGGTCCGGCTCTTGCATGGGATTGGAGGGAGCCTTCAGCTTGGGAAATGGACACCCATCGGCGAATTGAATTGGGACTCCCCGAAGATCCGGGACGACATAATCCGACCCAGAATTGGAAGGGCTGCCGGCGGCGAAAGTGAGATTCTGAACACAATCTACGAGAATCCCTCGTTTGGAATCGATAACTACCTCAGAAACCCGGAAGTGTCACTCCACAGATTGGAGATGGATGAGATAGGAAACAGAATATGGATTGGTGGGGAACTCCCCCTCTTCTACATGCGAGAGGGGTACCCCCAAGTCTTCCTTTGCGGACCCACACTCACTTTGGCAGGCCGTAGTCCGGATGATGCCCCAGTCAGCTTTGAAATGAAGCTGACTGTCTTCGCGCATAAGGCGCGGACAAGCTTGACGCACTACCGAGCGAGCGCCAAATGGGGCAACTTCCGACTAACACCCTTGGAAACGGAATGACTCGATCTTCAGGCCAAAGCAGCCCGGACCTCAACCTTGCCCTTTCGAATGATGAATGTGATTCTTTCGGGGCGGGCAAGGTGGTCGACGACCGGCTTCGGAATCGTGGTGAGCGTTCCTCTGGTTTCATGGTAGCTGACGCTGACGGTGAACTCCTTCGCGCCCTCCTTCCACTTCGGCATACAATCGGTGTACCGTATCCACGTATATATCGGGGACCAGACGACTCGGAATCTCTTTGGGCGCGCAGTGGCAACCAGGCACGCTTAGTGTTATCACGTGGTGGCTCGTAAACTTCGATACCAAGGATTATAGGGGCGCCCGATACAGGTATACCATGCCCCGAGCTTGGGGCTAGTATGGGTATGACCGGGAGCGAAAGCAAGGGGAAGGCGGTGGAGATCCGGTTCTACCGGGCCGACACCCTGCCATGGCCGTTGAAAGCGGAGGCCGCACGCCAGAAGTTCACACCGGGCGATGGGATCATTGCCGTGCGAACGCGGATGGGTTCGCGTCCCATGTACGAGTTCCTCCCCGTGGGAAAATCGCCGGACGACATGCGAGCCTTCGTTGCCAAGTTGGCGAAGGATGACGATGGTACCGACATTAACGAGGCGCTAGTCCGCGCATTCGGAGATTCTGCATAAGCATCATCCTCGCGCACCCAACCTTTTCCTACGAGTCAAATTTATCTGCGAGGAGTGGTGGAATAGACTAAGCTAATGACCGACGACCCGCCGCCGTTTCCCTTCAGGCTGTTGACAGATCGCACTTTTTTTCACGATGCCTGGCGCACGGACTATAATCCTCCGTACGAGGCCCGGTGGCTCTTCATGTACCTCACGACCCGCCAGACATTCGACGAGAGTCGCGAGAAACTCCTTGTCGTACCGGAGATCTTGGCTCGGCGGCTCAATAGCGAGTTCAGGGCATTCCCGGATGTCCCAGCTAACGTCGTGCTCCTAATCCGCGAAGTCGCCCTGTACTATCCTACGCCAACGGACATCTCGCTCGACCTCGCGCCCCTCTTCGTCGCCAAGGCCTTGGCGGATGGTGGCACTGTCTGTCTAATCATATCGTCTGTCAAGACCGACAAATGGATTGAGCGGCTGAAGAGGGCCGAGATTGATTGGAAGGTCGAAGGGTTCGAGACCGCCGAGAACCCACGAAAAATTTCCGACCGGCGGGCTATTCAGCAAGCATGGTTTGTTCCACTCGGGTCAAAGCAGGTCGCCCGTCTGCTTAGGGCGTGGGACAGCCGGTACTACAAGAAAGTCGTGGAGATCATCGGTCCGCCAGACGCACCGAAAGCACCGATTGGAAAGAAGGGACGCGCAGCTCCTCACCCACGCGCTTGATGGG